>Ga0209160_1001896_pt1 | contig 17613 bp, 18 predicted proteins | sample GraSoiAngelo_153_FD_186167 | JGI IMG/M metagenome (GOLD analysis project Ga0209160, IMG submission 186167) | Grasslands soil microbial communities from the Angelo Coastal Reserve, California, USA - 14_1009_12_40cm (SPAdes) (version 2) | ecosystem: Environmental > Terrestrial > Soil > Grasslands ... | reverse complement strand
GCCATGTCCCGGTCGCTCAGAGGGTATTTGGGCATGATGGGGTTGAAAGGACGGCCATTGGGGTCGATCCCCTTTCGGATGGCCCTGCTCAAGGTACCGTCCGCATATGCGGGACGAAGCGGGGGGGCTGAAACCGCAGAGGCAGGATTTCCGCCCGTTCAGCAGGCGACAGGCTTGGAAAGGAGGCGGCGTCTCCCTGCCCGGAACGACCTTCTTTCTCCATCGATCAGCGTCTGTTCCTTCGACACACCGACGACGGCCTTCTTCCTCTCCTTGGCACCAGTGCCCGCCCGGGCGAAGCCGCTCAGGAATAGAACGCAGAATCCCACCAGGGCGGTTCGGCGCCAGTTCCGGTTATGTGACGGCGGTCACCGAAGCAGGCGCGATCACCGGAGCAGGTATCGCCTAGCGGATTCTCCGGGCGGTGCATGCGAACCGCGATACAGCGAATAGTCTGAACTTGAGGTTCGATGGAGGCAAGTTGTAACAAACGACCGCGCAACCTGACATCCGACCGAATTCCCCCTGGCCCACATCTCGTCGGACTAGAGTGTCGGATCCTCGGTCGCTGGTCACTTATTAAAGGTCATTAATAATCAAGGGCGGATCGCCCCGACTCAGCACCTGCGCTCCTCGGTTGTCCCTATCCCGGAATGGGAAACTTCTTCAGCGCGTTCCCTTCGGGTGGCATTTCGAATTTTGGCGAGCTACAGGAATTGATGAGCACATGCGGACGCGAAGAGTCCCGCAAATAGCTTGATGAGGCCCTCCTTCGTTGATGGGCGGCCGAAACACCACTCCCGGGGGGCGTATACCCACCTGCAGTTCACCCGTAAGGGCAAGCAGGCCGTTGTACTTTCGGGGAGCGCAGTGCGATTTCCGAATCATCTGCCGCTCCGTGACGCGTGCTATTCGCGTGCCGTTCGCTGGATTTAGAAGAATGTTCAAGAGCTAGGTGTCATTCGTGGTCCTGCATGTTGAAAGTACGTTTTCGCGCGGTTTCGAGTCCTACCAAAACAATATGGAGCACCGAAACCCGGTCGTTTTCCGAGGCGAAGTCCAAGGCGAAGGAATTGGAGAGGAACCTCAAGCCCTCTCGGAAGGTAAAACGGTGAGGGATGGCGTCACCGTCGAGGAGCCGGTCAAGGAATGGCTGTAATTCCGGAAGCAGAACGAACTGGACAATACCAAGGCGAAACTCACGGGGTGCAAACTCACCGACTGGTGCGGCGACAACAGTGTTTTGCTCCCGTAGTCTCAATTCTCGATTGATGCAAACCTCCATGTACAAACCCGACAGGGTTATTTAAACTGCCGGGAGGGGTAGCGTTGTCTTCATCGTCCATCAGAAAACACGCAGGCACTGCTGCGGCAAGTGACCAGTCTGCGGTCCCTGAGCCTTCGTTCGCCGAGCGAGCACGCACTTTGGTGTATTTGGGCCGCCTCGGCAGCCTTTCGACTCTTTCGCGCAAGCAGCCGGGGTTCCCCTTCGGATCAGTGATGCCGTACGGGGTGGACGATCGCGGGCGTCCCATCTTCCTAATCAGCACGATGGCCATGCATACTCAAAACCTGCAGGCCGATCCGCGCGCCAGCCTGCTAGTGACACAACCCGGCCCTACTGACGATCCGCTAGGCTCCTCCAGGGTGACGTTGATGGGAAATGTTCTGTCGATACCAGAGCTGGAGCTGGCCGAGGCCCGCAAGCTCTACTTGGCACGTTACAGCAATAGCAAATACTGGGTGGATTTTGAAGATTTCTCTTTTTACCGAATAGACGTCGTGGACGTTTATTACGTCGCCGGCTTCGGAGTGATGGGCTGGGTATCTGCTTCTGAGTATAATCGCGCGCAACCTGACCCACTCGCTGACTCGATGGTCGAAATCATTCAGCACATGAACGCCGACCACCAGGATGCACTCGTCTTGCTTGCCCGGACATTTGCGCACATCGAGTCGCAGGAAGCAACCATGACCGCGGTCGACCGCCTTGGCTTTCAGGTACGTTTGAAAACTCAGGATGGCATGCGAGGCGTCCGCATCGCATTCTTGCGGGAGGTGAGCAATCCGACCGAAACAAGAAAAGCCTTGGTCGAGATGGCGCAACTGGCGCGTTCGAAAGTGTGATGTCCGTAAGAAAGGGTTGTCAGGACCCGGACGCCAGCGGGTCCGGGAAGTCAACCTGGGACGTTTTCTCGCGGAACGCTGCGCCACGCCGATTTGGTGACGCAAAGCCAGGTTCTCCAACTCAAGGGGAGCGCGTGAACGGACGATAGGAAGATCGAGAACAGAGTGGGAAGAAATGCCGCAAGAAAAATGTGCATCGGAAGAGAGAACTATCCAAGAAGTATAATTCCCATCCTCTCAGACAGATAGAGGTTTTCGGCAGGCACAGTCCGGCAACAAAACAGGTCCGAGGTCGTTCACTTGATGAGTACACGGCATTTTGATGAGGGATAAGGCGATCATTGTCGTCCGACCCGAAATAGCTGGAATTCCCGAATGTGTGCTTCTGCCGAGGAACCCAATATATTCAGGCGGACGCGCGAGGTGCTCACTGGAGGGAAGCTGTCGATCCGCTTATGTCCAATCGCGTGGCCCTCAGCCAGAGGCTTCCAGCCTTTTCCGTCCCACATCTCAACGCGGTAACGCTGAACATGCTGGCCATCGTTGAGCCATTCCATCGTGAGGCTATGATCGAAACTGACCGGCTTGGAAAAATCAGCTTCAAGAACCGCATGATGCGAGCCGGAAGGAGCGGACCAGAAGGTGGTGGGATCGCCGTCCATTGCCGCCTCAGTGGATTGGCGTCGGATATGCTCCTGAGCTACCAGATTCTGGGCATATCGCTGGTGGATGGCCGCTCCGAACTCTTCGAGACGCTTGACGTCGAAATCGGGCAGCAAACCTCTCCTGTCGGGAGCGAGACCAAGCATCAGTTGGCCTCCCTTGCCTACCGTATTTTCGTACGCAGCGATCAGATCTGGCAGGGACTTGAGGCTGGCTTCATCATTCGGATGCCAAAACCAGTGTCCCTTATGTAGTGGGGTGTCGGCTTCCACAGGACGCCAGCGCAGGTAGCCGTGACGGTCGAGTACATTCCAGTTCTCGTAAGGGATCGTCCCGTCCTCATTGCCTGCCCAGCGAATATCTCCATATTCGAACAGGGCAGCATCGGCGAATACCAGCGTATCTGGCTGGTTGATGCGAAGGTTTTCGATGATGCGCGGGAAATTGTAAACATGGCCTTCGCTGCCCGCGCCGTCCAACCAGAACTCGACCAGATCGCCATAGCTACTCGTTAGTTCCTGTAACTCAGCGATGTAATAGTTGTCGTACTCGGCAGATTTTTTATATTTAGGTTCGTGCCGATCCCATGGCGAGAGATAAATGCCAAACTTGAGACCGAATCTATGGGCGGAATCGGAGACACGGCGGACCACATCGCCATGGCCTTGCTCCCAGGCGCTGCTCTTGACGCTGTAGTCCGTTTGTTCGGTAGGCCACAGGCAAAAACCATCGTGGTGCTTGGCCACAAGCACGACATATCGTGCTCCAGCCGCTTTGATCGCGCCCATCCATTGGTCTGGATCGAATTGGGTGGGAGCGAAGACTTGCGGGTTGGCGGTGCCGTCACCCCACTCGCGATCCAAAAAGGTATTGGTGCCAAAGTGAATGATCACTCCGAACTCGAGATCTTGCCATTCAACCTGCTGCGGCGATGGTTTGATATCTGTGAAATTCTGCGCGCCCGTGCCAAGAGTAAAGATGGCAACCAGAAGCGTGACTTGGAAGGCGAATCGCACGTTTTCAGGGGACAAGGATGTTAGCGCACGGCAATGGTGCCTTGTTGGCAGCCATCGACAGCGGCCTGCAGCAAACGTCGGACACGGTCTTCGAGAACGACCACCCGCTGGTACTCGCGACCCTTGATCAGCCCCATGGAGATCTTTTCATTGCGGTGCCGCATGGGGCTCGGGAGATGGACGCGTACGCTGGCATGAATCTCGCGTGCGCCGGTCTGGGTGACGATGCGCCGTACGTTTGACTCGGTTATCCCACCGCCGACCATCACGGCGATGCGGTTGTCAGCACGATGAATCAGTTGCACGACAGCAGGAATCCCGTCCTCGACCTTCTGCTCACCGCCGGAAGTCAGCACGCGATTCACACCTGCATGGACGAGGTCCTCCAGCGACCTAGCGAAGTCGCGAGACATATCAAAAGCACGGTGAAAAGTAGTATTCAGCGGGCGAGCAATCTCAACAAGGTGACGAATTCGCGCGATATCAATTGCCCCGTTCTCCTTCAGTACCCCGAACACGATTCCAGCAGCGCCGAGTTGCTTGGCCGTAACCACATCCTGTTCCATGATTTCGAACTCGTCGGCGGTATAGTAGAAATCCCCGCCTCTGGGGCGGATCATTACGTTAAGGTCAATGGAGACCTTGCTGCGAACGGTCGAGATCAAGCCGGCGCTGGGAGTGATACCGCCTTCGAGGAGGTTGCTGCACAATTCAATGCGCTGAGCCCCACCGCGCTGCGCAGCCACCGCGGACTCAACCGAATCCGCGCAAATTTCTAGAAGAACCGATTCTCTCATACCGTTCCTGACTTCGGATGCTGCCTAGGCCAGCATCCGGATGTCGGGTTACAGGGTGGGGAGGGGTCGAGTTTAGAACGTGTACTTTGCTGTCATTTGGATTGTGCGTGGTGACCACCAGTTCCGCAATCCGGACTGCACTGACTCAGGGAGCGGCTGGCCGGCTGAGTTGGTATCAATCGGCACTAATGACCCGAAGTTCCCAGCCCGCAAATTGCCTTGTATGCCGCTGCCTACGTTGGAGTGCCACAGCGAGAACACATTGAAGATTTCCAGCCGATACTGGAAGTTCTGGCGCTCGGTAATCGGGAAGTTCTTCGACAAGGTGATATCTCCACGCATGAAGTACGGCTGGCGAATACTGTTACGAGTAACGTTGCCGTACTGGTTTCCGGCAGGAACTGCATAGGCTGCGGGGTTGAACCAATGGAAAATGTTGCTCTTGAAGTTAGCCTGCAGGTAGACGGCAGGATCAAGCACGCCATACACCGGAGCGTTCGGATTTCCAACCTGATTAGGCCGACGCAGATCGGCGCGGACCCCGTCTTCGCCGTAGCCCCCAAATCCCGCAAATAGGGTTTCGGGGAATCCGGAAGCGGCAGTGTAGATACCGCTGAAGTTCCACCCGCCTAGTACCCAGTTGGCCGGTCCAAGCGACCATTTCCGACCTTTGCCCACGGGCAATTCATAGGAACCGCTGCCTACGAACCGATGGGTCTGATCGAACGAGGCCGGACCGTAGTCACATTTGAAGCAGTTGTTGTTCTGCAACGTAAGGGTCCCGGTGGGAATGTTATTGATCGCCGACGTTTCATCCAGAATCCGCGACCAAGTGTATCCCAGTTGATGCTGCAGGCCGTGGCTGAACCGCTGATTCAGTCGGACTTGTAGCGAGTGGTAGTTGCTGCTGAAGAGGTCAGCCACCGAGTACGCGTGGGTGCTGATATGGTTGAAGTGGTTGCGCGACATGGCCGGGATGAAATTGGGATCGCTGGCACAGGTCGGGTCACCTGATGCCTCCTGCACGGTGCGATATCTGTCGCAAGGATCGTCGACAGCGGCCATGGTCGCGGCGTTGTAGTACCAATACGCCGGCTGCCGAAGCGCCTTATTTCCGATATAGCTCACGTCCAGTAGCAGACTTGACTTGAGGGCATACTCAGTTCCCAACATCCACTGCTGGTTATAGGGACTCTTGTTTCCTGGCCAATTGATTTGTGGGTAGGGGACATAAGAAGGAAACGCATTCGAGCCTGCTCCGAAGAAGCCGTAGTCAACTGTCGAGGGCAACCACAGCGTATCAAGCCCATTTGGAGCCGACGTGGTAGCGCCAGTCGAAGTCGGGTAAAACGCCGGTGCTCCAATGTAGGTGCTGATATTGTCGTACGTGGTGAGGGAGTACCACTGGTTTTGCAGGTCGTAGAAAATGCCGTAGCCTGCGCGCACTACGAACCGATCCGTAGGCAGGGGACGCCAGGCAATGCCGATGCGGGGAGCCAAGTCTCTGTGGTCCGGCCGAACCAGTTTGTTTTCCACGCAGCAGCGGGTGATGAAGGGATATCCTCCCGCCTGCTGAGCTTGCAAGGCGGTATTTCGGTTCGCCCAGAGGAACCCGCCCCCATGGGTCATGTCCAGCTGCGCTCCGCTGTTATAAATGTCGTGATACGCGGGAGGAATTTCATAACGAAGGCCGAGGTTCAGTGTTAATCTCGGGGTGACACGATAGTCATCCTGAAAGAAGAAGTTCCAGTTGGTGGCGCGAACGTCGAAATAGTCGGACCCGCCGGGCGCCGGGCCGGAAATATTGATCGGATTCCCGACAAGAAAATCGGCAATAGAACTGCCTGCGCCATTCTGCGTATAGTTCCCGGCATTGGTGAGGTTCGGGTTCGTCCCCGTGTATGCACCATTGAAGTCGACTTCTCCGGTCGATCCAAAGGCTGCCACCATGTAGAGCATGTAGCGTCGGATGTCGGTTCCCAGCGTGAGGGTGTGTTTTCCCAGCACCCACTTCAGATTTTCCACGACCTGGTAATTGTTCTCCTTTTGTGTCCACCCGGAATTGGTGTTGCCAATCGCCTGGAAGCCATTGAAGGTCAGGTTAGGGACGCCCCAGAGAGCTCGATTCCCTGGCACATTGGCAAACCCGAGTTGCTGGCCATAGTTCGGTCCATCGGCCGCATCGGAACCGTTTCGCCACTTCATCCAGTTATAGCCCACCCGAAATTCGTTAAAGATGTTCTGCGTGATGCTGTGCTGCCAATTGAAACCCATCAGCTTGTTGCGCTGATACTTAATTTCGCCGGTGAGGGGCATCACGCTGGGGTTGTGAAGTTGCTGGTCCCCGATAATTCCGGTGAAGTAAAAACGATCGCGGCTCCCAAGATTGTGGTCCACGCGGAAAGTGTAGTTGTTCGTATTCGTCGGCCGGGGAACGTTCGCGACATAGTTGTAGCAGGCGCCGGATCCGTTGCCGTTCGTCTGGGCGCAAGCCGCCATATTGGCTTGCGGCACATTGGGCTGAAGCTTGCCGAGCAGGCTGATGTACTTGCTCGCGATCGAGCTGATACGAGTACTGGAGATCTGGTTGCCGAGAAAAGCCGCCCTCGTGGCCGGATTCCCACCAGTCTCAGTAAGCGGATCGTAGATGGGAACCAGATTGCCTTGCGCATCTCTCCAGTCGGAGAAGTCGCCCTGCCGCTCCGCCATGGTGGGAACCAGAACACGGCTCAGACTGGATTCCCGCCGCCGCCCGCCTTCGTAGGAGAAGAAGAAAAAGCTCTTCGACTTCCCGTTGTATAGCTTGGGAAATTGCACCGGCCCACCGAACGTGAATCCGAACTGATTTTGCTTCAGCTCGCTTTTTGGTGGAAGAGGTACGTTATTTATGTTTTTTTCCCAGGCGTTCAGAGGGCTCTGAGGCTCCCACATGTCGTTCTGGATGTAATCGTAGGCCGAACCGTGATACCGGTTCGTGCCCGATTTCACGGCCACGTTCACCTGCGCCGAACCCTGGCCATACTCTGCCGAGTACAAACCATTCTGGACTTTGAACTCTTCGATGGCGTCAGAGGCCGGCTCGTTGTTTGCCGTCGAAAAGTACTGATCGTTGTCGGAAACACCATCGACTAGGTAGCTCACTGATTCTGTACGAGAGCCATTGACGCTCACCGAAGCGTAGTCATTGTTCATTCCATGCTGTGCCCAGTACAGCTGTGAGCTGCCTTGCACCTGGGTGGCTCCCGCCTGAACCCGGAGCAGGTTGGTGAAATCGCGTCCAATAATGGGCAGATCTTCAATCAACCTGCCGGGTACGACGGTGCCGGTCGTTACGTTGTCGGTCTGCACCATCTGAGAGTCGGCTGTCACCGTAACTACCGTTTGTTCGGTGCTGCCGACGTCCAGTTTGAAGTCCTGGCGCAGCGTGCCTTCTACATTGAGTCGTACGGCTTGCGCCTTTGATTTCTTGAATCCCTTCGCGCCCACACCGATGTCGTAGTTGCCCGGCTTGACGTTCACGAACACGTAGTCGCCAACCGAGCTGGTCAGGGTCTGGCTCGATACCGCAGTGGCCACGTTCGTGATGGTCACGCTGGCTCCGGGCAGAGCAGCTCCGGACGGATCAGTGACGTGCCCGAGGATCGTGCCTTGCGAGTTTTGAGCGTACAGGGGCATGGCCGTCAGGGCCAGGCCAGCGACAATGCAGACGGTGGACAATGCTGTGCAGCGGTGAGAACGGGGGCTCGATTGGGTCATCGGAGATCCTCCACACTTTGCTGGAAACATTTTTCCGGTCCGGAATTAAACAACTGGCGGCCAGTCATGTCAATGGAAAATGATTGAAATCGATATTTTCGGTCACATTCTTGGTCTTAGCGAGACTTTATAACCGTAATTGAGCCGATCCCTGGGGATTTCCTGTCCACCCCTAGCCGGCTTTCATATAGACTCGTGCCTTCCCGGAGGGGAGAGGTATGAAGGACAACCGGGTCGAGGGAATCCTGCGGGAATTGCGGCGCAAAGGGAGGGTCTCGCTGGAAGAACTGGTTAAGGCCTTGCATAGCTCGCCCGCCAGCGTACGGCGTGATTTAGCTAAATTGCAGACCAAAGGCTTGGTGCGACGCACCCCAGGGGGCGCCACCTTGGTTGAGCCTCTTCTCTACGAGCCATTTCGTTACGACTCGCTGTTTCAGAATCGGGAGCAGCATCGCGCTGCCGACAAGCGACGAATCGGTTTAGCCGCGGCCGAGCTAATCGAGGAGAACGAAACCGTGGGCTTTACTGCCGGTACGACCACAACGCAAGTAGCGCGCGGGCTTCGACATCGGCACAACATTCGCGTAATCACGAATGCCGTCAACATTGCTATGGAACTTAGCAATTGCGAGGGGCTCCGGACCTTCGTGACCGGGGGCTTCGTCCAGTGGGCGGGATCGTTTTCGCTGGTGGGCCATGCGGCGATAGATTTCCTAAGTGATGTCTACATGGACAAAGTGTTCGTGAGTGTCTGCGGCATCGATGCTGCGCGCGGGGTAACGGTTATCGAGTCGGAAGAAGCCTTGACCTTCCGCGCCATGATCAAGCAAGCAAAGAAGGCAATTGTGGTGGCGGACTCCAGCAAGCTAGGCGCGGTAACCCCGGCCCTGGTTTGCCCGATCTCTGACATTCACGTTTTGATCACCGATACCCGTGCGTCGGATAAAGCTGTAGCGTTATTTACTGAGCGCGCTCTCGAGGTTCGTCGCGTCTGAGTCAAATATTCGAGCCTCCGCAGAGTCGCCTACAACGCAGCATCGCGTCCTGTCTTGATCCGCCCAATCGCGGGTGGTCGGAGCGCAACCCGCCCGGGGCGTACTCTCCCGATAGGTCGTCCCCGTGCCTCAGCCGCTCCTTCGTTGACGTGGTTGCGAATCGCAGCCTAGGATGACCCACTAAGGAGTTCGTTCGTGATCGGTAAAGTCCTGGGTCATTGCCGGGTGGAAGCCAAGATCGGCGAAGGCGGGATGGGAGTTGTCTATCGCGCGTATGACGAGCTCTTGCACCGCGACGTAGCCCTAAAGGTTGTCAATAAAGCATCCAGCCTGGATTCTTCTAGCAGCCAGAATCTGCTCCAGGAGGCGCGTGCCTCCTCGTCCCTTTCCCATCCCAATATCTGCACCATTCACGAGGTCGGCGAAACTGAGGGTGAACTGTACATCGTAATGGAACTGGTCGAAGGAAAGCCTCTGCGCGACCTGTGTGACGCCGGCCTCCCGCCGGAATCGGTGTTGCGGTATGGAGTGCAGATCGCGGCCGCCCTCTCGCGAGCTCATGATCGCGGCATCGTTCATCGCGATCTGAAGTCGACCAACATTGTCGTGACTCCGGAAGGCTTGGTCAAAGTCCTGGATTTCGGCCTAGCCAAGCGATTAGAGAGCGGGGTGTTCGACAGCCCTACGATGACGTTTGCCACCCTTCAGGGCGTATCGAGTGTGAGCGGAACGCTGCCCTACATGGCACCGGAAATCCTGCAGGGAGGGTCACCCGATCATCGTGCTGACTTGTGGGCACTGGGTGTGGTGCTCTATGAAGCGGCTTCCGGCCGACTACCTTTTCAAGGGCGCACCGGCTTCGAGATCAGTTCGGCGATCATGCGCGAACTGCCTATCCCGCTCGGCCCTCCGGTATCGCCGGGGCTTTGGGCGATCATCCAGCGCTGTCTGGCAAAGGAACCCGCGCAACGTTACCAGCGAGCGGGAGAAATTCAAGCCGCGTTAGAGGCCGTCCAGTCGGGAGCAATCGTTGCCACCAGCCCCAGTGCCGATGCGAGTCCGCCCAGAACAACGGTGCTGCATACGGTCCGCCACGCTCAGGTCAGAAAAGGCGATCTCCTCTTATTAGTGGGAACAGCGAAGGGAGCGTTTATCCTGCGCTCGAATCAGAAGCGCGCTCGGTGGGAAGTTGGCGGTCCCTATTTTCATGGCCAGAGTGTGTACGCGATGGCGTACGACGCGCGTGGTGGCCAGCACCGAATCTGGGCCTCGACACAGAGTTATTGGGGCACGCTGTTGCGGTCGAGCGACGATTTTGGCAAGAGCTGGACGAACCCCCAGCAAGCTCCGATTCGCTTCCCTCCGGATACCGGGGTGTCGCTGAAGAACATTTGGCAGATCGCACTCGGTCCCTCTGATGAACCCGATGTGCTGTATTGCGGTGTGGAACCCGCCGCGCTCTTTGAAACGCGCGATGCTGGGCAAACGTGGTCGCTGATCCGGGGCCTGTTCGATCATCCGCATCGCCCTCGCTGGATGCCCGGCAATGGCGGTCTCGCCCTACATACGGTTGTGCTGGATCCGAGTAACAAACAACGAATGTACGTGGCAGTTTCAGCGGGTGGAGTGTACCGGACCATCGACGGCGGGCGCAGTTGGACAGCGCAGAACCGCGGGATTCGCGCCACATTCATGCCCAATAAGTATCCCGAGTTCGGCCAGTGTGTACACAAGCTCGCCTTACACCCCGCTCGTCCGGAACGCCTCTTCCTGCAAAATCATTGGGGATTGTATCGCTCAGATGATCATGGCGAAACGTGGACCGAGATTGCGAATGGGGTACCATCGGATTTCGGCTTTGCCCTGCTCATGCATCCCAGGAAACCTGACTATGCTTATACCGTCCCGGTAGAGTCCGACGAGTTTCGATGCGCCTGCGACGGACGACTGCGAATCTATCGCACGCGAAATGCCGGCGCTTCATGGGAGCCTCTCACGCGGGGCTTGCCCCAAAAGCGCGCTTACGAAACGGTGCTGCGCGATGCCATGGCAGCCGACTCCTGCGATCCGGTCGGGCTTTACCTCGCCACACGAAGCGGGCAGCTCTTTGGCTCTCGAGATGAGGGAAAGACGTGGCACAAGATGCTGGAGGGGCTGCCCGCAATACTCTGTGTACGGTGTGCGATGGTTGAGGATGCGAGTGGGGATCGGAGAGCGACGTCGCTGAAAGAGTCGAGCGCGATGTTGCGCAGGAATTCAACGATGAAGAGTAAGTCGCGTCCTATAGTCCGTGCCAGAAAGAGAAAGCGCTGATGTGCCAGTGACATTTCACATTCCGGGTGCTTTGCGCGAATTCGTAGGCGGCAACTCCAAAGTCCAGATCCAGGATTCGCCTGCAACGGTGGGCGGCGCCTTGGCGACGCTGTGGACGATTTACCCCGGTCTGCGTGATCGCATCGCCACCGAACAAGGGCAGATTCGAGAGCACATCAACGTCTTCGTCGGCGAGGAGAATATTCGATACCTCGGCGGCTTGGCATGCGCGGTGTCGGCAGGAGCTGAAATCTCGATCGTACCCGCCGTGAGTGGAGGATGGAAACTGTTTAACAACCCTGGGCCGCCAGGCCAGTCGTCCTAACCACAGCCGGCAGAAGCTGAACCTGGAGAACAGTTATAGCAGATGGGCGGGTTGGGAAAAGCAGGGAAGCTGCGGACGAAAAAGGAATGTTTGATTTTCGTGGGGGCTCGACGTGCGGCAGGCAGAACAGTTGGTTGCCGTGGCTGCCGACCAGGCGGATATCGACGGTACCTGGGTGCCTCTCCGCACTCACCCAGACTCGGAGTAGGAACACCATCACGATCGCCACCACGAACGTCTTTTTCATCACTACTTCTCTTCTTTCCTCTTTCCTCTCGAACCCCATCGGCGGGTAGTAGTTGGCTGATGCTGTGCCCAACTCGCCTGAATTCCGGGGTTACACTCTTCCTGAACTCTTCGTCACCGGATTTATTCCGTCTCCGGAGAAAAAGCACGCGGGGAATAACCGTCACCGTTTTCGGTTAGCACTATTGCGTGGCCGAAAGGGGCCGCGACAGAAACGAGGAGTTACCAAGATGCGCAATCTATTACTCACTGCTGCGATCGTGCTTGCTCTGGCCGGTTCCAGCATGGCGTCCGAGCAGAAGAAGGACGCGCAGTCGCAGTCGAACCATACCCAGCAGGTCCAGAAGTCAGGGAGCGGCCCCGACGGATCTATGGACCACGCTTCTCCGGCCCAGGGTAACTGCACCTCGAAAGCGGGGGAACCTTCGAATCCGCAGAAGGACCAGCAACAGGATCATCCAGAAGGCGATGCCCAGGCATCCCAGAATCAGGTGGAGTACGGCGGAGGCGGATAAATGTTTTCGGGCCGGGCGGTGGAGGGGGGAGCCAACGGTGGAGCCTCCCTCCTTTTCTAATTTGTGGGGCTACGAGATCCGCGAAAGCGACTGCCTGGGTCTCCCGTCCCCGCTTCACCCACCGCAGCCCCCTGATCGCTCGCAATTCACGCGGAAATAAATCCCGGTTGGAACAGTTGTAGTCCTTAGCAGGTTCGTTGGGCAGAAGGAATCGCAAAGAACGAGTGATCTGTGCAAGGAGGATTTATGGCGCTCGAAATCGTACGGCGTAATCCGTTTCCCCCGGCAAAGACCGAAAGCAGGGTCCAGCGAGTCGTTTTGGATGACTGTGGCGCGGTGTACGCGGTGTGCAGTCCAGGCGCGACGGGAGACTTCGAATTGATTCTGGGCAGCGCTCGGTGACGGACATGGCCCCAAACTTCACGCATGCTGGGGATTCGTTGCGCTATGGCCGGTTCACGATTTTATTCTGGGAATAAAACTCCTTGGCGGCAGTTACATCACTGAACGCGCACGATGGCGACGCTTTCCGCAGATCGTTTGCAGCCGAACAAGAGGAGAGAAAACAGCATGTCAGACTACATCATTCACGATCACAGCCATGACGGCATTGATCGCAGAGGCTTTCTCAAATGTATGGCCTGGGCTGGTACCGGAGCTTTCTGTGTTCTCCAAGGCGGGGTACTGAAGTCCTTTGCCCTTAACCATGTGCACGGCCAACACGCCGGTTCAGTTAAGGGAGAGCTGAGCTTTGTCCAGATCAGCGACAGCCACATTGGCTTCAACAAGTCGGCGAATCCTGATGTCATCGGAACGCTGCAAGCTGCGATCGCAAAGATCAATGCGCTGCCGACGCCGCCGGCATTCGTTCTTCACACCGGCGATCTCAGTCATCTTTCTAAGCCCGAGGAGTTCGACGCACTGGAGCAAAACCTGAAGAGTCTCAAGACTGGCCGGGTGTTCTACGTTCCGGGTGAGCACGATGTCCTGAATGACGACGGAAAGCAGTATTTGGAGCGCTTCGGAAAAGGCACGCGGGGAGAAGGCTGGTACAGCTTCGATCAAAAAGGTGTGCACTTGATCGGACTCGTCAACGTCGTCAACCTCAAGGCCGGCGGACTTGGCAATCTTGGCCAAGACCAACTGGAATGGCTTGAACAGGATGTCAAGCACTTGAAGAGCAGCACACCGATTGTCGTCTTCGCCCACATTCCCCTCTGGGCCGTGTATCCGGAGTGGGGTTGGGGCACAGACGATGGCGCGCAAGCCCTCTCCTATCTCAAGCGGTTCGGCTCAGTGACCGTTCTGAACGGCCATATCCATCAGACCATGCAGAAGGTCGAGGGCAACGTGACGTTCCACACTGCGATGTCCACCGCCTTCCCACAGCCTCAGCCGGGCACAGCGCCTTCAGCAGGACCAATGAAGGTCCCGGCTGAACAGCTTCGTACTTTGCTGGGGATCACGGATGTGAATCACGTTCGCGGAAAACACTCTTTGGCAATAACCGATTCACCACTCGCGATCTAGTGTCGCTTATTTAAGAAGGAGATAAACCATGAAGAGACTACTGATTTTCCCGTCCGTTGCTCTCCTGCTGTTGCTCGCGACCCTGCTCTCCGTCGGCAGCAAAAGCGCCAGGGCCAAATCTGCAGGCAGCGCCACCGGAGCAGTCAAGATTGATAATTTCAGCTTCGCCCCAACAATTGTTACCGTCCCCGTGGGCACAACCGTCACATGGACAAATCGTGACGACATTCCGCACACCGTCGTGAGCGATGACAAGGTCTTCAAGTCGAAGGTCCTCGACACGGATGAGAAGTTCTCTTACACGTTCACAAAGCCGGGCGCGTATCCCTATTTCTGTTCCGTCCACCCAAAGATGACAGCCAGAATCGTTGTTCAGGAATAGTAAGAGTCAAACCGAGTGAATCCGTTTGATCCCAAATCGGTGCTGTTGGCTAAGCATGCGCAACACGTGGTCCTGATCCACTTTCCGATCGCGTTGTTCGTCGCCGGTGTGGCCTTCGATTTACTCGCGCTCTGGAAACAGAACCGCGGGTTAGCGGCAGCGGTTTATTACAACTTGACCGCGGCTGCTATTTCGACCATTCCGGCGGTAGCAACCGGGGTTCTTGCCTGGCAGTGGCAGCTCGAAGGCAAGCACCTGAAGGGGATCTTGCTGCTCCACCTGGTTTTTGCGCTGCTTTCCACAACGCTGATCTGGATCGTATGGTGGTTGCATTTTCGGGCGCGACGCACTCCCGAGCTCGCATTGCCTGCTTACCGACTCCCAATTGAGCTCCTGAGCGTCCCGCTGGTCGCCTTCACGGGACACCTCGGTGGCTTCTTGAGCGGAGTGAATATCTCAACCTAGCGGTCCGAAATCCGCAATGGGAACGAACTCCTATGGGCCCCCTAAGGGTCAGACATTTCTCGCTGTGGCTCCGGTCGACGGTTTATCGACCGTGCTCGGGGAGAACAGCTTTACGACCCACGGTTGAGGATGACGTCACGCTGTGTGTGTCTGTAATGTCTACGACCCGGAATGCTCGAACGGCTCCTTGGAATATCGCGCCTTATCAATTTCAATCAGGAGCACGACCGGAGCTTCGCTGTGGTCAGGGTACGGCTCGCCTACGTACTTCCGTGAGATTCCGTCCAGCAACTTGAAATCGGAATCGCGCCGACGTTCCACCACTCGGCCACGAAGTTGCGCTTCGCTGTAAGGGTCCTTGAGATCAAGGATGGAAATGGCAACCCTTGGGTCACGGGCAGTGTTCCTGGCCTTCACGGAGCCTTCGTCCGTGCAGATTATCAGACGGTTGCCTTCGCGGCCGACCCAGACTGGCACGCTGTGAGGAGAGCCATCGCGCATTATGGTTGCCAGGTGGGCGAAGTTACGGGCATCAATTAGCCGGGTGATATCGGTGGTCAAAGCGATTGCCATCGCATACCTCCAACGAACTGGAATTCCGCAGTCATGTTCGGGGCCTATGACGATACGCCAGGAGCCGCCAATTGTTGAGAAAACGAAAAGTGACGTAGCCGGGGGCTGCCACTGAACAACGCCGCGGAACTGAAAGGTCGGATTCCCGCTGAGGGCACGCGCAGACTATTCTTGATGGGTCGTTCTTACCGCGCCCTGACCAGCACGGAAGTCGCCCCAAGCACTCGGCCTTGCTTAGGTTCTTGAACGAATGCTATCAGGCGCAGGTCGCGGAGGTCAGATCCAGGTTCCAACTTGAGCTGAACGTCTTGCGTCAGGACTTGTCCCGGTTTCAGAACGCCAACCTTGGTTAGACTTTTGACTACAGATACGTGCGCCAGTCTGTGTCCGGCATTCTCGCCTGCCGACACTTGTGATTCAGCGCGGTTGAGAGCAACGGCAACATACACCTCTGCCCCCCGCGAGCCAAGGGAAGCTTCGAGCGCTCCGGCCTGGAGGTGAGCGTGCAAGGCATTCGACCCATCCGCTGAGATCGATGACAAATGGACAGGAATCTTTGGAATGCCCAACGCCTTTCGGAAGGCCTTATTGGCTTGGCCGGAATTGTTGCCAACCAACTCGCTCGCCCCATCCACCACCATTTGCGGCGTGTACACGCTGTCCAACCCAAAGTTCTTCGCATATGCACTTTGCCGTTCACTGTACAAGCGGGCAGAGTACGGGTCTTTCCAGCCGATATGATTCCAGTAATCGACGTGTTCGCTGAGCACGATCATTTCCGCACCCTGTATGGGTTGTCCATCGAGCTCGGTCAGAAACCTGTCCGCTGGGGGACAACTGGAGCACCCTTCCGATGTGAAGAGTTCCACCAGCACCGGGGTACGAGCTTCCGCGCTGTGGAGGGATTGCGGTGCAAGCGTCAGGAGCCACACCGCTATCGAAAGCACAACCATCCCTGAAACAAATGTAACTTTCATTGTCATTGCTGTCCTTGTGCCTTACTGAGTTGATGGTCAGCTGGCACGAAAAGTTACAAACAATAACCTGTATTCAACCTCCTAAATACAGTTCTTTACAGACAAACCTTTTACAAAGGCTTCCGCAACTTTCAAGCTCCCGCCGCATTTAACCACTCAGTGAGCAAATTGAGGATCGGAGGATAGCTCGGATGAAAACTGCACTTCTGTTTCTGGGTCTGTGGCTGGCGAGCGCTGCCGCGAGCATGGGCTTCGCCGTAGAGGCCACCAGCGCCAGCCGCTTCGACTCCAACCTAGGTTCCAGAATCGCACAACTGACAACCAAGAAGGAATTCCGCAATGTCCAAGCCTCGGTGGAAGACGGCATCGTTACCTTGACCGGTAACGTTGACCTTTACCAGCACAAGTTGGATGCGGCCAAGAAAATTCGTAAGCTCGCCAATGTTCAGGGCGTTCGTAACCTGATCGCGGTGAACGGCAATGTGTCGGACGCTCAACTCACGGCCGCACTGGACCGCAAGCTGTATTACGACCGGCGGGCGCAGGATAACGTTTTTAACTACGTCACTGCATACGCGGAGAATGGTGTGGTTACGCTGTCCGGGGAGACGCGCAACGAGTTCGACCGCGACTCCGCCTTGTCGCTCGTCGACAACACTGCTGGCGTGAAAGACGTCATCGATAACATCAAAGTTGCGCCCGTTTCGATCTTTGACGACCGAATCCGGATCAGTGCGTTGCGCGCAATTTATCGCGATCCGGTGCTCAGTCGCTATGCCATCGATCCGGCCAAGCCAATCCGCATCATAGTTGACCGCGGCCACCTGAGCCTTTACGGGGCCGTCGCCAGCACTTTGGATAAGGAAGTCGCAGGTATTCGGGCCGCTCAGGTCTTCGGCGCTTTTACAGTTCAGAACAACCTGCAAGTGCAAA
>Ga0209160_1001894_pt1 | contig 17618 bp, 18 predicted proteins | sample GraSoiAngelo_153_FD_186167 | JGI IMG/M metagenome (GOLD analysis project Ga0209160, IMG submission 186167) | Grasslands soil microbial communities from the Angelo Coastal Reserve, California, USA - 14_1009_12_40cm (SPAdes) (version 2) | ecosystem: Environmental > Terrestrial > Soil > Grasslands ... | reverse complement strand
CGACGCCGGCCCGAAAGCCCGCTTCGTCGAGCACCTCGACGAATCTCGCGGCACAGAGGGGCGTGAGGCTGGAAGGCTTCAGGACGAACGAGCAACCGGCGATGAGGGCGGCCCCGCTCTTCCAGGCCGGGATCGCCATCGGGAAATTCCAAGGCGTGATCAGGCCGACCGGTCCGACCGGGAGGCGCGTCGTCAGACACATCTTGTTCGGAAGCTCGGACGGCACGGTCTCCCCGAACATCCGGCGACCCTCACCGGCCGCGTATTCGTAGAAGTCGATGACCTCCTGGACATCGCCGCGGCCCTCCGCGATGACCTTGCCCATTTCCGTCGTCACGGTTCGCGCGAGGTCCTCTTTCTTCCGTCGGAAGATGCGGGCGGCCTCCAGCAGCAACTCTCCGCGCCGCGGCGCGGGCGTCTTCTTCCAGCGCTCGAAGGCTTCTTTCGCGTGGCGGACCGCCTCTTTCAGCTCGTCGTTCGTGGCCAAGGGAAACGTCGCCAGCGTCTCGCCCGTCGCGGGGTTGTGCGTCTCGAAGCGCTTCCCCTCAGATTTCCGCCACTTGCCGCCGATGAAGAGGCCGTACTCCTGGACCATCGTCTTCGCCAGGGGAAGCAAAGCCCGGCCAGGCTATGACGTTATCGTGGGATCCGCCCGGGATTTGCGGGACGCCTCGGCCACCGGATCTTCCGAATAGCGGACGATGGCCCTGGCGGCCTCGAGGAGGCCATCCGCCACGACGTCGGGAGACCATGGCCGAACTTCCGCGGCGAACCGCCGCCGCCACGCCTTCGGCCCGACCCAAGCGGTCCGACAACCGAACGCGCGGCCGGTCTGTACATCCATGGGTTTGTCGCCGACCATCCAAGCCGATCGCGGGCGAGCGCCCACGTCGCGGGCTGCGGCGAGTAACATCCCGGGTCGCGGCTTGCGACACGCGCAGTCCGAGAGCACGTTGTGCGGACAGTAGTAGATCTCCGCGACCTGCACACCCGCCTTCCGGAGCCCCGCGAGCATCCGATCGTGGACCTTCGCCAACTGCGCCTCCGGGAGCAGCTTCCAGCCCGCGGCGTCTTGGTTCGTCACGATCACCAGCTGCCAACCGCAATCCGCAAGCAACCGCATGCCCTGAATCGCACCCGGCAGGAATTGGAACTGGTCCGGCCTCCGGACGTACCCGGCCCGCCCGCGGTTGATTACCCCGTCTCGATCGAGGAACACCGTCGGACGGTCCGGACCGCCGGCGTGCGGCGCGGTGCCGTGGCGGTGCACCCTCAAGGCGGATCGCGCCTCCTTGGATTGAAGGAAGAAGTCGACGAGGGCCCACTTCGCGAAGGGGTTCCGGGTGAGGGTCAACGCCTTGTCCACGGTGAACCAGCCGACGTCCTCGATCTCGTCCGGTTTCAGGCGGAACGCGTCGGAAGCGACGTGGCCCTTGTACACGAATCCGAGGGTGTACGCGGGCTTGCCGGGGAACCCGGATACGTAGACGTTCAGCAGGCCGTCCAGCCGGATGTCCACTCCGATCTCCTCCTCCGCTTCGCGTTCGACGCCGACCTCAGGGCTCTCGCCATAGTCCATGAATCCGCCGGGGACGTTCCAATATCCTTTCGAGAAACCGCGGACCGCTTTGACCATCAGGACCCGAGGGCCGTTCGAGAGGATCACCTCGGAGACGCAGCGGATCATCGTGGTGTAGATTGCGCGCTTTACGAGCGGGTCGACATCGGTCCGCTCGAAAATCGCGTCCCGACCCAGCCACTCTTCCGGATGGTAATCGAGTCGCGGCTTTTGCCGCAACACGCGGTCGGCGCCGAAGTCCATCACGCCGTTGGGTTCGGTGGGAAACGGAAGTTTTTCGCCGACTCGGGGGAACCGCAGTTTCCCATGGTCGTGGACGAGATAGACTTGGCCGTCCGTCTCGACGAACAGGTGGTCGCGGCGTGCCCTCTGACCCATGCGGCTGGTTCCATGCCCATGCGTTGTATTAAATGGTCACGGGAGGAACTCGTCGAGACACGCCACGTGGCCTACGCGTCGAAGGACCGGGATCTTCGGCTACTCGCGGACTTTCAGGGCCACCGACACGCCATCGCGAAGCGGCACGATCGACGCGATCATCCGTGAATCTTTCGCAAGCCGTTCGTTGTAGGTCCGGATGGCTTGGGTCTCGCTCGATCGGTCCTTGCGGGCCACATCACCGCCCCAGAGGACATTGTCCGTGACGAGCAGTCCTCCGACCCGGAGGCGTACGATGGCGGGATCGAGGACCGCGGGATAGCCCGCCTTGTCGATGTCGTTGAAGATGTAGTCGAAGGGGCCCTTCAGGTCCTTCAGAATCCCTTGGGCGTCACCGACGAGGATCTTGACTTTCGTCGCGACGCCGGTCTTCTCCATGTTCTTCCGCGCGATGGCGGCCGTCTCGGGATTGTGTTCGACCGTGACGAGTTCGCCATCGTCCGGCAGCGCACGGGCGAGCCAGGTGCCCGAGTATCCGATCGCGGTGCCGAGCTCAAGGATCCGCCGCGCACGGGTCGCGCGCGCCAGGATATGGAGCAAACTTCCCTCCGCCGAGCCGACGATCGGCCATCCTTCCTCCTCGCCCTGTCGCTCCACGGCCCGAAGCGCCGCATCTCCCCGGTTCGCCAACCCATCGATGTATTCGTCGATCTCCTCGTACACGATTGCGCGCGGCACGCCACCACCGCGGCGACGAGCGTCGTGTGCCGCTATGAACCTTCGCGGCAGCTTGACAAACACTTATCCCACATGAGCGGCCATCGAGGCGCGGGATGGGATATGTGCAAGCTCACGAAGACGGACAGCGCCGTGCTGTCCCTGTATCTTGAAACCCTATACGTCAACGAGATCATGGCGCGCGGCTACGCGGTCCCTCCGAACCTCGAGGTGCCGGCACCCGCCCGGCCGAAACTCACGGGTTGATCGACTCCGGGACCGGCGTTCGCACGATCCCGTCGAGCTCGTCCGCGCGACGCTCCATCGTGGTGGCCTTCTGGAACAGATATCGCGAGCGGTCCTGCAGGCGGTTCGCCTTCACGCGAGCTCTCGCCGCCTTGTGTCGCAGCTTCGCGGCCTTGGCGCGATCCCGGAGTTCGTGCTCGGGCGCCCTCGGCCGAGGGGCCGGCGGGAACACGGCCCGCTCCGACGGCGCCGACGTTGGCACGCTGTCGTGGCGTGGCTCCATGGCGCCTCGAACGGCGCGGCCGTGGATAAGAGTTGTGGGGTAGGCGTCGCGCAACACGAAAATAGCGGCCCGTCCTTCCGTCCGATTCGTGAAGGTGTACGTCGAGGCGTACGGCTGCACCCAGAACTACGGGGAAGCCCGACTCATGCAGGAGGCCCTCCTCGGGAGCGGCCACACGATCACGACCGCAGAGGCCGACGCGGACGCTCACGTCCTTGTGACGTGCACCGTCGTCGAGACAACGGAGAGGAAGATGGCCCGGCGCATGGCGGAGCTGGCGGTATACGAGAAGCCGTTCGTCGTCGCGGGCTGCATGGCGGCGGCCCAGAGGGACCGCGTGCACTCCATCGTACCGCGAGCCAAGCTCCTGCCGCCGCGAAAGTGGCCCCAAATCGTCGAGTTGCTCGGCGCGGGAACGGCCTGCGGCGACCGGGCCGCGGAAGTCGAGTCGACCGCATTCGGCTGGCGGGACGCAATCGTCCCCATCGCCCAGGGCTGCGCGGGTCGTTGCACATATTGCATCACGCGGGTGGCGCGCGGCCGAGTCGCGTCGTATGGAATCGATTCGATCGTCGGGCAGGTCCGCGGACACATCGAGCGAGGCGTGCGAGAAATCAAGCTGACGGGGCAGGACACCGCCGCGTACGGCCTGGATACCGGCACGAACCTCGCGGCCCTGTTGCGCGCCATCGCCGAGATCCCGGGTGAGTTCCGGGTCCGGGTCGGGATGGCGGACCCGTTGACCGTCTACCCGATCCAAGAGGAACTCGTGGCGGCGTATGCGTCCGACAAGCTGTTCAAGTTCCTGCACCTCCCCGTCCAGAGCGGGGACGATACGATCCTCGAATCGATGCGGCGACAGTACACCGTCTCCGAGTTCGAGGAAATCGTCCGGCGATTCCGGCGCACGTTCCCGGAGATCACACTCTCCACCGATGCCATCGTGGGCTTCCCGGGCGAAACCGAGGAGCAGTTCGAGGCCACCATGGAGCTCGTCCGGCGGGTGCGGCCGGATATCGTGAACGTCACTCGTTTCTCGCCGCGAGAGGGCACGCCCGCCGCGACGATGCCGGGCCGGATCGTCGGCTGGAAAGTGAAGGAGCGTTCCCGCCGACTCACACGACTCCGGTTCCAAATTGCCCGCGAGATGAACGAACGATTCATCGGACGCGAGGCCACGGTCTTGGTCACGGAGCCGGGCAAGCCGGGCACCGTCCTCGCCCGGACACCGGAATACCGCCAAGTCGTCCTGCGCGAACCCGCAGCCATCGGCGAATTTTTCCGGGTGAAAATCGATGACGCGCGACCGACGGATCTCTCCGGACACCTGTTGACCAATGGACTTTATACGGCCGTGCAAATCCACGCTGGCAGCCCCGTGGTGTAGCGGCCAAGCATTCGGGTCTTTGGAACCCGCGACGGCAGTTCGAATCTGCCCGGGGCTATTCGGATGAAGGCTCGCGCGCAGCTCCACCTCACGTTCGAGGATGCCACGACCGCGGAGGCCGTCGCTTCGTCCGTCGCCCTCGACGACGCCGGATACATCGAGACGAGACGGCGTGGCCGGACGGTCACCGCACAGGCGACCGCGGACAGCCCGATGAGCTTGCTGCACACCCTCGACGACTACCTCGCATGCGTCAGCGTCGCGGAGCGGACGGCCCGCGAGGCACGCCCTCCCGGACGTGCGCTGCGACGCCGCGCTTGAAGGCCCGCATCTCGCGGCCGTTCATCGTCGCGCGCGCCACGGCGCACAGCTCGTCTTCGGGCGAGACGACCAAGGCTTCGTCTCCGGGACGAATCTCCGGATCGGCCTCTCGCACGAACTTCGCGAAGACGTTCTTCCCTTCGCGGTGGAATGGGACGGAGTCCTCGTCGACGACAATCCTCAGCCTCGGCAGCGGGAACGCCTGCGCCAGACGACGGGCGCCCGCGGCCTTCAAAGTGAACAACCCATCCGCGGCGCGAAGCGAGACCACGTGTTCGCCATCCGCGAGGACGTTTCGGACCTTCCCCGTGTTCCTCGATATAACGTACGAGATTGCTCCGGCAAACAGCGCGTCCGCGGCACCTCGACCGAATTGGAGGTCAGCCGTGGCCCGGATTCGCAACGCGTTCCAATCGATCGCTCGGCCCCCCGGAGCCCGGGCTCGCAGGTCGTCGAGGGTCGTCTCGCCCTCCCACAGGATTCCGAACGGAAAACCCGCGCCCGCCGCCCACTCGCGGAAGAAGACCTCGGCCGCTTCGAGGGCTTCCAGGTCGAGCGCCTCCGGGACAATCGTTTGGCACATCGGCCAGACCTGATCGAGCTCGAGGGGCACCGGGCCCCACACCGACTTGACCACGAAGTGGACGTCCGCCACGCGGGCGACTTGGTCGACCACCGCAGCCAGGCGCTCGCCAAACGGCCGGCCGCCCTCGGGGAAAACGAGGAGGCCTTTCGCGAGAGGTGCGCTATATCGCTCCTGAAGCCGCCGCCGGAACCGATGGAGGATCGGGCGATGCGCGGTCTCGGCGCCGACGTAGGTGAGCGCTCCGGGGCGGGAAACCGGTTCGAACTCTTCCAGGAATTCGTTATGGCGGCGGAGCTCGCGCACGGCGTCCAGCAGCGCGGGATGGGCGCGCGCCCGCCGCTCCGCCAGCCCCCACAGGTCGCCCTCGGCGATCGCTTGACGGACCTCCCGGATCGCACCGAAGCACGCGTGCAGGTTGTGTTCGGCGAGGAGGGTCTCCTCGGCCGCGATCTTCTCCATAGGATGCGCGGTGCAGACGGGACAGAGGCAGCTGCTCTCTCGGACGTCGGCCGCACGACGCGTCCCGTCCGCGAAGAGCATGCGGCCGTCGCGGGCGTACTTCGCGTACGAGGCCGAGTCGAACAGGTCGCAGCCGAGCAAGGTGGCGAGCGGGAAGACCAGCGGATGGCCCGCGCCGAACAGATGCACGGGCTTCGAGGGGTCGAGGCCTTTTTTCGAAGCGATGATGACACGGACGAGGTCTCGGAACCGGTAGGTCTCGAGCAGGGGCACCACGCCCCCGATCGCGCACACCGCGATGTCGAGCGACGAAACCGACCGCGCGCACCGCTCGCGCAAATCCGGATGGAGGCCCCCCTGGACCGCGCCGACGAGGGCCATGTCGCCCCGAAGGGAGACGGCCTCGTGCGCCCGGCGGACCGTCTCGTCGACGTCGGCCGAGGCTCGATCATAAGCGTGGCCCGGCTCCGAGAACACATCGAGCATCGTCCCGAGGTCGGCCTGGATCGCCTTTTGGAAGGCGATGACTTCCGCGTTCGTGACGTCCACGTCGCCGTACACATGGGATTGGAACGCCCCGGAATCCGTCATGACGGCTCCCGGAAAGCCGAGGAACCTGTGGATGCCGTCGCGCACGATCGCGTCCCGGTCCGGCGATTTCCCGAGGATGTACGCATTCGTGATTAGGATCTGCGCCCCGAACCGCACGGCCAAGTCCTTGGGGGGAATGATCGGCCGGTTCGGGTTGACGACCGGGGCGAGCGTCGGCGTCGCGACGGGACCGTGGGCCGTCTCCAGGACCCCGATTCGCGCGAGCCCATCGCGGTCCCGGACTTCAAACATGCGCGGCCATCCGGCCCGCGCGAATAAGGCTTTTCGGCCCCTTCGCGCACCTCCCCGCAAGGACTATCTCTCGCACGCCGGCTTCGCGGGCGCCGATGCTGCGCGAGACGTTCGTCCACATCCCCGGCGTGGGCTACCGAACCGAGGAGCGTCTCTGGCGGAGCGGGATCCGGACGTGGGACGATTTCGCCGAGAGATCGAAACCCCGCCGTCTCCCCGCGCGCGTCGCGCATCGCATCGCCGACGAGATCGCACGGTCGGATGAGGCCCTGCGGCGACGGCGGCATCGATACTTCGCGCGGAATCTACCCGCGCGAGATCATTGGCGCGCGTGGCCCGAGTTCGGGGACGAGGTCGCCTACCTGGACATCGAGACGACCGGCTTGTCGCTCGGCCGAGATGCGGTCACCGTGGTCGGGGTGTACGACGGTTCCGCGAGACGATCGTTCATCCAGGGCGACGACCTGGAAGAGCTGCCCTCGGCCTTGGAACACGCGAAGCTCCTCGTCACCTTCAATGGCTCGCGCTTCGATGTGCCGTTCCTCCGCAAGGCGTTCCCGCGGATGCATCTGGACCAGATTCACCTCGACCTCGTTCATCCGCTCCGGCGCCTCGGATTCGTCGGCGGCCTCAAGGCAATCGAGTCCCAGGTCGGGATTCTGCGCAGTGAGGAGACGACGGGCCTCGGAGGATTCGACGCGGTCCGGCTCTGGCGCGCATTCGACGCGGGCGATGACGACGCGCTGGATCTCCTCCTCGAATACAACATGGAAGACGTCGTAAACTTGGAGCCGCTCGCCGAGCTCGCGTACAAAGGTCTGCGTTCGTTGTGCCTGGACGGCGGGTTCGTGACGGCCGATCGACTCCCGGATCGAACGAGACCGCCGAGCCGGACGCCGCGTAAGAGCAGAACCTGAGCAGAAAGGATCTGGAACGGTCCGATCAGGCATCCGATGCCGGAGGATCATGCGATTGAAGACGGATCACGCAGGTTCATGACCTGTTCGGTGACCGTGTTCTCCGGGGCCGAGGCAAGGTCCATCGGGCCGAACTCGACGCGGGCTCGAAGCGTCCCGTCCTCGAATGCGATTCGGACGGACTTCAGTCGGGATCGGTACAGAAGAAGGCCCCTCCCGTTCCGGGTCGGTTCCGCCCGCTCGCAGTACACGAGGCCCAGTCCCTCGAGTTCCTTGATTCGGCGGTAACACGCGGCGATCGGAATCCCGAACCGGCGGCCGAGGTCGATCGCGGACGCAGGGCGGTCGAACGTTCCCAGGAGGATGCGTGCGGAATACTCGTCCATGATCGTCTGGGTCACCTGCAGGCTTCCATGGTTCTCACTCCCGTTTGAGCGAGAGGATGCGCGTGACGAGACCGGTGATCTCGTCCGCTTCGAATGGCTTGTTCAGGTACCCGATCGCCCCCCGGCGCACGCTCTCAATCTCGGTGAAGGTGTCTCCAAACGCCGTCATGAGGATCGCGCGGAGCCCGGGTCTCGCCCGGCGGGCAGACTCGATGAGCTCGACGCCGTTCGGACCCGGCATGCGATAGTCGGTGAGGAGGAGATCCACGCTGTTCTTCCGCATCGCTTCCATCGCCTCGGTCGCGTTCGCGGCCGTCAACACGGAATACCCGACCAATCCGAACAGCTCCGCCAGGTTCTCGCGCACCCCTTCGTCGTCGTCGACGACGAGGATGCGCGATCCGACGGCTCGGGTCTCCGATGGCAGGGTAATCATCGTCCTTAGCGTGTCGATTGGGGTGGACGATTATTTATACCGCCCGGTTGAGACGAGTTGACAAGCCATGCGGTCGCGCGTGCCGGTCCGGAGTCACGATTTCAAGATCAGGAGAGAAGGCGGCTTCCGCTCGGCGAGCGCGCGGACGACCTGCCACGCCCGCTGGCCCGCTTCCGTCACCCCGTACCGGCCGGCGTCGCCTTTCGCGAGGAGCCATCCGACTGCAGTTTCTGGAGGTGGAAGGAAAGCTTGGACGACGAGTCCACGAAATTCTTCCTCAGGATCGCGGAGTAGGCGATCGGACCGGACGCCACGACGTACCCGACCAACGCGCGCCGGATCGGGTTCGCGAGGGACTCGAGCATCGCTTGGAGGTCTTCGGGAGGCGCGCCCTCCTTCTCCGATTGCTCCGCGAGCGCCCGGTCCTCGGACGACAGGATGAAGGCTCCGCCTTTCGCCGCGCAACAGCCGCTCATGTGGCGCACCCAGGCTCCCATGTCCTCGAACCCGTGGACGGTCTGCAGGGAGGACAGGTCAGCCGCGTAGACGACGGGACGATCGACAATTGCGATGTGCGCTTCGATCGCGGTGTTGAGCTGATAGAATTGGTTCGGTGCGAAGGCGATCGGTGGACGGCCCCTCTTCTTCGACTCGGAAGACGCGGGTCGCGCCGGACGGCGGATCCGCGCGAGGCCCTACGACCGCCAACAAGGCACGTCGGGCAACCGCGTCCGAGAGTACTCGGACGACCGCACCGTCGGCGGCCGAAGCCCCCAGCAAGGTCCGCGCGTGCTGTTCCTCTTGCACCGTCCGTAGGGTCCGTCGGAGCGCGTCGACTTCGTACGGCTTTTCGACAAAGTCGGTGGCGCCGGCCTTCATCGCCTCGACCGCGGCGTCGATCGTGCCTTGACCGGTAATCACGACGACGGCCGTCCCCGGCCGCGTGACCCGGAGGCGATGCAAGACCTCCAGCCCGGACGCTTTCGGCATCCGGAGGTCGAGTAAGGCCGCGTCGAACGACTCGCGCTCCACGAGCCGAAGGGCCTCGCCGCCATCCGATGCGCCGACGACGTCGTGGCCGTCGTCTCGGAGCAAGCCCGCGAGCTCGGCCCGAAGCACCGAATCGTCATCGGCGATCAGGATCTTCATCGACGTCCCCTCGAGGGAGCAGGACGGTGAACGTGGAACCGGCGCTGGGCTCGGAGGTGGCCTCGATCGTCCCGCCGTGGCCCGCGACGATGTGTTTCGCGAGGGGAAGACCGAGGCCGAGTCCCTCCCCGCGGGGCTTCGTCGTGAAGGTGGGATCGAACACGCGGGACAAGACGTCCGCCGACATGCCGCTGCCCGTGTCGGAGACGACGACCGCGTAGAATCCCGGACGTTCCTCGAGGCGCACACGGACCGATCCGTGATCGGTCGCGTCGATCGCGTTCTTCACGAGGTTCACGACGACCTCTTGCAGCTGGAGCGGATCCGCCTTCATTCGGAACGGCACGTCGCCCAAATTCACCTCGATCGATACCCCTTTCTTCCGGTATCGTCGGACCTCGTCGAGGGCCGCCTCGACGATGGAACGGAGGTCTGCGTCGACCGCCTTGATCTGCCGGCTCCGCGACAGGCTCGTGAGGCCCCGAATGATGTCCGCGGCCCGACGACGTTCCGCATCGATCTTCTCGAGTTTCTCGTGGACGCCGGCGTCCTTCGTCCGTCGTCCCGCGGCGTCCGTGAGGAGGGAGATGCTCGTGAGCGGCGTATTCAACTCGTGGGCGATGAAACCTGCGAGTTGCCCGAGCGTCGCGAGCCGCTCCGATTGCCGGAGACGGTCCGTCGATTCCTTCAGGGCGGCCTCGGCCGCCTTCGTCTCCGTGATGTCTCGGACGACCACGACCAGCTGGTCGCTCATGAGCGGGATAATCCGGGCCTCGAACTCCTTTCGGCCGGCTTGCACCTCGAGGCTGTACTCCATCGTTGCGACGGAATTCGTGCGGAGGACCTTTTGCATCGCCCTCCCGAACGGTTCCCCCACGTCGCGCGGGAGCACCTCCTGAATCCGACCGCCGAGGAAGGATTCCGGTGGGACGTACAGGTCCGCATAGCGTCCGGCGTGGTAACCGAGAATCGTCCCGTCCGCCGCGAGCCGGAAGTATAGGTCCGGAACCGCTCGGAAGATTGCTTGAAGCTCGGACGATGTCTGAACCAAGTTCTCCTGCGTTCGCCGGCGCTCGATCGCTCCGGCCACCTGCTCCGACACGAAGTTGAGGATCGCCTTGTCCTCCTCCGCGAAGCGGACGCCCTCCTTGTAGCTCTGGACGACGATCACCCCGAACGTCTTGCCGAGGCCGACGAGCGGCGCCCCGACCCAGTCCACCGACGGGGGTCCGACCTGCTCGACTTCGCCCGAGCGATTCAGCTCCGCGAACACCGCTGGCGAGGCGAGAAGAGGCCGCCCCGTCCGGAGGACGTATTCGGTGAGGCCCCGACCGAGCTTCTGGGGCGGAGGCGCGCCCTCCTCTTCGTCGACGAAGTACGGGAAGGTCAGGGTCTGCGCCTGGTCGTCGTAGAGGGCGATGTAGAAATTTGTCGCCGGCATCAAGCCGCCGATCACCTTGTGGATGTGCCGGTACAATTCGGGAAGGCCTTTCGCGGCGTTTGCGGCCTCGGAGATCTTGTAGACGGCGGATTGGATCGCCTCCGCCTTCCGTTGCTTCGAGACGTCCATCACCGAACCGATCATGCGGACGGGATGGCCGGACGCGTCGTGCAAGACGTACCCCCGGTCGACGATCGTAGCGAACGTCCCGTCGTGCCGCCGGAACCGGTACTCCGCGCTCCACATGGACCCGCCGCTCCCGATCACGTCATCGAGGCTGGAGCCGACCCGAGCCCGGTCGTCCGGATGGAGGCGCTCCTCCCACCAGGTCCCCGTGGGCTCTACGTCCTCCGCCCGATACCCAAACATGGCGGCAACGTTGTCGTTCATCCACATGCCGTCCGTCTGCAGGTCCCAGTCCCAGACGACATCGTTCGTCGCGCGACCCAAGAGCTGGAAACGTTCCTCGCTCCGTCGGAGGCTTTCCTCCGTCCGGGTCCGCTCGGACACGTCGAACGCTACGCCGATCGTGCCGATGATGGCGCCGTCCTTCGAACGGAAGGGCTCCATGTGCACGTCGTAGGTCCGGCCCTGCCATTCGATCTGCGTGGCGACGCTCTCGCCGAGGAGGGCACGCCGATGGGAGACGATCGGCTCGATGTCGTCATCGTGGATGTTGAAATACTCGTAGATCGAGAGGCCTCGTTCCGACCGAGGAAGGTTCAGGTCCCGGAACCCGGTCCCCATCGCCGACGTCACCCGGAGGTCCCGATCCGTGCTCCACAGTAGGACCGGCGCCTGCTCGAGGACGAGCTTCAGCCGCGTCTGGCTTTGAGACAGCTGTTCCTCGACGGTCTTCCGCGCGGTCACCGCTTGGGCTTGGATCTCCTCGGTCTCCACCAGGCGCTTCCGGTTCCGGGCCTCCACGACATGTTCCTCGACGATGGCCGGCAGCAACTCGTTGTACCGCGGCGTCTTCACGATGTACGACTGGGCTCCGGACTCCATCGCCTGGAGCGCCGCTTCTTCGCCCCCCAGCGGGACGACGAAGATGATCGGCGTGCCCGGGAGGCGACCGCCGAGGGCGCGCAGGAGCTCGATGCCGTTGCCATCGCGCAACTTGCTTCCGATGACGACCGCGTCAAAATGGTAGGACAGCGCGAGTTGCAACCCCTGTTTCCGCGACCCGGCGGTTCGGACAATCCATCCTTTTCGTGTGAGGGCGGCTACGCTGAGAATCTGGTGGTCTTCGTTGCCGTCAACCACGAGGACGGCGACCGGGGCTGCGCTGTTTGCCCCCGCGATCTCAGAGGGAGTCGTCTGGGCCATAGCGGATCGGTGGGCGCCTGAACCGACGCGAAGGATTCCCTCGCGCAGGACGCCGCACCAGTTCCCTGGCGGGTATAAAGGACTAGCGGGGAGATTCGCGGTTTCGTCACTTGAATTTGCAGGCGTTCGCGGGACCTATTCCGAAGAAGTGACGAATCACCTTTATGCCCCGCTGACGGCCCGTGTCACTTCGAACGACCCATCCTCGAAGGAGAACGCATAGTACCCGGTGTCGTGCTTCGTACCTCGCATCTTCACGACTCGCAAGCGACGTTGCACGAACAGGTCCGAGGTCGGATGCATTTCCAGCGCCAGGATGCCGTCCGCGAGGTACGCCTCCTCGGGGGACGACCCGCCGGCTCCCAGCTCGAGCGGTCGCTCCGAAATCAGGTACGTGAGCGGGCCGAGGTCCCGCAGCCATTCGAACAGAAAGTAGAGCTCGGACCGCCGATCTTGCATCTTCGCCATCGTCTCGAGGACGTCGAGCGAGTCGACGACCAGCACCGAAACGGGATCCGCTTTCATCACGTTCTTGCAGTACATCTTGAACAGTTCGAGCCAGCTGCCGCGACCCTGGAGGAAGTTCAGGTTCTTCCGGATGTTCCCCATGTCGAGGGTCACGATCTGCTCCGCCGCGCGGGCATCGGCCATCCCCATCGAAGCCATCTGCTCGAGGATCAGATCTTTTCCTTGCTCGAGGGTGAAGTACGCGGACTTGCGGTTTTCCTGCAACGCGTTCTGATAAAGGATCGAAAAGGTCAGCGAGGACTTCATCGTCCCCGGCGCGCCGCTCACGAGGACGACGTATCCCTCCGGGACCCCTCCTCCGAGGACGTCGTCGAAGCCTCGCACGTACGTCTTGACGCGATTCCGACTCGTGGTGCGCCCTCCAGGTCGGATGTATGCGCGCGTCGTCCTAAGCCTTTTCCTCCGAGACGTCGAGCGCACAATCTTCAAATATACTCGGGCCGCTGGGCCGCGCATTGTCGGACGATGTCCTGGGTGCCGTCGTCGCGACGGCCCGCGTGATCGGGGCGCTCGTGCTCCTGTTCTTCCTGCCCGGATTCCTGCTCATCAACGCGCTGTACCCCCGAAAAGGCGAGCTGGACCGGGAGTACGACGCCCTGTATCGCCTCACGCTGGGAATCGTCCTGTCCATTGCCGTCACGGTGTTCTGGTCGTTCTTCCTCAATTCGCTCGGGATTAACGAGGCGACCGGGCTCGGGTACGTTGTCGGTCCGAACATCGCGGGTGGATTGATCGGCCTCTCGATCGCGTTCTTCGCCCTCGGATGGTGGCGAGGCGCGTACCCGTGGATGGCCCGCGTCCATCCGTCGCTCGCGCGCGTCCCGAAACCGGGACCGGGAGAGCTCCTGACCGAAGACGAGCGAGACCATCGGGTACGGCTCAAGCTCCAGCAGCTCGCCGAGAAGCGCGAAGCCTTGCGCCGAGCGATCAAGGACGCCGAGCGGCGCATGCGGCTCCAATCGGCGGACGCGCAATCCCACTACGAGACCGTCCGTGACAAGTCGCGCGCGGAACTCCGGACGATCGAAGCGGAGCTGAAGAAACTCGAAGAGGAACGGACCGCGGAACTCTATTGACCGGAGCGAGACATGGATTACAAACTCGTGATCGCGGTGCGCTCGGACCTCGACCTCTCGCGCGGCAAGCTGGCCGTCCAGGTGGCGCACGCCGCGGTCATGGCGGCACTCGAGGCGAAAGCCCGCCATCGGAAATGGTTCGCCGAATGGATCGCGGAAGGGCAGAAGAAGGTCGTTGTCAAAGGCGGGCCCCTTCCCGACCTCCGATCGCTTCAGGCGAAAGCGCGCTCGATGCACTTACCAACGACGCTGGTGGAGGACGCCGGACTGACGGAGCTTCCGCCCGGGACGGTCACGTGCGTCGGAATCGGCCCGGGACCGAATTCGATAGTGGACCAGGTCACCGGTCATCTCCCGTTGATGTGACTAATGAAGGCGAAATCCCGTTTCCTCGGGATTGACGACGCCCCGTTCCGTTTCTCCGACGAGACCGTTCCCGTCGTCGGGGTCGTCGTCCAGGCGCCGTCGTACATCGAGGGTGTCCTGACGACGCTGGCGGAAGTGGACGGTCACGATGCGACCGAGCGGATTGCCTCGATGGTGCGACGTTCCCGGTACCGCGCAGGACTCGCCGCCATCCTGATCGACGGGACTGCGGTCGGCGGCTTCAACGTCATCGATATCGACGCGGTCCGTGCGGCGGTGGATCGACCCGTCGTAACGGTCACGCGAAAGAAACCGAATCTCGGTTCAATCGAGACGGCGTTGCGACGCCGCTTCGACGACTGGCAGGAGCGGCTCGCGACCATCCGCCGGCACGAGATCGAGGCGATCCGGACCGGCCATGGATCGGTCTGGGTGACCTACGTCGGTGCGAGCCGAACCGAGGTCCAAGAGGCGCTCTCGCTCACGACCGTCCGCGGGGTCCTGCCGGAACCACTGCGCGTCGCCCATCTCATCGCGGCGGGGATCGTCCGAGGCGAATCGCGGGGACGCGCCTGACTCGGTGCGACCGCGGACCTCTCACTTGATGGGAAATCGGAGGAGGGCGGCGATCCCGCCCAACGCCTCGAGCTTCTGGCCGGCCTCGTGATGACGACTCACCAGGACGACGGTCCCTCGCGCGGACTCGGCGGAACGCATCAGGTCCTCGATGCCGACATCCCGCACGACCGCGTCGCTCACGAGGAGGGTTTCGACCGCTCCCGCCTCGACGGCTTCGGCGACCTCCGCCGGTCCGTATGCGCACGGCCGGTTCGTCGCGATCGCCTCCAGGAGCGTCTCGACCAGTCGCGTCTCGTATCCGACGCGACTGTCTCCGAACACCTTCGCCCCGACGCCGGCCTTGAGCGCCTCCTGGATCCCCTGCATCCCGGCGCCCGACGTCCCATGCGTGTGGACTTTCGACGCGAGCGTCGGCTCCCGGGCTTTCAGGTAGTCGAGGAAGGCGTCGCGCGTGAACCCGGGTCCGACGAGGACGAGCGCCTCCCCGAGTTCGGTTGTGCGCAACTTCGTGAGGATCTCGTCGAAATACGCGGACCGCGCATCTCCGGACGGGAACATCTTGCCGTGACCTGGCGCGCGAATCGTCGCCAGCTCTCGAACGCCGTATTGCCGGAGCTGGGCCAGGAGCGCTTCTTCGTCGTCCAACGAGAGGAAGGCGACGAGCGGCTTCTGCGCCGCGGCAACGGCCTCGTCGATCCGCCGCAACTCGTGCGACCGCCAGGTCTTGATGATCGAGACCACGTCGTCGACCGCGACGTTCAAGGTGTGGTGCCGTCCCAGGTCTTGCGGTCCCTCGACGATGACGCCCGTGATTCGCAGACGGTCGGCGAAGGCTTGGAACTCGACGCTCTCGACGCGGACGGTCAGCGTCACGCGGACTTTCTCGCCCCGCTCGGGCCGGACCTTGTCGGTCTTCACTTCCTGACGGCGGTAGGTCGACGCGCGCACGTGGTCTCCGGGAAGGACGAGGTTGTGCAGGTGCCACAGGTCGTCCGCGTTTTCGACGCGCACCTTGATCTCGCCGGTGGCCGGGTCTTTGTGGAGAACGCGCATGTTTCGCGAGCTATGGAGCCGGTCCGTATTTCTGAATATCGAGTCCGATGCACTCCGAAGGCCGTATCCGGAATCCGTCGCTCCGTCCGCGCCGCGTCAGGCTTATGGCTCCTTCCGCCCCTCATCTCATGCGATGGCGAGGGACCGTTTTCTATTCCGGGCGGGCCGCACGGGGTACACTTACCCTGAGGTCCTCGAGGTTCGAGCCGGATCTGTCCGTCTCCTGAGGCCGTCGAGTACCGCCAAACGGGAGCAACGGGGCCGTCTCGACCCTGATCGCGATCGCCTACGTCTTCATCATCGGCCCATCCTGGCGGTGACCGGCCTCCCCGCTCTCGGAGTCGTTCTGGGCGTCGGGATCGGAGTTGCCGTGTACTTCCTCGGACTCATCGCGGCGCTCATCTGGTGGGACAACCGAAGCCTCCCACTCCTCGCGGAAAACCCTGACTACTCAATGCCGCTTGAGATCCTGGGGATCGAGTCATTCAGGACATTCCACGAAATTCGTGGCCGAGCAGGTGGAAAAGAGATCCGCGTGGCGGTTCCTGGGCCACGAACCAAGATCGAGGAGGCCGTCCGGTTCGCCACTTCCGCGGGTCGGGCTGCACAAGCGTAGGGGCGCAGCCCGCACAGAAATCAACCGGTGAGCAATCCGTCGTTCACTTGAGGACGCCGTATCCGATGAGCCGCCACTTCCCACCAATCCGGCGGGAGACGGCGACACGCTGACCGGGCTCTGCGACAACGGGGATCTTGAGGGCCATGTCCGCTCGGTTTTCCCGCGCGGACGTCACGACGCCCACTGTCGTCGCGGTGCCGACCGACACCATGAGCGGCTCGGACGTCTTGATGCCCTCGACCTTGAGTTCCTCGGGCACCCCGACGACGCGCTCCAGCAGATTGACCTCGACGGTCATCTTCATCAAGATCTCCGGCAGACTCGCGGGTGGCCCGACGACCCGGCCGACGAGGCCATCCGCCTTCGTCAGCACCGGATCGAGGTTGGTCCCGATCGCGATGAGCCCGCCCGGTCGGACCTCCTTCCGGCCGGATCCGCCCGTGTGGAGCGACCGGATCGTCGTCGTGATGTTCTTCCACTCCGTCTTGTTGCCGAGGGTCACCTGACGCCCCGGGGAGATCTCGATCTCCTCCCCGACCTTCATTTTGCCTTGCATCAAGCTGCCGCCGAGCACGCCCCCGACGATCTTCTCCGGCACGATGCCCGGCTGATTCACGTCGAACGAACGCGCGACATACATCTTGGCGATCTTCGATTCGTCGTGCGGCGGCGTCGGGATGACCTTCTGGATCATCATGAGCAACGCATCTAGGTTCACGTCGTGGTGGGCGGACACGGGGACGATCGGCGCACCCTCCGCGACGGTCCCCTTGACGAACGCCTGAATCTGACGATAGTTCTCTTCGGCCTGCTTCGGGTCGACGATGTCGATCTTGTTCTGCACGATCACGATCTTGTCGACCCCGATGATGCCGAGGGCCATCAGGTGCTCCTTCGTCTGCGGCTGCGGGCAGTCCTCGTTCGCGGCGATCACGAGGAG
>Ga0209160_1001889_pt1 | contig 17629 bp, 19 predicted proteins | sample GraSoiAngelo_153_FD_186167 | JGI IMG/M metagenome (GOLD analysis project Ga0209160, IMG submission 186167) | Grasslands soil microbial communities from the Angelo Coastal Reserve, California, USA - 14_1009_12_40cm (SPAdes) (version 2) | ecosystem: Environmental > Terrestrial > Soil > Grasslands ... | reverse complement strand
CGACGCGGTGCGCGCGAAGGCGACCCTGGGGGAAATCTGCGACGTGATGCGCGAGGTGTTCGGCGTCTGGGAGGAGCCTCTCCTATACTGAGGTGGTCCGATCGGGAAGAAGATCCGCGTCCTGATCGCCAAGCCCGGCCTCGATGGACACGACCGAGGGGCAAAGGTCGTCGCCCGGGCGCTGCGAGATGCGGGGATGGAAGTGATCTACACCGGTCTGCGCCAGACGCCGGAGGACATCGTCGAGGCCGCCATCCAGGAGGACGTCGACGCGATTGGCCTGTCCTCCCTCAGCGGCGCGCACATGACGCTGTTCCCCGAAGTCGTCCGCCTCCTGAAGAAGCGTAAATCGGGAGACATCGTCGTGGTCGGAGGCGGGATCATCCCGGAGGACGACGTGCCGAAGCTGAAACGGGCCGGGGTCAAGGCGGTCTTCGGACCCGGTACGCCGCTGAGCGTCATCGTCTCGTTCTTCGAGAAGGCGGACAAAGGTGTGTGAGGGGCATGCCCGCGAAGGCCTCGCGCGATTCCGTCGGGGGCCTCGTCGACTCCCTCATCAAAGGGGACAAGCGGTCGGCAGGCAAGCTGATTTCACTCATCGAGGACGATGAGCCGGAAGCGGTCGAGGCGGTGGCGCGGATTTTCCCGCACACCGGCCGCGCCCATGTCGTCGGGTTGACCGGACCGCCCGGCGTCGGGAAGAGCTCCTTGATCAACCGATTGGTCCGAGCCTTCCGATCTCGGGGCAAGACGGTCGGAGTCGTCGCCGTCGACCCGACGTCTCCGTACACCGGCGGGGCGGTCCTGGGAGACCGAATCCGGATGGCCGATACGGGTGTCGATTCTGGCGTGTTCATCCGATCGATGGCCACGCGAGGCCACGCCGGCGGCTTGGCCTTGGCCACGTTCGATGCGGTCCGCGTGCTGGACGCGATGGGCTCCGACCTCGTCTTCGTCGAGACGGTCGGCGCGGGGCAGAGCGAAGTGGAGATCGCGAGTCGTGCGCACACGACGGTCGTCGTGGAAATGCCCCTGACCGGCGATGTCGTGCAGACGATGAAGGCCGGAATCCTGGAGATCGGGGACGTCTACGTGGTGAACAAGGTCGACCTGGGCAACGAGGACGTCCTCGTCGCGAACCTGAAGTTCCAGCTGGAGACTCGAGACGGCTGGAGGCCGCCGATCATCCGGACCGCCGCCCTCGAGGGCCGCGGAATCGACGACCTCGCGGGCGCCATTGAGAAGCACGCGTTGTACCTGGACCAGAGCGGAGGTCGCCGCAAGCGGGAGGTCGCCCGGGCGCGGCTCGAGATCCTCGAGAACGTGCAGCGTCTCTTGGTCCGCCGGGTCTCGGAGGGGTCGCGCTCCGGCAGGGCGTTCCAGAAGCTCGCCGAGGATGTTGCGGCCCGCCGGCTCGACCCGCACGCCGCAGCGCGGAAACTGCTGGGATCTGGCTCTACGGCGCGGTAGGCCACTGGCCGGAGCCGAGCCGCTGCCAATCCACGGAGTCGAGGAACTCCTGGAACCGGGTCATCCGGTAGCCCCAGGCAGCCTCCAGCGCGGGGATGTCGACGTGGTACCCGATCGTCTTGAAGAACTGGAACATCCGGAATCCGTCGTCGCCCATCCTCTTGCGGGCCTCTTCCTCGGGCTGCTCGACATACCGAATCGGATGCCCGAGTTTCTTCGACAGCGCGGCCGGTAGATCTCCAAAGGCCAACTCGTCGCCGGCGAGTTCCACGGTCTTGCCGAGCGCCGCCTTCGGGTCGTCGAAGGCCCGGGCAACGAACTCCCCGATGTCCATCACCGCCACGAGCTGTTGGCGCGTGCTCGGAGGGAGAGGGACTTCCATGATTCCCCGCTGCAGGGAGGATGTCATCCAGGGGCTCACGTAATTGTCCATGAAGGCGACGGGTCGCACGATCGTGTGCGGGACCCGCGAGGCCTTCATGTATTGTTCCACCTTCGCCTTCGACTCGAAATGCGGAATGCCGGTATCCCGGTCGGCCGAGGCGACGCTCGATAGGACGACATGCCTCACCGATGCGGTTTTCGCGGCATCGATCGCCGTGGTGCCTTGCAGGACCTCTTTCTCCGGGTGAACGGAGAAGTCGGGCTCGAACGGAGTCGTGACGACGAAGAAGCCGTCCACTTTCCGAAGGAGCGGGGTCATGCTCGCGCGTTGCGTAAGGTCACCCTGAACGCCTTCGATTCCCGCCGCGGCGAGAGCGTTCAACTTCGAGGCGTTTCGGGTGAGGCCAATCACTCGATGTCCTCTCTTGAGGAGGCTCCGTGCGACCGTGCCGCCTTGCTGTCCCGTCGCCCCCGCCACCAGAATCGTCTTCGTCTCTGCCATGCGATCGTCTCACGGTCCTCAGACGTCCGTTCTACTTGTAGGTTAGACCAGGCCCGGACGACGCTCTGCGTTCAATGCCGGAGAATCTCGATCTGGGCGTGCCTCGCGCCCCGCCGGACAACGCTCGGGTGGGGATTTGAACCCCAGATAACCCGCTTAGGAGGCGGGTGCCCTTTCCGTGCTAGGCTACCCGAGCGCTGCGCCGAGGTCCTGAGCCACCATTAATCCTTCGACGCCGCGGGTCTCGGACCAGGGCGTCTCGACCGAGATTCGTAGCGGATCGGCGAAGCTCAGAGTTCTTCCGGCGACTTCTCGGATGCGGGAAGCTCTTCTTCCGCCCGAGTCTTCGCCGCCGGTTTCGCTTTGGTCGCAGTCGCACGTTTCCTCGGTTTCTTCGTCGCGGCTTCCGCCGGCGGGGTCTCCTTCCCGGCCTCTGCGGGGGCCTCGGCTCCCTTCGCTCCCGCCTTCGGCTCGGCCTTCGTCTCTTTCTTCTCGTATTCCTCGATGAAGCGGATCGTCTTGAGATCGGAGAGCTCCCGAAGATCGGCCACGACGCGGAATTTCGACACGAACCACTTCTCGTCCGTCTTGCAGACGTCCGGGAGATGGATTTCCGCGCTGCCGCCCTTCAGATCGAGCTTGAACTGGTCTGCGAGGCCGTAGTCCATGTCGATGACTGCGCGCACGCGCTCTTCGGGCGTCTTGGCCTTCCGCGTCGCCTTCACCACGTACTTCAACGTCTTGCCCGCAAGCGGGTTGTTGAAGTCGACCCGGACGCGACCCGCGCTCACAGCGGTGACGACGCCGTGTTTCCCGCTGATCGAGACTTCCAGCCCGACTTCCGGGCTGATCTCTTGCCGGAGAAATTCCCGTTCCGTGCGGAGCTCGACGAGCCGCGGGTCTCGGACCCCAGCACCCTTTTCCGGGGGAATCAGCACCTCGATCGTCCCTCCGACCTTCGCCCCGACCAGGGAGGCCTCGAGGCCTTCGAACAACCGACCCCGGCCGACGACCACGGGGACCTCGATGTAGACTTTCTTCTCATCGAACTTCCCCTCTTTCTTCGCGACTTCATCGTGGGTCGTGTCGAAGAGGGTCGAAGTCCCGTTGGGATTCACCGTCCAGGCGTCGTAGTCGATCCAGACGATGTCCCCTTTCTCGATCGTGTCTGAGACCACCGGCTCACCGTAAGGAGGTTTCGGAAGAGACGCGCTCGCTTAAACCTTCCGGGCGCAGCCGGCCGGCGGCCTTCAGCGGACCATGCCGATCGCGACAGAGATCCGCTTATACCGGTTCCGGATCGTGACCTCCGTCACGCCGGCGACTTCGGCGACCTCTTTCTGGGTGCACGGCTTGTTGCAGAGGATCGCGGAGATGTAGATCGTCGCGGCCGCGACGCCGCTCGGCGCCACGCCGGAGGCGAGCTCGTCTTTCTCGACCTTGTCCAGGATCTCCTTGGCCTTCCGCTGGACATCCATGTCCAGTTCGAGGCGGTTGCAGAACCGGGCGATGTAATCCCGCGGGCTCTGCGGGAGCAGCTTGAGTCCGAGTTCCCGGACCAGCGTCCGATACGTCCGTCCGATCGATTTGCGGTCCACGCTCGACTTCGAGGCGATCTCGTCGAGGGTCCGCGGCACACCGGACTGGCGGCACGACGCATACAGCGTAGCGGCCACGACCTCGTCGATCGACCGTCCCCGGACGAGGTTCTTGGTCGACGCCCGTCGGTACAGGACCGCGGCGTTCTCGCGCACGTGGCGCGGCAACCCCATCTTCGACGCCATCGTGTTGATCTCTGTGAGGCCCTGGGCGAGGGAGCGCTCCCCGCTCTTCGAGGTCCGGATGCGGTGCTGCCACTTCCGGAGTCGGTAGATCTGGGCCCTGGATTTGTGCGGAATCTGGCGGCCGTAGGCGTCCTTGTTCCGCCAGCCGATCGAGGTCGAGAGGCCCTTGTCGTGGGCCATGATCGTGCTCGGCGGCCCGGCCCGCTCCCGGGATTCCCGCTGCTCCGAGTCGAAAGCCCGCCACTCCGGACCTTCGTCGATGATCATGTCGTCGAGGACGAGGCCACAGTCTTCGCAGACGATCTCCGCACGGGAATAGTCCCGCACGAGGTGGTCACCGCGGCATTCTGGGCACTGGGTTGTGATCTCTACCTCTCGCACCTTATCGTCCTCCCCCGACAGAAGAATAGAATCCTTACGAAACAGGAATTATTTAACCCTTCGTCCCAACGCCAGACCGTTTTTTCCGCTCGCCGCGCGCTCTTTTGTTTCGAGTCTGATTGCCGACGTCCGGTCTTGAGGAAACGCTTGGCCGGGCGGCGTCAGGGTCGGAGTTCGACGAATTCGCCGTTCCGGAGCATGCGCCACCGGCCGGGGAGGGTTGGGAGGACTTCGGAGCAGACGAAGCGAGCGTCCTCCGTCGCGGTCTCGTGCAGGGTGTAGTAAGGAACGCACGTCCGGGCATCCCGGTGTGCGATTAGGCGGTCGCCATCGATCAACAGGAACGTATACGACTCGACCTTCCGCGGGAACTCCATGTCGATCGTTGCTTTCGCCTTCGCGATCGCCTGCTTGAACTCGGCGATCGGCCGCTGTTCGGTTCCGAGGGAGTCCACGAAACGGTCGTAAATGAATTGCGTGTCGATCTTCCCCTCGCGAACACCGAAGTCCTCGATCTCGCCGTTGTGGGCGAAGAACATCACCCGGCCGTCCACTTCGAGGCGGAACGGATGCGAATAGCGCTCTTGGATCGTGTCCTTCTTCGACGCATAGCGAAGGTGGGCCACGAGGATCAACGGGGGACTGCACACCCGGGACAGCCGCCGCACCGCGTCCTCGTACCTCGGATCCGCCGTCGCGCTGCCGGGCCCGCGGGCGTAGAACTCCCCCTCCTGGCCGACGCAGGCGATGCCCCAGCCGTCGGGGTGGCCCGATTTCGGATTCGGCTGGGGACATCCAAAGTCCCGGAAGTTCCTCCCGGTGTCGGCCAGTTGTCGGAACGCCATGAGCGTGTCAACCGGCGCCGACTTCCGGCTCACGATCGCGAGCATCCGGCACATGTTAGCCCAACTTGTACCCGATTTTCCGGAGGAAGGCAATCCGCTCCGCCCGGTCTTTCTCGGTCTCGAGGCCTTTCGTCCGCTCGCCGTCGACGACTCCCAGGACTCCGCGGCCCCGGCGGGTCGTCACGACGATCACGTCAAGGGGATTCGATGTCGCGGCAAACACGGTCACGATTTCGGGGACATCGCGCAAGGCCCGCAAGACGTTGATCGGGTAGGCGTCCTTCATGAATACGACGAAGAAGTGACCCGCTCCGACCGCGAGGGCGTTCCTCGCAGCGAGCTTCTTCAAGGTCTCGTCGTTGCCTTCCACCCGGACGAGTGCGGGCCCGGAGGCCTCGCAGAACGCAACTCCGAATTTGATCCCGGGTACGGACCCGACGAGTGCCTCGTGGACGTCCTCGGCCGTCTTGATGAAGTGGGTCTGACCGAGGATCACGTTCAACCCGTCCGGGTTCTCGATGGCGACGAGTTCCGTCTCGACCGGCATCGTCAATGTATCGGGCCGCGTGAATTAAAGTCTTCTTCACGAAAGTGGAGGTACGCTACGTGCACGCGGAAGGGAAAGGGCATCGGGGATCGATCGAGGACGCATGGCGGGAATCCGAGGGCTGTGGACGATCCTGGGCAGCGTCGGCGATCCGGAGGAACGGGAAGACCTCGCGCTCGTCGCGACCGCGATCCAGGTGCACTTCGCGAGCCGCGTCGCCCGGGAACGGGCCGTGGTGGAGTTCATGGCGATCCGGTTTCGGTGGCCGGCGTCGCGGACGCGTCGACGGCTTGGCGCGCTCGTGGATCTCGGCGTGCTTCGCATGTCCCGGGACCTCGCGGACAACTGGAGCAAGGTCTTCGAGGTCGTCGACCGGCCCCACGTTCCCGCGGTGATTGCCCTCGAGCTCGGCGCGTGACCTAGCCGGGGCCTGTCGTGGCCTTCGTCACCCGTTCCAAGAACCCGGCCGCTCGCAGCGGCTGGTAACAAAGCATCAGGAAGTCCGACGCCACCAGGGCGAAGAGTTCGTCCGGCACCGCGCGCACGGATCGGTGGCGGACCGCGGCGACCGCGCCGTCGGCGTGGAGCTCGAACGGACAGCCCATCCGCCGACTCATGGAGGCGAGCCGGTGCACCGCGCCATTCCGTCGTTCGACGAGGTCCCGATGGAGGGCCGAGTTCGCGGGTTCCACGAACGCATAGCCGACGACCTCCGGGGCCTCGATGATTCCCGGCAGGGAATCATTCCGAAGCGCGAACCCGAAGCTGAATCCGGCGGCCGAGTGGCGTCGAACTCGCGAGAAGCGGTAGCCGACGAACTGGCGGTTCGCGATGTGCTTCCGGAGAAAGTTTTCCATTGGCCATCGCAACGGCCGGCGAATTCGTTCGAACGTCGCAGCGATTTCGGCGCTGCGGTCTTGGTCCATCCAAGTCGGGAAATCGTTGCGACCCATAAGAACTCCGGCCACACGGGGCTGGGGTGCATCCGGACCGGCGTGGTTCGGGGCAAGCCTAAATAGACCTCGACCGTTCCGCCGCACGCTGGATGGCCCCGGGTTTTCCATGAGCGAGTTTTCGGAATCGTGCCGGCGACTCGAACTGATGGACGGGGAGAAGGCCTTCGCGCCGCCGGATGCGCCCGAACATCCGCCGCGGGACCGGACGTTCCTCCTTCAACACGTCCGCCTCGAGATTGCTGTCGAAGACCAGGAGGGCACGATCTCTGGAACCGTCACCCATCGCCTGTCGCCGATCAACGATGGCCTCACCGAGGTCGCACTCGACTCGGGAGACCTGAACATCCACAAGGTCCTCGACGACGGCGGCCACGAACTCGAGTGGGACCTGCATGGAGAAACCCTCTCGATCCATCTTCCGAAGGCGCGCAAAGCCGGCCAGGCCTTCGAACTTCGGATCTCCTACGACGCGAAGCCGCGGAAGGGGATCTTCTTCACCGGGCCGGACAAGGCAAACCCGAAACGGCCCCGCGTCACCTGGACCCAGGGGGAAGATATGGACAACCGCTACTGGTTCCCTTCGTACGACTATCCGAACCAACGCTTCACATCCGAAGTCCTCGCGACCGTCGACGAGCAGTACGAGGCGCTCAGCAACGGCCGCCTCGTGGACGTATCCGCGGACAAGCGCCGCAAGACGAAGACGTATCACTGGTCCCTCGACCAGCCGCATTCGAACTACCTGATCGCCCTCGCGGTCGGCGAATTCGAGTCGAAGGAATGGGACGCGGACGGGGTGCCGGTCCTCGCGCACGTGTCGAAAGGGCTCGGCCCGTTCTTGGACCGCACGTTCCAGAACGTCCCGGACATGGTGCGGTACTTCGGCGAGGTGACCGGCCAGAGGTACCCGTGGCCCCGGTACGCGCAGGTCTGCGTCCCCGAATTCGTCGTCGGCGGCATGGAGAACACCTCGATGACGACTCTGACCGAGTACTGCCTCACGGACGAGAAGGCGTACGACGACTACCGGCCGGAAGGGCTCCTCGCCCATGAACTCGCGCACCAGTGGTTCGGTGATTTCCTCACCTGCCGGGCGTGGGGCCACATCTGGTTGAACGAGTCCTTCGCCACGTACTTTCAGGTCCTCTGGTGGGAACACTTCTTCGGCAAAGACGCCGCGCTCATGGAGCTCGAGGCCGACCGGGAGAATTATTACGAGGAAGCGAGCAAGAATTACAAGCGGCCCATCGTCACGATGAAGTTCGTCGAGCCGTCCGACCTGTTCGACCGCCACACGTACGAGAAGGGCGCGAACGTGCTGCACATGATGCGGAACGAACTCGGCGACGACCTGTGGTGGAAGGCGATCCGGCAGTACGTAAAGAAGTTCGCGGGCCAGAACGTCGAGACGAACGATTTCAAGGAGGCGATCGAGGAGGCCACGGGCCGGAACCTCGATGTCTTCTTCGACCAGTGGCTCTACCATGCCGGGCACCCGGAGTTCGAGGTCGCCTGGTCGTGGGACGAATCGGCGAAGCAGGTGGAGCTTCGCGTGAAACAGACCCAGGAGGTCAAGGATCCGGTGCCGCTGTTCCGGGTGTCCACCTCCGTCGAACTCGCGGGGCCCGATCGGACGCAGAAGGAATCGATTCGCATCGAAAAGGCGGACCAGGTGTTCCGGTTCGACGCGCCGCGGCGCCCGCGCGCAGTGTTGTTCGACCCCGAGGACGCGATCCTGAAGAAAGTGACGTTCAAGAAACCGCGAGACGAGCTTCTGTGGCAGCTCGCGAACGCAGGTTCAACTTGGCCGCGGATCGAGGCGTGCCGCGACCTTGGCAAGCTCGTCGGAGATCCCAAGGCGATCGAAGGCCTGGAGGATGCCCTGAAGAAAGACGAGGTCTGGGCGGTCCGGCGAGCCGCCGCCGTGGCCCTCGGAGAGATCGGGACGGCGGCCGCGCGCGATGCGCTCCTGGGCGGGGCGAAGGACAAGGATAGTCGGGTGCGGCGGGGCGTGTACCGCGCTCTGGGCAACTTCCGGAAAGATGACGTGGCATTCAAGGCGCTCGCGAAAGCGTACCGGGAGGATGGCTGGTACTACCCGATGAATGCGGCGGCCCTCGCCCTCGCGGAGACCCGGCATGAGCAAGCCCTTGAGACGATCGTGAAAGGCATGGACCGGCGTTCCCAGGGAGAGATTCTCGCGCGAGGCGCCTGCATGGCGATCGCGAACCTGCGAGACGAGCGCGGCTTCCCGGAGCTGGAGAGGCGAACCTCGGACGCGTCCTTCGAGATGGTGCGCTACGGAGCTGCATGGGCACTCGGGAAGCTCGGCTCGTTCCACGAATCACGGCGGGACGAGGTCCTCGAGCACCTCTCGATGCTCGTTCGAGATGCGAACTACCGCACTCGGCTGGGGGCGACCCTGGGGCTCGGGGAGCTCGGGGACCCGAAGGGCGAGGACGAGCTCCAACGAATTTCGGAAGCCGAACCGATGAGCAACCTTCGGACGAACGCCCGGAAGGCGATCGCGAGTCTGCGAGAGAAACACGCCGAGGCGGCGAAGAAAGTCGAACAACAGGAAGAGCTGGACAAGTTGAAGGACGAAAACAAGGAACTCCGCTCCCGCATCACCGCCATCGAGGCTCGCGTCGATGCGATCGGAAAGAGGCGGAAACGGTGACCGAGCTGCTCCTCCACGAGGCGCAGGAGGGAGGTAGGAGAGACACGCATCCGACTATGTCGGGACGTTTCGGGGGCGTGCGGCCTTGTCTGTCGACGGAAGACCGTGCCTTGATCCAACCGACACGCCCTCGGCCGCGACCGTCTTCGGTGGGTTGGAGAACTCGAGTACCACCGCGTTCTCCTGAGGTTCTGTCCGGATGCCTCGGCCGCCGAGGTCCGCGAAGAGGGCGCGCGCCACCTCCTCGTAGAACAAGGAGTACTTACGGCCGCTGCCGTGTCTCAGGACGATGACGGTCCGAGAACCGTCTCGCTTCTCTTCGTACTCAAAGGCCTTCGTGTATCTCGAGGTGAGCTTGGGTATGACCTGCAGTACCGTCTCCAGGTCCAGATGCTTGAACATGAACGTCGTGAATGCTCGATAGACGTCCGCTCCCGCCCATCGGCCCAGGTCTCGCACCTCGTCCTCGGAGAGGAGCTCGATCATTCGTGAGAGCGCCTCTCTCGGCATCGCGATGAAACCGAAGCGATCGGCGTACATGTCCCACTCGACGAGTCGGCGGAGGGCCTTGTTCGCCAGGAAACTGACGCTGACTCCTTCCCGCTCCGCCCACTCGCGGAGCCGGCGGTCGACCATTTCGTCGATTCGAAATGCCCGTGTCGTGGTCTTTCGACCTTGCATTCGGAACCCCACGCGGAAACCGGGAGGGGCTCTCAAAGATTCAATAATGTTTGCGTCTAATTATCACTTTCGACGAGCCGAATCATGTCGCGCACAATGTGATGCGCTGCAAACGTGATGGCTATGTCGCTACGCGCAATACACTGCGTCGGACATGATCCACCCGGTCCGCCACGCCGCGAGACGCCGAGTCCCTGTCGGCGGCGCCGGCGCGGATACGAAGAACCTTTCAGAGAGAGGTGCCTCCATGGAAACTCCCCACGCCAATCAAACTGCCTGGAACGGAAACAACCGGACCTTCGCCTGGGACCACCTGAAGCTCGCCCACTCACTCCTGGATCCTGAGGCCCTGGAAATTTTGCGCTCCTGTTCTCTCGAAGAGCTGACGGCCGTTGAACTGAGCCGCCGTTGCGGGATATCGATTGGCCGATGCTATCGATGGTTGCGCAGGCTCGAGTCCCTTGGGCTTCTCGTTTCGCGGGAAGGCCAACCGCAGAGGAGTGGCGTGCCGCCCCGACGGTATCGGTCGGCGCTGCAGTCGATCAGTGTGAGCCTCGCGGAGGACCAGATTCGGACGCGCATCGCGGTGAACGAGGGCTCGATCCCACTCGTCTCGGAGTCCCTGACCATGATCGACGCGCCGGACACGGCTCTCGTTGCGAGGGGCCGCTCGCACCGGCCGCGGGTTGGCGCAGAACGCGTCCACTTCGTTGACCCACCGAGGACGATTCCCGAATCCCGGCGGAAGTTCCCAATCAACCTCCCGGCGTTCCTCGAAGAACCCCTCTCCCGCCTCCTGGAGCGCCGGTGAGGTCCATGCAGAACCACGAGTTGCTGAAGAGACACTCGATCGGGCAGCGTGTCCAGATCGTCCCAGCGCCGGCAGACCGAGAGGTCGTACTCGCCGCGGAACGCCGGCTCGCTGAGGATCCGGGCGACGCCGACGCACTCTTCGCGGTCGCGGCGTGGGACGAGATCGTGGGCGACCTGGTCAACGCCCTGAACGTGTTGAATCGGCTCGTGTCCCGGACGCCGGACTACCCGGGGGTCTGGTGGCTGCGCGCGCGAATTTTGAGAGATCTGGGACGGGAGCGTGATGCGATGGCGTGCGAGCAGATTGCGCGGATCTATGCCGAACCCGATATCCCGCAAAGCGTCCGCAAGTTCCCCCTATGACGCGCCGACATCACGTCGGCGCGTGCCGCCGTGAGGCTTAAGTGGGACCATCCTATCGACTCCTCCCGTGAAAGTGTCCATCAACCGCAAGCTCAACTCCGGGCGATGGCCGATCGTCAAGGTCTTTCCGGGGTTGGACCGGGACGCTCATTTCCATCGTCTCTTTGAAAACGACGGTCTCCGGGAAACGGTCCTGAAGGACACCCTCATCCATCTCATTCCAGAAGACGCCTACGCCTACATCGACGACGAGAGGGGGCACGTCGTGGTCGGGCTGTATTACCTGCAGAGTGGGGAGGAGCGGACGCTGTACCTGGACATCCTCCATGAACTCGTCCACATTCGGCAGTGGCACGAAGGAAAGAAGCTCTGGGATCGGCGGTACAGCTACGTCGATCGGCCGACCGAGGTGGAGGCCTACAAATTCGCGGTCGAGGTCGCCCGCAAACTCGGGATGTCGGACCGGGAAATCGCGGACTATCTTCGCGTCGAATGGACAAGCCGGGAGGAACACGAACGACTGTGTCGTCGACTCGGTGTCCGTTTGACCGATTCCCGGGCCCACTAGGATTCAACCTCGCGGCGGACCGGAAAGGGTCAAATCGACCGAGGCCGTTCGCACGGTTTGAGACCATGGCCCATATTAGGTTCGAGGAGTTTCAGAAAGTCGAGATGCGCGTCGGTCGGATTGTTGCCGCCGAGGACTTTCCCGAGGCGCGTAATCCGTCGTACAAGCTTCGAATCGACTTTGGCCCCCACGGTGTGCGGAAGTCCTCCGCCGCGGTCCAACCGTGGTACCGGGCGAGCGATCTCGTCGGTCGGGCGGTCGTGGCGGTCACGAATTTTCCCCCTCGCCAGATCGGCCCGTTCATGTCCGAGGTCTTGTGCCTCGGAGCCGTGCAGTCGGACCAGCGGGTCATCCTGCTCCGGCCCGAGACGGAGGGGGAGCTCGGTGCTCGGATCGCATGACCCGCGCCGCGAGTTCCTGATTCGCTCGTGCGGCATCTTGATTCACGGGCAGTCCGTGCTCGCCCAGGAGGCAGTCGACGACCGGGGCGGCAAGGTCTATGCGCTGCCCGGCGGCCACCTCGAATTCGGGGAGGGCCTCGCGGCCTGCATGAGCCGCGAATTCTATGAGGAGAGCGGCCTGAATGTCGAAGCGGAAAAACTCGTCTACGTGCATGAGAACTTCTACACGCTCAAAGGGGTCACGACACACGAGATCGGGTTCTACTTTCTCGCCGATCTGAACTCGGAGTTCCCTGCGGCAGATCCGGCCGGGTACATCCCGAGCCGCGAATCTCACATCCGCATGCGTCTGCTCCCGCTCGCAGGCCTTCCCGCGGTTGAGTTGATGCCGCCGTTCCTCCGCGTCGAGCTGCCCCCTGACGTCCGAGAGCATTTCGCGCGACCGACCCGACACCTCATCATCCGGGAGGAGTAGGCCCGTGGCGATTCGAATCGGTCCGCTGCGCCGATCCGACTACGACGCGATGATCGCACTTTTCCGGGTGTGCGGCCTGAATCCGAAGATCAAGGGACGGGACAGCCTTCCCTCGTTCACCGAACAACTTCGTCGCAATGCGGATTCGTACCTTGGCGCCTTCGACGGCGACCGGCTCGTGGGAACCGTCCTGGGGACGCACGACACGCGGAAGGGCTGGATCAACCGTCTCGCGGTCGATCCGCGGTACCGTCGACGCGCGGTCGCGGCGCGTCTGGTCCGGCGTTGTGAGCTCGTCCTGAGGAAGAACGGAGTCGACATGTTCGCCGCCCTCGTTGAACCAGAGAACAAAGCATCGGCCGCATTCTTCAGATCTCAAGGATATGACATCTTGCCGATTACCTATGCGCGAAAGAAACGTCGCGAAAGTGTCTAGGCTAGGACCTTGAGTTCTTTCCCGATCTTCTCGTACGCGGCCAGTGCCTCATCGAGATCCTCGCGCCGCAAGCCCGCATTCACGATGTTTCGGATGCGGGCCCGATCTTTGGCGACCATCGGAAAGACGATCGGCAAGGCGAAGACACCTTCATCGAAGAGGCGTTCGCTGAATCGTTTCGCGGTCGCCGAATCGCCAAGCATGACGGGGGTAATCGGCGTCTCGCTCCGACCGATGTCGAAACCCATCGAGACGAGCCGCTTCTTGAAGTATTTCGTGTTCGACCAGAGTTTCTTGACGTGACGAGGCTCCGTCTCTAGGACGTCGATCGCTGCGGTGCACGCAGCCGCCACGGCCGGCGGGTGCGAACCACTCAAAAGCCACGTCCGCGACTTGTTGAGCGCGTAATTCCTCAGGTCGTTCGATCCGGCGACGTATCCACCGACGACGCCGAGGGCCTTCGAGAATGTGCCGAGTTCGATCTGGATTTTGTCTTCGACGTGGAAGTGGGACGCGACGCCGCGGCCACCGTCGCCGAGCACGCCCTCGCCGTGGGCGTCGTCGACATAGATCATCGCGCCGAATTCCTCGCCGACCCGGGCGATATCGCCCACGGGCGCGATGTCGCCGTCCATCGAGAAGACCCCATCCGTGATGACGAGGATTTTTTTCGCCCAGCTATCGACCTCTTTGAGCGCCCTCTCGAGATCCGTGACGTCGCAGTGTCGGTAGATGACCCGCTGGGCCTTCGTCAGTCGGACCCCGTCGATGATGCTCCCATGGTTCAGCTCGTCCGTCAGGATCGCGTCGCCCTCGCCCGCGAGCTGGGGGATGAGTCCCGCGTTCCCCGCGAATCCGCTCATGAAGAACAGGGCCGCGTCGCGATGCTTGAACCGCGCGATGCGGCGCTCGAGTTCCTCGTGAAGGTCCATGTTGCCCGCGATCGGCCGCACGCTGCCGCTCCCGGCGCCGTGGGTCTTGATCGCCTCGCGGGCGGCCCGCTTCACCTTCGGGTGGTTCGAGAGATTGAGGTAGTTGTTCGAACAAAGCATGATGACGTTCTTGCCGTCGACGACGCTTCGCGGCGCGGACGGTCCCTGTAGGACCCGGAGCTTCCAGTCCAGGCTCTGCGCTACGAGGGCCTCATACTCCGCGCGCATCCATGACGTCGGGTCTCGCTTCGACATCGTCACACCGCCATCGGAAAGGCGACCTTTCCGCAGTTCCCGCTCCGCATCACGCCCATCGCCTCGTTGTAGTCGTCCAATGGGAATTTGTGGGTCAGGATCGGCTTGAGGTTCACGTTGCCGCTCTTCAGGAGCCCGCCCATCTGCATCCACGTCTTGTACATCAGGCGTCCATGGATGCCGTACATCGAGAGTCCCTTCGTGACGAAGTCGGAGATGTCGAGGCTGAGCGGTTTCGGGAACAGCCCGAGCAAATGGATCCCGCCGGCAGGCCGGACCACTTTGATGGCCTGTTGCACGGCGGCCTCGCTCCCGGAGAACTCGAGCACCTCGTCCACCCCTTCGCCCGCGGTCGCGTCCATCACCTGGTCGACGAGGGATTCGCCGGACCGGAGGACGACGCTCGCTCCCACTTTCTTGGCGAGGTCCATCCGGTACTGGTTCTTGTGGCCGATCGCGATCACACTCCGGGCCGCCATCCCGCGGCAGAGGGCGACCGCCATCAGTCCGATCGGACCGAGGCCGAAGATTGCGACCGCCTTCCCAGGGACGTTCGCGTTCGTGACGGTGTACACCGCGTTTCCGAGCGGATCTTGCATCGTGGCGAGGTCGAGGGGCAGGTCATCGTCGTTCATGATCACGTTCGATGCGGGGACCGTCATGTACTCCTCGAACGACCCGTCCCGGTCGATCCCGAGGATAGACACGTTCTTGCAGACGTGGGCGTTCCCGGTCCGGCACTGGTAACAGCGTCCGCACGCGATGTGGCCCTCCGCGCTCACGTAATCTCCCTTCCGAAGGCCCGTGACCCCGGAGCCCAGTTTCTCGATGTGTCCCGCGAACTCGTGACCCTGGACCAGGGGCACTTTGATTCGGGCGGCCGCCCACGCGTCCCAATCGTAGATGTGCACATCGGTGCCGCAAATCGACGCGATGTCCACGCGAATTAGCACTTCCGACGCGGTCGGCTCGGGGACCGAGACCTTGCGGACTTCCGTGCTTCCGGGCGCCGGTTTGAGCTTCACCGCGGCTTTCATCGTTGGCGTCATGACCCGGACTCCCCGTCCGCGGGCTTGCGCATGGGCTTGCGGTATTTCAACTTTGTATCATCCTATCGCGTGTTCGAGGCGCTTGTCGCCACAGCTCATCGCTGAATCGGATGGAGTTTCGAGGTGCGGTATCCGATGACGACGAACAGGTACTCCCGTTTGTGGAACTCGTCATCCAGTGCGGGGTCGCCCGTATCGACCCGGAGGATCGGGGTCATCGCGAGCTTCGCAGGCGTGGCGACCACGATTACGTTCTTCGTCCCGATTCGTCTCAGGACCGCGGGGCTCACCTGGAGGTTCCCGCGGCCGAGGATGAAACCCTGGGCGCCGATCGGGCTCACCACGAGTTTCGCCTTGGGGTGATGATCCAGGAGATCGAGGATTCCCTTTTCGTTGAGATCCTTCGCGACGGCCTTGCCGTCGACGACAGCGTCCACGCCAAGAAGGGTCTTGTCGATTCCCATCGCGGTCGCGATTGAATTCAACGTAGAACCCGGACCCAGGAGGAACAGGGTATCCGGTTCGTTCTCGAAGAGTTCGGAGAAATGCACGGCGAGCTCTCCGCGGATGGCCTCCTCGCTCACCTCGTCGATCATGACTTTCCCTCCCGCGACGAGGTTCGGTTCGATCAGCGTTTTCGCGGTGGCGAACAGCCGGACGCGCCATTCGCCCTTCCGATAGGCCTCTTCATCGAGGTCGAGGATTTCCGCGGTGCCGATGCGGAGCTGTCCGCGGAGGTAGCTGACCAAGAGATGCGCCGCGGCCGAAGGCGAGACCGCGAAAAGACCGGAGTGCATCTTCACGCCGGCGGGAATTCCCAGGATCGGGATTCGATCTCTCGTGGCTTCGGCGACGTCCCGAGCCGTTCCGTCGCCGCCGCAAAACAGGAGGAGCTCGGCGCCCCGGCCGATGCAGGCGTCGACCCCTCTTCGTGTATCGTCTGCGGTCGTTCGGTCCCCGGGAGTGTGAACCACTTCAATCGTCTCCTCGCCAACCCCCGCCCCGCGAAGCGGAGCGGCTCCCATCGCCTGGGCGGAGGTCTGCCATCGGACGCGGAGGCTCTCGTCGTGTTTCGAGAGCTCAAGAAACGTTTGCGCGAAGAGCTGTGCCCGCGGGCCCGCGATCGGCTCTGCGCCCGCGGCCTGAGCCTCGTTCGCGACTCCGTCCGTCCCCTTCAGGCCGACCCGGCCGCCCATCCCCGCGATCGGGTTCACGACGAAACCGACGCGACGCACCGGGTCTAGACCGGACCGGACGTATTTCCGTCTTCCGCGGGGACGTCAGGGGCGCCGCGATCCCGAAGCGGCGGTGCGAACCTTTCGCCATGCTCGGGCCAGCTCCGCAGGAGGCGCGGCGATGGCGAGGTGCGCCAGGTAGCCCAGTGCCGCGACCGGGAGGAGAGGCCACAACGGCGGCGCAAGACCGACCGCGGTCGAAAGACCCGCCGCGACCCCGAGCTGGATGACCCGGAGTTCGCCCCGCGTGACCGAATGCAGGTCCGTCGGCTCGATGCGGAAGTGGATCAATACCGCAGGAACGGTGAACGCGGCCCCGAGGAAGAACGCCGGGTACACCGTGACGCCAAGGACGGCGTAAAGCACCGCCGCGATTGCGGCCATGATGCCGGCGTATCGCCTCGCGTTCGTGAAGCCGAGGGAGACAACCGTCGTCCGCTTCTGCGGCTTCGCGCTCGCATCCATCGGCTCATCGAGATAGTGATGCACCACGAGCATCGACATGCACACGAGCGCGTGGGCGACGAGGGCCGTCGTCACCACGAGCGTAATCGAGAGAGTTTGGATCGCATAGGCTCCGAGTCCGGATAGGACGACACCAGGAAACCCGCCCACCCACTCGCCGGCGAACGGACGGTACGACGTCGACACCGGTGGCGCCGTGTAGGCCAACCCGAGGACGTACCCCGCGACGACGAGGACGGCGAGCCAGGCCGCCCGCTCGAGGACGACCCACGCGGTGAGCGCGGCGACCGCGACGCTCGACAGGGCGAAGATCCACCAGAGGTCGCGCTCTCCGAGGAGGCCCAGATTCCGGACGTGGCTGCCACCCGACAAGGCGCGTCCGCCGATCTGATCGGTCCCGCTCCTCC
>Ga0209160_1001882_pt1 | contig 17684 bp, 11 predicted proteins | sample GraSoiAngelo_153_FD_186167 | JGI IMG/M metagenome (GOLD analysis project Ga0209160, IMG submission 186167) | Grasslands soil microbial communities from the Angelo Coastal Reserve, California, USA - 14_1009_12_40cm (SPAdes) (version 2) | ecosystem: Environmental > Terrestrial > Soil > Grasslands ... | reverse complement strand
ACACTCCCCGGACCGGGGCCCATGGTGAGAATCTGAGCGATGAGGGACCCAGCGCATGGGCCCGGGCGATAGCGAGCCACAGTCGGATCGCAGCGATAGTCGCTGAAGCAGCCCACTGGATGACCCACAAGAGCGACCGGGCCCACGCAGATCTTAGGGATCTGGATTCGGACGGAGAAGACGAGCTTGTTCTAAGGAATGACAAGCTGTTCGCGGTCTTCTCTCCAAGGAATGGCGGTCGACTAGTCTACCTGTTCACCGTCAGCAATCCACCGGGCAGACTGGTCATCGGGAACCCTATCGATGACTGGAATCTACTGGAGGATCTCCACGCATACATGGACTCTCCACCCAATCATCCCGGAGCACTCGCAGATGTTGGATACGAGCATGACCACTACTCAACGGAGATACGGGTACCATATGGAGACACCGTATGGGCAAGACTCTCAAATTCCGAGAAAAAGAGCAGTGGCTTCGGAATACTGAAGAATCTCAGCGTCGGACAGGGCGAGACCACGATCCGCACAGAGTACAGTCTTCCAAACTCCCTAACTAAACTATCTACAGAGATAGGATTCTCACCAGACTATCAGCAGCTCCTCAGGAGCGGTCCTTCAGCGGTCGAGGAGTGCTTCCCCGCAAAGGGCATCAGAGGATGGTCCAACGAGGGTGTGACAGTAGGGGCCAGGATTGACGGAGGGTACGCGATCTGGGATAAGCCAAGACAAGACAGGTTCGGACACGGCTATCTCCTAAGGGTGACAGGATTCCACGGTTTCACCGTCTGGATAGGAGCGGAGGACTAGGCCCGGGCATGACCCAGACTGTCCGAAACGATCCTTCCAGCCCATCGTTCAACGAGCCCATCCTGCATGGACTGACCGAGGCCGAGTTCGTCAGGGACATCCTAAGCAGTGAGGCATTCGACCAAGGATCACAGCAGTTAGAAGGATTCGAGACTCGAATCCTCAAGAGACATCTACGCAAAGTAATAATCGACTACACTCTAAGGTTCAAGGACTCGACGAGAAACTACATAGGCCTATACAGAGAATCAGACGAGCGTCTCGGCCACACTTTCTCCGTCATGAAGATTCTCAGGTCCAACGGTTTCGGAGAAGACAGTAGGCTCAGAGTACCTAGCCCCATCCTGTACATGCCTGCACTATCATTCTTGATGATGGAGCAGGCGGAGGGAGACCCCCTCCGTGAAATCTTACAGAGAGGAAGCGATCCGGACCCTTACGTAAAGGGCGCGGCGAGATGGCTCGCAAGACTGCACAGCTGCAACGCTGCAGTGGACGGCGCCTCTTCTCGTGATGATGAGATCGCAAACTCTCACAGATATGCAAGAGCCGCATCATGGCTTCTTCCCACTCTAAAATCGGAGATACGGTCGATCTCAAACCAGCTAATCGACGCGCAGAGAACCCTCCAGCCCTGCACGGGAAAGCCCATTCATGGAGACTACCACCCGAGGAACATCATCGTCGCTCCAGATCTGACAACTGTAATAGACTTCGAGGAAGCGCGGATGGGCGATCCTGCCTTTGACGTCGGCTACTTCACAGCTCAGACCAAGATGACCCACGGACTGAGCGGCTCAACCGTCCAAGCAGTTGAAACATTCATCCAAGAATATCAAGAAAACCAGGCGAACATGGAGCCGGATCTTGTGCACCGAGTAGCAGTGTTCGAAGCGCAGACGTATCTTCAGAGAATCTATCACACCTACTACCTACTCGCCTTGAGGCCAGACTTTGATCTGATCTCAGAATGGCTGAACGAATGCCAGGGCTGCCTTCGAAGAGCACAGAGCAGTCGCTTGGAAACCGGGAGGCGCAACCAATGAGTTCCTCAACACTTGGAAACCCGCGAGCGTCCGTGTTCAGATTCTCAGCCTGCACAACTCGTAACAGGCAAATGATTGGAAGGGCTCTGACAATCATAGTCATCTGCCTAGCCATAATCCCTCTCGTGCAGCATAACAAGATTCTCTCCCCTCATAGTAGCCCCGCCGATTTCACCACCGGAAACGAATGGCAACCGGGGATGCTAACAAGCTCCATCTTCTCTGCAGTAGCCCAGCCTCCCACTGCAGCCCTCACTTTCAGCCCCTCCAGCCCAGCAGCTGGATACCCGGTTACTCTGAATACCACGTCTAGCGGTGGAACAGCACCCTACACCTTCGCATGGACTTTCGGAGATGGAATAAACGGGACTGGCAACCCGGCCATCCACACCTTTGCAAGTGGAGGCTCGTATAATGTGACGGTGGCAATCAGGGACAGTACAGGGGCCATCATCCGGACCTACAAGATCATCAATGTCAAATACGACGTGCCTCCCATACCACAGATCACCTGGACACCTGCAATAGTCTTCGCTGGAGAAACAGTTTTCTTCGACAGCTCCACTAGCTCTGACCCCGACGGTATAATCGTCGCCCACGTGTGGCAGCTCGGAGAAGGAGCCCCCCAGACGGGGATCGGCATTCTTCACACCTACTCCTCCACCGGAGTATACCAGGTCAGTCTCTCGGTAACAGACGACAGCGGAGTCACCGTGGTCAAGCCCGTAGCAGTCTGGGTCCATCCCGCGTTGGCCCTAACCGCCTCGTCCAACGCAACCCAAGGACTCACCCCTGTAGGCCTCTCGTTCAGCACACAAGCTTCAGGCGGACAATCTCCGTACACTTTCTCGTGGGACTTTGGAGACGGCCTTACATCTGCCCGTCCAAACCCGGTCCACAACTATACAATTCCCCGCGTTTATCGAGCTGAGGTAACGGTGACCGACTCGCTAGGCCACACTGCCTCGCAAGTCCTGAACATAACAGTCAGCGCTCGGCCGGTCGAACTCAGCTTCCTCGGACTCTCGGAGACCACTCTAAAAATTGGAGGCGTTCTCACGGCAATGAGCGCGTTCCCACTGATGATCTTCATGATCGTACGCCGCCGGAAATAGCGGGAACGGAGATTCTTGGGACAATCAGCATCCACTATGACAGGCCAGACCGAGACCGCTAACCGAGTCTCTGGCCGTTCGTACAAGCAAGACCATGTCTACAGCTGCAGACACCAGGGAGACAATTCGAAGTGGGAGCCAGATTCAAGGTTCTAGTTCTGGGGCTCTGCCTCGTGTTCGGAATCCTGATAGCATCCTTTGCGGTGTCGGCGCACCACGACAAGCGAAGCTATCCGATTATCCAGGCAACACTTCCCAGCCAAGCCTCTTTCGACTACATAGTCGTCATCGTCATGAACAACGCTAGCGCAAAGCAGGTCTACGGGTCCTCGGCTGCGCCCTACCTGAACTCTCTAGCAAGCACCTACGGCTATGCCACTGCCTATTCCGATGTCGAAGCCGCTGTTAGCGATCCCAACTATCTTGCCCTCATCGGCGGCAGTACTTTCGGCCTAACAGCCGACTGCTACCCGACTCAGTGCTCGGTCAGCGATACGAGCATTGTTGACAGTATAGAAGGAGCGGGACTGAGTTGGAAGGCTTGGGCTGAAGACTATCCGGTCTCCCAGGGCTGCAGCCTCTCACCGTCCAACGCCGAGTACAATTCTAAACACTTCCCCTTCCTCTACTTCCAAAACATAGTCAACGATCCCGCGAGATGCGACAACCTGCTCAGGGCAAACTCGGTGGTCACGTCCAGCATCGAGACAGACGATCTGTTCCTCAAATCCCTCGGTTCCACCTCCTCCGCGGCGAATTACAACTGGCTCACGCCCAACCAGTGCGACGACATACACGATTGCTCCCTATCGACAGGTGACAAGTATCTCTCACAGCTCGTCCCGAAAATACTGAGCAGCAACGTCTTCACAACCCAGAACGCAGCGCTCTTCGTCACGTTCGCCGAGTCCAGTGGGTCATCCGTCGGCAATGTCCCCGCCATATGGGGAGGCCCCGTTGCCAAGACAAAGTTCCAGTCGTCAAAATCGTACGATCACTACTCGCTTCTTGCCACGATTGAAACTGCATGGGGCTTCTCGTCCCTAACCTCTGAAGACGGTTCCGCATCTGACATGACCGAATTCCTCAAGAGCCTAGCACCTCAGACGAGCCTCTCATACGCTCCAACCCGGCCCGTAGCGGGAGATTCCATCAGCTTCAGCTCCACCGCCACAGGCGGAACTCCCACGTACAGGTTCAGCTGGAACTTTGGCGATACTGCGACCAACGTGCCTGGTGGGACCGGCCTTCCCAACACGATGACCCACACATACACCAGCACCGGAACCTATGTTGTGACGGTGAACGCTACTGATACAAACGGCAAGATTGGCTCGGCATCAGCTACGGTCACTGTTGCCGCTCCTCTAGCCCTGACGGTCAGTGGTCCCTCCTCTAGTATCGTTGGAACTAGTGTCAGCTTTTCGGCTGCGGCCTCGGGCGGCACTTCTCCCTACTCGTTCTCCTGGGACTTTGGCGACGGAACCAGCCTCGCTACTGGCAGCACGGCTTCGCACAAATACGTCGTCGCAGGAGCCTATACCCTACGAGCGAACGTTACCGACGCCAAAGGAAGGCTCGCGTCAGCATCTGCGAGCATCACCATTAATGCTCCCCCCTTGACTGTCGCCATCACTGCCTCTGGTTCAAACGAGGTTGGCCTGGCAGTCAACCTCACAGCGACAGCTTCCGGTGGAACACAACCATACGTCTCATTCATCTGGGACTTCGGTGACGGCTCTGTCGGCTCAGGTTTTTCAGTCGCGCACGCCTATACGGCGTCCGGGACATACAGCGTAACAGTCACAGTGAAGGACTCGGCAAGAGTTACCGCGACCTCGGCACCCCATTCCGTTGCCGTGGCTGCTAGATTACAAGTCTCTTCGGTCCATGCCGTTCCCAACGCATCTGAGGCTGGTTATTCCATCAGTCTTTCAGCGACGACCTCAGGCGGCGTATCCCCCGTCTCGTGCAACTGGAACTTCGGCGACGGCTCTCCACCTGCCTCCGGATGCTTCATCACGCACGTCTATGCTAATGCCGCGAACGACACCGTAACCGTGACTGCAACCGACAATCTCGGTGTGACCGCGACGAACAGCACCACCATAACCGTCAGCCCCAAGCTTACCGTGGCTGCGACCACCACCACGCCTAACCCCGTAGTCGGACAAAGCCTCACTTTCACGGCTACCACCAACAACGGCGTTGGGGTGGCCATGTGCAGCTGGAGCTTTGGCGACGGAGCCATGAGCACCGGATGCACCACAACCCACGCCTACGCCACCCCGGGAACCTTCACCGCCAAAGTCACAGCGACCGACACTCTCACCGTGACTGCTACGGCATCGGTTACCGTCAATATTGTATCGACGCTCGGTGAGAGCCTGAATGCCAATCCGATCACGACAGAGTCCACTGTAAGTATCAGCTTCAACGCTGCAGCTGCTGGTGGAACCGCTCCTTACACGTCATACAGTTGGACCTTTGGTGATGGCACGACCGCGACTACAACCGCGGCCACTACGAGCCACACTTATAATTCGACGGGAGCATTCAACGTAACCGTAACAGTCGCCGATTCCGCTGGCAAGACAGCGTCATCTAGCGTCTCAGTAAATGTCAATGCGAGGTTGACCGTAACCGCAGTCGCTACTCCGAATCCAATCGAGGTTAGCGTTGCGGTCGGCTTTACAGCGCCCACTACAGGTGGTCTTGGCACAGCGACTTGCAAGTGGACCTTTGGAGATAGTGGTACCGCTAGCACGTGTTCTGCAAGCCACACCTACTCTAGTGCTGGAACATTCACAGCCATTGTGACCGCGACTGATGCTCTGGGCGTGACCGCGACAAACAACACGACCATAACTGTCAGCCCCAAACTGACGGTGACTGTGACTACTAGTACGTCTAACCCTGTAGTTGGACAGAGTCTCACCCTCACCGCCACTCCCTCTGGCGGTGTGGGCACTGCGACTTGCATCTGGAACTTTGGCGATACCACTACTGGTTCCGGCTGCTTGACTACCCACACTTACACCACTAGCGGAACGTTCACCGCCACGGTCACTGCCACGGACATTCTCACCGTCGATGCTACCACGTCGGTTACCTTCAATGTTGGATCGGCCCTTGCTGTGATTCTGGTCATCAGTGCGAATCCGACGGAGCTTGCAGTCAGCACGACCTTCACTGCCAAGGCCACGGGAGGATCGCCCCCATACGCTTCGTACAGCTGGACCTTTGGTGATGGCACGACCGCAACAACCACAACAGCCACTACCAACCACACCTACACCGCAACAGGAACATTTAGCGCAATGGTAACAGTCACCGACTCAACCAGCGTGACTGCAGGGTCGACCGCAGTTTCGGTAGCGGTCAATCCTAGATTGAGCGTTACGGCTGTTGCTGGTCCAAACCCGACCGAGGTGACCAAGGGGACGAGCTTTACCATTATGCCTGCCGGTGGTGTTGGTACCATCGTCTGCAGCTGGGCTTTTGGTGACATCGCTACTGGTTCTGGCTGCTCGACGACTCACACCTATGCTGCCACTGGTTCGTTCACTGCCAACGTTACAGCGATCGATGGTCTCGGTGTGACCGCGACCGGTAGTGTCTCACTGACCGTTAATGCGAAGTTGACTGTTACCGTTGCAGCCAGTCCAAATCCAACCGAGGTTGGCTCGGCCGTTGGCTTTACCGCACATACAACAACAAGTGGAGTTGGTGTAGCGACCTGTAACTGGACTTTTGGTGACGGAGCCACGGGCACCGGATGCACCACGACCCACACGTACGCCAGCCAAGGAACGTTCACTGCAAGCGTTACTGCCACCGATACTGTCAACGTGACAGCGACCACTAACATCTCTGAAACCGTCAATGCGAAGCTTGCCGTTACATCCGTTGCTAGTCCGAGGCCTACTGAGGTCGGGACTGCAGTGAGGTTTACTAGTACACCTGCCGGTGGTGTTGGTACTGTCACTTGTAGCTGGGCTTTTGGTGATACTACTGCTGCTGGTTCTGGCTGCTCGTCGACCCACGCTTACGCTAATAGCGGAACTTTCACTGCCGCTGTTACGGCCACCGATAGTCTTGGCGTGAACGCGACCGCTAGTATCACCGTAGCCGTCAATGCGAAGCTTGCCGTTACGGCCAATGCCAGTCCGAATCCGACGGAGGTTGGTGCTCTGGTCGACTTCATCGCTCCTACAACCGGTGGTATTGGTACGGCGACCTGCAGCTGGGCCTTTGGTGATGGTGGTACTGCTAACACATGTTCTGCGAGTCACACTTACACCACTATTGGACCGTTCAATCCCACCGTTACCGTCAGCGATGCTCTCAGTGTCACCGCCTTGCGAAGTGTGTCTGTAACTGTCAACGCTAGATTGACTATTACTGCGACCGCAGGGCCGAACCCTACTGACAATGGTGTCCGTGTAGGCCTTGCTCCCGTATCGGCCGGTGGTGTCGATGCCATCACCTGCAGTTGGGACTTCGGCGACGCGACTGGCGCCACCGGATGCTCAAGAAGTCATACTTACACCAGTACCGGAACGTTCACTGCCACTGTCACTGCGACTGATGTGGTCGGTGTCACTACGGCAGCCAGCGTTACGATAACTGTGAATCCTTTGCCTGGAGTTGACTTCGATTTTGGGCCGGCTAAGCCGATGGCTGGCGAGCCCGTGAATTTCACGACAGCAACAACCGGCGGTTCGGGCCCGTTCAGCTTCAACTGGAACTATGGCGACGGTGGTTCAGGATCAGGCAATCCTGCGAGCCACTCATTCGCTGCCGCTGGAACATTCAATGTGACCGTCACGGTCACTGATGTAGTTGGCGAGACCGCCACTGTGACCCACTCCGTGGCTGTGACTCAAAGTCTCGTCGTGAGCATCATATCTATCGCTCCATCTCCCTCGGAGATCGGAGTATCTACCAGTTACTCTGTCACGGCAACAGGTGGCACGCCAAATTACACGTTCAGCTGGGATTTCGGAGATGGAGGGCCAGCGGTCGGAGGTAGCCTTGTGGCACACACTTACACTGTTGCTGGAACATTCTCTGTTACAATTAGCGCGGCTGATTCCGCAAATCACGCGGCAACAGCCGCCCAAATCCTACTGATCAATTCAAGACTCACGGTCACGACCGCGGCCAGTCCGAACCCGGCTGATGCAGGAGTCCCTGTAAGTTTCGCGATTACATCTACCGGTGGAGTTGGTGGTCTTGTCTGTAATTGGAGCTTCGGCGACAGCTGGTCAGCCAGCAAATGCAACACGATCCACACATATGCTACGACAGGTTCGTTCACTGCTAGACTTACCGCAACCGATACTCTGGGTGTAACCTCATTGGCCTCTCTACCGATCGGCGTCAATGTTGCCCCTAGTGTCAACTTCACATCTAGCCCTGCTACTCCAACGACCGGTCAGTCTGTGACCTTCACAGCGACAATCAGGGGCGGTGCGAGTCCCTTTACGTTCAGCTGGAACTATGGCGACGGCTCTCCAGACGACAACGGTAGTCCAGCCACCCACACATACCCAGCCCCTGGAATCTTCACGGTCAGCCTGACGACTAAAGACGCCAACGGAGCTACCACCCTTACAACCCTAACCATAGGCGTGTCTGAGAATAGACCCCCCGTGTTTTCCAGCCAGCTGGGGTCCCAGGCAGTGACTGTCGGCCAGTATCTGACCTTCACCGTGGCGGCGTTCGATCCAGAAGGGGGGGCGGTTTCCATTGCTTCAGATAAGCTTCCGACAGGAGCAAGCTTCGATTCGAGCACGGGAGAGTTCGCTTGGACTCCAACATCAGATGAGACGGGGAACTACTCCATCACGTTCACTGCAACGGAAGGCGGCACCCCTCCAATGGAAGCTGGCCAAACCATAAGCATACAAGTTAGAGCTGCTCCAGGCCAAATCTGCCTGACCTGTTACCGAACCCTTGGTCTACCGGTGGACGATGGAGTCGTAGCAAGCCTGGGTTTTCTGGGCTTGATATCTGCCCTTGTCGCTGCGATCTACGTTGGTATGAGGGGCAGAGGCGAGTCAGAGTCAGCTAGCCCTACGGCCAGCTATCCGTCTTGTGACAATTCTCGCGAGGACAGACTTTCAGGCCAGCATCAATTCGTTGAGTTGACGGAGGATGGTTCCTCTTGAGAGAGAACACAAAGAAGACGGAAAAGAAGAGGGCGCGTCAAGTTGCTGCGCCAAAGGACAAGTCGAGAGAACGTTTGGCATTGCGCATCGCAAGGGCAATCATAATTCTCCAGTGGATTGCAATAATCGCGCTGCTGAACTATGTCACATTCGCGAGCCAGGCGAACCCGGCTCTGAAGACTTCGCTCGTAGCCAGGTATGGGTTCCTCTCGATCCTGTTAGACCCGCTGGTGGTTCTCAGCATCAGCGTTCTAGGAGTCGGCATCATCTCGTTGATGGTTCTATCAAAGCCGAAGGGTACTCTGCGCAAGCTGTTTTCCTATCTCAGACCACACTGGCCCTACGTCCTGGCGATTGGAATCGCCATGGCAGCTAGTGACGCTCTGAACTTGGCACAACCCTGGATCATCGGTTTTCTCCTGTTCGGGAATGTTATCGCACTTCGCAACATAGCATTCTTACCCACCGTGATAGCTATGCTGGGTGGGGCCTTCTTCGCAAAGCAGATACTCGATTTTGTCGACCAGTATCTTACGGAAATTCTCGCCTCAAAGACTGTTCACGGACTACGGACACAGGTCTACCAGCACATACAGCATCTTCCAGTACAATTCCTAGACCACAGCCGTTCAGGTGAACTACTCTCCAGAGTCATGAGCGATACAAACGAGATCGAGAGCGTTCTGACATCAGACCTCAGCGCTCTAGGCGCGAATTTCGGCATGGTTGCCGGAGCATCCATCCTTCTCTTCTACGCCAGCCCGAGGATTGCCCTCACCGTCGTTCCGTTCATAATTGGCATGGTCATTGTCGTGAACTTATTCAAACGGAGGATCAAAAGAGCGTCGAGGAGAATCAGAGAGGCCGTAGGTGACCTTTCGGCGAGAGCCTACGAAGTGATGAGCAACCTACGCATAGTAAAGAGCTTCACGATGGAAGAAGAAGAAGCTAAGGATTTTCGCAACAAATCTCTGACAATTGTAAAATCCAACATTGGCCTGGCGAAGCTAAGCTCGGTATACGGATCCGCGGTGGACGCGGTCACGACCTTGGCGCTCCTGACACTTATCGTCGTGGCTGTTCCAGACGTGCTGAACGGAGCCTTGACACTGGGAGCACTCGTCGCATTTCTCGGCTTACTCGACAAGATGTTCTCACCTCTAATAGCGTTGAGCAAATCAAACTTCAAATTCCAAAAAGCCACCGCGGCGGGGGACAGAATCTTTGAGATTACAGAGACGAAGCCTGAAGTCCTAGACGTGCCAGGAGCATTTGCCCCACCTGAGATACTGGGACGGATAGAATTCGATGGAGTCTCGTTCAAGTACGAGCGCAACCAAACCGTCCTTGACAACTTCAGCTTGACAATCAACCCCGGTGAGACGATAGCAATAGTCGGTCCCAGTGGTGCCGGAAAATCTACCATAGTCCACCTGCTGTTGCGCTTCTACGAGCCGGATTCCGGAGCCATCCGGATTGACGGATATCCCATCAACATGCTGAAACTTTCCTACTTGAGAAAGAACATTGGACTCGTCATTCAGGACCCGATCCTGTTCTCTGGAAGCGTACGCGACAACATAGCCTATGGCAAGCCTGGGGCAAGCCAAGAAGAGATCATCCAGGCAGCAAAAGCTGCCAATGCGCACGAGTTCATACTTGCTCTCCCCTATGGGTATGCTACGGAAATCGGCGAACGAGGCGTAACTCTCTCAGTTGGCGAGAGACAGCGCGTCTCCATCGCTCGAGCACTCATCAAAGATCCCAAGATACTCATAATGGACGAGGCGACGTCGAACGTTGATTCCAAGTCTGAAGCGCTCATTCAAGAAGCAATGGGACGAATGTCGGGAGAGCGAACCACGTTCATCATCGGTCACAGACTCTCTACCGTGATGGATGCCGACAGAATAGTTGTCCTCGAAGAGGGGGGAATCGCAGAGATCGGTACACATCGTGGTCTGCTGCAACGCCAAGGAGCCTACACGCAACTCTACCAGAACCAGTTGCAGGCCCAGACACAGGTCATACCTTCACAATTCCGCGGGTACAGATATCTGAAGAAAGAGGAGAAACCGTGACAACCATAAACGCAAGCGCACTAGAATGGCGGTTCTGCCGAGACGGATTGAGTTCAGCCCGTCAAGTGTTCATGGGTATGTTAGTAATGAAACGAGAAAAGATGAGGTACAACCTTCCATGAAGCTGAGAAGCTTCAGGGTCCAGAACTACAGGTGCATAGACGACTCCGGCGAAGCACCTGTCGAACATATCAAAGCCCTAGTCGGAAAGAACGAAAGTGGAAAAACAAGCATCCTAAGAGCTCTGCACAAGTTCAACCCTGCCAGTCCGGAGCCCTACAATGGACTGAAGGAGTTTCCACGAAGACGATTCCACGAGTACGAGGACAAAGCCACAGTCGTGGAGCTAAAGTTTTCATTGGACCCCGAGGACAGAAACGTGTTATCCGAGATCGATCAGCGCCTCGCAGAAGTGTCTGGCGCGTCGGTCAAGAAAGACTATGCGGGACGGTATGCTGTAGAGCTACTGCCAGACATCCAGATCCCATCCCCCAACCTCAAGGGAATCTTTCCACTTCTTATCCAGCTCCGAGGTGCCATCGACAGACTCGACGATACAGTCTCTGGACGAGAGGGAGGAGTTCGCTGGAAGCTTCTCGATGCTCTTACCAGAGTCGGGACCGGCATAGGTGAGGAGACGGATCTTTCTATCGCGTCCTCGTCCAGAGAAGCCTTCGTCAGACAAGTCCAAGAAATTCAGACCCTAGTAGTGAAGAGCCCAGACGAGGGATCCCAGAAGGTCATAGGTGACATCGTACGCCTCATATTGAACACGATCGACTGGGCGAGTATCGATTCTCGAATCAACAAGTACATTGTCGAAAGACTTCCTGTCTTCGTCTACTTCGAAAACTATGCAATCCTGTCCGGAAGAATCCATCTCCCATCATTCGCGGAACGGTTCAGGGCGGGCCTGCTCAGCCCGGAAGAAAACACTGCCAGTATGCTGCTATCGTTCCTGAAACTGGACCCTGAGAAGCTGGTCAAGCTGGGAACACGCGATGGTAAATCCTCACAGGAGATCCAGGACGCTTTCGATACTAGAGCACTCATGGTTGACAGAGCAGCCCTATCCGTCTCCGGTCTCCTGGCCGACATCTGGCAGCAGAGAAAAGCTCGGCTAGACCTTGCTATAGACGGCGACTATCTGAGACTCTGGGTGGCAGACGCGGTCGACGGTTCACGAGTCGAGCTAGAGCAGAGTAGCAAAGGATTCCAGTGGTTCCTCTCCTTCTACATCGTATTCATGACAGAAACTCTCGAAGGAAGAGATACGGTACTCCTCTTAGATGAGCCAGGGCTACACCTCCACGCGGCTGCGCAGCAGGACCTCCTCCGAGTCCTCGCCAAGCTATCCGAGAAGAACCTGGTCATCTACTCGACCCACTCCCCGTTCATGATCGACTTGGACGCACTGGACACGATTAGCGTTCTGGCCGAAACACCGCGAGGCACAAAGATCTCTGAGCCTACAAAGACAACCGACAAGACAGCCCTGTTCCCGCTCCAGGCCGCATTGGGGTATGCCCTTTCGCGCGGCTTGTACACTGGTGAGTACAGTCTCCTTGTGGAAAACATCACTGACCTATGGATACTCTCGACGATCTCGCAGCATTTCAAAGAAAAACATCGCGGCTACATAGCCGATGACATCGTAATCACGCCTTCCGGTGGGGGACAAAAATCCGCGCTATTTGCCACAATGCTCGCCGGACAGAACATGAGCGTATCGGTGCTATTAGACTCAGACGTCGAAGGAATCAGCGTCAAGAAACAGCTGGTTGAAAGCCCGATAGCAAGAGAAACAAACGTAATCTTCGTGAACGATGCTAGCCAGGAACCAGGACGCGCGATGGATGTAGAGGACCTCCTGCCTCCCAGCCTATATCTCAAGTTCGTAAACGATGCTTATTCAAGAGAACTAGGCAAGAACCGGCTGGACAACGAAGCCCTCGCGAAGGATGTGCAGATCAGGAGATACGTGGAGGCAGAGCTGAAGAAGAGAGAAATCGGTTTCTCGAGGTTCCGTGTCGCTAGGCAGATCATGAACGACTTCCCGAACATTCCGTTCAACCAGCATCCCGCGGAGTTTGTCCAGAACATGGAACGCTTGTTCTCATTCATCAACAGAATCAAGCCGGAACATACGCCCCAGCCGATCATAGCAGCGTCCCCCCGTCAATCTCCCCTGAGAGCAATATTCTCCAGAAGCCGGTCATAGGCCAAAACGAAAACCGCCCAATGATATACTAGGATACAGCAGCATCTTTGACAGACTAATCACATCCAGAGTCTCGGGAACCGAAAATGGAAAACGCGCAAGGGCCGCTGCGAGATGAGAACCACAAGGGCAACCCTTGCCCCCTCTGCAATATTCCCGGCGAGGAAGTTTTGGCTGAGTTTCCGAGATGGAGGCTGGCGCGAACCAAGACTATGAAACAACACAGAGAGCGGCTCATGCTCTACTTTAGAAAACACGTGAAGACTTTGGACGAACAATCCATTGGGGAGGCATACATGCTACTCTTGACGATAGGCCGCAGATACTTCTCCTACACGGACCGGTGGGCTGTATTCGAACCGGTCTACGCCACGGTCCCGGACCATTGGCATCGGGTGGCTTCTGACCTTAACCCTGGTTCAGAAGATTACGAGCAGATTCTGAAAACTCCACGACTCATCATCCACACAGACCAGATGACGATCGACAGGGAGAAACCCGAATCGCTAGAGGCGTTGCCGGAGAATCCCTCTTCTGCCGGCCAGCAGGGAACTCGAAGTTCGGAGGCCGCTTTCGGACTGCCCACGCCAACGGAGACTCGTGGCATTTTGAAAGGTGAGCGAACCCAACAATGAAGTTGAAAGCTAGGAGAATTATTACTTTACTAACGAGAAGTGGTGCGAATCATGCGGCATGATACAAGACAACTGCATGTGCTACAAGGAAAAACAGCTAACCCGATATTGCAAGGTGCAGGGCCGGCTGAGGGATCACGACGGAGATTTTTCCTATTGTTCTAGAGGCTTAGGTCTTGCCGGGTCCTGATCGTCTTCATCAGGTCTCCTCGAGTAATCATTCCCAGAATCCTATCACCATCGGTCACTAGTAAGCGTCCAATATTTTTCTCCGCGATTTTCTTCAATGCTTCCGCGGCTGAAGCGTTCGGGCTGATCGTCACTATTCGCGCGTAAGGAACCATCGCTTGGGCAACACTCTCCATCTCCCGTTTCTCTGCAGGAATTGATCGGACAGATGACATCGTAACGACCCCTTCCAGCTTATCGTTCCGGACTACTGGATAGCCGCCATGAGGATGGATAAGGAAATAATCGGTCACGAGCTTCTGGACACTAATGTCAGGCGAGACCGTCAGCAGATCTCTCGTCATGATATCTCCCACGCTGATCCCGTGAAGCGCTTCGGTCATCTCGGTCTGTTTGAGGCTGGTCTCAGCCCCGGACCGGATAAACCAGCCTAGGAAGATAATCCACAAGCCGTTGAAGATATCCGCAGTCGCCACCACCAACAATAGACCGGCGGCAATCATGATCAGTGACAACGCCTCGCTAACGCGTGTGGCGTTCCGCGTCGCTTTCAACAGGTTCTTAGACCGACCCCAGAGACTACCGCGTAATACTCGGCCGCCATCAAGAGGAAACGCTGGGACAAGATTGAACGCACCCAAGGCTACATTGATCACGGCGTTGTAGCCGAGGATTGCGATGATCGGAACAGGCGCAGAAACCAACCTACTCACATACCAGAGCGCACCTAGAACTCCAGCAATGGCGAAGCTCGTCAATGGTCCCGCGAGTGCCATGCGAACCTCGAGACCCGCATCCTTCGGCTCCTCGCTCATCTCCGAGACTCCACCAAAGAAGAAGAGAGTAATTCTGGCAATTGGTAGACCATTCTTCTTTGCAATGTAAGAATGCGACAGCTCGTGTAGAAGGACCGAGATGAAGAGCAGAAGAGCAGAGACCGCTCCGATAGCCCAGTAAGTCGCGGCTCCGAGCCCAGGATAGACGGCGGGAAGATACCCGTCGGCCAGCGACCAAGCTATCAATAGAAAGACCAGCCACAAGGTCCAGTGAATCCTTATCGGAATACCAAGTATCTTCCCGATATTCGCTGACAATTCTACTGTCTTCGCGTACTATGCTAGAACTTGAGCGTTTTCCTATCCAGTTCTGGCTGCAGATCTCGATGACTGAGCCGTGGGACTACGATGAGATGGGTGCTGATTCATGAAGATCGCCTTCAGAGCTTCCAACCAAGCACGCCTCGCCTCTTCGACGGTCAATCCCGAGACGAGAAGGGTCTCAAGTCCGTTCCAGAGAGCGATCAGCGAATTTGCAAGAGGACCGATGTCTAAATTGTCTCCGACAAATCTCCGTTTCTGACCCTCTGTGAGAAAACTGGTCAGCACTTCCTCGTATTCCGCATGGTTCTGTTTCAATATTCTTCTCAGAGTAGGGTTTCGTGACGCTTCGGAGAGAATTTCGAAACTAAGCCCTGGGTTGGATGCGGACAGTTTCAGCATCTTGTCGAAGAATTCAGTAGCGCTCTGGACCGGATTTGTCTCGTCGCCAAACGAGGAGTACAGTATCTCTTTGAAAGCCTGAGGTGCCGTCTTAACCATAGCCTCGAAAAGATCTTCTTTACTGGAGAAGTATAGGTAGATGGCTCCTTTGCTTACGCCTAGCCGTTTCGCAATGTCTTCCATTGTTGCTTCGTGGTATCCTTTCTCGGCGAAGACCCTGTTGGCAGCGTCTAATATTCGACTTCTCGCTTCTTCCTTGTACTCAGGCACGACCTTAGGCATTCGGCTCTATGATCAGTACGCGGTGGGGCGCTATTTAAAAATGACCGACGCGTTTAAATAATGACTCATCAGTCAGTTTCGCTACGCGATAAGACTTGCAGAATCAGAACATTCGGTCGGAAAAGACGGCAATGAAGGACAAGGTTGTCATGATTACTGGAGCTAATTCGGGTATTGGAAAAGCGGCTAGCCTGGCCCTCGCGAAAATGGGGGCCAACGTGGTCATGGTTATTCGAAACAAGGAGAAGGGTGAAGCTGCAAGGTCCGAAATTATCAGAGAATCTCAGAATGGCTCCGTCGATCTCTTACTTGCTGACCTGTCGTCTATCGGGTCAGTGCGGAGTCTCGCAACAGAATTTCAGAAGAAATATTCCAGACTTCACGTCCTCATCAATAACGCCGGACTGTTCAACCAAAGACGTAATGTTACAACGGACGGCTACGAGAATACTTTCGCCACAAACTATCTCGCGCCTTTCCTCTTGACAAACCTCCAACTGCCAATCCTAAAGGCCAGCGCACCCAGTCGAATTATCAACGTCTCATCCGTAGGACACTACAACGGACACATCAACTTTGACGATCTCAACTTAGAGAAGGAGTATGGCGGGTGGAAGGCTTACGGCCAATCGAAGCTTGCCCTCGTCCTCTTCACGCATGAACTCGCAAAGAAGCTACAAGGAACCCGCGTAACGGTCAACTCTGTCCACCCAGGCACTGTCGCGACAAACATCTGGACTAGACCTTTAGGTCCAGCAGGCTTCATTATGTCCTTGCCGAAATTGTTCATGCTAAGTCCACAGAGGGGGGCAGAGACAATTGTCTATCTCGCATCCTCTGATGAAGCAGGGGGTCTCAACGGAGAATATCTGGAAAAACTGAAGGTGAAAAAATCTTCAGATGAATCCTATGATGACGAGATTGCTCAGAGACTATGGGATGTTAGCGAAAAACTGACTCACCTTTCCTGGCCTGTTCCAAGATGAATTGGAATAGATCAATGGAATGGGAATTCGAGACGAAAAGTACTCTTGCGAATGAAGTAGATCTCGAGATGCAACATGTAATCACAATATGTGACTATGGAACGTGCCCGACCATCAAAAGCAACAACGTAATCAACATGATATTCGTGGTGAAATTTGGTGGAAACTTATGCTCGTCCGAAGCGCGAAGAAATCGCGGCGACGATAATTATTACGAACCTCTTGAGAATCGCGCGGTAGGGGCCTTGCCCCAATGAGCGACAGCTTACCCGCGCCTCTGGTCGGACAATCCGACAAGGTCGTACAGGTAGAGAATCTTTCAAAGAAATACGGCGACAACGTCGCCGTCAACGGCATATCGTTCAACCTTACGAAGGGTGAAGTGTTCGCCTTCCTCGGCCCGAACGGCGCCGGAAAGACGACAACCGTGGAAATCTTGGAGTGTCTCCGAAACCCGACCGGTGGACAAGCACTCGTCCTAGGCTATGACGTGAGCAGACGATCCGACCAAGCCGAGATCCGGAAACGGATCGGAGTCCTGCCCCAAGACTTTAACGCGATAGACCGACTCACAGTCCGCGAGAACATCGACTACTTCGGTGCGATGTTCAAACACCAGCTGGACGCAGACAAGCTCATCGAGCT
>Ga0209160_1001881_pt1 | contig 17687 bp, 16 predicted proteins | sample GraSoiAngelo_153_FD_186167 | JGI IMG/M metagenome (GOLD analysis project Ga0209160, IMG submission 186167) | Grasslands soil microbial communities from the Angelo Coastal Reserve, California, USA - 14_1009_12_40cm (SPAdes) (version 2) | ecosystem: Environmental > Terrestrial > Soil > Grasslands ... | reverse complement strand
TACGATCGACTGTCCGCATTTCGCGATGGCCGTCCTTACGCGCCGCCTCCAGAGGACGTTGACGAGTTCAACGATCGCGAGCTCGCGAGCAGCGCGCAGATTCCGCTCAGTGACTCTGCCGAGCGCGCGGATTCACTCCTTGCATCCCTCATAGACGTTTATGAAGCTGTGGGCGATCGGCCATTTACGTGGTATCGATGGAACACAACGACCGAAGCCATACTCGCCAACTCATATATCCATCCGCATACGCACATCGTTGAATACCTCAAAGAGAACGATGACCTGCCCGGGGCGGTTCGACTCCTTGACACCACCGTCTCAGTGCTGCGGGACGCGTCAGCGCCTTCGGGGATTCTGGGAGTAGAGGTCTACAACCTGGGATGCTTGCGCGTTGCCGAAGCCCGCTACGACGAGGCGTTGAGCCTGATCGAAGAGTCGGTGGCGATCCGGCCGAACCTCAAGGACTTTGCTCCGACTGATCCGGACCTGGCCGCCTTATACGACGACGAACGTTTTCGCGCGATCGTGCTCTAGGCCGAGCGCTCTCCAGCCGGCACCGTTCCTCCGCCGATTCCCTGTCGCGCTTCCACGTCCCTCGCGCTGAGCTGAGCACCGCACGTCTCGCAAATGCGGTGGTCGCTGACAGCGCCACCGCACTTCTTGTGGACGAGAAGGACCGGCGCCCTCCCCGGGTAGACATGGCGGTCGCCCCACTGGAGCAGCGAAACGATCACCGGCCACAGGTCGATGCCCTTCTCGGTCAGGCGGTACTCGTAGCGGACCGGGTGCTCCTGGTAGGCGACCTTGCGGAAGATGCCCTCCTCCACCAGCAGGTTGAGGCGGTTCGCCAGTACGTTGCGGGCAGCGCCGGTCCTGCGCTGGAAGTGCTCGAAACGCCGGGCGCCCATGAACGCATCGCGGACGATGAGCAGCGTCCAGCGTTCGCCGATGACCTCCAGCGAGCCGGCCACCGAACAGATCTGGGAGTCGTAGGTTCGACCGAGCATCCATGCGAGCATACGGCATTGAGTTGCATCATGCAACTGTTTCTGTTAGGGTGCGTAGCGTCAAGCAACGCGCTCTAGGAGGCACCGCCGATGCCGCACCGCTACCGGGTCCTGGTCGTCCTATCCGTGGCCACGTTCGTGGCGAGCATGGACCTGTTCATCGTCAACATCGCCTTCCCGAGCATCGAGCGTGACTTCGCAGGCACAAGCGATGCCACCCTCTCGTGGGTCCTGAGCGCATACGCGATCGTGACCGCCGCGCTCCTCATTCCGGCCGGCCGCCTGGCCGACCTGCTCGGTCGCAAGCGCCTTTTCATGGGCGGGCTGGTCACATTCGTCGTTGCCTCTGCCCTTTGCGCAGCTGCGCCCGGCGCGGGATGGCTGATAGGCGCGCGTGTGGTCCAGGCCGCCGGCGGGGCCGTGCTCATGCCGACGTCGCTCGCGCTGCTCCTGGCCGAGTTTTCGGGCCGCCAGCGTGCGGTCGCGGTGGCCATCTGGTCCGCGACCGGCGCTGTCGCCGCCGGGGCCGGACCGCCAATCGGCGGACTCCTCGTCCAGGCCAGCTGGCGTTGGGTCTTCCTGGTCAACCTGCCGATCGGGCTGGTCACGGCAGTCATTGCGGCCCGCATCTTGAGCGAGTCTCGCGATCCGGAAGGCAAACGGTTCCCCGACCTCGCGGGCGCGGTGATGCTGGTGTTGGCGTCGAGTGCGCTGATGCTCGCGATCGTGCAGGGCCAGTCCTGGGGTTGGACGAGCCCTCGCATTACGACCCTGTTCGCGGGTTCGGTGGTGCTGGCAGCCGGATTCCTCTACTGGTCGTCGCGTCATCCCGCGCCCGTGCTCGAGCTTGGCTTGTTTCGTGCGCGCGCATTCAGCGCGGCCAACATCTCGGGGACGCTGTTCTTCGCCGCGTTCGGCGCCATGCTGCTCGCCAGCGTGCTGTTCCTCACGCGTGTGTGGCATGAGGACATCCTCACGGCCGGACTGCAGATAGCACCGGGACCAATTGCGGCGGCAGCGTTCGCGGTGCCAGGAAGCTTGTTGTCGCGGCGTTTCGGCGAGCGCACCATCGCCGCCATCGGCTCGGTCCTCTTTGCGGTCGCCGGCCTGTGGTGGCTGAGGACGGTTGGACTGCAGCCGCAGTACGCATCGGAGTTTCTTCCCGGCTGGCTCATTGGCGGAGCCGGGGTCGGGTTCGTGATCCCGACGCTGGCCAGCGCTGCTGCGGCCGCACTGCCCGCAGCGCGTTTTGCGACCGGCAGCGCCGTCTACGGCATGACGCGGCAGTTCGGGCTCGCCCTCGGCATCGCGATTCTCATCGCGGTCCTGGGCACACCTCGCGGGGCGCAGGTCCTGCCGGCCTTTCGCACCGGATGGGAGGTCACTGTAGGACTCGCCTTCGCCAGCGCGATCGCAGCCCTTGCGATCGGGCGAATCCGAATTGCACCTGCGCAGGCCGAAGTCGTTCCCGAGCTGAGGCAGGCAGTGTGATTCGATGATGGAAATGGACAAAGTGCGGACTCGAACGATCACATGGGACGACCCGATGACGGCCGTGACGCGGGGTGCCGGCCTGAGCGGCCTCGAGTTCATAAAGGCGATCTTCGACGGCAAGCTGCCCAGTCCCCCCATCACAGCGACGATGGGATTCACGGGGGGCTCGGTCGAGGAGGGCAAAGTGACCTTCGTGGGCGAACCCGGCGAGCACCTCTACAACCCGATCGGCGTGGTGCACGGAGGCTTCGCGATGACGCTGCTCGACTCCGCCATGGGCTGCGCGGTGCATACGACGCTGGGCGTGGGCGAGGCGTACACGACGCTGGAGGCGAAGGTCAACTTCGTGCGCCCGATCACGCTGGAGACGGGACCGGTTCGCTGCGAAGGCACGGTCATCCATCGCGGCGGCACGATCGCGACCGCCGAAGGCCGAGTCATCGCCGAGCGGACAGACAAGCTCCTCGCGCACGGGACGACGACGTGCCTGGTGCTGAAGAGATGACGACAACAAGGGTCGGCGGCCGGCGGGTGTGGCTTCGGCTCCTCCAGCCAGGCGACGCCGATCTCATCAGCCGCTTCTTCTGGAGGTTGTCCAAGGAGACCGTCTATCGCCGCTTCTTTTCGCCGATCACGCTGCCAAACGAACCGCTGCTCAAAAAGTTGGTCGACGTGGATCACTGCGACCGCGAGGCGCTGATCGCGCTGGACGACCAGGGGATCGTGGGAGTGGCGAGGTACGGGACCGGCATTGGCGGGAGCCATGACGTCGCGGTTGTCGTGGCGGATGATTGGCAGGGCCAGGGTCTCGGCGGCCTGTTGATCAGGCGCCTCGGGCATATCGCGCGAATGCGGGGCATCGCGAGCTTCCACGCCACGATGCTTGGCGACAATGCTCGCGCGCAGTCGTTGGTGCGCGGGCTCTCACCGCGCGCGACGATGCGCTTCGAATCCGGCTACGTCGAGGCCGACATCCCGCTTCGACCCACCGCCTGAGCAGCCTCACGGATGCGGTCAAGGACCCTCATGTTCGCGATCGCGTCGCTGACCGGAATGCTTGACGGCCGGCCCTCGATGATGCTGCCGGCGAACGATTCGACCATGAGCTGGTAAGGGTCGTCGGGATCTCGCCACGCGGAGAACGGCAGGTCCAGGCGCTGCGTCCCGGACTGCTGCACGACCAACAGCCCCTGTTCCTCCGGCGACTCGAAGCTCGCCCACAGGGATGCTGTCGCTCCCTCATGGAAATGAAGAAGCGCTGACACCGTCATGTCGACCGCCCTCGAGGTGTCGTTGCCGAAGCTCGCGAAGACCTCGTCCGGCTCGCCCAGGATCCAGCGCGACACGTTGACCGTGTAGCAGCCGACGTCGAAAAGAGCGCCGCCCCCGAGCCAGGCCTGCAGCCGGTAGTCGCCCGGTTTGTCGAGTCGAAACCCGAAGCGTGAATGAACGAAGAGTGGATCGCGCACGCCCTCGACGAAGGCGCGTGCACGCGGATGGAAGCGATACATGAAGGCCTCCATCAGAAGTAGCTGTGCGCTCTCGGCGGCGGCGGCCATCTCCGCCGCCTCCGTCGCGTTCATGGCCAGCGGCTTCTCACACAGCACGTGCTTGCCCGCGGTAAGTGCGCGCAGCGTCCATTCGCGATGGAGCGAGTTGATCAGCGGGATGTAGACGGCGTCCACGTCGCCGTCTTCGAGCACGGCTTCATACGAGGCCGCGACTCGGGTGAAGGAGTGGCGAGCGGCAAGCTCATGCGCACGTACGGGGTCGCGGCTTGCGATCGAAACCAGCCGGCCGTTGTTCGACGCTTCGATGGCGGGAATGACGGCGCGAGCGGCGATCCCCGCCGCGCCGAGGATCCCCCACCCGATGCGCTCGGCTATATGTCAGCCTCGAGCTGAGCGCCGCCGCGCGCGATGGAGCGAACCGCCGCCTCCATGACCGCCACCGTCCGCCTTGCCTCGGCTGGAGTCACCGCCAGCGCCTCATCCCAGGCCATGTGGTCGGCGAGGTTGCGGTAGAACCCGTTCGCGTCTCGAGCCGGAAGGGCGATGAGCTCCTCGTGCGAGCCACCGCTTTCGGCAGGCCGGAGCACTTTCACCCGAGCCGGGAAGTCCGCGGCTACCGGCTCGTCGCGCCACTCGCCGACGACCGCTCCACGCGTGCCGAGCACGTACCACTTCGGTTTCACCGCGCTGGCGATGTCCGACTGCAGAAAGCTCGCCTCGGCTCCGTTGGCGAACGTGAGGTCCACGCGCACCTGGTCGGAGTTGGTGACGTCGTGCCACACCCGCTTGTGTGCATGCGCCGAAACCGTCTTTACCGCATCAGGGAAGAGCTGAAGGATCCAGTCGAAGTAATGCGAGCCCCAGTCATAGATCGTGCCCCCGGAGACGGGCTCGTGGCTGTGCCAGAAACCGCACGGGTGCGAGTAGCCGCCGATGAAAGACTCCATGTAGAACGGCTCGCCGATTCCGCCCGAGCGGACCACGTCGCGCAGCGCAACGAAATCGGGATCCCACCGCCGGCTCTGGTACACGGTCAGCAGACGGCCGCGGGCGGCCGCCTCGTCGGTCATGCGGTCGACCTCGTCGACGCGCAGCGCAAAGGGCTTCTCACAAACGACGTGCTTGCCGGCAGCCAGAGCAGCGAGCACTGACTCCGCATGTGCAACTGGTGGGGTGCCGACCACGACCATGCCGACGTCAGGGTCGTCGAACATGTCAGCGGCCGCCGCGTGCACCGGGACGCTCCATTCGCGTGCGGCAAGGTCCCGGCGTGCCGGCGAGATGTCGCATACCCCGGCCAGCTGGAGGCCGGCAACCTCGGCGATCGATGCCGCGTGGTCGCGGGCGATAGCACCGTATCCAATCAACCCGACGCCGACCGGCGCAGGCGGCCTATGCCCAGCCGCATACATGAGCGCTCGATGCACGAGCCTCTGAAACGCGATGTCTCCATAAGTGGCGGCCGCGCTCCCGAGCCCGATGTTGATGAAGGTGCCTTCCCCGAACTCCCTCTCATAGGCGACGACCTGCTCGGTGAAATGCCAGCTGGTGCGGATCAGGACTGACGAGTCGGCAGGCGGTCCCTCGGACAGGTAGAGCCGGTCGGTGAGCCTCAGCTCGGGCCCAAGCCTCGCGGTGATGGCGTGCGCAGGCTCGGCATCGAGCACGAGCTCGGTCAGCGGACCAGGACCGCTTGGCGTCCAGCGCGCCATCGCAGCAAGCGCCCCCATCTCGTTCCACGCGGCCAGCGTTCCGCCCAGCAGCACCAGGCCGCCGCCCCGTTTGACGAAGGCCATGAGCTCGTCGGCCTGGCCCTGGGCAAGGCCTCGGTCGCTGGCGGCGAGGATCACGGTCGCCCGATCGAACGAAAGCGCCGCCGGGTCCGTGATGACCCCGACGTCGAAGTGATGCGTCAGCTCGAGCGCGCGGAGAAGAGGGCGCGCCAGGTGGAGATAGTCGACTTCGCGGCCGGCAAGCAGGGCCTGAACGGCTACCCGATCCCGAGGCATCGAGTGATCGTACGTCAGAGGGCTGAGCCGATCCGGCGCAGGACCTCCACGGTCTCGGCCGCGGCGCGTTCCCAAGTGAAGGCCGCGGCGCGCTGCTTGCCCGCCTCGCCGAGCTTTTTTCGCAATGCGCCGTCCGACAGCAGCCTCTCGAGCGCGCCGGCGATGGCATCGACATCCTCCGGGTCGACTTCGACCGCCGTGCCGCCGGCCAGCTCGGGGAGGGCGCCGGATCTACCTATCACCGCCGGCACGCCGCGTGCCATCGCCTCCAGCAAGGGCAGCCCGAACCCTTCGTAAAGACTCGGGAGCGCGAGCACCGACGCGTTTTCGTACAGGGCGGCGAGGGTTGGTTCGTCGACGTGGCCGAGGTACTTGACGCCGGGCTCCGCCTGGATCCTGTCCAGCGTGTCGCCGTACGCCCAGCCCGGGCGGCCGGCGATCACCAGCTGGGGTACCCCGGCGCGGCGCCCGATGACGATCGGGACGGCGCCGGGATGGCTTCGCAGCTTGCGATATGCGGCCAGCAATCTCGGGTAGTTCTTGCGCGGCTCGATGGTGCCGACGGCCAGGATGAAGCCCGGCTCGATCCCCTGCGGGAGCGCTCCTGCCGCCGCGGGCGCTCTGAAGCCGTAAGAGATCACACTCACACGCTCCTCCAGCCCCGGCACGGGATACGCGCCGAGCAGGTCGCGCCTTGTGGTCTCGGTCGGAACCAGCACAGCCGCTGCCTGCCGAAGTGCCGGCCCAAGGACGGTGCCGAAATACGCCCGCTGCTGCCACGGCACTTCCGCCGGCCGAAGGCGGAACGCAAGATCGTTGACGATGACGGCCGCGGGCGGCGCCCCAGCACGACGCCGGGGTGGGCTCGGCCAGTACGGATACAGAATCGCGTTGCAGCCGAGCTGGGGTTCGATCGCCGGCAGCCAGCGGGTCTTCAGCACCACCTCGTGACGGTAGGGCGCAAGCACCGCCTCGCAGTCCAGGTCGGCCAGGGCAGGCGGGCGCTCGCGGCTGCACAAAAGCGTGAAATGGTCGCCATCCCGATTCGTGACCATGGCCCGGGCCAGCTCGAGCGCGACCGTGATCATGCCCACCCGCTGCGGTCTCCAGCACGCGGTGACGTCGATCGCGAAGCGGGCCACCTAGCGACTCTAACCGCCTTCAGATCGAAGACGGCCTGTTAAGGCATGGTGACCTGGAGGACCGTGGCAGGTTAAGATCAAGGGGCGGGGACGCCCCGCCCAAGCAGCCCTCCCTCCTTTCTGAAGGTCCTTCGCCCGTCGGTGGAGGGCCTTCCTCTTTATCCGCCTAACGCTCGCCCCATCATCGATTTCGTACGTCTTGCGCAAAACGCGCGGATGGGTGAATGGAATTACGCGCGTTTAGTGCAAGGCGTGCGTATTCGCTTACGTCTCCACTGAGCGGATCGCGAAGACGCAGTCGAACGTTCCCGTCACGCACCCACACTCGACCTCTTCGACGTACCAGTCATTGGCAAGACCCGCCCAGCGCAGGATCGCCTCGATGGTCGCGACCCACACATGACACGACTTCACCGTCTTGATCCGGCCCAGCGCGAACATGTTGGAAAAGTTGACGAGCCAGAACTGGAACTCGTCGACCTGCAGCCACGCGTGCGTGTGCTCACCGCGCACGTTGTCCATCGCCTCGCTGAACGACTTGACGATCCCGGCCAGCTTGCGCTGACGGCCGGGCACGAGCCTTCTCGGGCCGCCCATGCCGTGTCTGCCTTCCGCCAGCCACCGCTCTGTCGCTCGCCGCCCCCACGCCCGCAGCTGGTCCTCCGCCTCAGCGCCGTAAATCGTCTCGAACGCCTCGTTCAGCCGGCCGAGATATTCGACCGGCGTCGCCAGCTGCTCGTCGTTGGGCGGATCCTGCTCCAGGTACTGCGCCAGCCCCGCTGTGTATGCGATCTCCGGCCACCTCACGCCGGTGACGTCGCGCGCGACGTGAATCAGGTTGGCGACGTGAGAGTTGAGAACGAACCGGCCACGAGCCCGAGCCGGCTTGACGCCCATCATCTGCAACGTCCTGATCGCCGATGAGCCGCTCGACGAGCCGGTGCTCGGAGTCGGCGGCGGGGAACCGTGCACCTGGGGTGGCGGCGCGGAGATCAGCCGCATCGCCGCGGTCTCGGCCGGCTGCGGGCTCGGGCTAGGGCCGGCCGCCGCACGTGCCAGCCCCGCAGGAGCGGCCGCGGCCGTCGCCCGCCGCTGCGGGAGCTTGGCCATCTGCGCCAGCAAGTCCTTCACCGACTGCGGTCGCTGGGCTGGGTCCTTGGCGAGCACCTTGCCCAGGAGCACGTCGAGCTCGTCGGGGAGCACCGCGTTGAGCTTGGCCGCGGACGGAATGGGTGCGTTGACGGTCGAGTAGGCAACCTCCATCCGGTTGGCGCCGATGAAGGGCAGGCGGCCGGTGAGCATCTCGAAGGTGAGCACTCCCATCGCGTAGATGTCGGCCCGCCGGTCGACGTCGTGGCCCATGACCTGCTCCGGCGCCATGTATCCGGGCGTGCCGATGGCGAGGCCGACTGTGGTGAGGTGAGTCGGCTGCCCGGCGCCGCGGGCCAGCCCGAAGTCCGCGAGCATCGCGCGACCGTCTGAATGGATCAGGACGTTGGTCGGCTTGAGATCGCGGTGCACGATGCCGGCGTCGTGGGCGTGCTGCAGGCCGTCGCCGATCTCGCGCAGGTAGCGCCACGCGGAAAGCGTGTCCAGGGGTCCTCGGTTCAGGATGTCGCGCAGAGTGCCGCCGCGGATCAGCGGCATCGTCAGGTACGCCATGCCGTCGGTGAGCTCGAAGTCGTAGATCGGCAGGATGTTCGGGTGGTCGAGCTTCGCGAGCGTCTTCGCCTCGGCCTCGAATCGCTTCACGAAGCCGTCGTCCTGGAAGAGCTCGGGGGAGAGGGCCTTGAGCGCGACCTCTCGCCCCAGGGGCTGCTGCACCGCGCGGTAAACGACCGCCATTCCGCCCCCGCCGAGGCGCTCGACGATCTCGTAGCTGCCGATCCTGGTGCCGGTGAGGTCCTTCATGTGTGTCGACCTACGAGCTGGGCTTGGCGGTCAGCTTCGCGACCACCGCGACCAGGTCTCCCAACCGGAATGGCTTGCTGAGCACGTCGTCGGCCCCCGCCGCGAGGAATCGCTCGCGGTCGCTCGCCATCGAGTGCGCGCTGGCGATGACAACCCGCATCTCGGGCCGCTCCGCCTTGATCCTCCGCATCGCCTCGAGCCCGTCCATTCCAGGCATGGCGACGTCCATGAGGATGACGTTCGGGTTCTGGGCCAGCGCCAGGTCAACCGCCTGCAGCCCGTCCGATGCGATCAGCACGCCGTAGCCCGCCTTCTCCAGGACGCGGCGGCACAGACGCTGCGCGACCTCGTTGTCGTCGGCCACCAGCACCATCGAAGAGGCATACCCACCCGCCGGCTCCAGATCAGGCATGGCGGCGCTGCAATGGCGTCGCGGTCTCCGCTGCCAGGGGGATGGTGAAGTGAAACGCCGAACCGTGACCGACCGCGCTCTCGACCCAGATCTTGCCACCATGCATCTCGACGATCTGCTTAACGATCGTGAGGCCCAGGCCGGTCCCGGGTATCGATTGGGCCGCGCCGCTTCTCACCCGGCGGAATCGCTCGAACACGTGGGCGATCTCGTCGGCCGGGATGCCAAGACCCGTGTCTGCGACGCTGACCAGCACCAAGCCGCCGTCCGCGCGCGTGGACAGAGTCACCGTCCCACCGTCGGGCGAGTACTTGACGGCATTGTTGACCAGGTTGCTGACCACCTGGACCAGGCGGTCGCGATCGCCGGTGACGGTGGGGAGTCGAGGATCGAAGTCGGCTTTGAACTCGACGACGACGGATGAGGAAGAGGCTGCCCTCGTCATCACGTCGTTGACCACCTCGTTGATGTCGACGTCGGCCAGGCGGATGCTCATGCGGCCGGACTCCATGCGGTCGAGGTCGAGCATGTCGCCGATGAGGCGGTTGACCCGGTCCGCGTCATTGAATATGTAGCCGCCGTACGCGCGAACCTCATCCGACTCGAGGCCGCCATCCCGGATCAGCTCACTGAACCCCTGGATGCCGGTGAGCGCGGTCCGGAACTCGTGGCTGACGATGGAGAGGAACTCGGTCTTGGTGCGGTCGAGCTTCTCCAGTGTGGTGTTGGCGCCGCGCTGTGAATCCAGCGCTTCGGCCAGCTTGTCCTGAGTCTCGCGTACGGTGGTCACGTCCTCGACCATCACGAGCACGTGCTCCGGCCGGCCGCTCGTGTCGGGGATCGAAGTCGCGGTCAGCTGGAGCCAGAGCCAGCGGCCGCCTCCGGTGGCGGCGCGCACCTGGACGCTGCGCTGGTCGGTGATCCCGGCCAGCATCGGCGCCAGCCGCGCGCGGCCTGCCGCCTGGTCGTAGGCACGCAGCAGATCCGGCCATACCTGGGAGCGCATCGTCTCCATGTCGTGCTCGAGCATGTGCAGCAGCGATGGGTTGCCCTCGAGCAGCTCGCCGTCGGAGCTGACGCGCGCGATTCCGATCGGGGATCGTTCATAGATCGCGCGGTGGTCCGCCTCACTTCGGAGCAGGGCCTGCGCAGTCTCCGCGCGGTGTATGAACTGCCCGATCTCGACACCTGCGGTCGAAAGCATGGTCACGAGGTCGTTGTCGATGTGCCGGACCTCGCCCCCGAGCAGCTCGATCACCCCGATGGTCGATCCGCCGCTGACGACCGGAAAAGCGACCGCTGACCGCAGCCCGACGCGGCGTTCCGCGCTTGCCTGCTCGTAGTCGTTCGCCGCCAGGTCGTCGAGGGCGGCTGCGATTCCCGACTGCCAGACCCGGCCGACCAGGCCGCCGCCCGCCTCGATGGAGAGGTTTCGAGCGGGGTCGTCGAGGTCCCCGATGTTGGAGTCGTCCCCGCGCCACGAGCTCCGCTGGTGAAGCATGTGTTTTTCGGCGTCGACGCTCCAGTACTGGGCGACGTCCCAGTCGAGGTGGGTGCAGAGGCTGCCGAGTAGCGCCGCCGCTCCCTGCTCCCAGCTGTTCGCGGTGACGATCACCTGGCGGACAGCGACCAGGGCGTCGCGCATCGCGTCGAGTCGCTTGCGCGCCGAGATATCGGTCACCTGGACCAGCATCGGCTCGTTCGATTGGTCGCTGAGCGCTGCGATGGCAAGGGAAACCGGGATCGGCCGGCCGTGCGGGCTGGTCTGTTGGACTTCACCTTCCCAACGCACGATCTCGCCGCGGCTGAGCTGGCCGAGCGCGTCTTCGACTGCGTGGCGATCGCCCGCCGCGGTGACATCGAGTAGACCGACCTGCGTCAGCTCGCCTTTCCCACGACCGAGAATCGCCGCCAGCCGCTCGTTGGCCTGCAGCCAGCGCCCGTCATGGGCCACCACGCCCAACCCGATCGTCGCGGCCTCCATGACCATGTGGAGCCGGGCATCGTCAGACTCCAGCTCAACAGCCTTCCTCTCGGCACTGCCCTCCGCCGCGCGGACGTGGCGCACGACTTCATGCACCGACCCCGCGACAATCGCAAGCACGGCGACCTCGAAGACAGCAGTAGCGAGGTTGGACGTCGGCCCGAGGTGGATGACGCTGAGGATCAGGACGGCGAGCGACGCTGCCGCTCCTACGGTGAGCAGCTGGGCGCGGTCGTCGAAGAGAGCCGACGAAATGACGACGACGAGGAACAGCGGGAACGCCAGGAGCTCGGCGGCGCCGGTGGCGACCGCCACCGCGAAAACGGCGGCGATTCCGACGAAGGGTGTGGCTCGACGGACCAGGCTTTGCGTCTTCATCGGCACCCCATAAGGCCGTGGACGAGATCCTGGCAACACCCCGAATGCCTCGCCCCCCCTGGCGGGTTGGAAGGTGCGCAGGACGCAAAGTCTAAGGGCCCCCGGTCCCGGCCGACCCCCCTTAAACATCGGGTTCGATGGCCTAAATTAGCCAGGCTCCATGAGATCCCCTCTCCGCTCGGATGGACTGGCCCGGCGGGTTTATCCGTTCCTGGGACTCGCGATCGTAGGGCTGGTCAGCGTGCGCGGGCTGGCCCCGATCACCGGCACGCCCCCGCTCCTGGCGGCCGCGGCGATCGGCGTCATCCTCGTGCTCGCGCCGCTCGTGCCCTTCGAGCCTCCTCACGTAGGGAGGCGGGTGAGCGCCATCCCGGTCCTGGCCGGCTTCGGGCTGGCGCTCTATCCGCTGTGGGCGATGGGATCGCTCTTGGGAATCGTGGTCTCGGCGATCCTCGCGGCTCTGGGCGCAGCCCTGATCGTCGTCCCGTGGGAGCGAGTCCCACGCGTTCTGCATGCCATCTCACCCATCGGCGGCCTCGCGATCGCGTTCGTTCTGGAGGCCCAGTTCGGATCCAGCGTCCTTCACGCGTTCCCGTTCTTGCTCCTTCCTCTGCTCTTCCTGGCCCTCTACTACACGACCATCGAATTCGCCATCGGCGCCGCGCTGGCTGTGGCGAACATCGTCGCCGTGGCGCTTGCCAACCCAGGCGCCGCCGATGCCGGGCAGGCGCTCCTCGCTGCCCTCGTGCTTGTTGCCCTCGGCACGCTGGTGCGCCGGGTCGTGTCAGCCCTGGAGCGCAGCCGGGCCGCGGCCGCCGCCGCCGAGACCGCCAGGTCCGCCGTGCTTTCCGATCTGGCGCAGAGCAACCAGGAGCTCCAGGAGCTGACCCGGATGAAATCGGAGTTCCTCGCCACCATGAGCCACGAGATCCGAACGCCGATGAACGGGGTCATCGGCATGACCGGGCTGCTTCTCGACACCGATCTCTCCGAGGAGCAGAGGGACTACGTGGAGACGATTCGGACGTCGGGCGACACGCTCCTCGACGTCATCAACGACATCCTGGACTTCTCGAAGATCGAGGCCGGTCGGGTGCGCATGGAAACGATCGACTTCAGTCCCAAGCACGTGACCGAGGAGGCCGTCGAGCTGTTCGCGGAACCTGCCGCAAACAAGGGCATCGAGCTCATCCTCGACGCCGATCCGGAGGTGCCGCACGGCGTGGTCGGCGACCCGGGCCGCCTGCGCCAGGTACTGATCAACCTGGTCGGAAACGCGATCAAGTTCACTGACTCCGGCGAAGTGGTCGTGCGAGTGGAGAAGGTCGACACGATGACGCCCGGGGTGAAGATCCGGTTCGAGGTCTCCGACACCGGCGTGGGCCTGAGCGCGGACGAGCAGGGTCGTGTTTTCTCGACGTACTCGCAGGTCGACAGCTCGACCACCCGCCGGCATGGTGGAACCGGCCTCGGACTCGCCATCGCACGCATGCTCACCCAGCTGATGGGCGGCGAGATCGGCGTCGAGAGCGAAAAGGGGGCGGGCAGCCGGTTCTGGTTCACGGCGTTGTTCCGCGAATCCGATGTCAAATCCACGGAACCGCAGCCGGTCGGAAGCCTTGCCGGCACCGCGGTTGCGATCATCGACGACAACCGCACGAACCGGATCATCCTCGAGCGCTATCTCGACTCATGGGGGACACGTGAGCGCAGCTACGAGGGCGGCGTGCAGGCGCTGCGCGCGCTGCGCGCGGCGGCCGACGAGGACGACCCGTTCGAGGTCGCGATCGTCGACCTGATGATGCCGGAGATGGATGGTGCGGACGTCGCCGCAAAGATCCGCGCGGACCCCAAGTTGAAGGACATGGTGGTCGTACTTCTGACCTCGGCCGGCCGCTCCGACCAGCCGGTGCCGGGCGTCGACATCGAGCTGGTGAAGCCGGTCCGGCCGTCACAGCTCTTTGACGTGCTGCAGACGCTGCTGGCCTCGCGACCCGCGCATTCCAAGCGGCGCATCAATCGCGAGGGCACGGGTCCGCCGGCCGCGCGTCACCGCTGGGCGCGAATCCTGATCGTCGAGGACAACGCCGCCAACCTCAAGGTCGCGGTGCGGATGGTCGAGCGGCTGGGTTATCGAGCCGATGTGGCCGGCAATGGAAACGAAGCGCTCGACGTGCTCGGCAAGGTGCGTTACGACGCCGTGCTCATGGATTGCCAGATGCCGGAGTTGGATGGGTACGAAGCGACCCGCGAGATTAGGCGCGGCGAGCAGGACGGCCGCCACCTGCCCATCATCGCGATGACCGCGAGCGCGATGGCCGGCGACCGTGAGCGGTGCCTCGCCGCTGGCATGGACGACTACATCTCCAAACCCGTGAAGCTGCACATCGTCGCCGCGGTCCTGGAGCGCTGGCTGGGAGTGGAGACGGATCCCAGTCCGGTGTGAAATCTCGTGCTTTACAACCCGGGTTGGCGAAACCTCACCCTATCGGCATCCTGCCTCTATGGGGCGGAGACCGTTTATTCCCACCAAGCTGACGAAGGGGCCGTTCACATTGGACGAAGCGCGTGGGGTCGGACTGACCTCAAGCGCGCTTGGAGGCAAGGCATGGCGACGTCTCGGCGCAAAGCTCTATTGCTGGAGGGGTGTACGCGTGGATCCGTTGCGTCTCCTTTCCGCATGGCAACGATTGCTGCCACCGGAGTCCGTCTTTGCGGGGGCAACGGCTGCGTGGCTCTTGGGTCTTGATCTGAGCCCAAGCAATCCAGTTGAGATTGCGGTCCCCAATAACTCAGGTATGCGGTCTCGGGACGGGCTGAGCGTTCGGCGCTGTGAAGTCTCACGAAGGGAAACAGTGTCAGTCCGGGGGCTTTGAGCGACATCAGTCCACCGCACCCTCTCCGATCTCAGCCTCCGTTGGCCCGCGGTGGAAGCCCTCGTGGCTATCGATATGGCAGTCGCCTCAGGCATCGCGGACCCGGCCGCTTTGCGGCGTCACGCCGAGGCAACGAATGGCCGAGCGGGTTCGCGGCGACTTCACTCGCTTGCCCTCCTTGCCGCGCCAGCCGAATCTCCAATGGAGACACGGCTTCGGTGGCTACTGATCCAGTCGGGCCTGCCGCACCCAGAGGTGCAGATCGACCTTCGAGACGCGAAGGAACGCTTCGTGGGTCGGGCCGATCTCTATTACCGGTCGGCCCGCCTCGTTCTCGAGTTTGATGGCGGCAATCACCGGGAGCGTTTAGTCGAGGATGACCGCAGGCAGAACCTGCTGATCAATGCCGGCTTTCGCCTCTTGCGATTCACTGCCGCCGACATCCATCATCGCGCCGGCGTCGTCGTGGCACAGGTCAGGTCGGCTCTGAGCGACCCAATACGCCACGTCTGACGCCAAACGCGCCGTTCGTCGCTTTTCATTCGGCACGTTTGGCGCCAAAGGCGCGGTTTCGGACCTGGGCGTTTAGAGGCGGCGGAGTGCCAGCACCGTCACGTCGTCCATGAGCTCGCGGCTCCGCGAGCCCTGGGCGAGGATGTCGACCAGCTCCTGAACGTTGGGCGCGCGGCGCGCGTCGTACGGCAGCAGCACCTCTTTCGTCGCCATATCCGGACGAAGATCGATCAGCCCGTCCGAGAAGACCACCAGCGTGTCACCCACCTCGAGCTTCTCGGTGCCGACCGCGAAGTTGCTGTCGGGAAAGATGCCGATTGGCGCGCTGCGCCGCGTCAGCGTGTCCTGCCCTGTCGTCCCTCGCAGGATGCGCGTGTATCCGTGTCCGGCATCGATGTAGCTGAGGTCACCTGTCTCCGTGTCCAGCACCGCATGGAACAGCGTCACGTATGCATGGTTCACCTCGAGGGCTGTGGCCATGACCTTGGCCGCCAGGTTCACGCCTTCCTCCATGTCGTCGAGGCCGGCCGACCCCCTGAGCGCCGCTCGAACCGTGGCCATCATGATCGCGGCCGGCAGGCCCTTGCCCATCACGTCGCCCAGCGTCACCGCCAGAAAGCGCGGATTGGGCTGATGCCAGTCATAGAAGTCGCCGCTGATCTCACGTGCCGGAGTGAATGAGGCGGCGACCTCAAATCCCTGGCCTCGCAGCGGGGAGGCCGGCAGCATGCCGGCTTGCAGCGCGGCCGCGCGCGCCATCTGGTCGGAGCGCTCAGCGACCATCGACTCGAGCCGCTCGAGGTTGGCGCGGTATTCGAGCTCGAGGCTTCGGCGCCGCAGCGCGTTCACGGCCGCGAGGTACATCTCGGTGGCGCCGACCGGCTTGACGTAGTAGCCGTACGCGCCGTGCTCGACGGCCGCCTTGCCCAGCTCCGGATCGTCAACCCCCGAGATCATGACCACCGCCGGCGGCGGACGCTTCTTGTGCAGCTCCTCGAGCAAGCCATAGCCGCTCTCGTCGGGCAGCCGAATGTCCATGAGCACGAGCGCGTAGTCGACCGAGCCGAACCGCTCTCTCGCCTCGGCGCCGCTCAGGGCGATGTCGGCCTCGAAACCGCGGCTGCGAAGCGTGCGCGCCATCGCGTTCGCCAGCGCCTGCTCGTCCTCGACGATCAAGAGGCGCTGCCCGCGACCGCCATCTCCGGAGGCCATCAGCCCAGGAGTGTAAGGGGGGCGAATCCAGGCTCGGCCGATATAGGCTTTCCGGATGACCCTGGACGTCGAAATCAGACAAACAGACGCCGGCGTGACGGTGCTGGCACCGTCAGGCCGCCTCGACGTGGCGGGAGCGCCCGCGCTGAAGGATGCCGTCAGCGAGGCGGTGAAGAACGGCCAGCCCAGGCTCGTGATCGACATGGAAGGGGTGAGCTTCGTCGACAGCTCTGGCCTGGGCTCGGTGGTGGCTGCGCTCAAACAGGTGCGCAGCTCGAAGGGCGATCTGAGACTGGCGGCGCCGAACCAGCAGGTTCGGGTGGTGCTAGAGCTGACCACCCTGGACCGTGTGTTCCCTTATTACGCCACGGTCGAGGAAGCCCTGACTGATTTCTGAGGACCCAGCGCCGGACCGATCGTTCGAGTTCCGCGCCACTCTCACCCATCTCGAGGACGGTCTCGACACCCTCCACCGCTCGGTTGAGCTCGTTCGCGAGCGCATCGGCCGCGACGTGGGCGACCGCTCGCTGATGGTGTTCGAGCTGGCGCTGGCGGAGATCGGGTCCAACGTGCTCCGTTACGCACACCCTCCGGGCTCGAAGGAACCCAAAGTCGAGTTCGAGCTCAGGCTCGAGTCCGACACGCTAACCGCATTGTTAACCGACTGGGGACCACCACTTCATAATCACCTCACCCGCGCGATGCCAGCTCCGACCAGCGAGGTGGGCCGCGGCCTCGCGATCGCCCGCAAGGTGCTCGATGAGCTGGACTACGAACGGGTGAGCGAGGTGAACAAGTGGCGTCTGGTGAAGCGGCTGTGAGCGACGGGACGGAGCAGCCCGACCCCAACCGCGTGCTCATCCACGATTTTCGCAACCTGCTCGCGGTCATCGTCAATTACTGCGAGCTGATCGCGGACGAGACCACTGATCCGGCGGCCATCAAAGCGGACATTGCTGAGATCCGGACGGCCGCGGAAAGGGCGATCGAGCTCACCGACAAGCTGCGCCATCTCCGCGCGGGAGCGGCAGATTCGGAGCCGGCCGCGGGGACCTCGTGACCGTCATGAGAAGGGCGGGCATCGCCAGAGCGACACCGTCGGAGGGCCCGCAGACCAATCGGGATCTCGTGCTTGTGGTCGATGACGACGAGCAGATGCTCAAGCTCATCAAGCGCGTGCTCGAACGTGCCGGGTTCGAATGCGTCGCCGTGGGCGACGGCCACGCCGCCCATGA
>Ga0209160_1001879_pt1 | contig 17696 bp, 15 predicted proteins | sample GraSoiAngelo_153_FD_186167 | JGI IMG/M metagenome (GOLD analysis project Ga0209160, IMG submission 186167) | Grasslands soil microbial communities from the Angelo Coastal Reserve, California, USA - 14_1009_12_40cm (SPAdes) (version 2) | ecosystem: Environmental > Terrestrial > Soil > Grasslands ... | reverse complement strand
ATCCCCCGGCCGATGCGCTCGGGCAACCAGGCCTGCACCAGGCTCGGAACCGCCGGTTGGCTGACCGCGATCCCCAGCGACAACACCACCGTGAAGATGAACAGCGCCGCGGCGCTGGGAAATGCGCCACGAAGTGCGGCACCAACGGCAAGCAGTGCCAATCCATAGGTCACCGCCTGGCGCGCTCCAACCCGGCTCACCAGGTAGGCCCCCGGGATCGCGCCGACGGCCATGATCAAGACTGGCAGGGACGTCAGCAGACCGGCGGCACTGTAGGAAAGTGCCAGCGCATGGTGGAGTGCGGGCAGGGTCGGCGGGACACTCAGGACCACCGTGCGCAGGTTGATGCCGACCAGCCAGAGCAGGACCAGGATCAGACCGGGCGTCGCCCGACGCGAGTGGCGCTTTAGTGCCATACGAGCGTTTGAGACGTTCGGCTACAAGCCGCCGACGGTCAACTCCTCGATCAGCACCGTAGGGCTGCCACAGAAACCGCCGGCGAACATGAAGCGCAGATCGTCGGCGACCGCGACCACCTTTTGTAGCAGGGCGATCACGTTGCCGGCCACCGTCAACTCCTTTACCGGCCTGGTCAACTGTCCGTGCTCGATCCAGTGCCCCGTCAATCCGAGAGAAAACTCGCCCGAGACCGGGTTGACGGTGTTGAGACCGGAGAGCTGGGAAACGTGCACGCCGTTATCGACGCGCGCGAGCAGGGCGTCGCGGGAGAGATCGCCCGGCGTGAGCACCAGGTTCGAGACCCCGACCTCGGGCACGCTCTTGTAGGAGCGGACGGCGCTCCCGGTCGAGGCGCTGTTGCTTCGCTTGGCGGTGTAGGTGTTGTGCAGGTAACCCTTGAGGACGCCGCCGGCGATCAACTCGGTGCGGCGCGCCGGCACACCCTCGCCGTCGAAGGGCCGGCTGGCCAGGCCTTCCGGGAGTCGGGCGTCGTCGGTGATGGTGACGATCGGGGCGCCCACTTTTTCGCCAACTTTCCCCGCGAGCAGCGAACGCCGCTTGATCACGGCATCGGCGCTGAAGGAGCTGGCAAGGACGCCGAGGATCATCGCCGCCGCGTGCGGATGCAGCACCACCGGTACGACCGCCGTCGGCACCGGCTTGGCTCCCAGCAACCCGGCCGCGTTTTCGACCGCCTCCTGCACGACGCCGGCCAGGTCCAGTTCCTCCATATCGCGGCCATGCGTGAAGGCGAAGCCCGACTGCATCTCCGAATCCTGTTCGGCGATGGTCTCGAGCACGCCGTAGGCGACGGTACGCTCGAAAGACGCCTCGAGTCCACGCGTGTTGTAGATCTCGACGTGGCCGGTGCCATCGCTGTAGACCGCGTCGCTCACCCGGCGGACGCGTGGATCGAGCGATGTCGCGCGGCGCTCCATCTCGAGGGCGAAGTCGATCTTTCGCTGCGGCTCGACGCGACTGAGCGCCGGCGAGGCCAGGCCGGGGAGCGGCTGTGCGGTCATCGTCTCGGGCAGGACGTTGGCCTCGTCGTCATGGTTGAAGCGGCCGTTCTCCAGCGCCTCATCGACCAGGCCGTCGAGCGCCGCGGGCTCGGTGTCGGAGGTGTAGGAAAAACCGACGCGGTGCTCCAAAAACGTGCGCACGCCGATCCCCCGGCTCTCGGCCGAAACCAGCGACTCGATCGCACCCTTGTAGACGCGCACCGTGAACTCGGTCCCGCGCGAGATATAGACCTCGGCATCCTCGGCGCCCCGCGCTTTGCAGCGCGCGAGCACGCGCTCGCCGATCGGGTTCACTGGCGCATCGCGCCGCCGGGAATCACGCCGGTACCGCCGACCGTCAGTTCCGAGATCCGGATGGTTGGCTGACCGACCGACACCGGGACCCCCTGCCCTTCCTTGCCGCAGGTGCCCGGGGCAAGCTTGAGGTCATTACCGACCATGTCGATCTTGTGCAAGGCCCGCGGACCGTTGCCGACGATGGTGGCGCCCCGCACCGGCCTGCCGATGCGCCCGCCCTCGATCATGTAGCCCTCGGTGACGGCGAACACGAAGTCGCCGCTCGTGACGTCGACCTGGCCGGCACCCAACTTCTTGGCATAAAGCCCTTGCGGGGTGGCGGCGATGATGTCTTCCACCGAGTGTGCCCCGGCGGCGATGAAGGTGTTGGTCATTCGCGGGATCGGCAGATGCTGGTACGACTGGCGACGGCCGTTGCCGGTGACCGGGTGGTTCTGCTGGCCGGCACGCAGCCGGTCGTACATGTAGCTGACCAGGATACCGTCCTGGATCAGCACGTTGCGGCGGGTGGGCACGCCTTCATCGTCGACGGCCAGCGTGCCCCAGCGGCTGGCCATCGTCCCGTCGTCGATCGCGGTCACGATCGGGCTGGCCACCGCCTGGCCGATCTTGCCGACGAAGACCGTCGATCCCTTGCCGACGAAGTCCGCTTCCAGCCCGTGGCCGCAGGCCTCGTGGAACAGCACGCCGCCGAATTCGTTGCCGACGACGACCGCCATCGGACCCGCCGGCGACGGCGCAGCATCGAGCAGCGCGACCGCCCGCTCGGCCGCGGCGCGAGCGTACTGCGCCGCCGACGTCTCGTCGAAGAATTCGAAGCCGCGCTGCATGCCCGGTGCCTCCATCGCGGTCTGGATCTCGCCGTTGCGCTCCGCGACCGCGTGCACCATCAGCCGGACGCGCGTTCGCGAATCCGTGTGATGGGTTCCCTCCGAGGTCGCGACCAGGACCTCCTGCGAGCTCTGACCGTAGCCAACCGCGACCTGCCTGATCGCCCCGCTCACGGCACGGGCAGCCTGGTCCGCCTCCAGCAGCAACTCGATCTTCGCCGCCGGTCCGATGGTGTCAGGCGGAACCTCGATGCGCTGCGGCTGACGCGGCGCGCCGACCAGCTCGCCAAAGGCAAAGCGTCCCCCGCCGCGGCGCCCCACCTGCGCGGCGAGGTCGGCGGTCTTCAGCAGTCCGTCCTCGGAGAGGTCCTCGGTGTAGACGTAACTCACCGTGCCTTGATGGATGATGCGCAGGCCCGCTCCGAGGTCGTTCCCGGAGCTGACGCGCTGCACCTTGCTCTCCTCGACGCTGATCGACTGATTTCGCTTTCGCTCGACGAAGAGTTCCACGAAATCGGCACCAGACCGCAGCGCGTGTTTGATGACGCTGTCCACAAGGGATTGGTCGAGGATAGGCATCAGGCTGAGTGTACCGACCTTTTTCGTCGCACAGGCTTTTCAGATGGCAGGAGTCGCATCAACCCATCTTCCCCTCCCCCGCTTGCGCGGGCCCGTCGGCCCACGCGAGCGGCGCTTTAGTGCCAAGCGAGCGTTTGAGACGTTCGGAGGGTCAGGGTGGGGGTTCACGACGCCGGTTCGCGCACCAGTCCGATGACCCACAGACCCAGCACCGTCAGCACTCCGGCGGTGGCGATAAAGACCGACGCGTAGCCAAAGTTGGCCGCCAACGTTGATCCGAGCAGTGGCCCGATCGCGTTGCCGACTGCGGTGGCGCTGCTCGTCAGTCCATAGGCCGACCCGCGCAATTCCATGGGCGTCGAGAGGCCGACGATGGCATTGGTCGCTGGAATCAGCACGCCAAAGAAGATGCCCACCCCGGATCGCAGCAGCAGGAATTGCGCGATGTTCTGGACGAAGGCTTGCGGCAGGAAGAAGACCGCCGCGCCGAAGCAGGCGAAGATGAGGATCCGTCGGTAGCCACTCCGGTCGACCAGGCGGCTGTAGAAAACCGCCGCCAGGGCGGCGAACACCGCCGTCGCACCAAAGGCCAGCCCGGCGTAGAGCTTCACCGGGTCAGTGGCCGACGAGATGCGCTCGACGTAGAGCGGAAGAATCGGGAAAACGATGGCGGTGCTGAGCTGCACGAGGAACAGCGTCACCATCAACGGCATCAACGTCCGTGACCGGAGTCCACGCCCGAACGTCTCGAAGAATCCCGGCCGTCGTGCGGTCGAGGGGGGCGTGTAATGCTCGTGGACGAATTGCCAGACGAGGAGACCGGAGACCGCGAGCATGGCGCCCGCGACGAAGAACGTCCCACGGATCCCGACCGCCTGCGCAATCAGTCCACCGAGGACCGGCCCGGCGGCGATACCGACGTAGACACTCGTCTGCAGCTGCCCCATGCTGGCGGCGAGCCGGACACGCGGGACGATGGTCGCCACCAGCGCGGTAGCCGCCGCGATCGTGCCGGTGAAGACGCCCTGCAAAATGCGCAGGACGAGGAACTGCTCCACGTTCTGCACCAATCCCATCAGCGCGATGATCAGGCCGCCGACGAGCATCGAGCGGAGCACCATGACTTTGCGGCCGTGCCGGTCGGCGAGCGCGCCCCAGATGGGGCTGAAGATGGCGAGCGAGATTCCGGTGCTGGTGACCAGCGCTCCCGACCAGAAGACGACGGCGCTGTCGGGATGGACGCCGATCTCTTTCAAATAGAGCGGCAGGAAGGGGAGCACGAACCCGAAGGCGAGCATGGCGGTCGCCTGTGCTACGCAGACGACGGTGAGGCTGGTCCTCCAGCTGGGGCTTACATCCGCTGAGACATGACTCGGCGGGGCAGGCCGCGGCCTAAATCTCAGCCGGCGCCTTTCGCGTAGCTATGAAGCCCCACGATCCAGAGGTTGACGGCGTAGAGCGTGATCATGATCGAGATGAAGCCGGCGGTCGCGATCAGCGCCGTGCGGCGTCCGCGCCAGGCCCGTAGGCTGTGAGCATGCAGGTAGATGGCGTAAATGATCCAGGTGATCGCCGCCCAGGTTTCCTTTGGGTCCCATCCCCACCAGCGGCCCCAGGCGTGCTCGCCCCACACGGCTCCCGCCATGGTGCCGAAGGTCCAGATTGGGAAGCCGAGCAGGATGGCGCGAAAGGTCAGCCGGTCGAGGGTTTCCAGCGAAGGCAGTCGGGCAGCGATGCCCGAGCCGTTCAACCAGGATTTCACGCTCGCGCTCCGGTCTTTGACGAGATAGAGCGCAGCGAACACGAAGCTCGAAACCAGGATGCCGGAGGAGGCCATCATGCTGGACACGTGGATCTTCAGCCAGTAGCTCTGCAGCGCCGGGACGAGCGGCTCGGGCGATTGGTAGAGGCCATAACCGATCCCCATCAGGGCCACCACCACGAAGAGCGCCACGCCGCCGCCCAGTGACGCGACCGGCCAGCGCACCGTCATCAGGAGGAAAACGGTGACCGCGACCAGCGCCAGCATGGAGCTGTACTCGTACATGTTGGCCAGGGGATAGTGCCCGTCGGCAAAGCCGCGCGAGATGATGGCGGTTAGATGGATCGCGGCGCCGGGAGCAACCAGCGCCACCCCAAGCCAGCGGAAGGCCTCGGCGCGGTAGGCGAAGAACGCGAAGTACGCAAACATGCCGCCGACGTAGAGCGCCATCGCCCCGAAGTACAGGTGGAGCGAGAGATCGGTCACGCTGCCGGGTAGCCGAGCCAGGTCGCCACGCACCAGGCTGAAAGCGAGCAGGTAAAAGGCGAGCGGGAGGATTCGCCAGAGGGCCGGCAGACGCCGCTGGCCAGTGGCCGTCACTGTACCAACCGGGTCGTTGAGGGTGACCCGCGCCATCTCAGACGCCGGCCTTGGCCGCGACCCTGGCGACCGGGGTCAGCGGGATCATCTGCATGGCATCGTCGCGGAACCGAACGCGCTGAAAAGTGATGCAGTTCACCGGGCAGTGGTCTTCGCAAATCCGGCAGTTGGTGCAGCGGTCGTAATTGACCAGGATCTTGCCGGCCTTCCCGCCAAACTCTTCACCGAGCACCGTGTTACAGATCTCGACGAATCCGCCGCTCGAGGTGTCGCGACTTTCGCCGTAGACCACGACGTCGAGCGCCTTCTCCGGGCAGACGTCGTCGCACGCGCCGCAGAGGATGCAGGTCGACTCGTCGACGTGGTGCACCGTGTCGCACTGGAAGCAGCGCAGCGCAGCCGTGATCGCCTGCTCGTCATTCCAGGGAAGCTCGACCGGGGTCATGTCCATGCGCTTCTCGGCCGGGAGGATGGGCGGCTCCTGGCGAAGGTAGTAGTCGGCCTCACGATGGTCGTCCGTGGTTTCGATGACGGTCAGCGGCTTGGCGTCGCGCGGGACCGCGGCACCAAGCAGTTCGTTGATCGACCGTGCCGTCCGGTGGCCCCAGGCCACGGCATCGACGATGAACGACGGACCCTGGACGCAGTCGCCGCCGGCAAACAGCTTCGCCACCTTCGTGTGTCCGCCGGTATCCGCCTCCATGAGCTTGCGCGGCGTGAGCGGCACCCCCTGGTCCTGGGGGAAGTCCATGATCTGGCCGGAGGCGAAGATCGCGTAACGGCAGGGGATCACATGCTCGCTGCCGGGCAATTTCTGCACCGTGTTGATCAGCAGCTTGCCGCTTTCGGGATCGAACTCGAGCTTGGTCTCGTCAACTCGGATGAACTCGACGCCACTCACGTGGCCGCTCGCGTCGGCCTTGATGGCGTTGACGATCACGCCAGTGTGCAGCGTCAGCCCGATTTCGCGTGCCTCCACCAGCTCGTTGCCGAAGGCGGGCAGGCGGTCGGCCGGCTCGATCGACACCATCCACACCTTGCGGGCGCCGCTCTTGATCGAGGTCTGCGCGGCATCGGTGGCCACGGCGCCACCGCCGATGACGACCACGTCACCGCCACGCGGGAAGTTGTCCGGGACGATGTCGTAGGAGCGCACCCGCAGGAATTCCATCGCCGAGATCACTTCCGGCAGGTCGGAGCCGGGCACCGGCAGGATGCGCCCGGTCATCATGCCGACGGAGAGGAAGACGGCATCGTAGTCGGTGAGCAGCTGCTCGACCTTGATGTCCTTGCCCACGTTCTTGCTGAGGAAGACGTTGACCCCCATGTCGACGATCATCTGGATCTCCCAGAGCAGCTGGTCGTGGTCAAAGCGGAAGTGAGGGATGCTGGCTGAGAGCAGGCCGCCGAGTTTGGCCTCACGCTCGTAGAGGTCGACACCGTATCCCATCAGCCGCAGGTCCTGGGCCGCCGTCATGCCGGCCGGGCCAGAGCCCACCACCGCCACCCGCTTGCCGTTCTCGGGCGCGCGCTGCCAATCGATCTTGACGCGGCGCGCCCAGGCGTAGTCGGTGGCGAAACGCTTGAGCGACTTGATCGAGACCGCGTTCTCCGGCCCCTGCACCCACCCGCGCTTGCAGTCGGTCTCGCAGGGATGGTTGCACAGGCGGCCCAACATCGAGGGGAAGGGGTTGGTCTCGTGGATGACCAGCCAGGAATCGAGGTAGCGACCCTGCGACACGTAATCGACGTAGGCGGCGATGTCCTGATGGATCGGGCAGGCGCGCTGACAGGGCGACACCGGGACGTTGAGCCCCAGGTCCTTCCGGCCGGCGAAGACCTTGTTGGACGCCGTGTCAGCGGTCGTTTTTCCAATTTCCTCCAGCACCTCGTAGGCGCTGACGATGCCCACTGTCCTCGACGTTTTCCTGAAGAGCGGGCCCTCGTCCTCGGTCATCAGGACGACCGGCGTGTCTTCCCGATACATGATGTCGGCGCCCGACTCGAGGGAATCGGCGACGTTGCGCCCCGGTAGTGGACGGCGCATGTACTGCGCCACGGGTGCACTGCCGTCGGCGTAGACGGCCAACGCCTCGCGGTAACCGAACAGTCCGACGATGCTCCCGTCCTTCTCGATCAGCAAGGCCTCCGCACCCGACGCCGTCAGTTGCGCCAGCGCCTCGGCGGCGGTCCGATCAGACGGAAAGGTCTGACCGATCGGCTGCAGGACTTTGCTGAGCGACGGCATCAGGCTGCGGCCCTGGGACGGCTGACATCGCGCGCCGTGATGGCGCCGACCGGCATGCCGGCCGACGTCGTGACGAGGACGAGCTGCCGCCCGCTTTCACGAAGGAGACGAACGGCCTCCGACACCGGCGCGTCGGGCCGGACCTCGGGGAGTGGGGTGCGCACGATGTCGGCGGCTCGGGCGGCGAGCAGCCCCTTGACGTAACGCTGGAGGATGTCGAGGTAGGAAACGTAGCCGAGGCAGCGCTGATCGACGATCACGGGGAGCTCCGTCACCCGGTTCTGCGCCATCATCCTGGCCGCCTGGGCAAGGCTGGTATTCGGGAAGCAGAATGCAAACTGGCTCGACATCGCCAGCTCGACGGTGCGTCCATCCCGAATCGCCGTGGGCATCGCTCGAAATTATAGGTGTCACTCGCACGACAGCCGACTGTAACGATGGCGTGACGGGGACCGTGGCAGTCGCTCGTTATACCAGTCGGAGTTGGCCAAGAACCTCGCGCACACGTCGTCGCCTGACCTGGACCTGCCCCGCAACCTGGGCGGCTTTCGCGCTCGGATCCATCTCCCCTTCCGCAGCGGATTCAACCGCTTCGTGCGCATCCTGGGCATGCTGACCCTGCTCGCCTCATCCCTTGGACTGCTGGCCGCTGTCGCCGGCCTCCCGCTCAACTGGCTGAGCATGCTGGTCGCCCTGCTGGTCAGCCTGGTGCTGATCGGGTTCAGCGTCCGCCCCAGCCAGCGCAAGCCGAAGTTTTAAAGCGAAGGGAAGAACCTACGGTTCCTCCCTTCGTCGCGCCGTCGGCGGAGCCGAGCCTCCGCTGCGCTCCGGCCAAGCGGCGCTGCATCCTTCTTCCCTTCAAGGGAGACAGAACTTATTCCGGCTCGAGCAGCCGGAGCACGGCCGCACTCATCACCCGGTATCCGATCGCAAGGCATCGCTCGTCGACGCGGAACTCGGCCGTGTGATGCAGGACCGGCCCGCTGTCCGGTTCGCCGCCTAAGAGGAAGAAGCACCCGGGTCGCGCATCGAGAAAGTACGCGACGTCTTCCCCCACCATCAGTGGCTCGAACGGCACCACCGCATCCGCTCCAAGCACGTGTATAGCGGCCTCTGCGACCAGCCCGGCGATGACGTCGTCGTTCACCACCGGTGGGGCCGCCGACTCGAGTCGAAACTCGCACGAGCCTCGCATCGCCTCGGCCATCCCGCCGGCAAGCTCAGCGATGCGTTGCAGCAGCCGCTCACGTAAGGCGGCGTCGAAAGTTCGCAACGTCCCCTGGATGACGACCTCGCCCGCAATGATGTTGAAGGCGCTCCCACCATGGATGGTGCCCAGCGTGACCACCACGGGCGCCCGGGGCGAGGTCTCGCGACTGACCAGCGTCTGCAGGGCGGTCACGATCTGGGCCGCGATCACCACGGCATCTACCGTCATATCCGGCATCGCACCATGTCCCCCTTTGCCGCGGACGATCAGCGAGAACCCGTCGACGCTGGCCATCATGGCCCCGGACCGCACCGAGACCTGGCCGGTCGGCAGTCCGGCCCAGACGTGGAGACCGACGACGCGATCGATGCCGCTAAGGACTCCGGCCTCGATCATCGGTTTCGCACCGCCGCCGATCTCCTCGGCCGGCTGGAACACAAAGCGCACCATGCCGGCGAGCTGGTCGCGATGGTCGGCCATCACCCGCGCGACCTCCAGCGCGACGGCCATGTGCACATCGTGGCCGCAGGCGTGCATCACGCCGCGCCGGGTCGAACGGAACGGCAGCTCGCCGGCTTCGGTGATGGGCAGACCGTCCATGTCGGCCCGGACCATCACCGCGCGGCCCGGCCGGCCGCCCTTGATGTCGGCGACGATGCCGGTGCCGGCTACGCCGATCTGCAGCCGGTCAACCGACAGCGCATCGAGACGCTCAATGAGGTAGGTGGCGGTTTCGTTTTCCTTGAAGGCCAACTCCGGCACGGCGTGCAGCTCGCGCCGATGAGTCAGCAGGTGCTGGCTGGTGGCTTCATCGACCTCGAGCACGCGATCGCGCCGCTCGGAGGACATCCGAACATTCTGGCAAACTGGGTTTGATGCCGCGCTCCCTTGCGGAATACCAGCGGAAACGCGACTTCAGCAAGACGCCGGAGCCCAAGGGATCGCCCGACCCCCAGGGTCAGAACCGCTTCGTCGTACAGAAACACTGGGCGACGCGACTCCACTACGACTTCCGGTTGGAGATGGACGGCGTCCTGGTCAGCTGGGCGATCCCGAAAGGCCCCACCCTCAACCCGGCCGAGAAGCGGCTGGCCGCCCACGTGGAGGACCACCCGGTCAGCTACTACGACTTCGAGGGCACCATCCCGAAGGGCGAGTACGGCGGCGGCACGGTGATGATCTGGGACTGGGGCACCTTCGAGCTGGAGGAGTCGACGCCGGCCGAGTCGCTCAAGCGAGGCGAGGTCAAGTTCCGCCTGAACGGGGTCCGGCTGCGCGGCCGCTATGCACTGGTGCGCACCCGGTCGGACAAAGACTGGCTGCTCATCAAGAAGAAGGACGAGGCCGCCGACCCGAATTTCAACATCGAGAAATTCGACACCTCGGTGAAGACCGGACGCACCAAGGAAGAGATCGAGCAGGGGAAGGACGCCGTCTGGTCCAGCCGCCGCGAGGAGGGCCAGGGCGGGTTGATCAACCTGGCCAGCGCCGAGAAAGGTCCCATGCCAAAGACCCTGGAACCGATGAAAGCCCAGATGGTCGACAAGGCTTTCGACGACGACCGCTGGCTGTTCGAGGTCAAGTGGGATGGGATCCGGTTGGTGAGCTTCATCGATGAGGGCAAGGTCACGTTGCAGACGCGCGCCGGCCGCATCGTCGATGCGGAGTACCCGCAGCTGCAGGCCATCAGCCGGCTGGTCAATGCGCGCCAGGCGATCCTCGACGGCGAGATCGTTGCCCTCGATGAGGAGGGCCGGCCGTCCTTTCAGCTGCTGCAGAACCGCGGCACGGAAGAACACCCGATGCAATACGTGGTCTTCGACATTGTCTACTTCGACGGCCAGCGGCTGTTCAAAGTGCCGCTCGAGGACCGCAAGCGCCTGCTCCGCGACATCGTCCGCGATGGCGGCATTCTCAAGTATTCGGACCACGTCCTCGGCCAGGGCCAGGCCTTCTTCAAGGCGGCGCAGCAGAAACGCCTCGAAGGCATCGTCGCCAAGCTCCGCGACAGTCCCTATCAGCCGGGGGTGCGGAGCAGCGCCTGGCTCAAGATCAAGGCGCACCTTCAGCAAGAGGTGGTCATCGGCGGCTTCACGGCCCCTCGGGCCAGCCGCAAGTATTTCGGCGCGCTCATTGTCGGCGTCTACGAGGACGGCAAGCTGGTCTACACCGGCCATGTCGGCGGGGGGTTCGACGAAAGGACGCTCGCCGAGCTGTACAAGCTGATGAAGCCGCTGATCGTCAAGCAACCACCCTTTAGCGGAACGCCCCCTCGAGGTAACGAGAAACCGACCTGGGTGAAACCCGTGCTGCTGGCCGAGGTCAAGTTCGCCGAATGGACGCGCGACGGCGTGATGCGCCAGCCGGTCTTCCTCGGGCTGCGTGACGACATCGACCCGCGCGAGGTTCGCCACGAACAAGCGCTGACAACGGAGAAGGAAACCAGTCGAGCAAAGAAAACCGCCGCCCCCGCGGCTCGTTCGCGCGCCACGACGTCGACCACCACCCGAAAGCCGCCGCCGACGGTCGCGCTGAAGGCCGTCCGGGCGCCGGCGAGGCCCTCCGCGAGGACGAAGACCGCCCCGACAAGAGCCAAGCGAGCATCCACGCCGGCTGATATCCCCGACACACCGCTCAGCCGCGCCGCGGCTCGAATCGCCCAGCAACTCAAGACCGACATCCGCGGCGCCACGGCCGCGGAGCTCGAGGCGCTCGATGCGATCCCGAAGGAGGGTGACTGGCAGATCGGCGGCCGGACCGTCCACCTGACCAACCTCGACAAACTGCTGTTCCCGGAAGACCGCTTCTCCAAGCGCGACCTGATCCGTTATTACGTCCAGGTTGCGCCGGTCATGATCCCCCACTACAAAGACCGGCCGCTCTCCATGAACCCGCACCCCGACGGCATCCACGGCAAGAGTTATTGGGTGAAGGACAAGCCCGGTTACGCTCCCGAGTGGATCCCCACCTTCCGCTACCAGGACCAGAAAAGCCTCAAGGACTGGATCCTCATCGAGGAAGTTGCGACGCTTGCCTGGCTCGCCAACCACGCCGTGATCGACATGCACCCCTGGTACTCGCGGGTGGACAAACCGGAATACCCCGATTGGTCCGTGGTCGACCTCGATCCGGCCGAAGGCGCGACCTTCAAGGACGTCATTGCCGTGGCAAAGGTGGTGAAAACCGCGCTCGACCATCTGAAGCTAACCGCCCTGCTGAAGACGACCGGGCAGAGTGGGTTGCACATTTACATCCCGATCGAGCGCCGCTACACCCTGGACGAAAGCCGTGGCTTCGTCGCCAAGCTGTCGCACACGATCGCGGAGCTGATGCCCGACAAGGTGACGGAGGTCTGGGAGGTCAAGCGCCGCACCGGCAAGATCCGAATCGATTACACGCAGAATGTGATGAACAAGACCCTCGCGGGCCCGTACTCGGTCCGCCCCGCGCTGCGGGCGCCGGTTTCAACCCCCATCGCGTGGAAAGAGCTCGATGATCCGCGGCTCCGCCCCGACAAGTGGACGATCCAAACGCTTGGCGATCGCCTGCTCGAGGTCGGCGACCTCTTCCATGACGCCCTGACCGTGCGGCAACGCCTGCCCGCGCTCTGACCGATGGCAGAAGGTCCGGCGGTACCAGCAGACCTCCCCGCCCTCCAGCAGTTTCTCGACGGCTGGATCAAGCAACGGGGAGGGTACTGGTCGCCCCTGTCACAGTACGCCCGGCTCGCCGAAGAGGTCGGCGAGCTTGGTCGCGAGCTCAACTTCGAATTCGGCGACAAGCCGCGCGCCGCCAAAGACGCCGGCGGCTCCGTTACAGATGAGCTCGGTGACGTCCTGTTTATTGTGGTGCTGCTGGCCAACGACCTGGGCATCGACCTGGTCGAGGCGCTCGGCGCAACGCTCAAAAAGTACGAGCATCGGCCGCAAAAGTGAGATGCTACACCGCTTATCCACAGGAGTTATGCACCGCCTGTTAGCAGCTGGTGGATAAAGACCCGCAACAAATGTTCCGTCTGGACGAGTTGGGCGATGGGTCGTATTTTATGTCCCTCTCACCTTCAGCCCGGATTGCACGGGGAAAAGGCATCCAAATTGCAATCGTTTGTTGAACAACCGTCTTGACACCGCCGCAGGGCGGCGGTATGATGCGGCAAACCTACATATAGTGCTGGATCGGATCGTCAAGCCCCATATTTAGGGGGAGGTAGGCGAACCAAGGCTCACGCGGAAAGGGGAAATACCGGCGGCGGCAGACGCCGGACGGCGCGCAGTGTGCCGGCGCTCGCTTGTGAGCTAGGGGGAGACCATGCTCAGGAACACGCTCAGGATGATCAACCAGCAGGACCAGTGGTTCAACCAGTTGCGTCGCGAGGAGTCCGCGCGCCGAACCCTTCGCTATTCGCTCTACCAGGCGCTCGAGCAGGTGGAACGCTTACTCGAGAGCGACATGATGGAAGTCCCGATCGAGATGCAAGCCCGCCTCCGCCAAATCGTTGAGGCCGTCGACTCCCAGCTCGCCTACCGCATGGACCAATCGGGCCCGAGTGCCCTCGACATCCAGGACATCATCTTCGAGGCGCAGGACCGCCTCATCAAGCAGGTCCGCACCTAGACAGCTTCCTAACCTCGAACGCCTCGCCTCCTGCAGTGACGCCCGGGAGTTGTCCCGGGTGTCATTGCGTCTGGACCATTTTTCCCTACCCTCGCGAGAAGGGTTAAATACATTCATGGCCGACAGGCTTGAGACCTGGGACCTTTGGCTCCCAGGCCCGGGCGCCACGGGCTTATCATTCGCCCGCTCGCGGATCAATGCCAAGGATGCGGGCGATCGCCTCCTGGTTCATGCCGCGCCCCAGAGACTGCAGGTCACCGTCACCGATGCGGCCGGCCAGGTGGTCGCCAGAAGCGACCGCTTGGAGCGCCATCAGCCCGGCCCGATGAGCTTCCTGTTACGGCACGGGGCAACCATCACGCTGGAGGATGGCTGGCCGACGCAAGCCGACATCGGCCGGGTGGTGCTACTCCCCGGCGGCGAGGCCGGAATCTTGACGAGCTGGTGGAACGCCGACGACCGCAAGGAATGGCGCTGGCAGGTCGAGTTCTACAACCAGATCCGAACCTAAGGAGTCTGCAGCGGCGCGCCAAGCGCGCACATCGGACACTCCGTCGGCACCCAGATCGGGTCGGGCAGCTGCACCAGAGACTCGAGGGGGATCCGCTCATCGGCGGCAATCTCCCGCGCTCGGGACCCAAACGAAATCAGAGCACCGAGCACGAGCGGTAGCGCACCACAGGCCTTGACGTCCGCCAGGGTCCCTCGGACGGCCGACCCGGCGCTGATGGCGTCATCGACGATCGCGACCCGCTTGCCCAGGAGCACTCCCCGCAACGCCGGCACAATCCGGTAATCGACTGGAAAGAGCCCGGTGCGGTCCGTGACGATCCGCTCCGCAAAAGCAAACTCGACGCCGAGGTCCGCCGCGATCAGCTGTGCCAGAAAAGCTCCTCCGCTGAGGGGCCCGCAGACGGCGTCGATTCGCCGGGCTGATACCCTCCGCCCGAGCTCCGCCACATGCGGCCGCAACACGGCCGGCCGCGCAAACAGCTGGTCGAGGTCCAGCCACAGCTCGGTGTGATGACCAGACTCCAGGCGAAAGTGTCCGGTCCTGGATCCGGCCAGGTTCACCAGGTCGGGAAATGGCTCACTGCGCGTACAAGGGAGACTACGCCTGGACGAAGTAGGAGCGGCACGCCAGGTCGATGAGATCGGGGTCGAGCCGTGACGGTCGCCCCAGGAAGTACGCCACCTCGTCCAGCTGGTTGAGGATGTCACGCGGCTGGCAGCCGCGGTATGGTCGCTTGAACGGCTTGTAGTACCGGTCCAGGACGTAGTTGTAGCCCGTCTCGTTGAAGACGATCTCGAACTCTTTGCACGCCCGCTCGAAGATCTGGCGGAATTCGATCGGGGTCGGGTCGGGCACGTGGATCTTGTAGCGGACGCGCCGCAGGAAGGCCTCGTCGACCAGTGAGCCGGGCTCGAGGTTGGTGCTGAAGACAACCATCGCCTCGAAGGGCGCGCCGACCGCCATGCCGGCGCCGGCCAGGGTCAGGTAGTCGATGCGACGCTCGAGGGCGACGATCAGGCGGTTCAGGAGGGCACGCGGCGAGGAGTCCTGCCGGCCGAAGTCATCGAGCAGGAAGATCCCGCCATTGGCTTTGAGGTGGATGGGCGCCTCGTAGTAGCGCATCAACGGATCGAAGGATGGCGACAGCTGCGATGTCGTCAGTTCGCCGCCGGCCTTGACGAAAGGCCGCTTGACACAGACCCACCGGGTGTCGAAGTTCATCGGCAGTTGTCGCTGCACACGCTGATGGTGGAGCGGATCGTAGAGCCGCATCACCTGGCCCTCGATGTCGATCGCGTAAGGGATGTAGATCGGCTCGCCGAGCAGTTCGGCGCAAGCCTCGGCAATCGTCGTCTTGCCATTTCCCGGCGCCCCGTAGAGAAAGAGCGGCGCGCGGGCATTGACAGGCGGCCCGAGCTGCACCAGCAGGTCCGGGCTCAACGTCAGGTGCTGGAGGGCGCGGGTCAACCAGGCGGCCGTCACGTCTGCCTGGCTCACCTGGGCGCGCACCGACTCCTCGTACTGTGCGAACGGCACCGGCGCCGCACCGATGTAGTGGTCGCGCGCCAGGACGTCGCGGGCTCGCAGGCGACCCGGATCGCTGATCAGGTACCCGAGCGACTCCCCGAAGTCGTGGCTCATCGCCGGACCCGCCATCCGGCCGATGGTCTGGACCCAGCCCTGCTCGACCAGGCTCTGGATGGCCGGGGTCACCGTCTGGTAGGGCAGGCAGGTCGCCGCCGCCCAGTCCTTGGCCGACAGGGGCGACTTGAAGTAAATGTGCTTCAGGAGGAGGTCGGCCAGGCGCGCCACTGGTAGTCCAGAATCCTCGATCCGGGCCGGGGCGATAGGCACGAATTCCGGGGTGGTCGCTTGCGGCGCCGGATGAATGGTCATAGACAGGAGATCCGCCGAGGCGGCTCTCCAGAGCAACCTGCCGTTGGCGGAGTTTCTTGCTGGCCCGAACTCAGGCTTCGAGCGCGGGGCGCTCTCCGAAATAGCGTTCGACGCTCAGGCCGTGGCGCTCCAGCTCGGCCCGGGCGAGCGGTTCGAACCGGTGGAGGTACCAGTCCTCGGCGGGGTTTCTCGAGTACTCGAGCAGGCGGTTGTAGGGCATGGTGTAGATCGCTCGGCCGGCCAGGATCGCCAGCATCTGCGGCTCAAGTCCTGGACGCGCGAGGGCCCGCCGGAGCGTCACATGCACCCCGCGCATGTCGTAGATCAGGCGCACCCGGCGTGGTACATAGATCCATAGGCCAAAGAACAGCGGGATGGCGGTCACCATGATCCCGAGAATCAACGCCAGCAGGTGGACGCCGTGGGAGCCCGCCTGCCCGGCGGAGATCAGTGAGTCGCCGGAGTGGATCTTGAGCGCCGCCGCGGTCCGGTGCAGGAAGTCGGACAGGTAGGGAACGCCGTTGGGGATTCCCTGGTCAAACGACAGGATCCAGCTGTCGAAGGTCTTGCCGGCATTGATCACGCCCTGGGCGAGCGCATCAAGCTGGAGGACGAGGTTGTTCACCCAGAGCCCAGCCTTCACGGAGAGGTATATCCAGGCCAGGATCAGCAGGTCGGCGAGCATCCAGGCGAAGCGGCGACCGTATAGGTCGGGGTACAGGCGCATGGTTCACCCCTTGAGGTATGGAACTAGAACGTCAAATCAGGGCTAGCCTAGCGCGGTTCGACTAGAGCGTTTCGAGGTACTCGATCACCTGGCGAGTGAGCTGGGTCGGCGTGGAGGCGCCGGAGGTGACGCCCACGCGTTGTTTGCCCTGCAGCCACTCGGGTTTGATGTCCTTGGCCGTATCCACGAGATAGGCGGGCTTGTGCGCCAGCTCCTTGACGACCTGTACCAGGCGCTTGGAGTTGGAGCTGCGCTCGCTCCCGACGACGATGACGACGTCGCAGTCCTTCGCCGCCTCGACGGCCGCCTCCTGGCGGTCCTGCGTCGCCCGACAGATTTCGTTGTAGGCCTCCGTCTGCGGGTACTTCTCGCGCACCCGCTTGATCATGGCTGCTGTGTCCCAGATGCTCAACGTGGTCTGGCAGGTGACCGCGATCTTGTCGTTTTTGATGTCGAGCGCGTCGACGTCTTCCGGTTCCTGCACCAGGTGAACTTTCCCCGGTGCCTCGCCGATGACGCCCTCCGGCTCCGGGTGTCCTCGGCGGCCGACGTAGACGACGTCGTAGCCGCGCTCGGCCAGGTCTTTGACGAGGTCGTGCGTGACAACGACATCCGAGCAGGTCGCGTCGACCAGGGTCAGACCGCGCGCCGCGGCCTTGTCTTTGACCGCCGGCGAGACGCCGTGCGCGGTGAAGATCACGGTTCCGCCGTCGATCTGGTCCAGGCCCTCGAGCCGGTTGTCACTGTCGACCAGCTCGATCCCGTTTTCCTGCAGCTCGTCGGTGACGTGGGTGTTGTGGACGAGGTAGCCCAGCATCCGGATCTTCTCGCCCGGATGCGCCTTCGCCGTCTGCTTGGCGGCGCGGATCGCTTCGACGACGCCGTGGCAATAGCCGCGCGGCGTGATCTTGAGCACGTCCATCGATTCGAGTCTACCC
>Ga0209160_1001876_pt1 | contig 17709 bp, 25 predicted proteins | sample GraSoiAngelo_153_FD_186167 | JGI IMG/M metagenome (GOLD analysis project Ga0209160, IMG submission 186167) | Grasslands soil microbial communities from the Angelo Coastal Reserve, California, USA - 14_1009_12_40cm (SPAdes) (version 2) | ecosystem: Environmental > Terrestrial > Soil > Grasslands ... | reverse complement strand
ACGAAAACGCCTTCGTTTCCCTACCCCTGGGACACGAAGGCGTCAGACGGCTGAGGCCGTCACTGGCTTGCCTCCGCAGGCTCGAGCTTTCGCCCGAATTACTCCCTAGGGAACCGGCGATCTCTGGCTATGAAGTTCGTCTGTGATCAGTTTACGTGATGGATGACTTCATAGCCTGACCTGCTTTTCGCAGGGGCTGTGCCCCTGCAACCCCATCGCCTCTCCACCGACGGGGCTGTGCCTCTGCAACCCCCAGGCTTAGGTACCTGCTCTTATGAACTGAACGACCGCGTCGAGCGTAGGCACATAGCCATCCGTCGTATCGACCTTGAGCGTCGGGGAGCCGAGGTCGATCTCGAACTCCTGAGCGCTGGGCCACTCCTGCTCGAGGATCACCCGATCGAGATGCACTGGGTGTCGCAAACCAGCGGCGCCGCGTGCGGTGAAGCGCTCCCGGCAGAGTGCCTCCGGCGCGCCGCAGAGCACGACCCGCGTATCTGCGATGCGAGCCAAATCCCGAAGCCACGTCGTCGAGCGATCGCGGTGAAAGTTCGCTTCGAGGATCACCGGCGCCCCGCTCGAGAGCGTGCGTATCGCGACGGCCCGCATGACCTCAAAGGCGGCCGCGCCGAGCTCGCGGGAGCGCGCCCGGTCGCCTGCGCCCAGGACTTCTGCGAGCGACTCCTTTATGTCGTCCTTGGTGACGACCGCGACCCGAAGCCGCGCGGCGAGCTGAAGGGCGAGCGTGGTCTTCCCGGATCCCGGCGCGCCCCCGACGAGAATGAGACGAGGGGCCGACGCGATCCTAGCTACCTGCGCTCCCCGCGAGCTCGCTCACCGTGCTGAGATCGAGCTTGACCGACGGGCCCTGCGTGCTCGTAAGGTGCGCCGCACGGATGTACGTTCCTTTGATCCCCGCCGGCCGGGCACGGTTGACCGCGTCGATCAGCGTGGCGAGATTGCCCACGATCTGCTGCTGGCTGAACGATGACTTTCCGACGATCGTGTGGATGACTCCGGTCTTGTCCACGCGGAACTCGACCCGGCCGCCCTTCGCATCACGGACCGCCTTGCCGACATCGAACGTCACGGTGCCCGACTTCGGGTTCGGCATGAGCCCGCGCGGACCGAGCACACGGCCGAGCCGACCCACCTGGCCCATGAGGTCCGGCGTGGCGACGGCAACGTCGAAGTCGAGCCAGCCGCCTTCGATCCGCTTGGCGAGGTCCTCGGCCCCGACGGCATCGGCGCCGGCCGCCTGGGCGTCGCGCGCCTTGTCGCCTTGCGCGAAGGCGATGACCCGCACCTTCTTGCCTGTCCCGTTCGGCAGGACGGCGGCGCCCCGGACCATCTGATCGGCGTGCTTGGGATCGACGCCCATCCGGAGATGCAGCTCCACTGTCGTGTCGAACTTGGCCTGGCTGGTGTCTTTGACGAGCTTGGCCGCCTCGTCCGGCGGGTACTCGCGCCCGCGCTCGATCTTCTCCGCGAGCGCCGTGTAGCGCTTGCCGTGTTTCTTGGGCATGGGTTGCTCCTTCCGGCCGTTCGGCCTACCGACTGTCGCGCGGTGGACGCCCGCCCGAGCGAGAGAACCTCAGTTTAGCCGCTGATCTCCACGCCCATGCTGCGCGCGGTGCCTTCGACCATCCGCATCGCGGACTCGATCGAGTTCGCGTTCAGGTCGGCCATCTTGATCTCGGCGATCGAGCGCACCTTCGCGCGCGTGATCTTCCCCACCTTGTTCTTGTTCGGCTGTCCTGAGCCCTTCTCGATGCCCGCCTCCTTGCGGATAAGGTCGGCCGCGGGCGGGCTCTTCGTCACGAACTGGTAGGAGCGGTCCTCGTAGACCGTCACGACCGCGGGCACGACGCTGCCGGTGAGCGAGGCCGTCCGTTCGTTGTATTCCTTTATGAACTGCCCCATGTTGATGCCGTGAGGGCCGAGCGCCGTACCGACCGGCGGGGCGGCGGTCGCCTTTCCCGCGTTGATCTGAACTTTGACGACCGCCTTGATCTTCTTGGCCACTATTTCACCAGCTTTTCGATCTGCAGGAAGTCCAGCTCCACCGGTGTCTCACGGCCGAAGATCGAGACGAGGACCTTGACCTTGTTGCGTTCGGGGTTCACTTCGTCGACGACGCCATGCAGATCGGTGAACGGACCGTCCGTGACGCGCACGGCCTCGCCCTTGGTGAACGCGACCTTGTACTTGGGCGCATCGAGCTTGATCTGCCGCAGGATCCCGCGGACTTCGCCGTCGGTGAGAGGGGTTGGCTTGTTGCCGCTACCGACGAAGCTCGTGACGCCAGGTGTGTTGCGAACGACGTACCACGAGTCGTCGCCCATGATCATCTCGACGAGCACGTAACCGGGGAAGACCTTGCGCTCGACCGGATGGCGCTTGCCGTTCTTGATCTCGATTTCTTCTTCCGTCGGTACGAGCACCTGGAAGATCTTGTCGCCCATGTCCATCGAGCTGATGCGGTGCTCGAGGTTCGTCTTCACCTTGTTCTCATACCCGGAGTACGTGTGGATCACGTACCAGCGTTGTCCGGTCTCGACCTCTTCGGGTGTTGGAGCCGGCGGCGCCCGCGGAGCCTCGACGACGGCGGCTTCCACGACGGAGGGAGCAGGCTCGGCCTCAGCAACGGCTCCGGCGCGGCGCAGAACGGTCTTCGCCTCGTCGACGGAGACTCCTTCTTCGGCCTGCGCGCTACCCAGGAACGCGCGCGCCGCTTCGGCGGCGGCCTCATCCGAGAGCTTGGCCGCATCTACTTCGTCCGGCGCCGCCGTCGGCTCGCCCACGCCTTGCTCGTCCACCGGTTCGTTCGGGACCTGGCTTGTCTCCTGGGGCTCTTGCGGTTCCTCGCGCTCCTCGCTCATGACTCTCCTTATGGGACGCCCGGTGTCGGGCTCGCTCCCGGTTGGTTCAGGAAGCCGCGGTTCACGGTCAGCTCGAACAGCTTGTCCGCGCCAAGGATGTACAGGGCGACGATCGCCGAGATCACGATGACGATCGCGGTGAGACGAATGACCGTCTGGCGCTCCGGCCAGGTGACCTTGCCGAGCTCCGACCACGATTCCTGGGCGAACCGAACAAGACCGACGTTCGCCTGGCGCGCAGAACCTCCGAGCCGTTCACGGACCGCCATCAGCGCGGCTCTGCACGGCGGGAGAGACTCGAACTCTCAACCGCTGGTTTTGGAGACCAGTGCTCTACCAGTTGAGCTACCGCCGTAAGACCAGAGGTCTGGCCGAGCCCCTTCTCAAGCAATTATCGCGTCTCCTTGTGCGCCGTGTGCTTGCGGCAACGCGGGCAGAACTTCGAAAGCTCGAGGCGGTCGGGGTCGTTCTTGCGGTTCTTCGTCGTCGCATAGGTGCGCGACCGGCAGGTCGAGCACGCAAGCGTGACGATCGGGCGGTTGTCCTTCGGCATTATTCGAGCACCTTCGTGACGACGCCCGCGCCCACGGTGTGCCCACCTTCACGGATGGCGAAGCGGAGCGCGTCCTCGATCGCGATCGGCGTGCCGAGCGTGATCTCGAGGTTGACGTTGTCGCCGGGCACGACCATCTCGCGACCGTCCGGCAGCTTGACCTCGCCGGTGACGTCGGTCGTGCGGAGGTAGAACTGCGGACGGTAGCCGGTGAAGAACGGCGTGTGCCGGCCGCCTTCCTCCTTGGTGAGCACGTAGCACTCGGCGTTGAAGCGGGTGTGCGGTTTTACCGAGCCCGGCTTCGCGACGACCTGGCCGCGCTCGATGTCGTCTCGCTCGAGGCCACGCAGGAGCAAGCCGATGTTGTCGCCGGCCTCGCCCTGGTCGAGCAGCTTGCGGAACATCTCGACGCCGGTGACGACGCTCTTGCGGGCTTCGCGGATGCCGAGGATCTCGACGTCTTCGCCGACCTTGATCGTGCCGCGATCAACGCGGCCTGTGGCCACCGTGCCGCGGCCCTTGATCCCGAACACGTCCTCGATGGACATCAGGAACGGCTTGTCCTTGGCGCGGACCGGGGTCGGGATGTAGCTGTCGACGGCGTTCATGAGATCGAAGATGCACTTGAACTCGGGGGCGTTGACGTCGGTCGACGTGCTCTCGAGCGCCTTGAGCGCGGAGCCGCGGATGATGGGCGTCTTGTCGCCGTCGAACTTGTAGCGCGTCAGGAGTTCTCTAACTTCCAGCTCCACGAGCTCGAGCAGCTCCTCGTCGTCGACCATGTCCACCTTGTTGAGGAAGACCACGATCTGGGGGACCTCGACCTGTCTGGCGAGCAGGATGTGCTCGCGGGTCTGGGGCATGGGGCCGTCGGCGGCACTGACCACCAGGATCGCGCCGTCCATCTGGGCGGCGCCGGTGATCATGTTCTTGATGTAGTCGGCGTGCCCGGGGCAGTCCACGTGGGCGTAGTGGCGCTTGTCGGTCTCGTACTCCACGTGGGCGATGGAGATGGTGATGCCCCGCTCGCGCTCCTCGGGGGCGTTGTCGATCGAGTCGAACGGCCGGAACTCGGCCTCGCCCTTGAGGGCCAAGGTCTTGGTGATGGCCGCGGTGAGCGTGGTCTTGCCGTGGTCGATGTGACCGATCGTCCCCACGTTCACGTGCGGCTTGGTGCGCTCGAACTTCTTCTTGGCCATTTCTTTCTTCCTCGCTTCTGTTGAGCCCACCTCGGGGATCGAACCCGAGACCTCGTCCTTACCAAGGACGTGCTCTACCAACTGAGCTAGGTGGGCGGTCTCGCCGGACAAACAAAAGAGGTTGCTGGCGCAACCCCTCCGCCGACTGAACTAGCCAATGATAGCCGAAGTATGTGAACGCGACCGTACGGTCCGAGGGCCAGGAGAGGCCACGTCCGGCGGTGCGCGCAATCCGCTACGACGACGCTTCGCGTCGGCTAGGCACCATGACCGCAAGAGCGATCGTGCCCACGATCGCGCAGGCCGCACCGTAGCCGAAGGTCGCGCCGGGACCGAGCCGATCCCAGAGCTGGCCGCCGAGGCCACTCGCCACGAGCGCGCCGAGTCCGACGGTGGCTCCGTAAAGACCGACGCCCGACGCGCGGAGGCTCGCCGGCACCAACTCGACCGCGAGCGTCTTGCCGACCGCGCGGAACGTCCCTTGATGGACGCCGTACAGCGCGAACAGGACCGCGACCGCCAACCCGTTCGACGCGACTGCGAAGCCCACGAACGCGATCGCGAAGACAGCGAGCGCGCCAACGAGCACGCGCTTTGGACCGAGCCTGTCCGCGAGATCGCCCGCGGGATACGAGACCAGCGCCGCGACCAGGTTGTAGCCCGCGTACGCGAGAAGCGTTCGCTCCGGCGCGAGTCCGACGTCGGTCGCGCGGAGGATCATGAAGGCTCTGCTCACATTGCCGATCGCGAAGGCGCCGACCGCGATCAGGTAGCGCCAATAGCTCGCGGGAATCTCCCGGATGGTGAGGCGTCCGCCTGACGTTCGCTCGAATCGCTTCGGCTCGCGAACTCTGGTGACGAGCGCGAAGGCGACGAGTCCGGGAATCGCCGCGACGAGGAAGATGACGCGGAGATCGACGTTGAGGAGATAGAGCAGCGCCGCAGCGAGCAGCGGCCCGACGACGGCGCCGAGGTTGTCGCCGAATCCCTCAAGTCCGAAGGCGGAGCCGCGACGCGCCTCCTCGATCGAGCCCGCGATGAGCGCATCGCGCGGCGCCGAGCGGATCCCGGTGCCGGCGCGATCCACGAACCGCCCGACGAGGACCTGCGGCCAGACGGTGGAAAGTCCGATGAACGGTTTGGCGAGCGCCGCCAGCGCGTAGCCCACGAGCGCGACGGGCTTATCGCGGCGCAGCCGGTCCGCCGCCCACCCGGACGCGCCCTGCACGATGTTCTGCGTCGCCTCGGCGACGCCTTCGATAACGCCGACGACGCTCGCCGGACCCCTGAGCTCCCTCGTGACGAAAAGCGGGAGCACCGGATAGAGCATCTCGGTCGAGACGTCGGCGAAGAAGCTGGTGAACGCGAGCAGGATGACCGACCGAGGAAAGCGGATCGAAGTCGTCAGCGTCCGCGGTCGTTCGTCGGCGCTCCGTGGTCGTGAATGTGGGCGACGGACTCATGGGCTTTGCGCTCGTCCTCTTCCGGGCGGTCCTTGTGCCCGTGCACGAGACCGGCGTGGTCGTGCTCGTGCACGTGATAGTGGGAGCGGTGCGCGAATTCGCCCATCGGGCCGCCGGTGTGCTCGTGCGTGACGTGCCAGTGATCGTGCGTGTGGACCTGTGCGGGATGTCGATGCTCGTGGGCCTTGTCGCCTACGACCTCCTGCTTCGTCTCGATGGCCATGTATGGGCCTCCCTGTATGACATCGATGCACCCGTTCGGTAGCAGAATCCGTGCGCGCGACGAGGACAAGCCATCGCTCGCTCGCGCGTTCGTGCAGTGCGCCGCCGCACGCCGCGGTCTTCTTCCTCGGGGTCGTGGCAAGCGTCGCCAGCCAGACGCGAGCTGGCGACGCTTGCGGCACGGCGCGAGCGCTGGCTGCTGAGACTCAGGCGCGGCTAGTCAAGAACTTCGCGAGCTTGTCGAGACTCTGGGTCCAGCCCTGCGCGGCGCCCCCGAGCTCCTTCCCAGATGCGCCGGCAGTGTGATGGAGGATCAGAAGCGTCTTGCCCGCTCGTTCGGTGAACGTCACCGTCAGCAGGCTGTCGTCGATGCTTCCCTCGGCGCCTTGGCCGGCCATGGTCATGACGATCCGCTCGGGTGGCACGACCTCGCGGTAGGTGCCGGTCGAGGGATAGTCCTTTCCATCACCCTCGGCGAACCGCATGACGACGCGGAACGTCCCGCCGGGTCGCGGATCGGACTCGGCACTTGGGATCGTGAAGCCTTGCGGGCCGAACCAATGCTTGAGCTGCTCGGGGTCGGTCCACGCCTTGAAGACGCGCTCGCGCGGCGCGTCGATGACGCGGGTGAGGACGATCTCGGGCTTGTTCGGTCGACGGTCGGCGAGGTACGCCGTGAGCTTGTCCAGGATCTGCGTGTAGCCCTGGCGCTCGAGCTCCTCCTCCCTGGCCATCTCCCAGCTGAGCGTGATCGTGGTCTTGCCTGGTCCGGCGTCCTCGAGCGTCGTCCGCAAGATCCGGCCGTCGCCTATCGCGAGAACGATGAGCTCCGGCTCGACGACCTCCTCGTAGATGCCCTCCAAGAAGAAGCCTTCGCCGCCCTCGAGGGGACGCATCTCGATGCGGACGCGACCGCCTGTCCGCGGATCCGACTGTGCGGACGGAGTCGTCCAATCATTCGCGGCCATCCAGTGCACGATGTGCTCGGGCTGCGTATAGACCTGCCAGACCAGATCGCGCGGCGCGTTCAGCGTCCTCGTGAGAGTCATCACCCGTTGCGTCGGCATCCGACCCTGCGTCTTAGTCGTCGCGGCCATCGTTCTTGTCCCCCTTTTGCATTTTGCGTAGGTAGTCATCGAGACGGTCAAGGCTTAGCTCCCAGAAACGCCGGTAGCGCGAGACCCAATGGTCGATCTCCTTTAGGCGGGCGGCCTCCAACCGCGCCGGCCGCCACTGCGCGTCCCGGCCGCGCGAGATGAGGCCGGCTTGCTCGAGCACCTTGAGATGCTTGGAGATCGCCGGAAGGGTCATGTCGAACGGTTTCGCGAGCTCCTTCACCGGCGCGTCGCCTTTCGCGAGGCGGGCGAGGATCGCTCTCCGCGTCGGGTCGGCGAGGGCCGCGAACGTGGCGCTCAGGTGGTCCGCCGGCATCCCAGTTGATTCACCTTCAGGTTAAATAACTAGATGGTTAATAACCGAGTTCGCAGGCAATGTCAAGGGCGCAGCGGGGCGCTCGATCAGGCCGGCTCGACGCTCCGGCGCCTCGCCAAGGCGAAGCTGAGAAGAATCGTGGTCGCCGCAACCGCGATCCAGGCCGCCGGCTCGCCCGGTGCGGTGCCAACGGAGTAGGCGTCGATGACCCACGGGACGAGCGACGCACAAACCAGAAGCCCTACAAGAAGGATGCGGTCGGTCGCGCGCATAGCCTCCGCGAACACGATCGCCCACGGCAAGGCGAGGATCAGTTGATCGTGGCTGCCCGCGTACGGAGCCACTAAAAGCGTCCCGGCGGCCGCAAGCCCGAGCACGGCGACCGATCGGAGTTTGGCCCTGCGAAGGACCACCGCGACGAGCGCGAGCACGGCGAGGATCAGCACGGCACCGAGTCGCTCGTCGCCGAACAGGCGCTGGGCGAGCGCCCATGCCGTCGCCTGATCGGGAAGCATCTCCCGTCGGTTGGAGAAGAGCTCCCCTATCCACTCCGCTATCCACGACGGCCGGATCGCGACGCTCAGACCCAGAGGCAGGGTCGCCGCGATCAGCACGGTGGCGATGACCCGCCTCGATCCTTGCGCGAACGCCCGCCCAACGGCGACCAGGGCGACGAGCCACGTCACGTGTGGCTTCAACAGAAGCGCAACGGTCGCGAGGCCGCCGCCTACTTCGCGCCCACGCGACGTCGCGAGCGCGAGAACGCCCAGAAGGCCCACCATGACGCCCCCGAACTGAGCGGTCGTGGTCGTGAGCCAGAACGGCTCCGACGCGATGATCACGATGAGGAACGTCGCCAGCGCTCGTGGTGGTCCGTCGACCGCACGCCAGAGGAGGATGGCCCCGACGACCGTCGCGAGGATGAGCAGAGCTTCCCAGAGATAAGCCGCGAGCCCCTCGGGCAAAGCGGCAAGCGGCACGAATGCGAGGGCCGTCGTCAGCGGGTAACCGAAGCGCCCCGGACATGGCGCCGATCGCAGTAATCCGGCTGGATCAACGAACGGCCCGCCTATCGCGGCCGACCACGCGGTTTCGTCGTACGGGTCGGCGCCATCGATGAGCATTCGTGCCGCCGTCCACAAGCAATGGAAGTCGGTCGTTCCGTAGGCCGACGCGGCGCGGCCGCCGACGATGAAGGCGAACGCAAGAACGAGCGCCAGCACGGCCCACATGACCCGCACGGGGCATTTCTAACGGCGGTCCGACGACGCCGTGGAGCTGGCGAGTGCCGGTCTTGACATGCGCCGCGATCGGCTGTATTAAACCATATGGTTGAATACACGATGGCCCAGACAACCGACACGCTCAGCCTGACGTTCGCGGCCCTCGCCGATCCCACGCGGCGGGCGATCCTCGCCCGCCTCGCGAAGGGGGAGGCCTCGGTGACCGAGTTGGCCGAGCCGTTCGACATGAGCCTTGCGGCGGTCTCGAAGCATCTGCAGGTGCTCGAGCGCGCAAAGCTCGTCGAGCGGGGACGCGAAGCCCAGTGGCGGCCGGCCCGCCTGAATGCCACGCCGCTGCGGGCGGCCGACGAGTGGGTCGAGCGCTATCGCGAATTCTGGGAGGAGAGCTTCGACCGACTGGACGAGGTCCTGCACGAGATCAAGAACAAGGAGAAAAGCCGTGATCGCAAGCGATAGCAAGTTCAAGGTGACATTGCCTTCGGACCGCGAGCTCGAGATGACGAGGACCCTCGACGCACCCCGTGAGCTGGTCTTCAAGACGATGTTGGACCCTGACCTCATCCCGCGCTGGTGGGGGCCGCGCCGTTACAGCACCATCGTCGACAAGATGGACGTCCGCGTGGGCGGCAAGTGGCGCTACGCCAACCGCGCCGCGGACGGGAACGAGTTCTGGTTCAACGGGGAGTACCGCGAGATCGTCCCGCCTGAGCGTGTCGTCCAGACCTTCGAGTTCGAGCCGATGGCGGGCCACATCAGCGTGGACACCTTGACGCTCGAGGACATCGGCGACGGACGAACGCGTGTCCGGGTCCGCTCGGTGTTCGCAAGCAAAGAAGACCGCGACGCGGTCTTGAGCAGCGGCATGGAGTCGGGCGCGAACGAAACATACGACCGGCTCGCCGAGATCCTCGCGGAAAAGCAGCGCGTCGGATCGAAGCGCTAGCGCCTTAGCGGTGGTCTTTGGAGCCCGGCAACTGGCCGGGCTCCGGATCGCCGTCGCGCTCTAACGGCCATCGCGTGACGCGAGCGGCAGGATCGGGAACGCGTAAAAGAGCGCCGTGAGCCCGTAGACGATGAGGCTCGCGATCGGTGCGACGAACGCGAGGGCGATGCCCACGGCGTATGTCCCCAACCCGATCGGAAACAGCCGGCCCTCCGCACGGATTCGACGGGCTGCCGCCCTGTCGCCCACAAGCCGCTGATCGTGCGTCGCGTAGAAAAAGACCCCGCTGAAGGCGATCGCGATCAGGATTGCGCCAAGCCCGTACACGACCAGTGCCGCGGTCGCGCCGCGGTCCGAGAGGATGTACTGGTCGACAAGAGACGTTGGGAAGGGAACGATCCCGACGGCGATGAGCAGCATGAGATTCAGGTAGAGAAACCAACGGTCCACCCGCTTGCAGTGCTCCAGCAGCGTGTGGTGATTCACCCAGATGATGCCGATGGTGAGGAAGCTCACAAGGTAGGCGGCATACGCAGGCCAGAGGCGAAGCAGGGCACCGACGAGATCAGCTGTGTCCGAGGGCACGCGCAGCTCGAGGACAAGGAGCGTTGCGGCGATCGCGAAGACGCCATCGCTGAAGGCCTCGAGGCGGCTCGTTCGCACGGCCCAAGTCTGAATCACGCCTTGTGCTACAGCGCGAGGCGTATCTCCTCGAGCTCCAGGTCAGCAGGAACCCCCCATCGCGGGCACGTAGCGATAGGCGCCGGGAAGGCCTTCGGCGAGCCGATATCGCGCGACCACCGCACGTGCCAGCGCGGGCAGCCAGCGCTCGCGTTGCACGGGCCAGCGGTCAAGCTCGTCCAGCGGAACGCTAGAGACGACGCCAGCGAAGTCCCCCGCGCAGACGCGTTGAGTGATCGCATCCGCGATGACTCCGCCCGCGACGAGGTGCGACCAGATGAAGACATCGTCGACGTCCGGCTCGATCCCCCGCACCACAAGAATGCCGGCGTCCTCGGTGAGGTAATGGCCCGGCGCTGAGAGCGCCGCGGACACCGATGCGCTCATCTGCACCGGGGCGAGATCCTCGGGATGGAACGGGCCGAACGTGACGACCGCGAAGACGAAAAGTATCTGGGCGCTGAGGACCAGTGGCACGCGAGGCCCTCTGGGGCTCGGCGCGGACGCCAGGGCAATGAAGCTCGCCGCGGAAAGATCCAGCAAGAAATTGACCGACGATCCGTCCCTGCCCGCCAGCAGCACGACGGCGATCGCGCCGATCACATAGGCCCGCATTCGTCCGGACGCGGTACGGAGCGCGACGATCGCCGCGGGCCCCAGCGTGACGACTGCGATCACGGCGAAGGCGAGCGCCGCCGGCACGGAGTACGGAAGGACATTCCAACGGATCACGTGCACGAGCAGGCCAAGAGGATCGAAGAACAACGCCCACGCTCCGAACAGGACGAGGAGCGCGGCGCCCGTCGCCAGAGCGAAGCGCGCTCCCACCCTTCGCTCGCGGACGATGAGGTAGATCTGCACGAAGGCGAGTGGGAGAAGGGCCGTCTGCTTGGTGAAGATCGCAAGTCCCGCGAGGAGGCCGGCCGGTCCGGCGCGGCGCCAGGTCGGTCCTGCCGCGATCACCGAGGCGGAGGTGAACAGGACCGCGAGGTCGTCGGGTCGGTGGGCGCCTGCCCAGAGCTGCACTGGGTACGTCGCGAGGTACGCCATCCCGAGAGCAAGTGCGCTCAGCGGCGCCGGGCGCGCGCGCGTTGCGATCATGACGGCCGTGGCGATCGTTGCGGCGAGTGCGGCGATCCGCAGCCCGACGAACGGGCCCAAGCCCTCCCCGGCCGCCACCGCGAGGTACGCGACCGGGGGATAGATCGCGGCGACGAACGTGCCCGGCGCTGGCTGCCCGTATGGATCCGCGCCGCGAGCGATCAACGCTCCGGCGTGCGCGATCGCTCCGTCGCCGTAGAGCGCCAGGGTGCGGGACCCTACGAGGGCGGCCCAACTCCAAAGCGGAGGAAGCGCCACGGCCGTCGCGATGACCAGCAGCAGCGCCCAGGCAAGGCGGGCTCGGCGGCCGTTTGCCGCGGACGAGGTGTGCGGTTCGTTGTCCGTCGCCGCTTCATAGCGGACACGGGCGCCGATGAGAAGAGCCCAGTTTCGGCGACATCACGGCAGAGGGCGGTGGGTTACGCGCAGACTGGCGAGAGCGATCGAGCATGGACATCGAGGAGTGAAACCATGCGGATCACCAAGAACACGATCGAGACCACACCAGGCCCGCCCGAGTGGTTCACCGGCGCGGCGTACATCGACGCGATCGCGACGCCGACAGGTCCATCGCGTCTGAGCGCGAACAGCGTCCACTTCACGCCAGGCGCGAGAACTGCGTGGCACACGCATCCGAACGGACAGACGATCTACGTCACGGAAGGCGTTGGTCTCGTGCAGGGGCGGGGCGCGCCGATCGAGGTGGTCCGTCCGGGCGACCGCGTCTTCTTCGAGCCAGGCGAGGACCACTGGCATGGCGCCGCGCCGACGCGCTTCATGACGCATCTCTCGATGGTCGAAGTCGACGGGAAAGGCAATAGCGCGACGTGGGGTGCGCACGTCGCCGATGATGAGTACCGCGCAGCGCCGTCGATTGATGAGGCCCGTCGGTGAGCGCATGGACCAGTGGCGAGCTCGAGAGGATCGCGTCTGCGGACGAGCTGGAGATCGCGTCGGTGCGACGCGATGGCGCGCTCCGAAAGCCGGTGACCGTGTGGATCGTCCGTCTCGGCGATGATCTGTACGTCCGATCGGTGAAGGGCCCGACCGGTGCGTGGTTCCGCCGAACACAGGCGCGCCATGAAGGGCGCATCCAGGCTGGCGGCGTGGACAGAGATGTGACCTTCGTGGAGGCCGACACCGCGCTCAGCGACGAGGTCGATCGCGCGTACCGCACCAAATACCGCCGCTATGCAGCGAACATCGTGAACAGCGTCCTCACCCCGGGGGCGCGGTCAGCGACGCTGCGAGTCGTGCCCCGCGAAAACGCGCGTTCGGCATCGCCTCGTCCATCGCGCTCGAGGAGGCCCTAGGCATGCGTGCAGCCCTCTTCGGCGGACCGCGCTCGATCACGGTCGGAGAGCGGCCCGACCCCGTGATCAGTGCGCCCACCGACGCTATGGTCCGCGGGAATCACCACCTCCTGTTCAGCCACTGGTGCGCACGGCCCCCATCGTGGTGTCGCTCGATCTGCTTCTCCTCAGAAGCGGAGCGCGCCAGCGATACGCCCGACAGGATCGGCAGAGAAATACTACACACATATCATCCGTAAATGTATAGTGGCGCCGCTCGAATGACTGGGAGGTGCCTGCCGTGTGCTTGAGCTGTGGCTGCGATGAGCCCCGGCGAATCCGCCAAGAGATTGCCGTTGCCGATGCGGCTGCACTGCGACCGGATGAGCGCGTCCTGATCGCGGCCGAGGACACGTTGGCGCTGGCTGAGACGTGGATCGGCTGGAACGGATGCGCGGTGATGTCGCTAGGGAACGCGTGGACGCCAGCGAAGGCCTTACGGCGCATCGAGGACCACTTGATCGATCATCTCTGCCAGATCGAGACGCGGGCGGCCGGGGCGGCGTCGGTCGGGGATCCGTGGCGCGGTCGCTCGATCACGCTCGATGCGGACTGGGCTCGTTTCACGGAGGCGGATCTCGATGAGGCGAGCGCGCGCCTCCGACGCCTCGCTCAGGTCATGGCGCTACGCCTGCGCGCGCTCGAGCCGAGATGGGACGACCACGCCGGCGACGAGTGGACGATCCGCTCGATTGCCGAACATGTGGCCGATGCCATGCGCGTTTATGCCAGTCGCCCTGCAGCGACGGCGCTCGTGCCTCCGCCCGCCTAGGTGTCACGGACCGCCGTCCTGGAAGTCATCGCCGAGCCGAGCCGGCTACGCATCCTTCAGGAGCTCATGTCTCCGGCGAGCGTGAGCGAGCTCAGCTCCCGCACGCGGCTACGCCAAGCCAATCTGTCCAACCATCTGGCCCGACTCCGCGCGATCGGACTGGTGGCCCGCCGGCGCCATGGTCGGGTCGCCGAATACCGTCTCGCCTCACTGACCGTGGCGCACCTGGTCGAGAGCGTGTCGACGCTTATCGGGCCGCCGAAAGCGGCGGTGCGCGCGGACCTCGCGGAGGCGCGCACTTGCTACGACCACCTCGCTGGCCGGTTCGGAGTCGCGCTGTTCGATCACCTGCTCGAACACAACGCCATCGCCGACTCGCGCCGCGCCGACGGTGCTCTCGAATTGGGTCCCGATGCGTCGGCGGTCTTCCGGAGACTGGGCGTCGACCTCCAAGGGCTTCGCCCGTCGCAGCGGCGCCTCGCGTATCGCTGCGTCGATTGGACGGAACGCCGTCCCCACCTCGGCGGATTGCTCGGCGCACTCCTCACGGATCAGTTCTTCGCGTCCGGCTACGTTCGCCGGCGTAAGGGGAGCCGCGGTCTGCGTGTTGAGCCCCGCGCCTGGCACATCCTCGCTGCCCGGCCTGTGGAACGGTCGCGAGCCAAGCGAGTTCGATCCTGACCGACCCAGTCGCTCACTCGGAGAACGGCAACTTGGTGGCGCCGGTGGCTACCTCCCAGAGGTAGCCCTCGGGATCGGCAAAGTAGCCGCTGTAGCCGCCCCACGAGGCACGATTCGCCGGCTTGACCACCTTCCCACCGGCGCGTTCGGCCTCGGCGAGTGTTGTCTCGACCCGCTCTTCCGAACGCACGTTGTAGGCGAGGGTGATGCCCCGAAAGCCAGTGCCACCCGCAGGAACGCCGGCGTCATCGGCAAGCGCATCCCACGGATACAGCGCCAGGGCCGATGAGCCGCCGGCCAAAATGAAGCAGACCCAGTTGAAGTCCTCCTGCTGGATCGGCCAGCCAAGACCCTCGCTGTAGAAGCGCTTGGCTTTGTCCAGGTCACGTACACCGAGCGTGATGACGCTCACATGCGGGTTCATTCTTGAGTCACTCTCCGTTTCGCGCAGGCTCGGATGATCGGAGCAGGACCCTGCGAGTCATCGGACTGCGAATGTGACGAGGCCGATGATTCCGGCCGCCCCGACCAGAAGAGGCTCCGGCAACTTCGTCCGCCAGAGTACGAGGAGCGCCGCCACGAAGATGACTAGCGTCATCACGTCGACGATGACCTGCGTCCCGATGACGGCGGCGGCACCAACGATCGCGCCGGCCGCCGCGGCGGTGGCGCCCTTCGTGAACCCGACGACGATTGGGTGTTTCCGATAGCGCATGATCCAGGGAGCGAAGAGCACGACCATGAGGAACGGCGGCAGAAACACCCCAAGGCCTGCCACCGTGGCGCCGGCAAGACCGGCGACGAGATATCCCACGAAGACCGCCGTGATCACGACTGGCCCGGGCGTGATCATCCCCATCGCGACCGCGTCCAGGAACTCGCGCTCGCTTAGCCAGCCGAAATCGCGGACCACGCCCTGCTGCAGGAACGGCACGATCGCGAGACCGGAGCCGAACGTGAACGCGCCGGCCTTGAAGAAAAAAACACCGAGCTGCAGGAGGACGTTGGGGTCGGTGCTCTGCGTCGCCGCCCACACCGTGCCGAGTCCGACAGGCACGGCGATCGGAGCGGCTTGTGCCCGGCGGAGCCAGCCTCGAGGGGCGTAGATCGCGACGCCGACGAGCCCGGAGAGGATGAACAGCACCGCGACCTCGCTGCGCACGGCGAAAGTGACGACGCCGACCACGGCGAAGATCGCCCACAGCCGCCGCTCGTCCTTCACCGTCACCCGAACCAGCTTCCACGCGCCGCGAAGGATCAACGCGATGACCGCCGGACCGACGCCGTAGAAGAGCGCCTGGATGATCGTCGTCCCGCGAAACACGACGTACAGGGCGGCGACCGCGCTCACGATGATGAACGGGGGCAAAATGAACGGCACCGCCGCGGCGCACGCGCCCCAGAACCCCCGGCGCACGTATCCGAGCCACATCGCAAGCTGGGCCGCGAGCGGGCCGGGCAGGGTCTGAGACACCGCGAGGCCTTGCAAGTACTCCTCCTGCGTGTACCAATGACGGCGTTCGACGAGATCGCGCTGCATGTACGCGGCGAGCGCGATCGGCCCGCCGAATCCGGTCGTTCCGAGGCGAAGGAAGTACCCCGCGAGCTGTCCGAGCGACAGCCGAGGCGAACTCTCGATGCTCACGGACTCTCCTCGTAAATCCCCACTCCGCAGCTGGTGGGCTGAAAAACGAAGAGCCGGCGGCTCGCCGGGTCCCAGCCGATCGTGTGCGCTCCCTCTTCCGTCTGGATCGTCTCCCGGTGAATACGCTCACGAACGTCGAAAACCGAGACCGTGCCGGGACTGCCCACGGCGACGTAGAGCCGGGCAAGATCGCGGTCGTACATCACGACGTCGGGAATACCTGGCAGGGGCAGAGTCGCTTCCACCACGCGGGAGTCGCGATCGATCACGACGAGCGTTCCGGCGTCGGCGGCGCACCAGAGCGAGGCGCCCCGCTCCCAAGGCACGATGGCAAGGCCGTGCGGGCCTGCCGCCGGGACGGGAATCGCGCCGGACATCGTAAGGACATCAGCTTCGATGACACCGACCGTCGCCGGCTCCGCGATGTTCACGTAAACCGAGCGGCTCGAGTCATCGCAAATGGCCCAGCGAGGCCGGCCGGGGAGGTCGATCGTCGTCGTGACCCGGTGCTCTTCGACCGAGATCACCGAGACCGTGCAGTTGGTCCCCGCGGGCTGGCCAAGGTTGAAGCTAAAGAGTCGCCGGAACCTTCGGTCGTACGCGAGCGCGTTCGGCCGCGGACCAACCGGAACCCGATCGATGAGCGTCTGGTCCGAACAGCGAAAGAGGCTCACCCGTCCGGCCGCGCGATCGGACGTGAAGAGCAGGTCCTGCTCGCTGTCGATCAGCACGCCGGCGACGCCTGGCAGATCCGTGATACGGCCGATGTACGTAGCGCCGCGACAGTCCAGCACGTCGATCCGATCGGCGCCAGTGTGGGCGACGTAGAGTCGACTGCCACGCGGGTGAAGGTACGTGTCGGCGTGATCGAAGCCCGGTTTGGCTCCTGGCGGCACGGGCGTGAAGCCCACGTGCCGCAGGGTCACGCGGCCCTCGCCTCCACCTTTTTCTGACAGAAGGCGTAGAGCGCGTCGAGCAGCGGCCGCGAGGCCTCGCGCTGCTTCTGGTCGTTCGGATAGTGGACGTGCCTGATCCCATCGAGGATCGCCTCGACCCCCTGCGACTCGGGGGTGATCGTCTTGTCGGCGGTATCCGCGCCGCGAATGACCTTGGCCATGTAGGCCATCGCCGGATCCTTGTCGAGCTCGTACTTGTGCACGAACGCGTCGAAGCTGCACTCCGGTCCGTGATGCCCGAGCTCAACGTCCTTGATGTCGTACGGGGTGGCACCGCGCTTCTGCGCCTCGGCCGCGACCTGATCCGACGGGACGTATATGAACTCGGCCTGTTTGTCGACGAACCTTTCGACCAGCCACGGACAGGCCACCCTGTCGACCCGGGGATGCTCGCGCGTGATCCACTTCATGGTGGTCCTCCCGAAAACACCTGCTGCTGCCATCGGTAGCATCGCAGAAATGACTCAGGACTCTCTCATCTACGTCATTGGTGCGCTGCTCGCGGCGGTCATCGTCGCGGCGGTGCTGTATTGGCGCTATCCCTGGTCACGCGCGCGCGCACGGTTCGGGAGCGCCGCGACCGC
>Ga0209160_1001873_pt1 | contig 17725 bp, 16 predicted proteins | sample GraSoiAngelo_153_FD_186167 | JGI IMG/M metagenome (GOLD analysis project Ga0209160, IMG submission 186167) | Grasslands soil microbial communities from the Angelo Coastal Reserve, California, USA - 14_1009_12_40cm (SPAdes) (version 2) | ecosystem: Environmental > Terrestrial > Soil > Grasslands ... | reverse complement strand
AAGAGCTCCGCGACCGCATGAAGGCGGCCCGAGTCGAGATCGCCGAGAACCGGCTCGAGGTCGTGCGCCGGCTCCTGACCGACGCGCTCCGGCCGATCCACGCGATGGATTCGCGGGCCAACCGAACCCTCGAGCCCGCCGTGACGTTCGATACTGTCCGGTCGCGAGGCGATCGTGGCCAGTGAGGAGCTCTTCTACGCGACCATCCGCGACATCGGCGCGCGCTTCCGACGCCGGGCGCTCTCGCCGGTCGAGCTCACGCGGGCCCATCTCGATCGCATCGAGCAACTGGATCCCAAGCTCCACGCGTTCGTGACCGTCACCGCCGATCGAGCGTTGGCGGATGCCCGGGCCGCCGAAGCCGCCCTCGGGCGCGGCGACATCTCGAGCCCGCTCCTCGGCATTCCCATCGGCTACAAGGACATTTACGCGACTCGCGGGATCCTCACCACCGGCGGCTCGGCGCTGCTGGCCGACTGGATCCCGGACGAAGACTCGACATGCGTGACACGGCTTCAGCGAGCGGGCGCCGTCATGCTCGGCAAGCTGATCACACACGAGTTCGCCTTCGGGATCCAGTTCCCCGGCCACCGCTTCCCGGCCGCGCGCAATCCGTGGGACCTCGAGCGGATGCCCGGCGGCTCTTCGAGCGGCTCGGGCGCGGCGCTCGCGGCCGGCATGGCGTTCGGGGCGCTCGGCACGGATACCGGCGGCTCGATCCGGGGGCCCGCGTCGCTCTGCGGCATCGCCGGACTCAAGCCGACCTACGGGCGCTGCAGTCGCGCCGGCGTTCTGACGCTCTCGTGGACGCTCGACCATACCGGACCGATGGCCCGCACGGTCGAGGACTGCGCGTACTTGCTCCAGGCCCTCGCGGGCTACGACGCGGCCGATCCCGCGTCGAGTCGCGAGCCCGTGCCCGACTACGTCGCGCCGCTCGGGCGCGGCGTCCGCGGGCTCCGCGTCGGCGTGCCCCGCGAATACTTCTTCGAGGACGTTGACCCCGAGGTCGAGAAGGGATTCGAGCAGGCGTTGGCGACCCTGCGCCAGCTCGGCGCCTCGGTCGAGGACGTCCAGATTCCGAGTATCCAGTCGGCCGGTGCCTTCATGGCGATCATGCTCTCGGAGGCGTTTGCCTATCACGAGCGCGACCTGCGCGAGCATCCCGAGCGCTTCGGCGAGCTCCTGCGCGAGCGCATGCAGGCGGGCGCGCTCATCACCGGCTCCGAGTACGTTCAGGCGCAGCGTCTGCGAACACGCCTACAGGCCGATATGAGCGCGGTGCTCCGCCGGGTGGACGTGCTCGGGACCCCCACCAGCCCCAAGCCCGCGCCCACGTTCGCCACGGTCTACGATCCCGACTACGGATTCCCCCGCGGCAACACCGGGCCGTTCAACATGACCGGGCTGCCCGCGCTGGCGGTGCCGTGCGGCTTCACCGCGGCGGGCCTGCCGATCTCGATCCAGATCGTCGGGCGTCCGTTCGACGAGACCACCGTGCTGCGCGTGGGGCACACCTACGAGCAGGCCACCGACTGGCACAAACGCCACCCGAGTGTCTGATTCCATGGGGGGCCTCGAAGGGTCTCGCACGTCAGGAACAACGCTGATGCACGTCGCCTTCGAGGGCAAGATCTTCAGGCGCCCGCGGTAGTTGGGCTTCGACGCCGCTCCGGAAATCGCCTCCGGGGCGGCGGCGCGTCAGTAACATCAGCGCCGGCCCAGGTCATTGGGCCGGCGTTGCTGTGTCAGAGCTCGGCGATCTGCTGCCAGTAGCTCTCGATGGTCCGCGCGCGCACTCGTGCCGACGAATCAACACGCACGCCGTCGTTCTTCGTAGCTCGACGCGCCGAGCCGTGACCAACGTCCGTCTCCATCACCGCGCGACAAAACATCGTGATCCCGACGCTCGTGCCGGGCAGGGAGATCATCGTCTCGTACCTCTACTTCCCGCCAGTGACCTGCGATCAGGTCGACGCCGGAATAGAGTGCGATCAGGGCTTTGCGCGGCCGATCCCGGTGCTGCTCCAACGACAATAGGGCGATTCTGGTCTTCATGCGTTAGAGACGGTCGCCCGCGGCATGCCGTTAGAACCCTGGACCCGTAGCTCTTCATGTGCACCGTGCCGTCAAGGTGGTAACTCGTATGTGGGTCCCAATCTCGATCACCGCGCCGTATCATGACCAACAATTCGCCCTTCCGCGAAGCGACGATCCGCACCGGCGGATGCGGCTGGCTCAATTCGAGGAATCTCCAAGAAATAGTCAGGAATCGCCCAAGAACCCGGGCGCGAGACTTCCGGAAATTCTCTGGAGGTTCGAGAACGATGGGTGTTGAGCGCTGCTACCGTAGCACTTCTGTGGAGGAAACAGGGGCGGCGACTCCGGAGCAGCGTCGGTTTCTCCCTGGGGGTTCGGCGAAGATGACGATGGCGAGGTGGGCGGGTGCGGCGGTCGCAGTGGCGGCGCTGATGTTCGAGCCTGGGTGTCCTCTGGCCGTCCGACCAGCGGGTACACGATCGGCTCCGGGGACCTCCTCGAAGTCACGGTGTGGAACAACGCGGGGATCAGCCGGACAGTTCCCGTCCGCCTCGACGGCAAGATCTCGCTGCCGCTGCTCGACGACGTGCAGGCCGCTGGCCTCACACCCAAGCAGCTCAAGGACGACCTGACCAGGAGGCTGGCCAAGTACATCTCCTCACCCGAGGTGTCGGTCATCGTCCGAGAGATCCACAGCCTCCAGGTCGCGGTGATCGGCGAGGTGAACAAGCCCGGCCGCTACGACCTCAAGAGCCGCGCTTCCGTCATCGACGCCATCGCCCTCGCCGGGGGCTTCAGCCAATTTGCCAGTCGGTCGAAAATGTTGATCCTCCGCGTGGAAGGCTCGACCGTCAAGCGAATCCCCTGCAACTACAACAAGGTCGTCGCCGCCGAGGTCGAGCCGGAGAGCTTCTTTCTCCAGCCCGGCGACACTCTGGTCGTGCCCTGAAATGGCGGTGGAGCATGGCGAGACGATCGTGGCCGGCCCGACGAACGACGGCGACTTCACGATCACCTGGGTGCTCGCCCTATTGCGACGGCACACGCGACTAGCGACCGCGGTCTTTGGCGCGGTGCTCGCCAGCGCCGCGACCTTCGCGATTGCGCTTCCCGACATCTACCGCTCGAGGGCCACGGTGCTGGTCGAGCACCCCGGGACCGCGGTGGGAGTCGGGAAATCGCTGATCGCCGTCGAGCTCGAGACCCGGTTGCAGATGATCAGTCAGGAAGTCCTCAGCGAGACGCGGCTCATGGCCCTTATGGACCGGTTCGATCTCTACCCGGAGCTCCGAATGCGCGGAGAAGGCGCCGGCGCCGTCGAGCGCCTGCGGCGCGATATTCAGGTGAAGGTGACGATGGCGGAGCTGGGGGCCCGCCGGCCGGTCGCCTTCAGCATCGTCTTTCGCTGGCGGCATCCGGAGACGGTCGCGCGCGTCGCCAACGCTCTGGCGTCGTTCTACGTCGAGGAGAACGCGAAGATCCTCGAGCGCCAGGCGAGCTCCGCCCGGCTCCCGAATCTCACGCAAGAGTTGGCCCAGATGCAGGAGGCCTACACCTCCCAGTACCCCGACGTCGTTCGGCTAAAAGCGGAGATCGCCGCGCTCAAGCGTCTGCCCAGGGCGAGCTCTGCGGTGGGGGAGGAATTCCGCGTCCTGGATCTCGCCATTCCCGCCCGGAGCCCGGTGGCGCCGGAGCGCGTCCGCTTCATCCTGCTCGGCATCGGCCTCGGCCTCGGCCTCGGCGCGGCGGCGGCCGCGGTGGTCCTGGCCGACAAATTCGACGGGTCGTTCCACACGCTCGAGGAGCTCCGCACCAGACGCTTGGACCGGCCGCCCTTCTGGCTGACTGCGGCCCCGATCGCGCTCGGCCTGGGGCTCGTCGTGTTCGTCTCTTACCACCTTGCGAGGGGCAACGACCAGTTGGCCTTTCTCTTCTCGCAAAGCATGCCGTGAGGGGCCGAAAAAAGCCTCGCTCTGCTCGGGCGAGTCGAGAATCCCGGGTGTTAGCGCGCGCTCATGCCTCGTCGCGGCGCAGATCACAAGTGGCGCTCCTCGATTGCCCAGACAGCCGTCTGGACATCGGCCGATTCATCGACTAGGCTTCGGGGCCATGTCACCCTCGAATCTCCAGGACAGGTTCCAGACACTCCACGAGATCGTGCGCGCGGCGCGGCTGAGCCTCGCCCCGGGGCCGTGGGACTACCTCGCGGGCGGCACCGAGACCGAGACCACCCTGCGGCGCAATCGGCAGGCGCTCGACTCGATCGCGTTCCGGCCGCGCGTGCTCCGCAACGTCTCGAAGATCGACAGCACGTCGACCTTGTTCGGACGCACCGTGCGGATTCCCGTCATGATCGCGCCCGTCGGGTCGGTGGAGACCTTCGAGCCGGGTGGCGGCGCCACCGCCGCCAAGGCGTCCGCCGAGTTCAACGTGCCGCAGATGCTGAGCTCGGTCTGCAATCCCGGCCTCGAGGCGGTCGCCGCCGCCGCCGACAACTTCCGCATCTTCCAGCTCTACGTCCGCGGCGACGACGCGTGGGTGGACGAGCACGTGAAGCGCGCGAAGGACAACGGCTACGCCGCGTTCTGCCTGACCGTGGACACGGCCATGTACAGCCGGCGCGAGCGCGATCTGGCCCGGCGCTTCGTCAAGCCCTGGCGGGCGCGGGCGACCGGTCAGGAGTTTCAGGCCGCGCTCAGCTGGGATCACGTGAAGCGTTTCAAGGACCTCCACGACATCCCGCTGATCCTGAAGGGCATCGCCACCGCGGAGGACGCGGCGCTCGCGTGCGATCACGGGGTCGACGGCGTTTACGTGTCCAACCACGGCGGCCGTCAGCTCGACCACGGACGCGGCAGCGCCGACGTGCTGCCTGAAGTGGTCGCCGCCGTGCGCGGGCGCTCGACGATCATCGTGGACGGCTCGTTCATGCGGGGCACGGACGTCGTGAAGGCGATCGCGCTCGGCGCGCAGGCGGTCGGGATCGGTCGTCTCTGCTGCTGTGGGCTCGCCGCCGCCGGCCAGGCGGGTCTCGTGCGGGTGTTCGAGCTCCTGGAAGAGGAGATCCGGATCTGCCTGGGGCTCCTCGGCGTCGATCGCGTCTCCGCGCTCAACTCGTCATACCTCCATCCGGCGTCGCCGGTCCGGCCCGCGCACGTGGCCAGCGCCTTTCCGCTTCTGGAGGAGGAAGGCTACTGACATCGCTGCGCGTCCCCCGGCCGCTCCGGAGTCGTCGGAAGAACACTAGACCTCGCGTCCCTCGGTAGTTCGCGGCGCCGTTCGCGACTTCCGCCCCGAGCCGATCTTCGTGTGCCGTCATCGCCGGGATTCGCGCGCCGGCGCTACCGACTGGCGCGAACTGGCGAAACGACATTGCGAGGCGAATCGACTTCTCGGGCTCACATTCTTCTCCGAGCGGTTCGGCGTCCGCGAGGCGCGCGCCGCCGGATTCGACGTGTACCTCCGCACGCCGATCGACCCGACCGACGTCGTCCACATCGTCGCCACCCTGGTGAATCGGCGGCGGCCTCCGAGCCGATGAAATAAGGTAGTCTTCCCGCAGGAGGCTCGATATCCCCAAGCCAGCGCTGCCCACGGACCTTCCGGCGGACCCGCTGCCACTCCTCGACAGCTGGCTGAATGAAGCCTTCGCCGATATCCGCAACGCGCACGCGATGACCCTCGCGACCGTCGACCCCGACGGCCGGCCCTCGGCGCGCATGGTGATCTGCCGTGGTATCGACGTCCGCGCCGGCTGGATCGTCTTCTACACCGATCGCGAGAGTGCCAAGGGCAAGGCGCTCGACGTCAATCCCTACGCGGCGCTCGTCTTCAACTGGGACGCGCACGAGCGGCAGGCGCGCATCGAGGGCCCGGTGACCCTCGCGCCCGATTCGGACTCCGACGCCTACTGGAGCTCACGGCCGCGGGATGCGCGCGCCGCCGCCTCGGCCAGTGATCAGAGCCGCCCGATCGAATCGCGCGCCGCGTTCCTGGCGAAGGTCGAGCAGGAGACCAGGCGCACCGACCGCGACATTCCGCGGCCCAAGCGCTGGGGCGGCTACCGCGTGTGGGCCGAACGCGTGGAGCTGTGGGTCGGTCAGCCGGCGCGCGCTCACGATCGGGCGCTGTGGACGCGCGAGCTCGCCCCGACCGAGGCGGGCTTCCGCGGCGGTTCCTGGCGCTCGACACGCCTGCAGCCCTGAGTCGGGCCCGACCTAGCCGTGGCCCGCCGAGCTCAGGCGAGCTAGCCGGTCATCGCGACGACTTCGACCTCGACCAGGAAGTCGGGATGGGCGAGGCGTCGCACCTCAACCGTCGTACTGGTCGGAAGCGCCGGGCCGAAGTACTCCATGCGGACGTCCACGTGGCGGAAGTACTCGTCCATGTCCGTCACGTACGTGTTGGTCTTCACGATGTCGCCGAGCGTCGCGCCCGCGGCCGTCAGCGCGGCCTTGATGTTCTCGCCGACCTGACGGATCTGCGCGCGCATGTCGCCCTTGCCGACGACGTTGCCGGCGCGGTCCCGCGCGAGCTGACCCGCGACGAAGACGAGGCGGCGGCCTTCGACCGCGACGACGTGGGAGTAGAGCGTGTGGCCGTTCCTGACCGGAGCGGCAAGCGCCTCCGGCTGCATGTTCTTTCTGGTGACTGCCATGGTGGTGTCCTCGTCTCAGGCGGTCCAGTGATCCCAGGCCCGCGCCGCGAGCGCGACCACGAGCTCGATGTCTTCCTCGAGCATGTAGCGCTGCGCCACGAGCGCCGCACCGGCGCGCCGGGCGCGCTCGAGGTACTCCTCGCGCGACCGGTAGCGCTCTTCGATGGAAGGCCGCGGATCGCCCGACCCCTCGCGCTCGCGACGCGTGCGCGCGAACGGAATCGTCGCCCCGGCGAAGACCAGACGCTGCGCTTCGCCGCCGATCGAGGGGTGCCGCAGCGTCCATCCCATGTGGGTGCCGAGCGGCACCGCGACTTCCGGCAGCGCGATGCCGCCGACCTCGTTGCCGTCGGCGTCGACCGCGGAGACGAGCGAGCCGTACGCCGGGCCCGGACGCGGCGGAAGCACCGAGAAATCGAGGCGGCACGGACGCGCGTGATGGCGCGGGTAGCTGGCGCCGGGGATTCGATCGAACACCGCGTGGAGCGCCTCGAAGGCCACCGCGGTGCCCTCGGTCAGGCGCGGATGGCGGCTCGGCGGCGGCTCGACGCCTTCGGTGACCCAGCGATCCAGATTGACGAGGCATGCGCGCAGGAGCGGCGCGTAGTCGATCGTGTTACGCAGATTCTGCGAGTGCTCCGGCGGCTCGGACGGATCGGCGGCGGCCGCCTTCTCGGCCGTGGGTGGCCACACGCCGAGACCATGCTCGGTGCCCGCGAAGTGATAGACGCGCGCCGACGGACCGTTCGCGACGTCGCGAGTGCCCTCGGCATTCGTGTGGGCGAGCGAGGCGTCACCGCGGTGGTATTCCGCCGAGCTGTTCGTGTAGAACACCTTCAGCGTGCTCGCGCGCGCGGTGAGCCGACGGTGCAGGTCCTCGTCGGTGGCCGGCTGGACGTAGTCCATCATGTGCGGCCGGTCCTTCGAGTTCTGACCGAACCGCTGGTTGAACTCGCCGCGCAGCCCGCCGGCCACGTTCGCGATGATCCCGTCGAGCGCTTCCCGGCCCTGCTCGTCCAGGTTGAGATCGTTGAACACGAGGGTCCGCAGCAGACGCCCGGTCTGTGAGCGGCCATAGGCATACACGTACCGGAGGACGTCGGGCGCCGGGTTGCCCTCGCGCGCGGTCCCGTGCTTGAGCCAGGCGGCAGCGTCGCGAAGCGCGGCGATGCCGAGCCCGACCACCGGAGCGCCGATCGCTGTGTAGGCCACCTGGTAGATGCGCCCCTTCTCGAAGCCGCCCTCGAGCCAGATGTAGCGCGAATCGGCCACGACGTCGCCGCCGGACGCGCGCGCGAAGCGCCACCGGCTCCGGTCGATCGTCGTCGCCTCACCGTCGGGCTGATCGCGCACGAGCAAGACCGCGTCGCGCTCGGCGAGATCGGCCGCCGGGTACGCGCGGTGGCCGCGATCGGAGAGCAAGAGATGCGTCGCCGGCGACGGCGTCTGCAGCTGCGTGTACACACGCCCCGTGATGCGGTTGCCGCTCTCGTCGAGCGCCTCGGGCCCGCGCAGGCCGAGGAGCCCCGGCACCTCCGGGAGATCGATCTGCCAGCCGCAGGAGATCACGACGTAGCCACGCCGCATGAGGAAGCCGTCGCCCGGATCGACGGGCGGGTCGGGATTCGAGCCGGGAAGGAACGTCGGGCGCGTCGCGCGGTTGAAGTTGGGCAGCGCGACCGTGTTTCCGCGGTTGACCACGTCGAGCATCACTCGACCGCTCGCCCGCCCGCGATCGACCGGCACCAGGATCGACACGTCGGATTCGAACTCGACGCGCCCGGAGTGATCGCGCGGCGCCAGCGCGACGTCGGTGATGCGCTCGTTCGCCGCGTGCTTGGGATCGATCGAGAACCGAAGCGTGCCCTTCAGCTCGTCGTACGGGCCGACGTCGCCGAACGCGGCACCACCGGCGAGCGGGCGCTTCAATCGCACGTCGAATCGGGTCACCGGCATCAGGCGCCCTCCACCAGGCGGGGCAAGAGGCTCGAGATCGAGCCGCGCAGCACGCCGTCGGCCAGCTCGTCCATCTCGGTCGGCTCCGCATTGAGGATCACGACGCGGGCGCCGGCGCGCTTGGCGACCGGCACGACCCCCGCGATCGGGTACACGGACAGCTTCGTGCCGACGGCGAGCATCAGGTCGCAGCTCGATGCGGCGCGCTGAGCGCGGTGCAGGTCTTCCTGCACGAGCCCTTGACCGAACGAGATCGTCGCCGACTTGAGGATGCCGCCGCACGTGCGACACGGCGGGTCTTCCTCGCCGGCGCGCACGCGCGCGAGCGCCCGCTCCATCGCCGCCCGCTCACCGCAGGCGAGGCACACCACCTCGTGCATCGTGCCGTGGATCTCGATCACGCGGTCGCGCGACGAGCCGGCCTTCACGTGGAGCCCGTCGATGTTCTGCGTGATCAAGGTGTCGAGCTTGCCGCGCTTCTCCAGGGTGACGAACGCACGGTGCCCGTCGTTCGGCTGCGCCTGCCAGGCCGGCGAGGTGAGCCGGCTCTGCCACGCGCGCTTGCGTACCTCGGGATCGGCCACGTAGTTCTGCAGGGTCGACTGCTTCTCGGCCTCGGGGTTCTTCGTCCAGACGCCTTGCGGGCCGCGGAAGTCCGGGATCCCCGAGTCCGTCGAGATCCCAGCCCCCGTGAGCGCCACGAGGCACTGGGCCTCGTCGATCCACTTCCGGACGGCGTCGATCAGCGCGCGAGCTCCTTGGCGACCGCGTGTTCCACCACGGTGCCCTTGAAGAAATCCGGGTTCAGCGCGGTGTGAAGCCGCGCGGCGTTGCCGAAGACGAACTCACGGAAATCGTCCAGGGTGATCAGGTCGTGCTCGACCAGCTCGTGCGCCTCCTCGAGCACTTCGGACATGTCGGTCACGTCGAAGTGGCCGACGTCGGAGCTGAAGATCGGGTTCAGGCGATGATGGCCGTGGCGGTCGAACGCCCAGGCCGTCGTCGGGTCGTCGGCTTCGCACCCGAAGTAAAAGTGCTCGGAGAACTGCCGGCGCAGCTCGTCGGCCGAGCCGACGTGCGCCGCCGCGAAATCATCGAGCTCTCCGCGGTACTCGCGCTCGGTCATCTCCTCGGCCGACTTGAACGGCGGCACGAGGCTCAGGCAGCTCATCAGCTCGTCCATCTTCTCCTCGTACGCGCGCCCGCCGAAGCGGGTGAAGAGGTCCTTGAGCCCCTGCTTGTCGAGGTTCGTCGGTCGCGTGTGGGCTTCCATCGCGCGGCCGTTGCGCTTTTCCCAGTGGCCGAGCAGGTCGGTCACGAGGTTGCACGCCCAGCCCACGCCGCCCTCGAGCATCGCGAACCGCAACGAGGGGAAGCGGTGCACGACGCCGCCGAGGATCAGCGCTTTGGCGAACGCGTGGCTCGCGGCGGCGAAGTGGCCGATGTGGTTGAACGTGAAGCTGTTGACCGATTCGCGGCCCATCCAGCCCATGCTGCCGGAGTGCGCGGTCACCGCTACTTTCAGCTCGACGCACCGGGCCCAGAGCGGGTCGTAGTCGTACGGGCTCTCGTAGGCGAGCGAGTCGACGAAGTGGCGCACCTGCGTGGGATCGGAGGCCTGGCGGGCGAACGCCGGCACCGGGCGCCGCACGTGGTTGGCGATCATGATGACCTTCATGCCGAGCTCGCGCACGGCGTAGGTCGCCTCGTCGATCGCCTCCTGCGGGGTGTGCACCGGCACCACCGCCGCCGGCGCGATGCGGTGGGCGTACGGCCGGAACATCTCGGCGTTCATCCGGTTCACCGCGCGCGCGATGGCCCGCCGCAGCTCCTCGTCCGGATTGGCGATGTGGAAGAGACCGAGCGAGGTGTAGAGCATCGCGAAGTCGATCCCGAAATCGTCGAGGCGCTCGTAGAAGAGCTTCGGGATCATCGCGGTCGCGCGGTCCAGGGTGTTGGCCGGCTCGCCCCACCACGTCGGACGCGTGGGCCGTCGATCGAGGCGCTCGGCCGGCGTCATGTCGTACCAGCCGCGGTCGATGTGCGCGGTGGCCATCTTGACGAACCGTTCGGCCACCGTCGGGCCCGCGACCTCGCGCAGGTAGTCCAGGAAGATCGGCACCGGCTCGAGCCAGTGTCCGTCGCCGTCGATCACGGGGTGGTCGAGCTGGGCACGCACCGCGGCGGATTTCGAGTCAGTCGAGTACGCCATCGTGTCCTCCTAGAGACGGTACGTGCGATCGTGCGGCATCCGCATGAGCGAGTCAAGCCGGGCCGCTCAGCGGTCGAGCCACGCCGCCATGAGCCGCCCGCCGTAGTCGTGCCCCAGGTTCGGCGCGAAGTTCTTCACGTACGGCTCCCAGGCCGACACGGTGGTCACCGAGGCATCGTAGGCGTAGTACACCTGCTCGGCCAAGTAGCGCTGGATGTCGTAGACGAGCTCGCGCCGCTTGGCGGTGTCGAGCGTGCGCCGCTGCAGCTTGATCATCTCGGTCAGCTTGGGATCGTCGACGCCCGAGGCGTTCAGAGCCTCGCCGGGAACGTGGCCGGCGTAGAGGTAGATGTCGGCAATCGGGCTTCCGCCGCGCAGACTGTGGGCGAGCTTCTCGAACTTTCCGTAGATCGCGCTCGAGATGAAGGCGCCGAACTCCTTGCCGCGCAGCTCGGTGTCGATCCCCGCGTCCTTCCAGTTCCGCATGACCACCTGCAAGTTGTCGACGTAGTCCGGGCTCCAGCCCAGCGTCGCCTCGACCGGCAGCTTGAGTCCGTTCGCGAAGCCGGCCTGCGCGAGCAGTCGCTTCGCCTCCGGAATGTTCTGCTCGTAGTGCCGCCGTCCCTCGGGCGTGAGCTGATTGATCGGGATCGACCACTCCTTGAGCGCCGCGGGAATCGCCGGGTTCGGCACGCCGTGGCCCTGGGACCAGGCATTCGTCTCGAGCACGTCCTTCCAGTTCATGGCTAACGCCAGCGCGCGGCGCACCCGGACGTCCTTGAACGGCTCGCGATCGAGCTTCATCATCGTGACGCCGCTGAAGAGCACCGTGAAATCCTGGGTCTTGAGGTTCGGCTTACGCCCCTTGGCGACGTCGAGATCGAGCCGCCGCACGCACTGTCCGTACTCGGGGGCGAAGTCATACTTGCCTGAAATCCAGGTGGCGAGTCGCGACGAAGGATCCTCGTCGATGGTCACCTCGACCCCGTCCGCGTACGGAAGCCCGGGTACGAAGTAGTTCGGGTTCCGCACGAACGTCAGTCGCACGTTCGGCTCGTAGCGCTCGAGCATCCACGGCCCGGTCCCGATGACGGCCTCGGGTCGCTTGAGATCGCCGAGCTGCTCGACGGCCTCGCGCGGCACGACCCACATCACGGTTTGCGCGAGATAGTCGACGAACCAGCCCGACGGCTCGTTGAGCATGAAACGAACGGTGTACTTGTCGGGCGCGTCGATCTTCTCGATGGCGCCGAGCATCGAGCGGTTCGGATTGCCCTTGATCGACAGGAAGCGCTCGTAGGTGTACTTCACGTCCTCCGCGGTCAGCTCGCGACCGTTCACTGGCGGCTTCGGGTGCCAGCGCACGCCCTTCCTGAGCTTGAAGACGTACGTCCGGTCGTTCGGCTGCGTCCACGACTCGGCCAGGTCTCCTTCGACTGGCAGCGTGCCCGGCACGATCGAGGGGCCGGCCTTCACCTTCACCAGGCGGCTGTGGGTGAAGGAAAGATTCGTCGAGATCCGGTGGTGGTTCGAGAAGAGATGCGGATCGAAACCGGTGGTCGCGTCCTCACCGCGGATCCGAAACACGCCGCCCCGCTTCGGCGTCTGGGCCTCGGCCGGCTCACGGTCGAGGAGCGGCAGCGCGGCTCCCGCGGCCGCGGCGCCTCCGAGCTTGAGCAGGTCTCGGCGGCTGATGGTGGTCGGCGCTACAGGTGAACCCATCGTTTCCCCCTCATGCGTCATCATCTCTGGGCGGACTCTATGTCGGCTGCCGCAATTGATCAAGCCGCAGCCGTCCGCGTTATCATCCCGGCCACATGGCGAACCGCTGGGTGGCGCTGGCGATCGTGTTCGTCACCCGCACCTCGATGGGTTTTCAGTTTCAGTCCGTCGCTGCCGTGGCGCCGCTGATGGTCGCGGAGCTGCAGCTCACCTGGGTGCAGCTCGGCTCCCTGATCGGTCTCTACATGCTGCCCGGCGCCGTGTTCGCGCTTCCCGGCGGCGTGCTCGGCCAGCGCTTCGGCGACCGGCGCATGGTGGTCGTCAGCCTCGCGCTGATGGTGGCCGGCGGCCTCGTCACCGCCGCCGCCTACGGCTTCATCGTCGCGGCCGCAGGACGCCTGCTGAGCGGCGTCGGCGCCGTGCTCATGAACATCCTGCTCGCCAAGATGGTCGCCGACTGGTTCGCGGAGCGCGAGCTGTCGACGGCGATGGGCGTCATGCTGACGAGCTGGCCGGTCGGACTCGGTATCGCCGCCGCGACGCTCGGTGCGCTCGCCACGCACGCGTCGTGGCGGACGGCGATCGTGGCGACGGCGCTCGTCGCCGCGCTCGGGCTCGTGCTGATCGCGTTCGCCTACCGCAACCCACCGCGCCCGGCGAGCGGCACCGCCAGCGCGGCCGAGCGACGGGTGCGACTGCCGGCCCGCGAGATCGCGCTGGCGACGAGCGGCGGCTTCGCCTGGGGCTGCTTCAACGCGAGCCTCGTGGCCATCATCGCGTTCGGCCCCGGCCTCCTGACCGCCCATGGCACGTCGCTCGGCGACGCCGGCTTCATCGTGAGCCTGGCGATCTGGCTCACGATGCTCTCGGTGCCGCTGGGCGGGCTGCTCAGCGATCGCCTCGGCCGGCCCAACCTCCTGATCGTCGCGGGCAGCCTCGTCGCTGCGCTCGTCACCATGCTCATTCCGGCGTTCCCGCATCCGGTCGTCGCCTTCTGCCTGGTCGGCCTCGCGATCGGCGCGCCACCCGGCGCACTGATGGCGCTCTTGCCCAAGGTCGTGCCGAGCGAGCGCCTGGCGACGGCGCTGGGCGCGTACTACACGACGTACTACGTCGTGATGGCAGGCGTGCAGCTCGCCGCCGGCGGCGTACGCGACCTCTTCGGCAGCCCCGCCGCTCCCATCTATCTGGCCGCACTTGTCATGGCCGCGACGATTCTCGGGTTCGGGCTTTTCCGGATCGTCGAGCGGAGCCGCTAGCTCACGAGCGCCCGCGCCAGCAAGACTGCGCCGAACGCTTCACCGCCGATGATCCCGCACGGCCCGCGGCGTTGACAAGACCGGAGCCCTGTTATGTAGTTGGGGGCCTCTCTGCGAGAGGAGCCGAAGATGATCTGTCGCGCCCGGTTGTTGTGCGCGCTGCAGGCCGTCGCGGGGCTGGGGCCCCGCCGGCCGAGACGTGCCTATGAGTTGCTGATGCTAGCGTTGGTGCTCACGTGGCCCCTGGTGGCGGCCGGGCCGCAAGCCGCCGCGCAGCCGCGCACGGTGGACGGCGCCGCGATCGATCCCGACGCCGAGCTGGTGGTGGCGCTCGCCGACGACACCACCAACATGGACCCGCGCATCGGCATGGGCTCGATTCGCTCGAATTACATCCGTCAGGTGTTCGAGAGCCTGGTCGACGTGGACGCCCAGGGGCGCCCAGCGCCGGGCCTGGCGCTCGCGTGGAAGCCCGTGGGTGAGCTGACCTGGGAGTTCGCGCTCCGTCGGGGCGTGACCTTTCACGACGGCGAGCCGTTCAACGCCGACACCGTGCTCTTCAACCTCGATCGCTTCTTCCGCCGGAACCTCGACAAGTGGGGTCTGAAGGACGTCCTGGCCGCCACCCAGTTCGAGAAGACGTACCCGTTCGTCTCGCGCTGGGAAAGGGTGGACGACTACACCGTGCGGATCCACACCAGCGAACCCGCGCCTACGCTCTGGGATTTCATCGGCCGCGAGCCGATGGTGCCCAAGGCCTACACGGTCAAGAACGGCGTGGAGGGGCTGAACGATCGCCCGGTCGGCACCGGGCCATGGAAGATGGTGGAGTGGAAGCGTAAGACGTCGATGCTGTTCGAGAAGAACGACGCGTACTGGGGCACGCCGCCGCTCTTTCGCAAGATGCGATTCCAAACGATCCCCGAGGGCGCCGCCCGCATCGCTGCGCTGCGAGCGGGCCAGGTCGGACTCATCGAGGGCGTGCCGCCGTTCGACGCGCCGGCGCTCGGGCAGGACTCGAGGCTCAAGGTGGCCTCGAGCCCGCAGAAGCTCTCGTGCCGGCTCTACCTCAACGGCCGCCCGAAGGACAAGTTCGACTCGGGCGGCAAGGACGGTCTCTTCGTCGACCAGCGCGTGCGGCTGGCGCTGAACCTGGCCGTCAACCGGGACGCGATCATCAAGAAGATCTTCAACGACTACGCCCTGGCCAACGCCTCGCCCGTCGCATCGGTCTCGTACGGCTATGCCGCGCAGGAGCCGTACCCGTACGATCCGGCTCGCGCCCGGGCGCTGCTCGCCGAAGCCGGCTTTCGCGACACGAATCCGCTGACGCTCCAGCTCCTGTTCCCGGCCAAGCACTACGGCCAGAGCTTCGACGAGATGACGCCGGCGGTCGTCGAGATGCTGAAGGACGTCGGCGTGCAGGTCACCTTGAAGCCCGTCGATTTCGCCACCCTGCTCCAGACGGGAACGAAGGGCACCTTGCCACCCAACGGCGGATTCACCGCATGCCGGACCGGCAACAACCTCGACGCCGACGACTATCTGCGCGACTGGGCCGCGATCGCGCTGATCAACTGGGTGCCCTACCCGCCGGAGCTGATGACCCTCTACACGGCCACACGCCGCGAGGTCGACGCGCCGAAGCGGCTGCGGCTCCTCGCCGATCTGCAGCGGCAGGTGCGCGACTGGGCGCCGGTCGTGGCGCTCTACCAGGAAGTGAAGGTCTACGCGCACAGCGCGCGCGTGCTGCGCTTCACACCGTTGCCCGAGTTGAACATGGACTTCCGCGGCGTCGCCGTGAAGAAATGACCCGGCGCCGATGCGCGCCTTCCTGCTCCGTCGCGCGCTTCACGCGGTGTTCGTCCTCTGGGGTGTGGTCACCGCCGTCTTCTTCCTGGTCCGCCTGACCGGCGACCCCACTCCGTTTCTCGTAGACCAGAGCGCGACTCAGCAGGAGATCGCCGAGGCCCGCCACCAGCTCGGCCTGGACCGCGCGCTCCACGTCCAGTATCTCGAGTTCTTGGGGTCGGTCCCGCGCGGCGATTTCGGAACCTCGATCCGCGAGAAGCGACCGGCGATGCAGATGGTGCTCGAGCACCTGTGGCCGGCGACGGTCGAGCTGGCCGCCGCCGCGCTCCTGCTCTCGACGGTGCTCGCGATTCCGCTCGGCGTCGCCTCGGCTACCCACAAGAACGGCGTCGTCGATCACGCGAGCCGCCTCGCGTCGCTCTTCCTCCAGTCGATGCCGAGCTTCTGGCTCGGTCTCATGCTGATCTTGCTTTTCGCCGTCGAGCTGGGCGGTCTCCTGCCCGCCTTCGGATCCGGCGGCGTACGCCACCTGATCCTGCCGGCGATCACCCTGGCCGCCGCCCCGCTCGCCCAGAACGTGCGCCTGATCCGGAGCGGCATGCTCGAGGTGTTGCAGCAGGACTACGTCCGGACCGCGCGCGCCAAGGGCCTGACCGAGCGGCTCGTGATCTACCGTCACGCGCTCCGGAACGCCGCGATTCCGGTCATCACGGTCACGGGTCTCTCGCTCGGCTTCATGCTGAGCGGCGCCGTGATCATCGAGACGGTCTTCTCCTGGCCGGGCATGGGGCGGCTGATCGTTCAAGCCGTCCCGGGCCGTGACTTCCCGGTCATCCAGGCCGGCGTCTTCGTGTTCGCGCTGATCTTCGTGGGCCTCAACCTGATCGTGGACCTGCTCTACACGATGGTCGACCCGCGCGTGCGCCTGACGTGATCGGGCTCGCGCGCGACCACAGCGCGGTCCTCGGGCTGATCGTCATCTGCGGGACGGTCCTGATGGCCGTGCTTGCGCCCGCGCTGGCGCCCGCGGACCCCGTCAAGAACAGCCTCGTCGAGCGCCTCGCGCCGCCCATGTGGAACACCGGCGGCAGCGCGAAGCACCCGCTCGGCACCGACACGCTCGGCCGCGACGTCGCGAGCCGGCTCCTCTATGGTGCACGGGTCTCCCTGATCGTCGGCCTCGCGGCCGTCGTGATCGCGGGCCTGCTGGGCGTCGGCCTCGGGCTGCTCTCCGGCTACTACCGCGGCTGGGCGGACGACGTGCTGATGCGCCTGGGCGACGTCCAGCTCGCGTTCCCCGTCCTCGTGCTGGCCGTCGCGGTGCTCGCCGTCCTCGGCGCAAGCCTCGCGAACGTCATTCTCGTGCTCGGCGTGACCGGTTGGATTACCTACGCGAGAATCGTGCGGGGCGAGACGCTCTCGCTGCGCCAGCGAGAGTTCGTCGAGGCCGCCCGCGCGCTCGGCGCGACCGACCGCTATCTCCTCTGGCGCCACATCCTGCCCAACGTGCTCCCGCCCGTCACCGTCGTCGCGACCTTCTCGGTGGCGCGCACGATCATCGCCGAGGCCTCGCTGAGCTTCCTCGGGCTGGGCATCCCGCCGCCGGCGCCGAGCTGGGGCGCCATGCTGGACGAGGGGCGCAACTACATCGCAACCGGCTGGTGGCTCGCGCTTTTTCCGGGACTCGCCATCCTCCTCCTGGTCCTCGGGATCAACCTGGTCGGCGACTGGCTGCGCGATCAGCTCGATCCCCGGGTGGAGCGCAGCATGTGAGGGAACGCCAGGGGGTGACGCGATATTCTCAAGGAGTATGACACCGCTCGAGAATGTCCACCTGGCCGAGCACTGCACGCTGGGCGTGGGGGGGCCGGCCCGATTCTTCGTCGAGGTCTGCAGCGAGGCCGCCGTGCTCCAGGCTCTCGACTGGGCGCGGGCCCGGCGTCTGCGGCTCCGGGTGCTGGGTGGTGGCTCGAACCTGGTCGTCGCCGACGAAGGGATCGACGGCCTCGTGGTGAAGATCGCGCTGCGCGGCGTCCATACGCGCGAGGCGCACGGGGGCGTCGAGCT
>Ga0209160_1001868_pt1 | contig 17752 bp, 13 predicted proteins | sample GraSoiAngelo_153_FD_186167 | JGI IMG/M metagenome (GOLD analysis project Ga0209160, IMG submission 186167) | Grasslands soil microbial communities from the Angelo Coastal Reserve, California, USA - 14_1009_12_40cm (SPAdes) (version 2) | ecosystem: Environmental > Terrestrial > Soil > Grasslands ... | reverse complement strand
TGCTGCGCACTTATCCGTTCATCCGGCTATGGCACGCCGGCTGCTCGACGGGCGAAGAAGTGTACTCGATGGCGATCCTGCTCCGCGAAGAAGGACTCTACGATCGATCGCGCATCTACGCGACGGACATCAACGAGGTAGTACTGCAGCGGGCCAAAGCAGGAATCTTTCCTCTCGACCGCATGCAGGAGTACACCGACAATTACATTCGCGCCGGCGGCAAGGAATCGTTCTCCGAGTACTACACGGCGAAGTATGGCGGCGCTTTGTTCGATCAGTCGCTGACGAAGAACGTGGTGTTCTCGCAGCACAATCTGGTGACGGACCGCTCGTTCAGTGAATTCAACGTCATCCTGTGCCGCAACGTCCTCATCTACTTCGACAAGACGCTGCAGTCGAAGGTCCATGGTCTCTTCTACGACAGCCTGGTCATGTTTGGCGTGCTGGTGCTCGGCAGCAAGGAGACGCTCCGGTTCATGTCGCACGAGGATTGCTATGAGCAGATCGCTCCTCCGGAAAAAATCTTCCGGAAGGTGAAGTAGCGATGTACTCGGTCGTGGCGGTGGGAACTTCCTGGGGTGGCCTCTCGGCGATGAGGACACTCCTCGGCGGCCTGCCGGAGGATTTTCCAATCCCGATCGTGATCGTACAGCACCGCGGCAAGGATTCCGATCAGATGCTTTCACGGCTGTTGCAGGAGGCAACTGCGCTCTCCGTGTGTGAGATAGAAGACAAGGACGTTCTCGAGCCGGGAAGAGTTCACGTCGCGCCGGCGGACTACCACGTGATGCTGGAGCCGGGTTTCGCGTCACTCACCATCGAAGAGCCGGTCAGGTTCAGCCGCCCATCGATCGATGTGATGTTCGACTCCGCGGCTGCCACCTACGGTGAGCACGCAGTCGGCGTCGTCCTCACCGGCGCCAACGAAGACGGCGCGAGCGGGCTGGCGCACATCGTCGGTCGCGGGGGACGCGCGTTGATTCAGGATCCGAAGACCGCGGAGGTTGCAATCATGCCCCAGGCGGCGATCCGCGCCGTTCCATCGGCTGAAGTGTTGCCACTCGCCAGGCTGGCTCCCCGACTCGTCGAGCTCACACGCGAAGAATCGAAGCCGCGCCGGACGAGGAGTACCGTGGTATGAGCCAGGATCCGGTCAAGATTCTTCTCGTCGACGATAAGCCCGAGAATCTTCTGGCGCTGGAGGCGATACTGGAGCCGCTGGGCCAGAAGCTGGTGCGCGCGAATTCAGGTCCCGTTGCTCTGCGGTGCGTTCTCGAGTGGGATTTTGCGACCATTCTGCTCGACGTGCAGATGCCGGGGATGAATGGCTTCGAGGTCGCCGAGATCATCAAGTCGCGCGAGAGGTCACGCACGATTCCCATCATCTTCCTCAGCGCGATCAGCAAGGAAGACTCCTACGTCTTCAAGGGCTACTCGATGGGGGCGGTCGACTACGTCTTCAAGCCATTCAATCCGGACGTGCTACGGTCGAAGGTAGCGGTATTCGTCGATCTGTTCATCAAACAGCGCGAATTGCAAAGACAAGCCGAGCTGCTGCGCGATGCGGAGAAGCGCGAGCTGGAGCTGGAACATCGCACGTCGCTGCTGGAGACAGAAGCACGGTCGGCTGCCCAGCTCTCCCAGATGAACGATGAGCTGCATCGCCGTCAGATTGCCCTCGAGCAGGCGATGGGCGCGCGTAACCGCTTCTACGCTTCGATGAGCCACGAGCTGCGGACGCCGATCAACGCCGTGATCGGTTACAGCACGCTGATGCTCGACAACATCTACGGCCCGCTCAACGGCAAGCAGAAAGAGGGGCTTCAGCGCACGCTGGCGGCAGCGCGGCATCTCCTCGAGCTGGTGAACGACGTGCTCGATCTCTCCAAGATCGAGGCGGGGAAGATCGAGCTGTCGTTGCAGCCGGTGATGTTCCCTTCGCTGATAGAAGATCTCTTCGTGACTGTGCGTCCGCTGGCCGATGAGTACGGCTCTACGCTGAGCCTGGAGATGGAATCAGTGCCGTTCAATATCGTCAGCGATCCACGACGCGTGCGGCAGGTACTGCTCAATCTCCTCTCTAATGCGATCAAATTCGGCGAAGGAAAACCGATTCGAGTCAACTGCAAACAAACCGAAGCTCACGGTGTAGAGATAGCTGTAATCGATGAGGGAGTAGGAATAGCGGCGGACGACATCCCGCGGATTTTTGAGGAGTTCGTGCAAGTCTCCGAATCCAAGCAGCCAGGCACCGGCCTTGGACTCCCGATCTCGAGGCGACTGGCTCAGCTGTTGGATGGGTCTCTGACCGTGTGCTCGACACCCGGCCAAGGGAGCACTTTTCGTCTCACTCTACCGGCCTCTCTGGAGGACGACTTGGCGCCCGAGCCTGTGTTATCTGCCGCTACGGTAGCCTAACTAAACGTCTGAGATGGCACATTGTCTGCCCTTCTATAGAGGACCGTCGCAATACGCGGGGGTCATACCTGGAGGCTTTAAAATGTTCAAAAAGTTACTAATCCTTCCGGCCGCGTTCCTCGCGTTCGCCTGCTCCAAGGGCGACAACAAGACGAGCGCTGCGGACAGTGCTCTTAATTCAGATCTGTCTACCGCAGCAGCGAGCCGGCCGTACACTCCGCTTGACAGCATCACCGCTGCCGAGCGCGCGGGTGTAGCCACTTCAACTGCGCCCACAGCTCTGAGAAGCACGTCGACCGCTCCTCGGACGACTGTTCGCAGAACCAGCACGGCGCGTCGTACCACCTCACGCTCGTCCGGTACCTATTCCTCGGCGCCGGTTTACAGTGCTCCCGCTCCGGCACCTCAGGAAGTGAAGCACACCAAGCGTGACGCTGCGATCGGCGCTGGCGCCGGTGCCGTGATCGGCGCAGTCACCAGCAGGAACAAGGTGAAGGGCGCGATCATTGGTGGCGCGGCCGGAGCAATTCTCGGCGGTATCATCGGCAACAACGTGGACAAGACCAAGAAGTAACCGCACTTCTGTTGAAGCGTCCTGCACTTGGCTGTGCAGGACGCTTTTTTTTGCCGTCGCGCTTGTGCTCTCGACAAGCGTGGTTTACGATCAACCCCGCATCGATTTCAAGACAGGATCAGTGGCACCGCAGCAAACAGCATCATCAACTCCCCTCCGCGCATTATGCATTGCGCGCCATTGCTTCCTCAGTGAGCACATCGCGCGCTATTTCGCCCACATGGGGCTCGTGACGACGAACGCAGTCGGGCTCGATTCAGCTGCCGAATCGGTGGGCGACGTTGCACCCGACGTAGTCATCTGCGATTACGACGTGCTGGCCGATGTCCCCCTGGAGAGATGGGAGCGCAACCCTCTCCTCGCCAAGACTCCGGTGATAGCGGTGAGCCTCACCCGCCACGCCGAGGAGCTGCACCTGCTCGACATCACCGGGATCGCCGGTTTCCTCTATCTGCCGACGCTCGAGGAGGCGCCTGCCCTACAGATGTTGAACGCGGCGGCGGCGCGTCCGAAGTACACGCTTGGCATTCGCAGCAGTGCGCCGAGGGTGGTGGAGCACCGTTAAATTTAGAGGTATGAGCTCCGACCCCATTACGGGCGTTTTCAATGACGGATATATAACCGAGGCCTACGAAGCCTACCGGCGCGATCCTGCGTCAGTAGACGAATCGTGGCGCCAGTTTTTCCGATTTGCGGAAACTATCGCTGGCGCTCCGGCACCAGCCGCCGTTGGAGAGCCTTCTCAAGCGGGACAACTCGATCCCGCTTTTCTTCGCGATGTCGCCGCCGCGGCTGAGCTCGTGGATGCGATCCGCAGCTACGGGCATCTCGCCGTCCCGCTCGATCCGCTGGGAACGCCCGCGGAAGGCAATCCCGAGCTCACTCCCGAATTTCACGGCCTGACTGAGGAGCGTCTGGCGGCCATTCCGGGCGAAGTGCTCGGCGCGTCGGCTGGAAGTGCTGCCGATGTCGTGACGCGCCTGCGCGAGCTCTATTCGTCCAGGATCGGATTCGAGATCTCGCACGTCGGCAAGGTCGAGGAGCACGAGTGGCTGCGCCAGCAAATCGAGAGCGGGCGTCTCAATCAGCCGTTGAGCGAAGAGGAAAGGCGGGGGATTCTCAATCGGCTGACTGAGGTCGATGGACTGGAGCGCTTTCTCGGTCGCGCCTACCAGGGTTACAAGCGCTTCTCGATCGAAGGCAGTGATGTGCTGGTGCCGATGCTCGATGTCGCGATCGAAGCAGCTGCGACGCATGGGGCCCGCGAAGTCGATCTTGCCATGGCGCACCGCGGGCGAATCAACGTTCTGGCCCACACGCTCGGCAAGCCTTACGCGTCGATCTTCGAGGAATTCGAGGGCAAGCACGCCACCACCAACGCCGTCAGTGAGACGGGTGACGTGAAATACCACCTCGGCGCCAGCGGGACGCGGCAGGTCGCGACTGGCGGCCAGGTCGAGGTACTGCTGGTGCCGAATCCGAGCCATCTGGAAGTGGTCAACCCGGTGCTCGAAGGAGTTGCCAGAGCCCGTCAGGTGATTGCCGGCAACGGAGAGCGAGACGAGGCAGCGGTGCTGCCGATCTGCGTGCACGGCGACGCTGCGTTCCCGGGTGAAGGTGTTGTCCCTGAGACTTTCAATCTTTCCGGACTGAATGGATTCAGGACGGGCGGCACGCTTCACATCATCGTCAACAATCAGGTCGGCTTCACTACCGATCCGATCGATGCCAGATCGACGCGCTACGCGAGCGATCTGGCCAAGGGGTTCGAGGTGCCGATCGTTCATGTCAACGCCGACGATGCGGAATCGTGCATCCACGTCGTGCGGCTGGCGATCGAGTACCGCGCAAAATTCGGCAAGGATTTCCTGATCGATCTCGTCGGCTACCGCCGTCACGGACACAACGAGACCGACGAGCCTGCGTTCACTCAGCCGACGCTTTACAAGAAGATTCGCGCCCATCCGTCGCCGCGCGAGGTGTGGGCAAGTCGCCTCGTCGCCGAGGGGATTGTCACCGCCGAAGAAGTGAAGAAGATCGACGCCGACGCCGCCGCAGAATTCGATCGCATCCTGACGGCGATGAAGGCGGGCGAGATCCATCCACCTGAATACAATCCAGCCAAAGACGCCGAAGCGGACCAATCCGGCGCTGGCAGCGGCGACACGGCGGTCGATGCGGATCGTTTGCGCGACCTGAACGAGCGGCTGCTCAAGTGGCCTTCGACGCTGAAGGTGAATCCACGTCTCGCCAAGACACTCGCACGGCGCGCCGACGCCATGGGAGATGCCGGCGGAATCGACTGGGGACACGCTGAGGCTCTGGCCTTTGCGTCGTTGCTGACCGACGGAAAATCGGTGCGACTCACCGGTCAGGATTCGGAGCGGGCCACGTTCTCGCACCGACAGGCGGTGCTCCACGATTCGGAATCGGGAGAGATTTACGTCCCGCTGGCGCATCTCGCCGATGGTGAGTCGCACGGCAGGATCGAGATCTACAACAGTCCGCTCTCCGAGACGGCGGTGCTCGGCTTCGAGTACGGCTACAGCACTGCGGCCGAGGATACGCTGGTGTTGTGGGAGGCGCAGTACGGCGATTTCGTCAACGTCGCGCAGCCGATCATCGATCAGTTCATCGCCGCCGACAGGGCCAAGTGGGGACAGGATTCGTCGATCGTATTGCTGTTGCCCCACGGCTACGAGGGACAAGGGCCCGAGCACTCGAGCGCGCGTCTGGAGCGATTCCTCCAGTTGTGCGCCGAGGGGAATCAGCGCGTAGCGTATCCTTCGACGCCGGCGCAGTACTTCCACATTCTGCGTCGTCAGGCGCAGCTGTACGAGCGTCGCCCGTTGATTCTGATGCAGCCGAAGAGTTTGCTTCGTCTGCCGGAAGCGGCGTCGAAGCTGACTGATCTCACCAGCGGCAGCTTCCGTCCGGTTATCGACGATCCGGTTGCTTCACAGCAGCGAAAGTCGATAACGAGGCTCGTATTCTGCACCGGAAAGATCTACTACGATCTTGCCGCCGCGCGCGCGCCTCACATCGCTCTGGTGCGCATCGAAGAGTTGTATCCGTGGCCAGGTAATCAGATTGCGCAGATCGTCGATCTCTATCCGGCGATCGAGGAAGTGGTGTGGGCACAGGAAGAGCCGAAGAATCAAGGCGCCTGGTCCTACGCTTCGCCGCGACTGCGGATGTCGACGGGGAATGCGCTGTTGACGCGCTACGTCGGTCGTCCCGATCGCGCGAGTCCCGCCGAGGGTTACGCCGAAGCGCACAAGAAGGAGCAGGAGCGGATCATCGCCGAGGTGAACGCACCGGTGCCGCAACTGCCGGGTGGCGGTCAAAACCTGATCACCAGCTCGAGACAATGCAGAAGTCGGTAGCCCTCGCCGCGCTGGCAGCGACTCTGGTCGTACCATCGTCGGGAACGCCGTCGACTCGTGTTTTTGCCGAAGTGCGGATGGCTGACTCCGTCGAGCGCATGCGTGTGCTATGGATCGCGGCACATCCCGACGACGAGGACACCAACATCATTGCCTGGCTGGCGCGCGGGCGCGGTGTCCAGACGGCGTACATGTCGCTGACACGCGGCGATGGCGGCCAGAATCTGATCGGCAACGAGCTCGGAGAAGCGCTGGGTGTGATTCGGACCGAGGAGCTGCTTGCCGCGCGCCGGATCGACGGCGCGCACCAGTATTTCGGGCGCGAGTACGATTTCGGATTCTCGAAAACTGCGGACGAGACGAGAAAGCACTGGCCGCAGGACTCGGTGCTCAATGACGTGATGACAGTGATGCGCGCGTTTCGACCGCACATCGTCATCACAACTTTCTCGGGAACGCCACGCGATGGCCATGGCCATCACCAGATCTCGGCGCTCGTTGCGCGCGACGCGTACAACATGGCCGCGGACACGGTGCGATTTCCGGTGGCGCAGTTCGGCAAGCCGTGGACACCTCTGAAGCTCTATCGGCTGGCGCGGTTCTCGCCGCAGGACCGGACGCTGGCGATCAACGTTGGCGAATACAATCCGTATCTCGGCGTGTCGTATCAGGAGATTGCCGCCGACAGTCGGTCGCAGCATAAGTCACAGGGCCAGGGTACGGTCCATCAGAAGGGCGTCGTCTGGGATTATCTGATGCGCGAGGATTCCCGTGTCCCGGCGCCGCCGGCGAAAGAGGAGCAGTCGATTTTCGCCGGGCTCGATACCACGAAACTGCTGGTGCGCGACGGGAGAGTGACACCGCCGACTGTGCCGACGGTGGAGATGGAAGCGGTGGCCGATCGGCAGGCACTGGCGCTCGGCGAGACCGCGCGCGTGACGGTGACCATGTACAACCGGGGACATTCGCCGATCGAGTTCACGCACTTTTCCGGCGGCCCAAGCGAGTCCAGAACTCTGCTTCCTGATTCCGCCTATCGGTGGACCGATGACTACAAGGCCACGGTGATCTCGCAGCCATGGTGGCTCGCCCAGCCACGCAACGGTGATTTATTCTCGCCGCGCATCGACGGCGTGTCTGAGGACGAGCGCAGCAAAAAAGATTGGGAGCGGGCTAACGTTACCGTCGATGGTCGCACCTTCACTCTGGCGACGCCGATTGTTTTTCACTACGTCGATCGCGTCCGCGGCGATGTCCAGCGTCCGCTGATCGTCGCGCCCGGGATCTCGATTACTCTCGATCAAGCGGTTGAGATGACGCGGACACACGTGCCATTCAACCAGCTCATCAAAGTCAATCTCCGCTCCGCGTACGTCGATTCCACGCCGGTCAAGGTTACTCTATCGGTGCCGCAGGGTTTGATCGCTGATTCGATATCTCGAACCATCATGATGTCCGCGGGCGGAACTCGAACACTAACCTTCAGGGTTCGTGGCAGCCTCACGCGCGGCCCGCACCAGATCATGGCCACGGCGACTGCCAAAGGGACGTCCTTCCACAGCGGGTACGTACCGATCGAGTACGCGCACATAAATCCCCAACGCTTCTACCGGTTCTCGACGCTGACGATCACCGCAGCAGATGTCGAGCTGCCGACTGGACTGAACGTCGCCTACGTCCCGGGCGTTGGTGACAACGTCGCGCCGATACTCGAGGAGCTCGGCGTCCCGCTCACCATGCTCGACCCGGACGACATCCCCCAGACCGATCTCAAGCGGTTCACTGCGATCGTGGTCGGCCCGCGCGCATATCAGGCGAGTCAGACGCTGATCGACAACAACGAGTATTTGTTGTCGTATGTGCGAAACGGTGGGCGGATGGTCGTACAGTATGGTCAGGGTGAGATGCAGCGGCCGGGCATCATGCCGTATCCGATTACTCTCGGACAGCCCGCCGCCCGCGTCACGGACGAAAACGCGCCGGTGACTTTCACCGATCCGAGCTCACCGCTTTTGAACGCGCCGAACAAGATCACCCAGGCGGATTTTGCTGGTTGGGTGCAGGAGAGATCGACGTACATGCCCTCGACGTTCGATTCGCATTATCGGACAATGCTGTCGATGAGCGATCCGGGGGAGCAGCCGAACAGCGCGGCGATCCTCGCTGCCGCATATGGCCGCGGCACGTACATCTATCTTCCGCTCGCTCTCTTCCGTCAGCTTCCGGCCGGCGTGCCCGGCGGTGCGCGCATCTTCGCCAACCTGCTAGGCGGCAACACGATCAAATGAGACGCGCCGCGTCGGCAGCGGTGATTGCGGCGCTGACCATTCTATCGGCGTGCAGCTCCGACAATCGGAAAGTCCTCATCGTTTATTCGCCGCACGGGAAGGAGCTGCTCGAGTACTTCGAGAAGGGATTCGAGAAAGCACACCCCGACATCGACGTACAGTGGGTGGACATGGGATCGCAGGAAGTTCTCGAGCGCGTACGCGCCGAAAAGCCCAACCCGCAGGCGGACGTCTGGTTCGGCGCACCGGCAGAGACATTTGATCGGGCGACGAAAGAGAATCTGCTGCAGCCCTACAAGCCGACGTGGGCAACGGCCATCGATCCAGAAGGTCGCGACGCGCACGACAACTGGTACGGCACCTATCTGACTCCGGAAGTGATCGGCTACAATCGCGACGCGGTAAAGGCAGCCGATGCGCCGAAGGACTGGGACGATCTCATCGATCCGAAGTGGAAAGGTAAGATTGTAATCCGTGATCCGATTGCATCTGGGACGATGAGGGCGATCTTTGGGGCGATCATGGTCCGATCGATTCAAAAAACGGGGAAGCCTGACGCCGGATATGAATGGCTGCGGAAGCTGGACGCGAATACGAGGGAGTACACGCTCAATCCGACGATTCTGTACCAGAAGCTGGGTCGGCAGGAGGGCGTGGTGAGCATGTGGGACATGCCGGATTTCGCCACGCTCGAGCAGCGGACTAAAATTCCAATCGCCTACGTCATTCCGACGAGCGGGACTCCGCTGCTGGTCGATGGAATTGCGATAGTACGGGGTACGAAGCATCCGCAGGAAGCGCAGGAGTACTACGAGTTCGTGACGACACCCGAAGCGATGATTGCAGCCGCCGATTCATTTTTGCGCATCCCGGCGCGGAAGGACATTCCGTTGTCGAAGCTTCCCGGATGGATCCGCGATGCGATGGCGAAGATCAAGCCGATGCCGGTCGATCGTGAAGTGATGGCCGCGCACCTCGATGAGTGGATGAAGTACTGGGACGCGAACATCAGGAATCGCGGGCGCAAACAGTGACCGCCGCGCCGCAGGCGCGAGAAGGCGTTGGACAAGGCAGCGAGAGGGGCACGCTCGCGCTGAATGGAGTCACTCGCCGCTTCGGCGAATTCACGGCCGTCGACAATGTCTCCGTCGAGGTTGCCCCAGGTGAACTCCTCGCTCTGGTAGGTGCGTCCGGCTCGGGGAAGACGACCACGCTGCGCGTCGCCGCCGGCTACGAAATCCCCGACTCAGGCACCGTTACCCTCGGCGGCAAGGACATTACCCGGGTAGCGCCGGAGCGACGCGGATTCGGGATGGTGTTTCAGCACTACGCGCTCTTCCCGCACATGCCGGTCGAGCAGAATGTCGCCTTCGGCCTGGAAGCGCGCGGAGTCAACAAAGTGGATCGGTTGATCAAGGCGCGTGCTGCGCTCGCCAGCGTCGGACTAGAAGGCGCAGGCGATCGCGCGATCCAGTCGCTGTCCGGCGGGGAGCAGCAGAGAGTGGCGCTCGCTCGCGCACTCGTCATCGAGCCGCAAGCGCTCCTGCTCGACGAGCCGCTCTCCAATCTCGACCCGACGTTGCGTCAGGCGATGCGTGACGATCTGCGGGCGATGCTGCGCCGGGTCGGCGTGCCGGCGCTGTTCGTGACCCACGATCAGGAGGACGCGTTCGCCATCGCCGATCGCATCGCGCTTTTGAAAAGAGGGAAGCTGCTTCAATCGGGAACGCCGGAGGAGCTCTATCATGCTCCGATCTCGCGCGAAGTCGCCGCTTTCATCGGACGCGGCAGCATTATCCCGGCGGAGGACAAGGGGGCCACAGCTGCGGTGTCGATCGGCGGCATGAAACGCGACCTCAACGTCACTCGCCCGAAAGGATCGGCCTCGCATTTCGACAACGCGTTCGTGGTGATGAGACCCGATGCGCTGGAGCTCTCGCGACAGCCTGGTGTGCTGGCCTGGCGAGGGCGGGTGGTCAACCGCCGATTCGCGGGCGGAGTGGTTGTGTATCGGGTCGAGCTGGCGGATGGTGTGATAGTCGATGTCGAATCGATTGCGGCTGATGCGCACGAGGACGACAACGTCTCGATCTCTCCGTTGAAGGGACCGTTTCCGCTGGTGCCGGGATGACGTCGCAGCAGCGGCAGAACTGGCTTATCGCCGTCCCGGTGATCGCGCTGTTGCTGTGGAGCGTGATCTACCCGAACGCGGCGGTGATCGCCGGCAGCTTCGAGAACGGGCTTGGTCACTGGCGTGAGTTCCTGGCGAGCCCGGCGGATCGAGAGGCGCTTCGCACCAGCATCGTCATTTCGGTCGCTTCCGTTTTTGCGTCGCTGGCGATTGGAGTGCCGCTCGCTTTTCTGCTGGGACGTTTCGAGTTTCCCGGTCGTCGTTTGCTGCGCGCCGTGGCAACGCTCCCGGCGGCGTTACCACCGCTCGTTGGCGTAATCGCGTTTCTCTTTCTTTACGGAGAGAGCGGTGTGGTGACACGGGCGATCCAGCGGACCTTCGGGATGGCGGAAGCGCCGTGGCGACTCCAGGGCGTTGGTGCGATCGTCTTCGTCCACGCCTACACCATGTACGTGTACGTCTTTCTTTTCGTGTCGGCGGGGCTGGAGAGGTTCGACGCGACGCTCGATGAGGCAGCATCAGGGCTGGGAGCGAACACCTGGCAGAGGCTTCGTCGCGTGACTCTGCCCTTGTTGATGCCAGCAATCGCGGCATCGATGCTGCTGGTCTTCATGAACGCGCTCGGGTCCTTTTCAGCGCCGTACGTGTTCGGCGGTGGGCTACGGGTTTTGTCGACGCAGATTCTGGCCTCCAAAACAAACGGGGCGATGGGTCTCGCCTATGTCGAAACGACCGTGCTGGCGCTGAGTGCCGTCGCTGGGCTCGGCTTGTTCCGCTGGCTCGACAGAAAACGCAAATACACTCTGGCGAGCAAAGGCGGGCGAGCGCGCCGAACGATACGGTCGCGACGGATTCAGAGACTGACCAGCATCTTCGCAGCGATCATCGTCGTGGCGCTGGTGCTGCCACACTTGATGGTCGTGCTGGTGTCGTTTGCGCGGGACGGGTCATGGACGACGCAGGTACTACCACCCGAGTACACACTCGAGAATTACCGGCGGCTGTTCTCGGAAAGTGAGCTGTGGCGGCCGATCTATAACAGCGTTTCAATGGCATTGATCGCGACCGCGGCAAACCTCGTAGTCTGCTTCGTTGCCGCCTATCTGATCGTGTTTCGACAATTCGCCGGCCGAGGATTGCTGGAGCTGCTGGTCGCGCTGCCGTGGGCGATTCCCGCCACAGCGATCGCACTCGGCCTGGCGGCGACGTTCAACCGCAACGATCTGGCGACGGGCCGCATCCTGCTGGTGGGGACGTTCTGGATCCTGCCGCTCGCCTATTTCATTCGCGACACGCCGCTCGTCGCTTCGGCGGTGGAGTCGTCGCTCCGACAAATGGATGCTTCACTGGAGGATGCCGCACGTGGGCTGGGCGCATCGTGGCTGATGACGATGCGGCGTGTTATTCTGCCGGCGGCGCGACCGGGGCTGGTGGCAGGCGGTCTTCTGGCTGCGGTGACGGCAGTCGGCGAGTTCGTCGCCAGCGTCGTTCTCTACACGCACTCCAACAGACCGATCTCGATGGAAATTCTGGCGCAGCTGCGTGCACTGGCATTTGGAACCGCTGCTGCCTACAGTGTGCTGTTGATCCTGCTGGTGCTGCTGATGACACTCGCTGCGAGATCCTTCGAGGAGAGACTTGCCTGATCTGCTCAACCGTCCGCACGTCGTAATCATCGGCGGCGGGGAACCTTTCTTCTCCGCTCGGCAAATTTCTGGGCGCGCCGCTGGATCGCGCTGGTCGCGTTCAGGTGAGTCCGGATTTATCGGTGCCGGGCATCCCCAACATTTTCATCGTCGGTGATCTGGCGGCACTCGTTCAGGATGGCCGGCCTATACCCGGAGTGGGACCAGCGGCGATTCAGGAAGGAAAATCAGCGGCGAAGAACATTCTTCGAGAGCTGCGGCGCGAGCCGAGGAAACCGTTTCGCTACTGGAACAAGGGAGACCTGGCCGTAATCGGCAGATCACGCGCCATCGCTGACCTCGGTTGGATCAGATTCTCCGGCTGGTTTGCGTGGGTGTTCTGGCTGTTCGTCCACATCATGTATCTCGTCGGCTTCCGCAATCGAATCGTCGTCCTGTTCGGGTGGGCGTACGCCTACTTCACGTCACAGGCGGGTGTCAGGCTCATACTGATGTTGAACGGTACAAGCCGCCGGGATAATGTTGTGGCGACACTTTCTTCTTTCGCGAGGCTGAGTCGATGGGGAACAACGCCGAAGTAGTCGAGCCCGGGCCTTCGAAAGCGGGGCTGTGGGAGGACTTCGTCGACATATTCTACGCTCCTTCGTCGGTGTTCGCGCGGCGGGCGGATGGGAAATTCGGTCTGGCGCTGCTGTTCCTCATCGTCGCCACCGTCATCCTGGTCTTTCTCACCAAGAACGCGATGCAGCCAATCATGGACGCGGAGTTCGTGAGACAGGGCGCTGCCGCGATGCGAAAGAATCCGAACATCACTCAGGACCAGCTAGCCTCGAGTCGCAATTTCTTCGAAATGGTCGCTCCTTTCTTTTTTGGGATCGGGCTGACCATAAGTGTGTTTGGCACCGGCCTCGTTCTGTGGCTGGTGAGCAAGCTGTTCGACGCCAAAACTTCGGTCGCCGCCGCGATCATGATCGCCACTTACTCCGAGGTGCCACGCATCGTTCAGATACTTGTCAACGCGGCGCAGGCGCTGTTCATGAGCCCGGAGAGGCTCAACGCCATCAACAGCGTCGGATTCAATCCGGCGCGGTTCATGGATCCGGATCACGCATCAGCCGTGGCGATAGCGCTGGCGAGCAGATTCGACCTATTCGTGATATGGATCACGGTGTTGCTGGCGATCGGGATCTACGTGGTGGGAAAGGTGACCAAGCAGCAGGCAGCCATCATCGCGGTGATCGTCTGGGTGCTTGGTGCGCTGCCGGGCGTGCTCAGCGCACTCAGGAATGCGTAGCGCGGCGCGGCGATAATGGACGCATCCAGAGAGGAGGAGATCGTTGCTCGTCTCTCGCGGATCGAAAATGCGGTCGCGGCGCTTCAACGATCGGTTGACGAGCTAATTAGTCAACGGCGTGGCGCGTCGGCACCCGGGCCGGCGGCAACATCATACGCTCCGCCGCTTCCCCCTCCTTCTCGCGCCTACAGCTCGCGGACGTCTGACACCGCGGGGCGTGATGCGCCGCCCCCGCGGGCAACCGAGAGCGATGATTTCGGGGCGATATCAGCGTGGCTTTCGTCGCGCAGTCCCGAATGGTGGCTGAGTCGCCTCGGCGTCGGATTCGTCGTCATCGCGATTCTCTTTCTTTACAGCTACGGTGTCGACCAGGGCTGGATCACACCGCTGGTGCGCGTGTTGCTAGGGGCGATTGTCGGCACGGCGCTGTTCTGGGGTGCGACCCGAACGCCCGACGACACCAAAACCCGAGCTGGATTCGGGATGCGAGCGATTTTCTATGGAGGGGCGCTCGCGACGTGGTACGTCACCGCCTACGCCGCATCGGTGTGGTATGGTCTGATCTCTATCACCGCGGCGAGGCTGCTCTACCTGATACTGGCGCTGGTGTCGAGCTGGATCGCGCTCCAGGAGCGGCGAGAGATCTTTGCATTCACCGCCGTGGCGACCGGTTTTGCGACACCGTTCATACTGCCGGCGCCAGTCACGTCATACGGACCATTCGCCCTGTATCTCGGCGTCGTCGGCGCCATCGGCCTCTTCATCTATCTCATACGCGGCTGGCAGACGACGATCTGGACGACGTTCCTTGCGTTCTGGATGATCCTCAGCGAGACGCTTTCGACTAGCGGTACCGTTCCATCGGCCCGAGGATCGATTTCTCTGTCTGTGCTGCTGGTTCTCGCAGGTGTCGCTTTCACCAGAGCTGCATCACTGCGGCGACAGTTGCTGGCGATCGGCTCTCCCCGGTACACTGCGGCGCCTGGCGGCGAGATAACCGATCGCGCGATGGAAGCGATGGATGCTTTCTCAAAAATCCTCGGCGGAGCAAAGAGCTCCGCCGACAGTCTCGTACTCTGGGTGATGACGCTACTCAGTCCGATCATCGCGGTAAGTCTTCTTGCCGGAATCTGGACGAGCATACCGACGGAAGTGTCGGGTCTGATCTTGTTCGGGCTCGGATCGGCAGCGCTGTCATTCGGGATGAGCAAGTTCACCGATCGGGAATTTCGACAGGTCGTATTCACTGCAGCGGCACTGTGGACGCTGCTCGGCATCATCAAGATCGCACCGGATCCGGAGCGACTGGCGCTCTCGGCGGTGCACGCGGCGCTGGTGCTCGCTTACGTGCGCAACGCGCTGATCGGCCCGCGGGCGATTGCGAAGGTGACGATCGTCGTCGTGCTGGCAGCGCTGGTTGGATCCGAGTTCGGATCCGTACGCGTGGGGTTGTTACGTTGGCGATGGGTCGCGTCCGATCTGGTGACGATCGCAGCCAGTGCACTGATCAGCCAGAAATTGATGGCCGATCGAGCGGAGCGGATTCAGGGCGTGGTGCTGATCGTACTGACGTATCTGACATCGCTCGTCGTGATTTTCGCAGTGTTGCAGCCGATCTGGGCGCCGCTCGTCACGACGACTTACGCGCTACTCGGAGCAGGGCTGCTGATTATGAGCAGGAGACGGGGTGGCGAACGCCTGCTGCTGCAACTGGGTGGAGTGACGATGGTGATCGTCGTAGCGCGTCTGCTGCTCGTCGACCTGGCGAGCGTCGAGACGATTTGGCGGGTGTTTCTGTTCCTACTTATCGGGGGAGTGTTTCTTTACGCAGGTTACAAACTGCAACCTTCGCGGTCGTGATTCGCGGTTAGTGAGTAGCCCGCACTGATCGCTTAGCTGGCGACGCGCAGCTCCGCTTTCCTTCCATCGTCGATCCCGTAGCCAAGTGCGATCGTACCCAGTACGAGCAGCGCAGAAGTAAATAGCGGGACCGTATGCCCAAAGTGGTCGTAAGAGAAACCGGCCCACAGCGGAATCAGCACGCGCCCCAATCCGCCGAACGTCTGCTGCACGCCCATGTACAGTCCGCGCTCGCGGCTGGAGATCACGCGCGAGAGCATCGACGTCACGCACGGGAACGTGAACGCGGTGCCCAGCGGAATCAGCGCGACGGAGATGGCTAGGCTAACCCATCCGTGCGCGATGGGTAGTGTCGCCAGACCGGTTGCCAGCAGAGTGAGTCCGATCCGCGAGAGATACGCCTCCCCGTAGCGATCAACCATGCGACCCAGAATTCCGGCGCGAGTAATAACTGAGATCGCGCCGACGTAGGTGTAGAAGATCCAGATATTGTCCTTGCTCACACCGAAGCGATCGGCGAGGAACAGAGCGAGGATCGCCATCAATCCTGAGAAGGCTCCCATCGCAATCGCGTACACCCAGATCAGGCGCGGCGCTGCTTCGCCAGGGTGTGTCAGGACGTGCGCGATCACGGTGCGTGACGCGCGCGGTTTCTTCTCGTGCGCCTCGGTCATGTCGCGCGATTCGCGCAGAAATTTCCAGGCGAAGAAGATGTTGATGAAACAGAGCGACGCGGCGGCGAGCCCGGGGCCGCGGGAGCCGAGTCGCAACGCCGCCGATCCGATCGCCGGGCCGATTGCCACGCCGACATTGGTTGCCGCGGAAAGCCAGCCGAGCGCCTTGGCGCGATTGGCGGGCTCAACTGAATCGGCAACGTACGCCTGGATGACGCCGACGGTCCCACCGCCAGCGCCTTGTACCAACCGCGAGAGCAGTAGCAACCAGATCGAATTCGCAAACGCAAATACGACGTAGGCGATGCCCGCCGCCGACAGACCGACGAGCAATGCGGGGCGGCGTCCGTATCGATCTGAGAACCGTCCCCACCACGGCGCGCTGAGCAGCTGTGCGGCGGTGAACGACCCCATGAGGATTGCCACGATCAGCGCGCCGCCACCCATCTCGCGCGCGTAGAATGGCAACAGTGGGATGATCATCAGCAATCCCACCATGTCCACGAAGTTCGTGACGATCAGCACCGCCAACTTGGCGTTGGCCGCTCGCGATATATGCCCCCGAATCGCCGACGGCATCAGCCCTGTGCTCTACCCAACGCGGCAGGAGGAACTGCTCGGCCGACGACACCGGCGAGCGCGATGATGGTGAGAGCGTAGGGAATCATCTCGATGAATTGCGACGGAATCGCGTGACTGCCCTGCAGCTGAATCTGTAGAGTCTCCGCAGCCGCGAAGAGGAGACAGGCTGCGGCTGCACGTAGTGGATCCCATCTTCCGAAGATAACCGCTGAGATGGCGATGAAGCCGCGACCGGCCGTCATTTGGTCAGTGAACTGGTGCTGATCCAGCGCCAGATAAACGCCTCCCATCGCCGCCAGAATTCCGGAGATCGCCACCGCCACGTACCGCACGCGCGTCACGCTCACTCCCACACTCTCGGCGGCGTCGGGATGCTCACCCGCGGCGCGGACCCGCAATCCGAACGGAGTCTTGTAGATGACGAACGCGACGATCGGTGCGATCAGGACTCCAATCCACAGCAGCGGATTGTCGAATCCGGCAGCGTGGATGTTGCCGCCAAAGCCGGCGACGCGCGGCGAATTCGACGAGCTGGCAAAGAACAGTTTCAGAAAGAACCTCGTGACACCGATCGCCAGCAAGTTGATGGCGACGCCGACGACGACTTGGTCAGCCCGATAGCGTATGGTCGCCACTGCGTGAATCATCGAGAAGATCAGACCGCCAGTGATCCCGCAGAGAACTCCAATCCACGGACTACCCGAGTAGTTAGTACCCAACACGGCGGCAAAAGCGCCGCTGAGCATGAAGCCTTCGAGTGTCAGACTCACGATTCCCGAGCGCTCCGCTACCACTCCGCCGCTGGCCGCGAACAAATACGGCACGGCGATACGAATCATCTGCGTCAGGAATGAGATCGGGTTCACGCGTCGCTCCGTCGGCGCGCGCTGCGCAGCACC
>Ga0209160_1001867_pt1 | contig 17756 bp, 17 predicted proteins | sample GraSoiAngelo_153_FD_186167 | JGI IMG/M metagenome (GOLD analysis project Ga0209160, IMG submission 186167) | Grasslands soil microbial communities from the Angelo Coastal Reserve, California, USA - 14_1009_12_40cm (SPAdes) (version 2) | ecosystem: Environmental > Terrestrial > Soil > Grasslands ... | reverse complement strand
ACCAGCCTGCTCGATGCCATTCGCCAAACCGATGTCGCTGCCGGTGAAGCCGGAGGCATCACGCAGCACATCGGAGCCTCCGTCGTTTCCGTGGATGGCCGCCGCATCGTGTTCATCGATACGCCCGGCCACGAGGCTTTCACGCGCATGCGCGCTCGCGGCGCCAAGGTTACCGATCTTGTCGTCCTGGTCGTCGCCGCGGATGACGGCATCATGCCGCAGACGCTCGAAGCCATCGACCATGCCCGTGCCGCCGGTGTGCCCATCGTCGTGGCCATTAACAAAATCGATAAGCCCGAAGCCCAGCCGGAACGCGTCAAGCGCCAGCTTGCCGACCGCGGTTTAATGCCCGAAGAGTGGGGCGGCGATACCGTGGTCGTCGAAGTCTCCGCGCGCGAAAAGAAAAATCTCGATAAGCTCCTGGAGATGATCCTGCTTGTCGCCGATCTGCGCGAACTGCGCGCCAACCCGTCCGCGCCTGCCAGCGGCACCGTTCTCGAATCGCGCGTCGATCGCGGCCGCGGCCCCGTCGCCACGGTCCTGGTCCAGAACGGCACCTTGCATACCGGCGCCGTCTTCATCGTCGGCGCGGTCTACGGCAAAGTGCGCGCGCTGTTCGACGATCACGGCCACGCGGTCAAGAAAGCCGATCCCTCCACGCCCGTCGAGGTCCTGGGACTCCAAGGCGTTCCCGAAGCCGGCGACCAATTCCAGGTCGCCGACGAAGCCAAAGCTCGTCACATCGTCGATTACCGCCAAACCAAATTGCGTGAAGCCTCGCTCGCTCGCAGCGCCGGGAGCCGCATCACTCTCGATCAATTGCATGAGCAGTTGAAGAGCGGCGAGACCAAGGAACTGCCCATCGTCATCAAGGCCGATGTGCAGGGTTCCGTCGAAGTCTTGAGCGAACTGCTCCCCAAGCAATCCACCGAGCAGGTGAAGCTGAAGATCATTCACGCCAGCGTGGGTGCCGTCACCGAGACCGATGTCCTGCTGGCTTCCGCCTCGGGCGCCATCATCTTCGCCTTCAATGTGCGCCCCGATCGCAAAGCCTCCGACTTGGCGCAGCGCGAAAACGTGGACATCCGCCTGCATTCGATCATTTACGAAGTCACCGACGAAATTAAGCGGGCCATGACCGGGCTGCTCGAGCCGGTCTATAAGGAAACGCATCTCGGCCGCGCCGAAGTGCGCGATACCTTCCGCATCAAGGGAGTCGGAATGATCGCCGGCTGTTATGTCCTCGATGGCATCGTGAAGCGCGATGCCGAAGTGCGCGTGGTGCGCGAAGGCGTGGTGATCTACACCGGACGCGTCAGTTCGCTCCGCCGCTTCAAGGAAGACGCCAACGAAGTGCGCTCCGGTTTCGAGTGCGGCGTGGGAGTTTCGAATTTCAACGACATCAAAGTCGGCGATGTGCTCGAATGCTTCTCCATGCAGAAGCAGATTCTCGCCGAAGCCACCGCCTGACGATCCGACCAGGATCGTCATCCCGAGCGAACATCGTGAGCGAGGGATCTCTCCTCAAGATGTTTGGCGATAAATGAGTTGAGTGCGGGTGCGCCACCCTTGCGGGTTTTGCAACGGTGGGAAGCAAAATCGAGCAGCAAGTTTGCCGCTTAACTCCGAGGGTCTCATGCCTGTCGGTTTGCTGACCTTGGAAATCTTTATCCCTGACGCCCATTCCCTCAAGGACAAACGCCAGGTTTTGCGCAGCCTGAAAGACCGCCTTCGGGCGCGTTTCAATGTGGCCGTGGCCGAACTGGATCACCAGGACACCTGGCAACGCGCTCAGGTGGGCATCGTCAGCCTCTCGAACGATGCCGCCCACCTGGAGCAATCGCTGCAAGCCGTTTTCGCGGAGGCCGAAAATTTGCTCGGCCGCGACCTCGTCGACCACAACCTGGAAATGCTATAAACCACCCATCCGAACATGACCGTCGCAGGACATCGCCACGAACGCGTCGCCGGTGAAATCCGCCAGGAAATCAGCGCCATGCTTGCCGGCGAGCTGAAAGACCCTCGCCTGGTAGCCTTCGCCACCGTCACCGAAGTGCGCATGACGCCCGACCTGAAGCAGGCGAAAGTCTATGTCAGCGTGATGGGCAGCGATGCCGAGCAAGCCTCCACCATCAAAGGACTCACCGCCGCCGCCGGCTTCATCCGCCACGAGCTCAGCGAACGGCTGCAGCTCCGCCGCGCCCCCGAACTCATGTTTGTCCTCGATCGTTCCGAGGAGTACGCCCAGCGCATCAACGAACTCCTCCGCCGCACCAAATCCCCCGGCTGAGCCACCATGAGGCACCCATCCACCCGACCGAGGTTCCATAAGTAAGGAGGGGCATGATAAAGTAAGGAGCGAGGAGATTATCTGTGAAGAAGCATGCGCGAATCACGAGCAAAGGTCAGATTACAGTGCCGCACGAAATTCGGCGCGCCCTTGGCGTTCAGCCGGGCGATAAGCTGCTCTTCGAGAAAGACGGAAGCGGCGGAGTCCGCGTTCGGCCTGTGCGAATGAAGAGCCCATTCGAAAAATATCGCGGCATCGGAAGCCCCGGCATTGGTCGCGGCAGAAAGGCCGTTGTGCGATGGCTTCGTGATCTCCGCGGGCAATGACCACCGCGATCGACAGCAACATCCTGGTTGCCCTCTGGAACGAGGACGACGCCCTGAACACCTTGGCGCGCAAGGCTCTCGATGCTGCACTGAGGCGTGGGAGCCTCGTCATCGCTGCGCCCGTATTTGCAGAATTGCTCGCCTCCCCTTCGCGGGGTGAAGCATTCCTTGATGCCTTCTTCAGGGACACAGGAATGTCCGTGGACTGGGAGCTTGGCGAAACCATATGGCGCACCGCTGGGCGGGCATTCCAACGTTATGTCATGCGGCGCGCGAAGCAGCCTGGCTCCGGGCCTCGCCGCATTCTCGCCGATTTTTTGATTGGCGCTCATGCCCTGCAAAACGGGTTTCGCCTTCTCACCTTGGACGACCGCCTGTATGCCGCCGCTTTTCCCCGCCTCGCCATAGACACTATCTGAATCCCCGAACGAGGGCGGGCCGTCACCGGCAGAAGGCTCTGCGTGTCGCACTTCCTTGTTCCTATTTCGAGACGCGGCTTTTTAGCCCGGCTTTGCTCTCTCCACGTCAGGCTATTTACTCGTGCGGTAAAATAGAACATGCTCGAAGTTCGTCCGCTCGCGCAGGGTCTGCGTAAGGCTGCTGTCCCTGCATTCTGCCCTTCTCACCTCCGAGTGCGCGGCTTTATTCCCCGGCCAGCCCGAAACCCCCGCCCTATTCGTGGGCCATCTACAGCCCGTTTGGAATCGCACTGTTGCAGAACGTACCACGATGGTCCCGTGGGATCGACTGCCGCAAAGACTGGCGTCAGTTCCCTCGCCCTCGTTTCCGTTTTCTTTCCTAGGACTAAGCTCTGGGAAATCTGCACTTACAAGAGAATCGGGAGTAACTCCTGCAGAAGGGGCACCTACGCCAGAACCCAGGGGGGTACGCCCGGGCCGTGGCTTCGGAACGTTTGGCCGTCTATAGCTAAGTACTTGGAAGTCAGGAGACACTCGAGCGCAGAAACTAACCACCGCAGAATGTGCACTTACAAAAAGAAAGGGGGTGGGGGGCACGCCTCGGCCTCACCCCGAAGATCCCGCCTTCTGCCAACTAACAGCCGCATAGTTCTCGGTCTCCCCGAGCCCCGACATAACTGCCTTAGAATGTGCACTTACGAGATTGCCAAGATATCCTATTTAGAATCAACACTTGCAGAAAAACCGGGCTGGAGGGTCCCGCCTCCTGGCGGGTTGTTCCGGCCATGACCCGCAAACCACGTCCGGCTCCCTACGATGGCGCGCTCGTCGTCGACAAGCCCCGCGGCCGCACCTCGCACGACGCCGTAGAAGCCGTGCGCCGCATTCTCGGCTTCCGCCAGATCGGCCATCTCGGTACGCTCGATCCCCTCGCTACCGGCGTCTTGGTTTTGCTCCTTGGACGCGCCACGCGTTTCGCGCAATTCTATTCCGGCCGCCGCAAACGGTACGAATGCGGCTTCCGTTTCGGCTTTGCCACGGATACTTACGACGCCGACGGCACTCCGCTCGGCCCTGATACCAATCCGCAGTTAAATAGCGACGAAATCGAGCGGCTCGCCGCCGCCTTCACCGGAAAATTCCAGCAAACTCCGCCCGCCTTTTCCGCCAAAAAAATTCACGGCCGCCCCGCGCATGAACTGGCCCGCAAACACAAGCCCGTGGAACTGAAGCCGGTGGAGATCGAGGTATTTGAGTTTCGCCTCCTCGGCATCGAGGGTCCGCTGGCGCGTTTCTCGGTGGAGTGCGCCGCCGGCACCTACGTCCGTTCGCTGGCCCACGAAATGGGCTTGCAACTCGGCTGCGGCGCTCATCTCGCCGAGATCGTGCGCACCGCCGTAGGCGAATTCACGCTCGATCGCGCCGTAAGCCTGGACGATTTCGCGCGCGCCGCGCAATCGGGCCAAGCCGCGCAATGGATCGTGCCGCTCGGAAATTTGCTGACGGAATTACCGCGTGTTTCCGTGCTGCCGTTTGTCGAGCGCCGTGTGCGCCACGGCTCTCGGTTTCAGGTCGCGCTCTCGCAGGTTCAGGCCGGACGCCGTGAAGTCTCCCAAGGCGCGCCGGCGCAGCTCGATTCCGGCGAATGGAAGCCCGCGCGCGTGCGCGTGTTCAACCAGCAGGATCAACTCATCGCCATTGCCGAAGCGGTTGTGCCGCGAACCTATCAGCCCGTGCTGGTGCTTGAAGCCGAAGCGTGAACTCAGGGTTCGCGTCAGCGTTCTGGATTGGGCCGCTGCGGGCCGCCTTGCGGCGGAACAGGCGGAGGCACATTGGGCTGAGGACTGACGGGGGCAAAAGGATTAGGCGGCTCAGCGGTGCCCGGAACCGGATTAACTCCCGGTTGCGGCACCCCGGGAGCCCCTAAAGGAGGTGCGGCACCCGGGGCAGGTGGCACTCCAGTAGGTGGGGCTCCAGCAGGTGGGACTCCGGGGGGCAGTGGCGCTATCTGGCCTGGGACCGCGGGCTGCGGCGGAGCCGCGGTGCCGACGCCTCGGCCGGCGTAAAAGGTGCGGCCTTCGCGGGGCGTCAGGCGCAACTGGCGCGGCGTAATGGCGATCACCAGTTCAGTGTCGCTTTGCTGTTTGCTGCGGTCGCTTGGAAGCGGCCCAAGGAAGGTCAGGCCCGGCCATCCCGTAATGCTGCGAATTTCGCTCGATTCGATCAGGCCCGAGAGAATGCTGGTTTCATTTGCGCGCAGCCGCACCACCTGCTGGATGGTGCGATTGCTCAAAATGGGAAGACCATTCACGTCCTGGCCGGTCAATGTGCTGATATCGAACTGCATATTCAGCGAAACTTCATCTGGGGGATGCACTCGGGGTGTGGCATGGACTTTCAGTCCCAGGTCCACGTATTCGGAGGCCGGATAAGAAGCGAGCGGTGCGCTCGAAGACAGCTGGCTATTAACAGTGTTGAGGATGACCGAAACAGTATTCGACGACTGATTCGCGACGGCAACATCCAGCAACCCATTGCCGGCAAAATCGCCTTTTGCCGCGGCCACAGGGCTATTCCCGGTTGGAACGCTCAGAGGCGTCGCAAAAGACGCATTGCCGAGCCCGAGAAAGACGTCGAGAGTGTCGGCCGATTCGCATACCACAATCAAGTCGGGAAATGTGCCGGAAGCGAAATTCCCGGAAAGCAGAGCTGCCGGACCCGCATCGGTCGTAAAGCTGGTCGGAGCGCCGAATATGCCGGCGCCGTTGCCCAGAAAAATGGATAAGGTATTGTCGACCTTATTTGTCACTGCGAGGTCCGGCCGGCCATCGCCATTGAAATCCGCACTTGCGATTGCGGAGGGGCCTACGCCCGTGCCGAAATCAATTCGCTTGAAAAATGTTCCGTTGCCGTTGCCGAGTAAAACCGAGACACTGTTCGAGCCGCTATTCGTCACTGCCAAGTCGGTTTTGCCATCGCCGTTGAAGTCGCCGGTGACGAGCGCTGAAGGGCTCCTGCCGACTGAACTATCAATCTTAGTCGCGAACGTGCCGTCGCCGTTGCCGAGGAAAACAGAAACCAATCCGTCTGCTTGGTCCAGGACGGCGAGATCCAATTTCCCGGCGTTCCTGAAATCGCCGGTGACCATGGCCACGGGGCTGTTCACGCCAGTGATGGTGCGGCCCGCCGTGAACGTCCCATCTCCATTGCCCAACAGTATCGAAATGGTGTTGTCGGTGAAGTCGGCCACGGCAAGGTCGAGTTTCCCATCGCCATTGAAATCGCCGGCGACGATGGCGTCCGGTGCTACGCCGGTTGGGAAGGTGGACTGCGATCGGAATGTCCCGTCGCCATTCCCCAATAAAATCGAAACCGTGTTATCGCCCTCGTCGCCAACGGCCATGTCCAGCTTCCCGTCTCCATTGAAATCCCCTACGGCGACCGCGCTGGGCGAATGTCCTACCGGAAAATCGGTCCGTGGGAAGCTGGGTGTAAGGCTGCCTAGGGCGCTGGTAGAGAGCTGCGACACCGGCGCGACCAGGCTTGCCGACAGCAGAGCCAGAGTGATGGGAAAATGCTCACCCACGAAGAATGTCGCGGGCCGCCCATCCTCGACGCGCAACAGGACGCGTTGCGCGCTCCGCACCATGCTCAGAGTGCGGGAGAAATTTGCCGTGGCCCCCGGCAGCGTGGCCAGGAAAATCGTGTTGCCGCCTCCAAAAGCGATCAGCGGCGGTATCGCTGCGGCCGCGCCGCCTGAGGCTGCCAGCGGATTCTGCGTTCCGAATATATTCTGGATGACTTGCAAGAGCGTGCCCGAACTCTGGGCCTGCTGCAGTTCGCGGATGATGCCGGTACTCAGAGAAAAAGTCTTGACGCTCGTAGGGGGCGTGATGCCCAGGTCAAGAGCGGCGTTCCGGTCAACTTCGAGCAGATCGACTTCCAGGAGAAACTCGCCCGGCGGCTGCTGTACGTCCTTGAGAATCGCTTCGGCCAACTCGACATTTGCCGGCGTGTCCCGCAGGGTGATGCTGTGTGTCTTGAGATCCAGCTCGGTTCGGCGGAGACCCACAATGTCCCGGACCATGCGCATCGCCTCGGTCATCTCATCGTTCGTCTCAGCGGCTGGCAGCGGTATGGTTTTCTTGATTTCGGGATCGTAATCACGGCGCTTGTTCGCGGTATCGGCGGCAACAAAAAATGTTTTTGCGTCTACGGCGAACCAAAATGTGTTGGTCTGCTCCGAGAGCAGCCGCATGGCCGTATCGAAATCGACATCGGAAACACGAAACCTTATTTGTCGGTCCTGCAGCTCAGGATCGAATGCGGCGGTGACTCCGAATTGCCGCGCCAGCTCCTCATAGGCCGCGTGCGTCGTCCCGCTATAGTCAAAATTGCGCGTACCGGCGTTTGCTTTGATCACCGGGAGAGCGCTTGCCAAATTGTCGCCGGGCAGAGTCGGGGAGGGGTTCGCTTGCGCCAATTCCTGCAGGCGTTCCTGCGCAACTGCATAGCTTGGGTCCACTTCGAGCGCAGATTGCAGCAGGGCGCGAGCCAGCGCGGGATTGCCGCTGAGCAGTTGCCTTTCGGCTTGTTCGGTGCGTTGTTGCGCAAGCGCCGAACGCGCCAGTTGCGCACGAAGTTGAATAGTGCGATCGTCCGGGGAAAGCGCGGCGGCCTCCCCATACGCCTGAAAGGCGGTTCCCCAATCGCCCAGGGACTCGGCGCGCTGGCCTTCGTCAAAGGCTTGTCGTGCCTTATTTGTGTTGGGAGGAGTCAGCACCGAGTTCCTTCCGGCGGTAGCTGTGCCGGGCGATTGCGCCTGGAGGGAGAGAGAAAGAAATGGAATGAGTGCCGCCAGAATGCCGATCCCGATTCGGCCAATCCCCCTTCGGCGAGTTCCGATTGGGAAGATCCGGCGGGCGATTTCAGACCTAAACATGAGCGCATATTGTAACCGCCGAAAGAGAGCGAGGCAGCCGCAAAATGCCTTGACTGTGTGATTTGAAGGCACTAAACTGGATTTTGTTACTTGCAACTGATTTGCAACTGGGACTTGCCTTTTGATCTCCTCCTTCCTGATTGCTCTACGTGAAGGCGCTGAGGCCGCTCTAGTCGTCGGCATTGTACTCGTCTATCTGGACCGCACCGGACGCACGCGATTGGCTCGGTTCGTCTGGGCGGGCGTAGCTTTGGCCGCTGCTTTGAGTTTCGCGGCAGCCGTCGCGCTGGAACACTGGCAGATCAGCGAAGACGGATTTGAAGGCCTTTTGATGCTGCTGGCCGCCGTCTTCGTTGTCACCATGATCCTTTGGATGAACCGCGTAGCACGCCATCTGCGCAAAGAAATCGAGCAGCGGGTGGAGTCCTTTGCGCGGAAGACCGATTTGGCCGCCGGGCTTGGCCTGGGCACTTTCGTCTTCCTGATGGTTTTGCGAGAAGGGGCGGAGCTGGCGCTGATCTTGCGAGCCGTGGAGCTCTCCACGCAAGGAGTAGCCGTTTGGATCGGTACGGGACTGGGCCTCGCGCTCGCGATCGCCGTTGGTTTCTTTTTCTTTGAAGGCACCCTGAAAATTCCCTTGGGCCGCTTTTTTTCGGTAACCAGCGCGATTCTGGTAATCGTGGCCGTGCAGTTGGCGCTGACGGGACTGCACGAACTGAGCGAGGCCATGTGGCTGCCCTCGGGCAAACGCGAGATGGCGTTGGTAGGGCCCATTGTGCGGAATGAGTTTTTTTTCTTTGTGGTGATCTTGGGTGCGGCGGTGCTGCTGATTCTGCGCGAGTGGCGCTCCATGAGTTTCGCAGCCGCGCCTGAACCTGCAAATGCCGCGGATCGCCGCCGAATCCGCTGGGAGCGCCGGACCCAGAGCCGCTGGATGTTTTCGGCGGCGGTCGTTTTCGTCATCGTGATCCTTACCCTGACCGCCGATTTCGTCTATGCGCGTGTTTCTGCCGCGCCTCCGCAAGCGCAGACGGTGGCCGCGCAAAATGGCGCAGTGCGCATACCCACAGCCGAGGTAAACGACGGCAATTTGCATTTTTTCCAGGTGGAGGCGAACAACACCTCCTTGCGTTTTATCGTTATACGCAAGCCTGATGGCAGCTGGGGAACTGCTCTGGATGCTTGCATGATCTGCGGATGGGCGGGTTACCGGCAGAGCGGATCAGACGTGGTTTGCCGCAACTGTGCGTCCGCAATTTACGTCCCGAGCATTGGGCAAGCGGGCGGCTGCAATCCCGTGACTTTTCCTGCGCACGTCGAGGGCGCCGAATTCGTAATTGACATTTCCGTCCTCACCGATGCCGCGCGTAGAGTTCCCCAGTAGGCATACGCTCTCGTGTTTCTCAGGCTGATCACAGATTCTTTCGCCCGGCAGCCCCGGCGCAAGCTGCTGACCACGGCTGCCCTTGCTCTCGGCACAGCCATAGCCACGGCGACGCTCACGGTTGCTTTGGATGTGGGAGACCGGCTGGCGCGCGAATTTCGCAGCTTGGGCGCCAACCTCCTGGTCACTCCGGAAGCAGACACACTTCCGCTGCAGATCGGCGGCGTCGATTACCGGCCGGTGGATTCCGGCATCTTCTTGTCGGAGACCCAACTGGGCAAGCTAAAGACGATCTTCTGGCGGAATAACGTGATCGGCTTTGCGCCCTTCCTGGATGTCCCTGTTAAGGTGATTTCGGTGATATCTCCCGGCACTGGTGCGTACCTGAAGTCTTACCCGAGCGATCCCTTCCGTACGACTTTGATCGGAACTTGGTACCGGCACGATGTATCGATCCCCAATGGCGGAGGCGTTTTCAGCACCGGCGTGGCCGCTACAAACCCCGGCTGGCAAGTCCAAGGGCGCTGGTTCTCCGATGATTCCGCCGAAGCCGTTGTGGGCGCGAACTTCGCCCGCCGCTTAGGTATTAAATCGGGCCAAACTCTGGAACTTCGTTCCGGCGATTCCAGTTCACAACTCGCGGTCACCGGAATCATCTCGAGTGGCGGGCAGGAGGACGACGCTATTATCGCGCCTCTGGCAATCGCCCAGACACTTTCCGGGAAACCCGGACAATACCGGCGGCTTTTGGTGAGCGCGTTAACCAAGCCTGAAGATGCTTTTTCCCAGCGCGATCCCAAATCCATGAACCCGGCCGAATTTGACCGCTGGTATTGTTCGCCATACATCTCGTCGATCTCGCGGCAGATTCAGGAGCAATTGCCCGGGGTTAACGTTCGGCCCATCCGACAAGTTGCCGAGGGCGAAGGCCAAATCCTCTCGCGCGTCCAATCGTTGATGTGGCTGGTCACGTTTGCGGCGTTATTGGCAGCCGCGCTTGCCGTTGCGTCCACGGCGGGAACGACGGTTCTGGAGAGGACCGCTGAGGTCGCCTTGATGAAGGCCTTGGGAGCGCGCCGCAGGCTGGTCGGTGCATTCTTTCTCGGAGAACAGTGGTTCATGGCGATCGTGGGGGGATTGCTGGGTTACGCGGCTGGAATGGGCCTCGCGCACGTGCTGGGGCAGCGCGTTTTTGGAATCTCACCGAGCACAAGATTGATCCTGCTTCCGGTGATTTTGGGACTCGCCGCAGCCGTAGCGACCGCGGGAAGCTTGCTTCCCTTGAGAAAGGTAATGCAGTTAGATCCAGCGCCCGCCTTACGCGGCGAATAGGTCCGCCCAAGCGCGCGCCGCTACTGCGCAATCCGAAAAATGTTTTGGCGCATTCTTTGGCGATTGCTGTACGCGAGCCGCGCCCGGCTTGCGCTGGCCGTCCTGGCTGTCGCCAGCGGCGCGGCCGTTTGCGCCGCCTTGCTGAATCTCGACCTTGATGCGACAGACAAGCTGACGCGCGAATTCCGGGTGCTCGGCGCCAACGTCGTAATCTCAGCGCCCCCAAGCGGCGATGCCGCAGCCACCGTGAATCTAGACGCCATACGCCAGATCGAGGAACTTCGTTTGCCGGAAATTGTGGCCGCCGCGCCTTATCTTTACCTCTCGGGTGACGCCGAGACGGAGGGGAACAGAGCTGCGGTGATCGTGGCCGGGACATGGCTCGACGAAGTAAGTCGCATGAATTCGTGGTGGAAAGTTGACGGGAATTGGGTCAGCGCTCGCGAGAACCGCTCCGAGTGCATGATCGGAGAACAGGCGGCTTCGCGCCTCGGGCTGATCCCGGGACAAAGCGTCAAAGTGCATTATGCCGCGCGGGAAGCGACACTCAGAGTCGCCGGTATCGTCACAGCGGGCAGTTCCGAAGATAGCCAAATATTCATTGCGCTGCCTTTGGCACAAGAACTGGCTGGCATGGGAGAGCGGGCGAGCCTGATTGAAGTCATTGCCCGAGGCTCGGCCTCTGAAATAGAAGACGTGATCGGCCGCCTCTCAATTGCCCTGCCGGGTTTGGAGGTGCGGCCCCTGCGTCAACTCGCGCAGGCCGAAGGGCGGCTCCTCGAACGCATTCGCGGGCTGCTCTTCGGCACGGTGCTGTTGATTCTGGCGCTCAGTTCTCTGGCTGTTCTGGCGGCTATGGCGGGGCTCGCTCTCGAACGAAGGCGTGACGTCGGACTCATGAAGGCGCTGGGCGGTTCGGTGCGCACGATCATGCGGTTTTTCCTCGCGGAGGCTACCGCCATTGGTTTTGCGGGCGGAATTTTTGGATTCATCGTGGGCATGGCTCTTTCCGAGTGGATTGGCGAACGCGTCTTCTCGGTATCCATAACGCCGCGGCTGATTGTCTTGCCTGCTACTCTGGCGTTGATGGTGCTCGTGTCGCTCGCCGGAGCGCTTCCCTTGCGCTTATTGGGCCGTGTGCGGCCGTCGGACATTCTGAGGGGCGAATGATGGCGGCCTTGGTTCAGGTGGAGGATGTCTCCAAAAGCTACGGAGGGTTGCGGGCGCTCGATAGTGTCACGTTCGAGGTGCTCTCGGGGGAATGGATCGCCATCATGGGCCCGTCCGGTTCCGGCAAAACAACCCTGATCAATATTCTTGGCGGTTTGGATCGGCCGACGAGCGGACGCGCTATCGTGGATGGCGTGAACGTGGGAACCCTGGGCGAGCGCCAATTGACCCGATATCGGGCCGAGAAAGTCGGATTTGTCTTTCAGCATTTTTATCTCGTGCCCTATCTTTCCGCGCTCGAGAATGTAATGCTGGCGCAATACTTCCACAGCATCGCGGACGAGGTGGAGGCGGCGGAATCTCTGGTTCGAGTCGGGTTGGGAGACCGGCTTCATCACCTGCCGAGCCAGCTTTCCGGCGGCGAACAGCAGCGCGTCGCGCTGGCGCGGGCCCTGATCAATCATCCGAAGCTCATATTGGCGGACGAGCCGACCGGAAATCTCGACGAGGCCAACGAGCAGATCGTGCTGGAATTACTGCGGGAACTGCATCGCTCGGGGCATACCATTCTGCTGGTGACGCACTCGCCGGAGATCGGCCGCATGGCCGACCGGAGGATTGAACTGGCGCATGGGCGCCTGATGCACATCGTCGCGAATTTGACTTGATCTTCGGACGCCCGTGTACGCGAAGCCGCAGTGAGACGCAAGCGATACAGTGAAAGATGACCCATGCCGATCCCGTTGGACCCGCGAAAAAAACCGGCCGATATCAAGGTGCGCATCTCCACCGGCGCGGGCGTTGATATCGTATGGGCTGACCAGCACAGCAGCCACTACGACTTCGCGTATCTCCGGGAGCAGTGTCCCTGCGCGATGTGTGATGAAGAGAGGCGGAAAAAAGAAGACTTCGCCGCGCACGCGGGCAGCGGCCCGGGCGCCGTTCTGCCGCTATTCAAGCCGCGCCCGACCGCTCGCGCAGCCAAGGCCATGGGGAATTACGCCGTGCAGATCGATTTTTCGGACGGGCATACGACCGGCATCTACAGTTACGATTATTTGCGAACCATCTGCCCCTGCCAAGAATGCGCGAAGGCGTTTCGCTTGCACGCCCGCTGATCGCCCGCGCTCGAGGTTCGATCAGCCGCCATAAAAAAATCCCGTGTCGCGCAACGTGAGCGGCTCCGCATCCTTGCGAACGCCTGCTTCGGTTACTTCGGCCACGAATACAGTGTGGTCGCCGCCATGCACTTCGTTCACCACGCGGCACTCGAACCAGGCCGGCGGATCGACCAGCAGCGGAATCCCGTTTGGGCTGCTTTCGATGCGATAGCCATTCAGGCGATCCCCGGAGAGTTCCGCGCCGCGAAAAAACGCCGTGGCCAAGTCTTTCTGATCTTTTCCAACGACGTGGACGATGAACTTGCGCGAGGACGTAATCGCCCGGTGAAGCGCGCTATCGGCCTTGATAGCCGCCATGATTAATGGCGGCGTAAAGGAACTCTGCGAAATCCAGTTGATCGTGCCTGCGGCGGGACCAGAGTCATCCCGGGAGGTGGCCACAAAAAGCCCATACGTGATCATTCGCAGGGCCTTCTTTTTTATTGCGGGATCCATAGTGCTCCGGCTCCTTTCGCGGAGAGCTTCCAGAAATTCAGGCCGACCGAGCCATGATTGCCGCGGAAACCAAGCCTCTGAGCACGAAGATGCCGCCCGTGGCCAGCAAGAGCCATCCAGCCCATCGAAACGGCGCCCAGGCGAGAGAGAGCATAATCAATCCCGCCAGCGACAGCGAGCCGCCCCCGATCTTCGCGACCAGCCGGTCCGCTGCAACTCTGCTGAGACGGGCTCGGCGCCAGGTTCCCAGTCCCCAAAGAATGAGCACGACCGAGAGTGCGATCCACCCGGGTCGCCGAGGATTGAACAAATAGCGGCCGGTGAGCGCGAATAAGACCAGCAACGCGCCCACCAGCATGAACACAAACTCGTTCACGACGCGGAAGAGATGGCTGGGACTGGCCATGGCGCCTCACACGCGTTCAATGCGCACGTGCTGCAGAATCACGGGTGTTCGCGGGCGATCGTTCGAGTCGCGGGGCAGCTTGGAAATGTTGTCCGCCACATCCTGGCCCTCCACCACTTCGCCGAAAATCGTATGGCGCTTATCGAGCCAGGGCGTCGCCCCCACGGTGATAAAGAATTGGCTGCCATTCGTGTTTGGCCCGGCGTTGGCCATGGAGAGCCTTCCCGTCCCAGAATGTCGTAAGGAAGGGTGGAACTCATCGGCGAACTTATATCCGGGTCCGCCGGTACCGGTTCCCAAGGGGCATCCGCCCTGAACCATGAAATCGGGAATGACGCGATGAAAAGTGAGGCCATCGTAAAAGCGACGTTTCGTTTTCTGGCTGGTCTTCGGATCGGCAAATTCCTTTGTGCCTTCGGCCAAGCCGATGAAATTCGCCACGGTTTGAGGCGCTTCTTTCTCAAACAAGCGGCAGACAATGTTTCCCTGCGAGGTCTCGAAAATGGCGTAGGTTCCCGGCGTACGTGTCAAAGTGACCTCCCGAATGATTCCTCTTGGCCTAAAGCCAAAATATCATGACGGAGTTAGGCATCCGAAACTAGACCCGAAGCACAAATCTGCAAGATTCATCTCCGTCCCATTTTGATGCAAACAGCTCGCGAACGAAAACGGCGCCGGCATTCGCCCTCCGTTGCCGGGATGTTACACTACAACACTTTGCAGCGGACCGCTGCAATTGTAAGAAATTTTGCCGCGTGCTGCGGCCATTCCAGGAGGAATTCGGTGCATAACGTGGTCATCATCGGGAGCGGGTGCGCCGGACTGACGGCTGCCATCTATGCGGCGCGCGCCAATCTCAAGCCGCTGGTAATCGATGGGTATGAACCCGGCGGCCAGCTCACTTTGACGACCATGGTGGAGAATTATCCCGGTTTTCCCGACGGCATCCTCGGTCCGGAATTGATCGAGCATATGCGCAAGCAGGCGCAGCGCTTTGGCGCGGAGTTTCGCGCGGGAGCCGTAACGGCGGTCGACTTCAGCAACCGGCCATTTCACGTTACCGTCGCAAAAGAAAACTTCCTGGCTAAGACGGTCATCGTGGCCGCCGGCGCTTCGGCGCGCATGCTGGGCCTCGAGTCAGAGCGCAAGCTGATCGGACATGGCGTCTCCACCTGCGCCACGTGCGACGGATTTTTCTTTCGCGGTAAGGAAATCGCGGTGGTGGGCGGAGGCGACACCGCGATGGAGGAAGCCATTTTTCTGACGCGTTTCGCCAGCCGCGTTCATTTGATTCATCGGCGGCGAGAATTTCGAGCCACCAAGATCATGCTCGACCGCGCCCGCGCCAACGAGAAGATTCACTTCATCACGCCGGCGGTCGTGGAGGAGATCTCCGACGTGGACAAGAATTCGGTCGAGATCGTGCTGCTTCGCGATACGGAAAGCGGAAAGGTTTCCGAATTGCCGGTGGAAGGCGTTTTTGTGGCCATCGGCCACGAACCCAACACCAACGTTTTTCGATCCGTCCTCGAAATGGATGAGAATGGATATCTTTCCACCCGCAACGGCAGCAAGACCAATATCCAGGGAGTTTTCGCCGCCGGCGATGTGCAGGACTACCGCTATCGGCAGGCTGTGACAGCCGCGGGCTCAGGTTGCATGGCCGCCATGGATGCCGAGAAATTCCTGGAAGCGACGGGCCATTAAGCCGGCCTGCTTGACACTAGAAGATGACCGCCGTATCGTTTGCGCAACGCTTTAAATACGGCTGGAGATTCTCGTCCAATGTCTTGAAGGCTGTAGATCCTGAACCGGCCGCCAAGGCTGCGGAGGATAACAAGCCGCGTGTGGTCCGCCTGCTATTTCAGATGATAGAGACGCATCGCGTTTTCGGTTCCGATTTTCTGCCGGACTGCCGCGGGAAGCTGGTTGAACAGCAACACGGCGGGCTGCCAGCGCCGCGGCCCCGAGCCCTGCGGGTAATGCTGGTCGCTGCCGATGAAAAAACGATCCTGGAAATCGGTGAGGAGCTTCAGCCACTCCGGCTTGATGGTGCCTGAGGCGCCATTCGTCAGTGGCGAGGTCTTGGCGGTATCCACCGGGTCCAGCTTGATCTCCATAAACAGATTGGGGTGCGCCTCCAGCAGTCGCCGCATCAGCTCCGGCGTGCGATAGCCGGTGTTGTCCCATGCGAGATGTGCCCAAACGATCTTGGCGCGCGGATTATGGGAGAGCAGCCGCTCGAATGCTGCAATATTGGCGTGCAGCCGCGGCGGGTTGGGCGGAGACTTGAGGGGCGCCGGCAGGTCCATATCCTGCGGCACGGCTTCCATATGGATGGAGATGGGGACGTCGTGCTGCGCGGCGATATCCGCCAGCAGCAAAAACAGCGGGTGATCGGGCGGAGCGTACTCATAGGGAGTGGCGGAGGGAAAATGCTCCGCCGCCATCTCGCCAAATCCCACCGCACCCGCCGCGACAATGGCTTCGGCGCGTTCCTTGAATTTTTTCTGCGCATCGGAACCCGCATCTCCGGTGTGCGCCGCGTCAATGATCATGGGGTTGAGCGTGCCGCCTCCTCCGAGCACGGCGATCTTGCCCGGATATTTTTTCGCCGCGGGCAGCAGGCGCTCGACGTCAAACCGGTTCGCATCCGCCAAAGTAAACGGCGAAGGCATGAAAACGATCTTGGCGAGATTTTCCTCCGGCATGGCGCGAATGGCCGACTGCATCGAACCATCAACGTCGAACTCGTCCAAGTGCGTGTGCACGTCAATATAAGGGCTGAGCGCGGCAGTGGGTCCATGCGGCGCGGATGAGTTTCCCGTCTGCGCGGGCCTGGCTTGCGCTTGCCGGATTTGCGCCGGAAGAACGAGCACCAGCATCGTGCCGGCCAGGTTCATGCCCAAAATCAGCATCGGTTTGCGGAGCGAATTTGCCTGTCTTTGCCGAAGATTGGGCTGCATGGCGGCTCCTCGGATTGATGGGTAACGCAGCTAGCGGGCTGCTGTGTCCTCGATGCGCGTCTGGTAGCTCGCGGCTTCCATCCAATGCCCGCCGCGTTTGATCCAAAGCCGCGTAATATGCACGGGCTGGGCGTGTTCGGGCTGATGCTTGGAAATGAGAATGGCGGCCGTGCCGAAATCGAGCACGCGCATTTCCACCACCGGCATGGGAGTGTACCCGGCCATCTTGCTGCGCGCGAGATCTTCCATGCGGCCACGCTTGGTGAGCGTTTGATCGCTATTCGAGTTTGCGGCTTCGAATTCGTCGGCGACGTAGATCCCCCAATTCCTCGCGTCATGCGCCACGGTGTAGGTTTGCAGGGCCATAAAACCGGCAATGACGTCGCGCTCGTTCTGGGTCTTTGGCTCGAAGGGCACATCTTTGCAGGGGTTCTCGCAGGCGGCGTGCGTGCGCGGAGCCGCCTCCGGCGGCGCATCGAGCAGCCGCACTTCCTGATAGAGCAGCAGCCGCCATCCGGCCGGACGGTTCACCCATATGTGCAGGGCGTGATCTTTTCCGCTGTGGATCTGAACGCTCTCCAGGCTGCCATAATTGTGTGCGGTGAACTGCGCGTCGGCATCAGTGATGGCGGGCTTGGGGGCCTGCTGGAGCACTTCCTGGCGCGTCAGCGTTCTGCCGCTGGCATCGGTCCAGGTGAAGCGCACATCCAGCAATTGATCAAGCGCTGCGGTATCCGATTTGGCAGCGGCTTCGACGAACGCACGTTCAGCTGTCAGAGCGCGCTGCTCGAAATCCTTTTGGCCTTGCGGGGCCTGGGGGGATTCCTGCAGGGCTATAGGGGAGGCCAGCAGGCGCGGCCAGCAAGGCACGATTGCGCAGGCCGCAGAGAACGCGGTGAACATCA
>Ga0209160_1001866_pt1 | contig 17757 bp, 15 predicted proteins | sample GraSoiAngelo_153_FD_186167 | JGI IMG/M metagenome (GOLD analysis project Ga0209160, IMG submission 186167) | Grasslands soil microbial communities from the Angelo Coastal Reserve, California, USA - 14_1009_12_40cm (SPAdes) (version 2) | ecosystem: Environmental > Terrestrial > Soil > Grasslands ... | reverse complement strand
GTCCGCGCTTGACTCTTCCGCCGGGCAATCCGTAGGATGGAGGGAGGGCTGGGCTTTTGCCGGCGTAGCTCAGGGGTAGAGCGAGGGTCTCATAATCCCTAGGTCGTGGGTTCGAGTCCCACCGCCGGCACCAATTCTTCTGCTTTGCCTTAGTCAATTAACGATGTCGTGTGTTTCGCTAGCTCTGGCGTACCTAAGTTTTGAAGAAGCGCCACAGGGCTTTGCTCCAGAGTAGTGCAGCAATTCACTGTCGTCCACACCCTGGTCCATTCTGCGGCAACTCCAAGCTGCTATCTGCTCCAGGGCGATGGCGGGATCGGTGCACCGCCATTCATCCACGGCGACGGCGGAATCGGCGCGCCACCATTGGCAACCAACACCGGACCGGCGTTTGCCGCTGTCAGGTGCCGAAGACCAATTCCACCTGCCAGCACGAACAAAACCAGCACAACTACCGTCGACCACCCTTTCACGCTGCCCTTGATTTTCATTGTCTTTCCCCCTGTTCTAAATTTGCGAAGCAACCTTACTAAGGCAACCCGTGTGCCATAGTGCAGCATGCCGGTCGGGTAGTCCCACTATACTGTAAATAAAGGGGTTACGGCGAAGCACACGCACGACCTCCCCAACCCCAGTCGCTTGCGTGGGCCAACGACCTAACACAGATGTTTGGCGACCTAACATTTTTGCTAGATCTCCACGCTACCGCAGTGGTGGGCGTACTTGAGGATGAGCCACCTTCGGCATACTCATGGCATGGCACGTGACTCTAGTAAGACCTAAGCACCGAACATCAACCAAGGCACGGATGAATCCAGGGAGGTCCCGTGTGTCCAAAGATCCGCTAATTAACAGCGGCTCAGGAGGTGCATGGGGGATAGGGGGATTTGGTTGCTGGATTAACATCTGATGGCGAGGGGTGGGAAGCGCGGCCAGTCGGTCACCGGCGACTTGCGTTTATGCCGATCGCTGGCGCTTCAGCTTCAGATTCAGCGTGCGGATGAGCCGGAACAGATGGTTTGGGTGCACCCCGAGGATTCCGGCGGCCTCGGTATAGTTCCCGCCCGCCTGCTCGATGGCGCGCTCGATGAGGGCCTTTTTCGCCTCTCGGACGCCGTCGTGGAGTGCGGTGACCGGCTCCCCTGCCAATGTCGTTTCCTCCAGGACTGAGTCGGGCAGGTCCTCTGGCAGGATCATTTCGGTCGAGCCCAGCACCACCGCCCGCTCGATAGCATTCTCGAGCTCGCGCACATTGCCGGGCCAGTCGTAACGCATCAGGCAGGCGCGGGCCTTGGGAGAAATGCCGACCACGCGCCGCTTAACTTTCTCGCTGTAGCGGGCGGTGAAGAAGTTCGCCAGCAGCGGAATGTCTTCCCGCCGTTCGCGCAGGGCCGGCATTTTGAGGGCGACAACATTCAGGCGGTAATACAGGTCCTGGCGAAATGTTCCGGCGCGGGACGCCTCTTTCAGATCGCGGTTGGTCGCGGCGATCAGCCGGATATCGAGTCGGATGGGCCGCGTGCCGCCCACCCGTTCGAACTCGCGCTCCTGCAGAACGCGCAGGAGCTTGGCCTGGAGCGGCGCAGCGAGCTCGCCAACTTCGTCGAGGAATATGGTGCCCCCCTCGGCCATCTCCAGTTTTCCTTTCTTCTGCGAGACAGCGCCCGTGAAGGAACCTTTCTCATGGCCGAACAACTCACTTTCGAGCAATGTTTCGGTGATTGCCGCGCAGTTGATAGCTACAAACGGCTTGTCGCCGCGACCGCTGTTGCGGTGGATGTCGCGGGCGACGAGTTCCTTCCCGGTGCCGCTTTCGCCGTAGATCAAAACTGTGGAATCCTTTGTCGCCACCCTGGAGATGAACTGATACACCTCGCGCATGGGTTCGCTTTCACCCACCATGCTGTGCTCGATGTTCAGTTCCTGCTGCAGGCGCCGGTTCTCGCCTCCAAGCCACTCTATGCGCCGCTCGTTCTCCATAGCGAGTGCAGCGACGTTCCCGAGCGCGGTCACAAGTTGTAGAAGCTCCGAATCGAAACGGACTGCAAGTGAGCTGGCATCCAGGTAGATCACGCCCAACAGCTTGCCCTGAACCTCGAGTGGCACCGCCAAAACCGAGCGCACTTGTGGCGTCACCAGGCTCTCTGCCGCCTGAAAAGCTTCCTCTCCCGGCACGTCGTTCGAAAGCACGGCGAGATTTTCCTCGATCACCCGGCTCAGAATTGTCCGGCTAACCTGAATGGGCTGGTTCGGGCCCAGGCGTCGATCCCATCCGAGCACGGAAGAAAATCCCTCCGACCCTTCTTCGATCAGCAGGATAGCAGCTCGGTCTGCGGGGGCGACCTCGAGAACCGCCTCAAGCACTTTCTGGTGGAGCGCCTCCAACCCGTGAACCGAATTGAGGGTCCTACTGAAGTTCAGCAAGACGTTCAGGTCGCGAACCGTGCGCGCCGTTGCAGGTAGCGAGAGAGCCTGCGGAGGCTGCAGATAGAGCGCGTCCTGTTTTCGCAAGATTACTGTAGGTCCTCCGGGTGTTGGCGCGGCATCGATGTGGAGGGAAGCTTCGCTAGCAGAGGGCTCGCTGTGCGGCCCCTGGAACACGAAAGTCGAATTACCAACCCGGATTTGATCGCCGTGCGCAAGGACCCGTTCCTTCACCGGTACGCCGTTCACGAACGTGCTGTTCCGGCTGTCGAGGTCCTGGATGTGGAATGCCTGGCCATCCTTGCGAATGACGCAATGCCGGCGCGACACGAGCGAATCGAGAAGCGAGATCTGATTGGACGGCTCGCGACCAATCGAGACCTCGTCTTCTGCCAGCGAAAACACTCTGCCGCCGCACGGTCCGCTCACGGCTTCTAGTCGAGCATCACCTGCGGGGGCGGGCTGCTCGTTGGAGTCCCACGCCACACAATAAGTATACCAACGGACGGCACACCTGCGATACGCCCAGTACCTGGATTAGGTGGCCGCCTAACCCGGGTAGATGAAGCGCCAGCGCCGGATGCCTCATCGTCACTAACCCCTTTGTTTCCAAGCGATCTCGCAATCGCATCGTTACTCAGGTAATTAGAGGGGGTCGAAGATCAGAAGACAAGCTTCGAGACGGCTCCCGCGAGCGCGATTTTTTGTCCAGTTATGGCAGCCCGGGCCAGCTACACCTGGGCGGCAGGCGCCGCTACCTCAAGCCTTTCACTAGGTACAGGTTGGCGAGGTCGCGCTGGAATGAGCAGGCATAAGCTTTTCCGTCGGCCGATAGCGCCAGCGGCCCGAAGAACTCAGCCCCAGGCTCCGGCACCTTCAGCACACGCCAAGGCTCTTTGCGCCGCGTCGAGACATCCAGCCGACTGACTCTAATCGTGTCTCCTTCCAACTGTCGCAGGAACAGGTACCGCCCGTCACCGCCCCAGCGGACGACTGTCTCGCCGCTCTGAAGGTCGGATATGGTCCTGGGTGATCCGCCACTGATGTCGCCGAGTGACAGCTTGTGGGCCTCGGCAATAACGAACGAGTGGCCGTCGGGCGAAACCCTGGTGGCCCTGACTCCTTCGGGCGTGATCGGTTTCGGTCCCTCGCCGTCCAGGTCGTAGATCCAGGTGCGCACCGGATGCCCGGCCTGATTACCGGTGAACAGAATCCGCTTGCCGTCGGGGAACCACTCGGCGGACTCGTAGCGCATACCCTCCACATTCAGCAGCCGCGATTCTCCGGGACCGGTGGGGAGCAGCAGCAACTGCGAGTGCCCCGGCTCGTAGCGAATGCACAAGACCCACTTCCCATCGGGCGAGAGCGAGGGCCGATTACCATACCCGAGCCGCACCGCGGCAGACCCATCTGTCTTCCTCAGGTATATCGCGGCGTTGCGTCCCTCTCCGCCAGAGAGCTCGACGAAGAGGAGCGACTTGGCGTCGTCGGAAAGCTCATAGACCAACGAAGCGTCCAACCAAGCCAGATCGCGTTCTGTTGAGCCGTCGGGCGGCACATACAGGATGCCAAGCCGCGAATTGACGGCGCTGAGCAGCACTCGGCCGTCGCGTGCCACGTCCTGCATCACGATCCAGCCGGCGACTTGCGAGAGAACCCGCTGTCTGCCGGAGAGATTGACAGCGTAGAGCGCCGGATCGCCACCGGACTGGTTGGCCGAGAACCAGATTTCATCGCCCTTGGGTGACCAGTTCAACGCGCCGGTGCCGCGCCATCCCCTGGAAAGCACCTGCTTCGGGCGGTTCCGGCCGGCCACGCACACCGAAGCATCTCCCACTTCCGCGTCAAAATCGAAGAACGCTACGAGCTCCCCATCGGTCGACACACGGGGGCTTACGGGTGGGCGCCCCTCCGTTTCGTACAGCACGGTTCCCACGGGGTATTCCAGCCGGTACCGGCCGGCCACGGTCCGCACCACGGCGAGCGATTCCCCGTCCGGACCCCAGTCGGCGCCACTGACATTTTCCAGAATCTCGCGCGGCGCGCCTCCACTGAACGAAACGCGGGCAAGCGTAGCTACAGGACCGCCTCCTAGTAGAACCGCCATTTCGCCGGTCGGCGAGATGGCCAGCACTCTTCCGCTGGGCAGCCCCAATGGCCGTGCCTCGCGGTTTCCCGGCTGGGCGGAAAACAGCGTCGACGGGGCACCGCCCCACTCAGCGCTGTACACTACTGTGCCGCCGGGAGCGAACCTGGCCGAGGTGACATCGCCGCGGCGAAACGTCAGTCTCTGGAATGATGGTGGATGCGAACCGAAAAATCGCCGCGCAAAGTAAGCTCCAGGGACCAGCCCTAGCAGCACGCTGGCAAGCGCTCCGAGAGCGAGCCAGCGCGCCTGGCGCGTGGCACGGTTTCCCGCCTTTGGCTTTGAGATGGCGACGCTGCCCGACTCCAGTTCCTCGCGCAACTCTTCCAGAGCTACCTTCACGTCGGCCATGGTCTGCCAGCGGCGTTCCGGATCCTTTTTCAAACACCGGCTGATGATCCTGTCGAGCTCCGGTGGAATATCAGGAACGGACTCCGCAACCGGCTGCGGCTCCTTGTAAAGGACCGCCGAAAGCGAGGACAGCTTGGATGCACCTGTGAACGCCTGCCGCCCGGTAACCATTTCGTAGAGCACAGAACCGAACGAGAAGATATCGGAGCGCGCATCGAGTTGCTTGCCCTCGGCCTGCTCTGGGGACATATACGCAACAGTGCCGAGGACCATCCCTTCTTCAGTGAGCGGCGCTCCCTGCGCGTGCATCGTTTCAGCATAGGCGTCGGGTTTCGTCGTCCCACCCAGCTTCGCAAGCCCGAAATCAAGGATTTTGACCAGCCCCTGCGGCGTCACCATCACGTTCGAGGGTTTCAAGTCGCGATGCACGATTCCGGCCGCGTGAGCGACAGCCAGCGCGTCGGCAATCTGCGTGGCATATTTCAGCGCATCGCGAATCCGCAGTCCTTTGCCGCGGATCAGGTGATGGAGCGTCTCACCGGCCACCAGCTCCATCGCGATGTATTGGATGGACTCGCCCTCCAGCTCCTGTGTGTTGATGTCGTAGATGGTGACGATGTTCGGGTGGTTCAGCGATGAGGCCGCCTTTGCTTCCTGCACGAACCGCCTCTCGCGATCCGCGCTGGAGAGAGCCGAAGCGGGCAGGACCTTGATCGCCACCTTTCGGTCAAGGCGGGAGTCCACGGCCCTGTAGACCACGCCCATTCCGCCAGCCCCAAGCTTGGCCTCGATGCGATAGGACAGTAGTGTCTTGCCAACCACCGGCCCACCTCTCTGAGGGTCCCGATTCTAACGCAGATCCGGGAGGGACCTCCTTAAGGATGGTGCGTGCGCGGTTCAGCACGCAATCGAGCCCCAGGCGAACATTTCCGGGGTCGAGCGCGGCGAAGCTCTCGTCGAAAGTCAGAACCTCGGCCAGAGCATGGCTAGGTAGGCGCCGTGGCGAGGTATATTAGACACCGCTTTGGGGCAAGTCAACGCAGGGGTGCTGCCGTTGCTCCCGTGCTCCCGAAGGCGACTACGTGATTGGCCCGGTCAGAGGTGCCAAAAAGAAAGATGGAGGGTGATTTAGGTCTTCGTCGTGAAGCGCAGCTTGGTTTTCGCGGGGGAAGTAATGTTTTTCTTGCCGGTCGTGGCCGGGCCCGCGGAGGCCGTCGCGCCTCCGGGCGCCGGCTCTTCGGCGGCCGGCCTCACACGAAGACCCGGACGCTGGCCTCGGCTCGCAGCTTTCCCAGCGGGCTCGTGCGGGCGCACTACGATCGCAAGCGATAGTCGACGGCGCCCGCCGATTTCGTCGGCACGACTCACGCTTGACCGCCATATGGACGTTCCATAGACATGGCAGTCTCCTCCGCGATCAAGACCGAGCGCCCTTCGGCGGCCAGCTCGGGGCCTCGACGCCGAACTGCTTGGCGTATGAGGCAGGTGCCGAAGCTCTTCCCCTATGGGAGGAGATATGGCCGGGACCTGCGATGAAGCTAGTCGGCCCGCTTGCTGCTCGCTCGCCGGGGCTTCGGCTTGCTCTTGCCCTTGAGATTGAGCGCCACTGCAGCGCGGATGAGATCCTTCAAGGCCGCCTCATCGACCTTGTCGCCTTCGTGGATGTCGATGGCGCGCCTGGAATTCCCGTGGAGGCTGGAGTTGAATAGACCTGAAGGGTCCTTCAACGCAGCTCCCTTGGCAAATGTCATCTTGACGACTTTCTTGTACGTCTCTCCCGTGCAGACGATGCCGCCGTGAGACCAGACGGGAGTCCCCATCCACTTCCACTCTTCGAGGATCTCAGGGTCTGCCTCGTGCATGATTTCGCGCACTTTCGCGAGCGTCTTCCCGCGCCAGTCCCCAAGTTCCTTGATCTTCTCGTCGATTAATGCAGAGGCAGATTCCACCGGGACGAGCCTTTTCATGTACAGCTCCAACTCTCGCACCTACTTTAGGTGTGCTCAGCGTAACCTGCAACCTCCGCAAGTGGAAGCCTCTTCTGGTTCGATAGCAGTTCGGAAAGATGGTGGGCGGGTGGCAAGGAAGAGGAATCCGGAATCTTTCAGGCTCCCTTCAATCGAACGAGGAAGCTCTCGCACACTCACAACTCAAAACAACTCTTCTCCTTTCTCTGACTTCTAGTTTCTAATTTCTAGTTTGCCCCTGGCTCGTCATCAAGGGTGGTAGGCCGCCAGCGCTGGACGCCACAGCCCCATCGTCGGCGGCTGGTCAAAGCGAAGCAAAGAATTGCCCACCCTTTGTCGCGCAGAATCGTCCGGGACGCCCCAGTAGAAACGACCGGGATGCAAAAAACGCACAAACGACGCGCACAAAACAAAATCGCAAAGGGTAGGCCACGCGGAGCCGTCTCAGCCTGTTAAGGATGCGCCACCCGCGGATCCAGAGCGGGAGAGAAATCCGCCGTTTCTAGCGGTGCCGATTGCTAGAATTCGCCTTAGGAGAATGCCCAATCTTTGCGGCCGACGCCCATTTTCGACACGGACATCTTCGGCCACGTTCAAGATGGTTCGATCTCGCAGCAGGACTGGCGGCTCCTACTTGCGCATCGCCCCGGCCACGGCTGGCGACTTAGTTCGGTCACCACTCTGGAACTTCTCGCAGGCGTTCACGATGAGGTGCGCCCCGAGAATTTTATTCAACAAAGAAAGCAGATCGAATTCGCCTACCAACTTTTGAAGGGCCGCATCCATGAAGAACCTCGTTTCTTAATTTGCAACGAAGTGCTCGGGCGCCCACTGCCTCCCGAAGTTCCACGACTCCCGATCGAAGTCCTCGCCGACTACATGACGGTCGTGCGCCGCGCTAATTCGCTGGAAGAGATTCTCTCAAATCGTGTCCGAGTAAATAGATTAGTGACTCGAGGAAAGGGCCAAGCAGGACTTGCAGGATTCAAACCGTCAGCACTTACAAATTTGGCTTCAGGTCCGAGGCGCGCTTGGCAGAAAGAAGTCGAGCGTAACGCCAACGAAATCTATCCGCGTTGGCGCGAGCACTTTCAAGAAACGAGAAAACGTCTGCCCGCTGAACTCCGCAAGGAAGTTGCGACTCGTCTAGTTTCGGATACCGAGCGAGTGGAATACAGCGAGAGTTTCCTTCGATGGATGGGTGCGCCGACGGAGCCTGGCTCCGTTGCTGAAATCACGAAGAGACTCGACGCCGTTCTTGAATTCACGATCTTCGTGACGCGCGAATTCCTCACACGAAACTACAACTTAGAAAAGAATAAGTCGGACGTATACGACCAGTTCCAGCTGTACTACCTTTCGATGGATCGATTCATCATAGTGAGCGAGGACAAGAATCTTCGAACGAGAACGGCCCGGTCCAGTCAAGCGAGGCGAATCATGTCGTTCGATGAATTCCTCAAAACCCTCTAACTGCGGCGGGTGGCGGCGCCTTAATTCCGAAAAACGCCTTTGGGTCTTTCTCTTGCCCTTCTCCAATTTCTATTTTCGAATTTCTACTTTCGGGTTCTACGCTTTGGTTTTAGGAGAGTAGATGCGGCCCGACGATGCCGATCAATTCGCGGGGGCTGATGATTTTAGTTTTCTTCCAGAACTTTGGGAAATGGCGCTGATTGCCGGTGATCAAGTAGTCCGCCCGGGCGGCGTCGGCACATTCGAGGAAAATATTGTCGGCGGGGTCAGAGGTGACTTGAAGCGAGCCGGAGGGCGCGACGAAATGGGCCCGGTTTTCGAGGAGTTGAAGAAACTGCTGCCGGAGCCCTTTGCGGATATGAAGTTCCGCCCGCGATAGGACGGAACGGTACTCCGCGAAGACCGGCTCCGACAGGTAGACGCGGGCCGGCTTCGTGAGGGCCAGGAGAAAGACGGTGCGTTGCAAATCGGCAGGCTTGAGCGCAGCCGATACAACGATATTGGTATCGAGGACTAAACGAAGGGGAAGCATCCAGTCCTCTCACTGGTGCATGGCCGGTGAGGCCTTACTTCTTAGCGCTGCTTTTTCGGCTAGCCTTTTTTCCCCTGCGGGCCGCTCTGATGATGCCGTCAATCTGGCGCGAAGAAAGGGACGCGGTGCCCTTGCGCCTGGATTCCTCGCCGATGGCTCGCAGAACTTCGGGCTCGGGAGCGGCAAGCCGGACATAGTCCCGGATGCTCAGCAGGATCGCTCGGGGAGTGCCGCGCTTCTCGATCACCAGGGAGCGGCTTTCCTTATCGACGCGGTTCAGCAGCTTGCCGAAGGTCGACCTGGCCCGCAGGGCGGGAATCACGATGCTATCCTTCGCAGCGGTCTTAGTGCTTGGCATAAACTCTCCAGTTCATCTACTTGAACTGTACAGTTAAAAATTTCACTTGTCAATAGCGAGGGAGGGGCGGAGCTTGCCGGAGGCGAGGGCGTCGAGGGCGCGGAGGCGGGCGGCGAGTTCGGTGGCGGTCAAGCGGCGCTCGCGGTAGAGGCGGCGGAGAAAATCGTCGGCGGCCTTTTCCCCTTTCTGGACGTTGCATTCCATACAGCTGGAGACCAGGTTGCGGTAGGAATTGCGCCCCAACCGCGCCTGCGGCACGAAGTGGTCCAGGCACTGCACCGTCGGCGTGGTCCGGCGCAAACAGTAAAAGCATTGGCCGCGCTCGCGCGCGTGGATGGCCTTTCGCAGCGGCTTGCTGCGCAGAAAGTCCGCTTCCTCGATGTTAACCGCAGCGCAAGCGCCCGTCCCCTGTTCCTTGGCGGCGGCCCGGCTTTCGATGCGATTCAGCCTCACTGCGCGAATCTCGTCGGGCAGCCGCACCTCGACCACGTGCCCGGCTTTGCTGCGCTGGACCAAGCGCAATGCACCTTGGGCCGCGAGCCGGCGTACGGCCTCGCGCACCGGCCCCGTGGATAGCCGGATATTGCGTCCCAGCCACTGAATCGAAAAGCGGAGGCGGAGTTTTCCTTCCAGCCGGCTGTGCCGCAGGAGATGCGAATAGACCGTGCGGTCGATGACCGACAGGCGCAGGCGCGGCACGAGTAGGTCTTCCAATTGTTTCCAGATAAGTTCGGCGTTCGGTTTTTTGTTTTTCATGGTTGGATCCTAGGGAGGTTGACAGCCCCGACAAGGTCGGGATCCCCGGCAAGAGCCGGGGCACACAAACCGCGCTTCGATGGTCAGTTAACAGTTCACAGGGGAAAGTAAGGACAAAGACTTAACACAGAGAACACAGAGGCCGGAGCACGGAGGCCGGAGCACGGAGGTCACAGAGAAGAAACTAAGGGCACGACATATCGTGCCCTTACTTGGGACGCGCTAAAGCGCGCCCCTACAAGGACTCGGGACGATCAGGACCGGAGATGTCGCCGGTCAACTTCTCAGCAGGGGCAAAGCCCGAGCCGGGGGAAATGCGGCGCAAAAAGAAAAAGGGCGAAACCGCGGTGGGGCCGCAGATTCACCCGAGAGTCCTTATACCAAAACTAAAACGCTTTGCAAGCCCTAATTTCAGGTAATTCTATGTAGCCTGGGCAGCGGAACACCGATCACGCACCGTCTTGCTACAGCACGCCCATCAGCCTAAACTGGAATCCATGGTTCCCGCGAGCTTCCGAATTCGTGATCGGCGGAAAGTTGTTGCGCACAACGCCGAACCGGACCCCATCAAGGTTGTGCCGTTCGGCCGTTACGGCGGCGGTGAATGGACCGGGCATCCCATCGGTTTGGTCATAGCTCTCGGCCTTCTTTTGATGGGGCTGATAGGTTTACCTCAGTTCCGGTTGTTCTTTGTGGGTGCGCTTGTGCTGGGCAGTCTCTGTGGACCCTTACTCTGGCTGCATCATCGATAGGCCAATGATTCCGGCGAGCTTCCAAATCCGCGACCTGACCATTCGCCCCGCTGCGATCCTCGCACCGATGGCGGGCGTGACGGACACGCTCTTCCGCCGCGTGATTCGCGGCCTCGGTGGCTGCGGCCTGCTGATGACCGAGTTCACCAGCTCCGAAGGCATCACACGCAGCGCCAAAAAAACTCTGCGTTATCTCTATTTCCAGGAAGACGAGCACCCCATCACGGCGCAGCTCTTCGGCGCGAATCCCGTAGTGATGGCCGAAGCCGCAAAAATGGTCGAAGACCTCGGCTACGACGCCGTGGACATCAATCTTGGCTGTCCCGCCAAGAAAGTGGTGAAGTGCGGCGGCTCCGGCCTGCTCCGCGACCTGCCGCTACTCGAACAAATCTTCAGAGCCGTCCGCGCCGCCGCAAAAATTCCTCTCACCATCAAGCTGCGCGCCGGCTGGGATGAAAACTCCATCGTTGCCGTGGACGTCGCGAAAATGGCAGAAAGCATCGGCGTCGAGGCCGTCGCGGTCCACCCGCGCACGCGTCTCCAGGGCTACAGTGGCGCTGCCGACTGGTCTCTCATCACCGCCGTCAAGCAAGCCGTGAAAATTCCCGTCATCGGCAACGGCGACGTCAACGTGCCCGAAGATGCCGCGCGCATGTTTCGCGAAACCGGCTGCGATGCCGTGATGATCGGCCGCGCCGCCGCCACCAATCCCTGGATTTTTTCGCAGATGCGGCAATTTGCGGAAACCGGCCGCTACACCACTCCAACAGAGGAGGACCGCTATCGGTTACTGATTGACTACTATGGGCAAATTTGCGCTGCCAACCTGCCCGACGGTATAGGCAAAATGAAGCAGTTCGCTTGCTGGTTTACTCATGGCGTGGGGAACGGCAGCGAGCTTCGCCGAATCGTACACGCGGCGCGAACGCCCAGCGAGGTCCTCTCGAGCGTCGAACGCTTCTTTGAGGGCCGAGCCGCCGCACTCGCCCGGCTTACGGGCGCGCAGGAAATGGACGGCCACGACCCGGTCGAGGCCGCCAGAATCGAGGACCCAGCCCATGGTCCGAGTCAGCACGTCCGTCTCGAGCCAACGCTCGGAACGTAGAATCGCCGTCCGCCTACCCATGTATGTTCGCGGCCGCGACTCCCGCGGCATCGTCTTCGAGGAAGAAACCTCCAGCGAAAATCTTTGCCGCAGCGGCGCCGCTTTTCTGACGCGCTTCGACGTCGCCGTCGGCTCCGACCTCGAAATCCGCATTCCATTTTCGAACTACGTCTCGCGCCGCATGGAATCCGATTTCGCCACGCGCGGCCGCGTCGTGCACGTCGCTGAGGCGCAGTCGCACGGCGAAAAGCTCGTTGGTGTCCATTTCACTGGCCCGCGCTTCCAGCGCCTGTTTCGCTCCGAATCCGCCGCCTAGCCTGATCCTCAAGTGGAATTCCTGGCTCGCCTGCTACTCCGGTACGATCACGGGTTTTGTTTTGGGTAGCGCGTCGAGCGTGGTCTTGTCCAGGTTCAAATGCGCGGCGACAAGTTCCGGGGGCGTGTGGGTGAGCCACTCGGAAAGCGCGAGGTCTTGATAGTAGCTGCTCTTAAACATTTCCAGGAATTTCAACTCCGTGTTCCCGGTATTTTCGATGTAGTGCGGAAGCGCCTTCAGCACGTAGCCGACGTCCCCGGTTTCAAAGTCCATGGTGCGCGCGCGGCCCCCCGTGGCGAACACCGTCATGCGCGCCTTGCCGCCGATATAGAACTGCCACTCGTCGGCGTTGGGATGCCAGTGCAGTTCGCGCAGCCCGCCGGGACGCAACGTGACCACCGCCGCGGCGATATTCGCTGCTACCTTGAAGCTGCTCGAATCGATGACCCGGACCTCGCCGCTCTTGGAGCGCTTCGTGGGCGGCTGCTGCATGGTGCGAAAGGCAAAATCAATCGGGGAAACGCCCAGCGCTCCTGCCGCAATGCGTTGGTCTTCCGCCAGCGGTCCGGGGACCTCGGCCTGAAAAATAAACAGCTCTTTCCTGGGCATCTTTTCCAGCGCTCCTTGAGAGACGCCGAAATTCTTTGCCATAACGTCGCGCGGCGTGTGCGCCATCCAGTCGGAGAGCAGCACTGTCTCATACTCGGAGAAGTTGCCATCATCGAACACCAGCAGAAATTCGGTCCCGTCCGGAGCAAGTCCCTGAATCGAATGGGGAATTCCGGGCGGAAAGTACCAGAGATCGCCCTCCTTTACGTCGGTAACAAAGCTCTTGCCGTCCGAATCGATGCAAGTGATCCGCGCGGTGCCATACAGCATGTACGCCCACTCCGCTGCCGTATGCCAATGCAGTTCCCGGACGCCGCCGGCGGTGAGTCGCATGTTCACTCCTGCGAGCGCCTTCGAGACTGCCAGTTCGCGCACCGTCACCTCACGCGACCACCCTCCCTGGTGAAGCCGCTTGTGAGCGAAAGAGAAGGGATACTTGAAGGTTTGTACCCCGCCCGCGTCCGTCGCCAGCGGGTTGTTCGAGTCCGGGTTTGCGGCGTCTAGAGCGGCGTTCGTCGGACCCGGGTCGCTTCTGCTTCGATCGGTCTTTGGCTTTTGGGCTGACTCCTGCCCCTGTCCCGCAGCACCCTTTGCCGACAGCATGCCGGCAGCAGCCAGGGCGGCTGAGCCTACTCCCAGAAACCCTCGCCGTGTCCAACGGTCTTTCTCCGTTCCCTTGGGCATGTTTCACCGCCTCCTGCGGGAGCAAACCAGCCTTTACTTTTTTCGTGCTTCCCGGTCGCACGATAACCTACACCGAAGCATCTCCGTACACAATCCCCGTTGAGGTGGCTCAATCCACATCTCCCTTAGAGTTTCCCGCGTGCTTAGCTCCCTTTGCTTACGATGGGCATGGCGCATGCTTCGTGCTCTGAGTCGGCCCAGCGGATTCCCTAGGTGGCAGCGGACCGGAACACGCAGAAGGGGCACGGAAAAGTCCCTCGAAGAGAGATGAACACTGCTGCGGGGGCGACCGCGTCGCCCTTCTACTTCCCCAAATACGTCGCAATAAACCAGCTATTCCCAAACGGGTCCTTCACGCCAGCCGCTCGATCGCCGTAGGGCTTGTTCGTGGGCGCCTCGACGGAGGTGGCTCCGGCGCGGAGAGCCTGGGCGTAAAGGGCGTCCGTATCAGGAACATAAATGTGGAGGTAGCAGGGCATCGGCTGAAATTCGCCGTGGGCTTCGTCGATCTCGAGGGTAGCGTTGCCGATGCGGATGGTGGCGTGGAGGACATGACCCTCGGGCGATTTGTGAACGCCCAAAGCCTCGGCGCTGAAAGCGGACTCGAGGAAGGGAATCATCTTGTGGGCGTCGCGTAGGTGGAGATAAGGCTGGATGGAACGAAGGCCTTTGGGGCCGGGAGTCCAGCCTTTGGGCGTAGCGATATACCAGCGGTTGCCGAATTGGTCTTGGATGGCACCCCAGCGGTCGCCCGAAGGATGGTCGTCGGTCGGTGGGTAGATAGAAGTGGCGCCAGCTTGCAGGGCGCGGGTGTAGGTGGCATCGGCGTCGTCGACGTAATGATGAAGAGTAACGGGAGTGGCAGGATATTGGTCGTTTGCGTCGCCCAACTCGATCATGCCGTTACCGACAGCGACCTCAGCGTGCATGATCGTGCCGTCAGGGGCCGGAACGCGGAGACGTTCAACGCCATTGAAAGCAGCTTTGAGGAATTCGACGAAGCGCGTCCCGCCGGCCACCAGGATGTACGGCGTGATGGAAGTGAAGCCGGGACGCATGTAATGCAAGGACCTTTCCGGGGATGGTGCTACAGCTTCGTTCATGGATGTTCTCCTTTGCAAGTCGGACTTCAGGGCGATTCGGAAACTTTCGCGCGGAAGGTCGCGCAAGACCTGGGCAATGGGCACGAGAACAGCAAGGCTGGGGCTAGGGTCTCGCTCTGGACGCGGCCGCAGCGATACCAGCATGGCCTGTACGGCCTCGTCCACTTGTTCACTGAGGGGGCGCTTAGGCATGGCCACTCTCCATCTGCGCCCGCAAACGTTCCAGCGCCCTCAACTGCAATTGCTTGATCGCGCCCTCCGTTTTTCCCAGCCGCCCGGCAATCTCCCGGATGCTCCGCTGGTCGACGAACCGCTGATGCACCACTTGCCGCTGCGCCTCCGGAAGCTGCCCCACGAGCCGGAACAATCTCGCGCGGTTCTCGATGGCCCGCAGCTCGGAAGGCCGCAAGCCGGGATCGGCGACCAGCTCTGCCGGATCCTCCGGGGAAGGGAACTCCCGCGCGACGCGCTTGGCTTGATCCACAACGGCATTCGCCGCGATTCGTAGCAGCCACGCCGCGAACGAAACCCCGCGCCATTCAAATCGCGTCAGGTTAGCGAGCGCTTTGTGAAACACGTCCGAAGTTACATCCTCGGCGGTAGCGCGATCGCGGACCCGGCTGGCGATGAACGCGTACACGCGCTCAAAATGCATCTCGTAGAGTGCTCCAAATTTCGCCGGATCGGTTTGCGCCGCCTCGACAAGCGCACGCTCGTCCGCCTGCTCGGCAGAGCCCGCCTTCTGAAGCGGGCCGCCTTCCGGCAGAGCGGCCTTCCTTCCCGGTCGTTGGGTGGCCTTCATCGCTCTGTGAATAATAACTGCCAGGCGCGCAAAAGGTTACGGTCCAGAATTTACGTCTGTTGGATTACGGGAACGCCCTCGAGCAGTGGTTCATTGGAATTCGACAGTACGCCATCAGGAAACACGTTAATCACCGTGGCGCGCCGCGGTGCGGGCGTGGCGGTGGGATTTGAGAATCTTGAGTTGACCGGTGGGGGAATCGAGTCAAGAATGTTTGAACTATGACTAGCCATACGGCGCAAAAACTAGCGGACAAAAACTGGCGGTTCTGGGAACGGGGAAGCTCGGCGCAAAGCGCCATAACGAAGAGCTGCGCTAGTAAGAATGGCGACCCGGACAGCGTCGGAGCCGCGGTAGAGAGGAAACGCTAGAAATTACTAGAGATGTACTTCTTTAGTACTAAAGTACTGATAGTCCTGATGCTCACTCGGGTTTTCCCTGGCTTCTAGAATCAGGTATTCGCCGAGTTGTTGTTTTCCACAACACATTCACCATGCCGACCAGCGTTAACCGGAAGCGGACCGGGTTCCATCTCAGATTTCTCGGACACCTGGCCGCCCCTGCCCTTCTGGAAGCCGCATATAACCTAAGCATCCATCCTGCCTGAAAAGGGAGAGTGTAACGCCTGGGTAAGAAGGGACCTATGACGACCAAAGTACGTTTCCACAAGCATTGGCGCGCGGTTGGAATCACTACCCCGCGCCTACTATTTACCATCACAACTTTTCTATTGTTGCTCCTGATTGGCACGCGGGTCGCAAATCGCACCACGTTTGCCGGCAACACGGTAGGCAGCTTCGAGATCGACGGAAACCTGACCGTCGATCACTTGGTGCCGCCGTCAGAGCCCATAGATTGGGACAGCAGCCCCTTTCCCGCCGCCCTCACCACGTTCACCGACAGGACGGGGCCAACCGATGATATTTTCGGCCAGGGCTCCAAAGAGAACGACCAGAGCAGTTGGGTCTGCACCACGGGAAGCGCTCCTCCCAAAGACGACGTCGTAAACGAAATCTCAGTCAATGGCGCTGCTCCAATAGCCGGCGAGATCGCCTTCCGGTTCTTCCCTGTCAGCGGCGCGCAGAAGCAGTTCCTCTACGCCAACTGGTCGCGCCTATCAAACAACGGCGACGCCCATATCGATTACGAGTTCAACCAGGCGGACCCCTCGACGAATCCCGTTCCCGGCTGCCCGCAACTGCCGGTACGTACGCGCGGCGACTTCCTGATCGCATTTGATACACAGTTTGGGGGTGCCGTCATCGGCGTTAGCGCCTTCACGTGGAACGGCACTACTTTCGTGCCGCTTTCCGTGGGGAGTAAGGGGATTCTTTGGGACGCCGCGGTAAACACCGCACCCAGCATCACCGGATTAACAGCGACAGGAATCAACCTATTCGGCGAACTGGCCCTCAATGTCACCGATACAATCGGAGAAATCGCGTGCAACAAGGTTCTTTTCGTGGCCATGAAGACGCGGGCTTCGACGTCATTGAGTGCGGAACTAAAGGACCGCACCAGGATTAAGCCGGTCAATTTCACCATCTTTAATCCTGCAGGTGCGAACGCAAGCGGGAACGCCGCAGCGGCCCAAATCCAAGACAAGCTCCTGGGAATCAACCAGACGCTACCGGCCGCCACCCCTGCGACCTGCACACAAGGTGTTTGCAGCTCGCAGTCCGGCACCGGCTCCACGAGCAACAGCAACCAAGTCCTGAACGTAGCGGTTCCGCCTCCTGGTGGCGCTGTCCTGAAGGCCAACGTGCTCAGCGCTTCGAGCACGAGCACGGTTGACCCGACAACGAACACGGCGACCGATACCGGCATTGCCGAAACGGCCGGAGTCAACCTCGTGGGTGGATTGGTCACTGCAGACGTGGTGCGGGCAGTGGCTACTGCACAAGCCTCTGCTTTCAACTCTTCGTTCAGTTCAGCGGGATCGGCCTTCAAGAACCTCGTCGTTAACGGCACCCCGATGAATAACGTCAACCCGAACACAACGATAGACCTGCCCGCGGCCCAGTTCGGAGCTGGCAGTTTTGTCAAGCTCTTCGAGGAGATAGGGTCTAGTTCGCAGCCTCCATCCGGCCAGCTCGCTGGCGGCACCTTCGCCGCCGATCTAACGGTCAACATGATCAGGGTTCACATTACTGGCCTAGCGCTGATCGGCGATGCCATCGATGTGGTGGTCTCGCATGCCCAAGCGCACGCCGACTTCCCACAGCCCGCTGGATGTCCCTCGTTGGTCGGAACGGTGAGCGGAAATGCCACGATCGTCAATGAGCAGACCAATCCGTCACAACTACCCGTGGTAGTTGGCTTCGTGAGCATTCCGCCGCAGGGCGGACATGATCATCAGGACTTAGACCAGCTATCTAC
>Ga0209160_1001864_pt1 | contig 17779 bp, 18 predicted proteins | sample GraSoiAngelo_153_FD_186167 | JGI IMG/M metagenome (GOLD analysis project Ga0209160, IMG submission 186167) | Grasslands soil microbial communities from the Angelo Coastal Reserve, California, USA - 14_1009_12_40cm (SPAdes) (version 2) | ecosystem: Environmental > Terrestrial > Soil > Grasslands ... | reverse complement strand
AAGTTCTGCTCGATGCACATCACGCGGGAGATCACGAGAAAGCTGAAGGACGAGGGGGTACCCGCCGACTGACGCTCAGCCGCCCAGCGCAGCGAACGCCCGTACGGGGAAGCTCCCCATTCCCCTAACTTTCACGGGCACCGCGAAGAACCGGAACCCCGCGTCGGGCAGATCTCCCAGGTTGCAGAGATGCTCCACGATGGGGATCCCGGCGCCGAGCAGGATCGTGTGGGCGGGGCGGGCGCGGTCCGCGTCGTCGTCGACGTTGAGGGAGTCGATGCCGACGAGCGCGGCGCCGCCGTCGCGCAAGCGCTCCGCCGCTGCACGGGTGAGAAAGGGGTGGCCTGAGCCGTACCGCTCCGTGCGCCAATGGACGTCCCAGCCGGTGTGCACCAGCACCGCTTTCCCCCGCACGTCACCCGCCCCAAGCACAACCTCCTCGCCGAGCGCGCGTCCGCCGCGCTCGACGGCCCGGATTACGACGCCCTCCAGATCGGCCACCGCTCCAAGTGGATAGTCCGCGATGTCTTTACCGCCCTCGTAGCGATGGAATGGGGCATCGATGTAGGTGCCCGTGTTGGCGAGCATCTCGATCTTGCCCATTTGAAATGTTGTTCCCGGCGCGTAGCGCCCACTGGAGGCGTCGCGCGACAGCCAGTCGCTGATGACGGGCACAGGAAGACCGGGGTAGGTGACCATCCCGTGCTCGACGGTGTGGCTGAGATCGATGAGCCGTCGGGCCGCCGAGCTCACGAGCCGGCCGGGCCCGCCGCGGCCGCGGAGCGGAACACCGAGGACAGCCCCTTCAGCAGCTGTCCCTCGGGGGTGCTCCCGTCGGGGGCGTCCGCCAACACCACGGCGAATCGCCGTCGGAGCAGCGGATCCCGCATCGCTTGGGCGGCAAATTGGAGGGCGAGGGGAATGAACCAGGGCGCCTGCCGCGCGCCGGAGCCGGCTCGGGCCACGGCCGCGAATTGCTCGAACAATGCCAGCAGGAAGGCGCCCTTCGAGCGGAACTGACGGTAGATCGCCCCCTTGGTGAACCCCGCCACGCTGGCCACCTCGTCGAGCGAACCCAATTCGGTGCCGCGCTCGGCGAAGACCCGGAGACCAGCCTCGAGCAGCAAAGATCGGGTTTCCGCCTTCCGCCTCGCTCTTACGATACCCATGAGAATCCAAGATACTATTAGGAATCACAGTGTCCAGTCACCGACTGTTCAGATCCTGACCGGTACCTGAATCCCGGCGCAGTCAGCCTATTGCTGGAAATCTCTAATATTGCTGGAAATCTCTAATAAGGAACCACCACGCTCGCCGTGTCGGCGAGGCTCCGCCGCGGGCGGTATCGGAACCACGCGCGGTCCGGGAAGCTCGCTCGCAGCCGCTCGTTCCGCGCGCCGAGATCGCGGGCGAACACGACCGGGCCGCCCAGCCCCCCGTCCGGCTCGAAGCGCTCGAGCGGCAAGAATGCCTCGAACGGCGCCATCCCGATCGTGTCGGCCACGAGCTCTCGGAAGCAGTCGGGCGCGAGCGGCTGGCCCCGTACCAGCAGCACCTGTTGGACCGGCGCGAGCCCTGCGACGGGGACAAGGTCGCCCGCCGGCCGGGCGGCGGCGAACAGGGCCTCAAGACGCGCCAACGTATCCCCCGGCGGCAGCGTCGCGAGCGAGTCCGCGATGCGCTGCAACCGACAGGCATCGGCCGAGATCACGAGCTTGTCGGCCCCGAACACGGACAGCCCTCCCGCCCGCAATCGCGCGTCGAGCCGCGCGTGCCACCCGTCGTCCACAAAGACGATCGCGTGCGTGAGCCCCGCGTGAGCCACTGCTGCGCCGTAGTCCACTTTGTACTGCGGATTCCCCTCGAGGTAGTAGTGCGACCGGATTCGCACGCCGGAGACCCGGCCTGGGGCGACCCACCCCCAGAACAGCGCGAGGGGCAGCACGAGGAGGACCGCGCGGCGGGCCCAGCCCGAGAAGCGCTCGGCCAGTAGCCCGGGCGCCCGCGCGGCGAAGATCACCAAGGCAGGGACGGCGTCGTAGAGGAAGCGGGGACCAGCGAAGAATCCGTCGAACCAATAGCACGCGTACGCCAGGAGCAGCGCGCCCGTACTGCCCAGCAGCAGCCCATCCCAGCGGTTGAACCGGGGCAGCAGGGCCAGCGCCACGACGACCGGGAGGAGGCCCGGAAGCGGCCATTCGAACAGGTAGCGATCGAGCCGCAGCACGTATCCAGACGCCAGCTGCAGCCCGCGGAGCGGCGTGTGCGGCACGCCCGTCGGTGCCACGTGGAACCCGGGCTGATGCGCGGCGCCATTGAGCACGTCGTAGCCGAAGAGCCACGGGCTCCCCGTCGTCCGCGCGTTGGCGTACAGCAGGATCGCGACCGGCACGGCTCCCAGGAGCAGCTGCACGGCGAGACTCGGCGCGAGCCGCCGGTCGCGCGCCACTCGCCCGATCTGGAAGGCGGCGACGACGACGCTCAAGGCGACGGTGTCGTAGGGCCGCGTGGCCGCGGCGACGCCGATGCCAGCCCCCACGCAGGCGGCGCCCCAGGCGCTCGCAGCTCCGCCGCCGCCCCGATCCCATCGCACCAACCCGACGAGCGCCAGCATCACGCCGGCGAGGGTGAGGACGTGGTTCATTTGACTCGCGCCCACGAACAGCACGAAGGGTGACAGGGTGAATAGCGCGCCGCTCGCCCGGCCGACAGGCTCCCCGTACACCGCCGCCGCGAACCAATAAACGCCCAGCGCGGTGAGGCCCGTGAGCACGGGATTGACCACCCAGGGCGCGCCCAAGGCGACGCCCAGCGCGATCGCGGCCGGCCCCCCGATCGGGAACTGTGAGTACAGTCTGGCGGCTGGTGTGATCACGACGCCCGGGGCGCTGAAGAACTCGGCCGGCGCGTCGAGGCGGGCGAAGAACCGCCCCTGGAGCAGGAGATTCGCTTGCAGGCGCTGCGCCATCTCGTCGCTCGAGAAAAAGCGCCCGCCATAACAGTAAAAGGCGAACCACAGCGCGAGCGTGAACGCGACCAGGGCGAGGAGCGCGCCGAAGACGGCGGGGCGCGGCGCGAGCGCGGTGCGACGACACCACGCGGCAGCGTGCTCGACGGTCGCGCCCCCGAGCCGCGCGACGCCGACGGCGAGGAGGACGACCGCACCGCCGAACAGGAGCCACTCCGTTACCGCCGCCGACCACCACGGGAGCTCGCGCCCAGCGGAGAGCCAGTTCGCGATCGGCGCGAACGCGAGCACGAGCCCAACGAGCGCGGCGAGTCGAGGACCAGTGAGGTTGCGCATCGCAGGCCTTGACTGGGTTCAGACCCAATCTATGTTTGCACTTTGGCGCTCGCGTGCCGACGGGAGCGCGCCTTTTTGTTTTTGGGGGAGCGTGGATGCCTTACATCATCGCCGAACCCTGCATCAACGTCAAAGACCGCTCGTGTGTCGACGTCTGCCCCGTGGACTGCATCTACGAGGGCGAAGATCAGCTCTACATCCACCCCGACGAGTGCATCGACTGCGGCGCGTGCGAGCCCGAGTGCCCGGTCACCGCGATCTTTCCCGAGGAAGACACGCCGCCGCAGTGGAAGGCCTACATCGCGAAGAACCGGGACGTGTTCCAGAGCGCCGCGCCACCCGGCAAGCCGCAGCGCAAAGGCTCCTAAGACCGCCCTTCTTTCCCCGCCACGTCTCGCAGCCCGTCGACGAGGATGTGCATCCGCTCCTGGAGGCGCGCGATGTCACGGACGGCGCGGGCGCCGTCCAGCTCGTGGGTCGCGGCGCGCACGGAGGCACGGTTCAACCCCCGCACCTGTTCGATCAGCTCGTCCGTCACCGCCCGCAGCGCGAAGAAGCGGCGCCGCTCGCCGTACGATGCGCGCAACCGCCGGATCAGCTCCTCGGCCGAGAATGCCCGCGCCTGCCGCAACAGCTCTTCGGGACTCCGGCCGACGAGCTCCTCCGTGTCCCACACCTCCGTGCCACCAGCCTCGGCGAACCACAGCCGCCCGCGGCAACCGTCCAGCTCGAGGTGGAGCCGGAGCATCACCCGCCACTTCAGGGCCCCCGCGTACACGTAGCCGACGAATCCTTGCCGAAAGGGATCGCCATTGGGGGCGGGGACGGGGGCGGGGGCAAGAGCGCGACTGGCGGACATGCCGAAGGGTAGTGTGGGAGCGCGCCGGGTGGAAGTTCTCAGCCGATCCCGTTGAGGAAATCGGCCAACAGCCGGCTCGTGGCGAGGGGCTGCTCGAGCGGCGCGAGGTGGCCGGCGGCAGGGACGACCCGGAACTGCGCGCCCGGGACGAGCTGCGCCATGGCCTCCGCCACGGGGGGCGGCGAGATCGCGTCGTCGCTCCCGACCAGCACCAGGGCTGGCACGCGCACCCGGCGCAACGTCTCCGTCGAGTCGGGCCGGTCGCGCAGCGTGTGCAGCGCGCCCACCGCTCCCGGCACAGACCAACGGCGCGCCATCTCCCGCACCTGCTCGACGACCTCGGGCTGCGCGGCGGCCGTCGTCGGCGCGAGCAGGGTCGGCAGTAGTCGCTCGAGCATCGCGTCGGTGCCGTCCCGCGCCACGACGCTCGCCAGCTCGTCGCGGCGCCGCCGCCCCTCAGCCGTGTCGGGGTCGGCCCGCGTGTCGATGAGGATCACCGCGCGGACGCGCTCGGGATGGCGCCGCAGCAGCTCGAACACGACGTAGCCCCCGAGCGAGAGCCCGCACACCGCCGTCGAGTCGACACGCAGGGCGTCGAGCACGGCGACGAGGTCGTCCGCATAACGCGCCAGGGAATAGCTGTCCGCCTCGGTGGGCGCCGTGGAGGCACCCACGCCCCGCAGGTCCGGGGCGATCCGCTTCCAGTGAGTCAACGCGGCGAGCTGGGGACGCCACATCGTCCGGTCGAACGGGAAGCCGTGCACGAACAGCACTGGCGCTCCCCCCTTCTCCTCACCCCGCACATCCACGGCGAGCTCGGCGTCGCCCGCCGGCACCCGCATCGGCTGGTGCGACCCCGACGTGCGGGGCCCGAGGAAGCGCGCGATCTCCTCGGGGAACGGCGTCCCCCGCCCCAGCCGATCGACGCACACGAAGACGACTTCCGCTTCGGCGGCCACCACGCCGTCCGAGACGCGACGCACGACGTGGCGGAGCGTCATGCTGGTCGTACCGCGATGCGCGACCAGCGTCTCGATGCGCAGCACGTCGCGCGGATAGACGCCCGCCTTGTATTCGATCACCGTCTTGCGGGCGGCGGGCCAGACGCCGTTGCGGTCGAACAGGTCCATCCCCGGTCCGCGTGCGAGCGCGTCCCAACGAGCGCGCTCGAGGAGGGTGAGCAGCGCGGCCTGATTCAAGTGGCCGAAGGCGTCGCAGTCGTACGGATAAACCGTCAGCTCGACGGTCGGCAGGGAGATCACGGAATGCCAAACGTATGCCAGAACACGACCCGGTGCACGTCCCACCCGGCACGTCGCGCGAGAAAGGCGAAGGCCTTGGCCCCGTACGTGGAGTCGAGGACCACGCCGTGCGCCGCCGCGAGCTGGCGCGCCGACTCCCCTACCGTGGTGGGATGCCCGTAGCCCTTCCCCAACCCGTCCCCCACTACCACCGGGAAGGGGGAAGCGGCGGGGGGGAGGGGTATGCCATGGCGCGCCAGCAGGCGCCGCGCGCCACGTGCCAGCTTCATCGTGCGCCAGCGGTTCGCCACGACCCAGGGCGCCACACGTACCGCCACCACGCGTGTCGGCCACGCCAGGGTTGCGACCGCAAGCGCCACGCCGGCGGCGGTGCCTCCGGTGCCAAGGGGCATCACGATCGTGTCGGGCGGCTCAGCCGTTTGCGCAGCCAGCTCGAGGCCCGCGAGCAGGTGGCCGACCACTGCGCGCGGATGGGCACCGCCCCCCGGGATCCAGCGCGGCCCCTTCCCCAACGCCCGCGCGCCACGCCACGCCGAGACCAGCGCCAGCGGCAGGGTCGCGCGGGAGCGCGCGCGCACCACGAGGGCCGCGCGCGCGGCGCTCGCCGCGGCGACCGCCTGACTCATCGGCGTGTCGGGTTGCGGGAACTGAGCGAGCACGGTGCGGCAGGACAGCGCCGCCGCGTGCACCGCGGTGGCGAGGCAGTGCGTCGAGCCGGTGCCGCCCACGGTGACGAACACCGTGCCCGGGGGCGCGCCCGCCAGCAGGAACTCGAGTCCTCGGACCTTGTTGCCGCCGTACCGCGGGGCCGAGCGGTCCTCGCGCTTGAGCGCCAGCGCACCGACGCCAACGGCCCGGGCCAGCAGCGGGGGGGCGGGCTCGAGCGGCGTGGGCCAATCGCCCAGCCGACAAGGCGCGAGCGCCGCGCGTATCTTTTGGGTCAGTCGAACCGGGTCCACCACCGTGACCTCCCGATCTCGAGGACGCCGATGCGGGTTGCCACCGACTACATTCGCCACGCGGCGCGCGCCGCCCGCAAATGCGCGGGCGACCCGCTGGGTGGCGCGCCCCAGCCGCCCGATCCCGAATTCTACAAGACGCTCGCGAAGGCGCTCGAGGAGATCGCGGTCGGCCTGGAGCAGCTGAGTAAGGAAGAGTGACGGAGCGGCGGGGAGGGCAGGGCGGGCAGGCGGGGCCATCGGGGCAAGGCGAGCAGACGCAGGCCAGCTACATCCGGACGCCGGAGGCGTTGGCCGAGGCGGTCGCGGCGTTCCGTCGCGCCCCGCTCGTCGGCGTCGACAGCGAGGCCGCGAGCTTCCACCGTTACCGCGACCGCGTGTTCCTGATCCAGCTCTCCACCTCGTCCACGACCGTCATCGTGGACCCGCTCGCGATCGCCGACCTGTCGCCCATAGGGGAGCTGCTGTCCGACCCGGGCGTCGAGAAGCTGTTCCACGACGCCGACTACGACTTGCGGATCTTCGACCGCGACTACGGCTTCCGCGCAAGGCGACTGTTCGACACGCGTATCGCGGCGCAGCTCGCGGGCGAGCCCGCGATCGGGCTCGCCGCGCTGCTCGCCAAGTACGTCGGCGTGACGCTCGCGAAAGAGCACCAAAAGGCCGACTGGTCGCGACGGCCTCTGCCTCCGTCCATGCTCGCCTATGCGGCGGCGGATACAGCGCACCTGCCTGCGCTGCGCGCCGCGCTGCGCGACCGGCTGGTGGCGCTCGGCCGGCTCGGTTGGGCGGAGGAGGAGTTCCAGCACCTCGAGGGCCTGCGCTGGACCGGAGCCCCCGACAGCGCCGACGCTTACCTCCGGGTGAAGGGAGCGAAAGCCCTGCCGCCCCGCCAGCTCGCCGCGCTGCGCGATCTATACCGCTGGCGCGAAACCCTGGCCGCGAAGCAGGACACGGCCACGTTTCGCATCATCGGGAACGACGCTTTGCTCGGCGTGGCGCGGGCCTTGCCCCGCGCGCCGGCGGACCTCGCGCGCGTCCGCGAGCTGCCGGCCACGCTGGCCCGGCGGCACGGCGGCAGCCTGCTCGAGAGCGTGCGTCACGCGCGGGGGCTGAGCGAGGCCGAGTTGCCGCGCGTCACGCGTCCGCCCCGCGCTCCCCGGGACCCGGGGCTCGACGCGCGCGTCGAGCGCCTCAAAGTGGCACGGAACCGCGTGGCCGCCGAGCTGGGGCTCGACCCGGGCGTCCTGTGCGGCCGCCCCACGCTCGAAGCGGTGGCCCGCGCCGTGTCGTCGCCAAACGATCACGCCGGGCTCGCCCGAATTGGGGAGCTCCGGCGCTGGCAGATCCAGGTGCTCGGAGACGCGCTGCTGGCCGCGCTCGGCTAGAGCCCCATCAACGCCCGGACTTTCGGGTCCATCCGCTCGGGCGTCCAGTAGGGCTCCCACACGATCTCGATGTCGACGTCCGTCACGCCCTCGAGCGCGCGGATCACCCGGTACGCGTCACTGGTGATCATGGGACCCGCCGGGCAGCCGGGTGACGTGAGGGTCATCTTCACCGCCACCGCACCCTTGTCGACCTCCACGTCGTACACGAGGCCGAGATCGATCACGTTCATGTCGAGCTCGGGGTCCTTCACCTGTCGCAAAGCGTCGCGCACCGTCGCTGCGTCGAGCATGCCTGTTCACCTTCCTCGAAACCGAAGCTAGTCGATGGGGTAGCCCCGCACCAGACAATGGCGCCGCCGCGCGATCCACGCGTACCAGCGGCGCGCCACGGGCCGCACGCCGGGAATCCGGAACCCTGCTGCGAGCCAGCGCTTCCCGGGCAGCAGTCGCAAGATCTCGGGAGCGGCGTCGGCCCCGGCGAGCACGCGGCCATCGGGGAGCACGAGGTGCATCGCCGCCGCGAGCGCGGGGAGCGGAATCCCGAAGGCCGCCACCCGCGCCTCGTCCTGGAACGGGATCACGCTGATCCGCTGTCCCCGGTCCCAGCGCCGCACGCGCTCCACCCACGCCCGACAGAAACCGCACTCGCCGTCGTAGATGAGCGTCGGTTTGCTGGGTCGATCACGAGGCATCGGACGCCCGCGCTGCGGCGTCGGCCACGGCCCCGCGCACCCGCTTGAGCAGCGTGAACGAGCGCAGGGCGCGGGGCGCATACGCGCGGTTCGCGAGCAGCACGACGAACAGGTCCCGATCGGGATCGATCCAGAGCGACGTCCCCGTCCATCCCGTGTGGCCGTAGCTCCGCGGCCCGAACCGCGTGCCGACGCTCGGGACGCGCTCGCCGGTCGGCACCGCCTGCCAACCGAGGGCCCGTGCCTCGCTCCCGCCGCCGAAGTCGACGGCCTTGGTCGTGAACAGCCGCACCGTCTCCGTGCGGAGCAGCCGCCGCCCGTCGGGCAGCGTCCCGCCGCGCAGCACGAACTGCGCGAACCGCGCTACGTCGACCGCCGTGGAGAAGAGACCGGCATTGCCGGACACGCCGCCCAGTTTGAACGCACTGGCGTCGTTCACGATCCCGGCGATGGCGTGGCCGCGCCACACCCCGGTGGGCGCGGCGTGGGGCCGCAGGCGTGCCGGCGGGCGGAACATGGTCTGCCCGAGCCCCAGCGGGAGGAACAGCTCCCGCGCCGCGAACACGTCGAGCGGCTCGCCCGACGCGCGCCGGACCACCTCGCCCAGTAGGATCGCGTTGAGATCGCTGTAGATCACGCGGCGGCCCGGAGGCACGCGCGGCGTTTCCGCCAGCACCCGCCGCAGCAGGGCCGCGCCGTCCGGCAGCGTCTTGAGCTCGGCGTCCGGGAGATCGGCGCGCAGCCCCGACGTATGCGTGAGCAGTTGCCGGATGGTGATCCCGGCGGTGCCGGGGCCGGCGAACTCCGGTACATAGGCCGCCACCGGCGCGTCGAGCCGGACCCGGCCCCGTTCCAGGAGCACCATCAGCGCCGTCGTGGTCGCGACCACCTTCGTGAGCGACGCGAGGTCGTACAGCGTGCTGTCGGGATCGACCGCAGCACTGGTCGCGGACCAGGTGAGGCGGCCATATCCTTTGCTGAAGAGGAGGGTGTCGCGCCGCCCGACGACGAGCGCAGCACCGGGGTAGGCCCCCCGGCGGATGCCGTCGAGCACGATGGGGTCGAAGGTCGCCGCGTCGAAGGCCGCCCGGGCCGGGGGGGGAAGGCTGACCGCGGACCCCGCTTGTAGCAGGGCGACGAGCGCTAGCACCACACTCCCGGCATCCGCCGGCCGCAGGAGGGGCAGCGGCCGTCCGCCCCCACGCGCTGCCGTTTGATCACGTACCCGTAGCGCTCGACGAGCAGGTCGCCGCAGTCGGGGCAATAGGTGTGCTCCCAGCGGCCCACGCGGCCGGGGAGGTTCCCCGCGTAGACGAACTTGAGACCGGCCCGCGCCCCGATCTCGCACGCCCGGACGAGCGTCTCGGCCGACGTGTTGTCCGGGTCGGTCATCTTGTAATCCTTGTGGAATGCGGTGACGTGCCACGGAATCTCGGGTGAGACGGCCGCGATGTACTCGGCGGCCCGGGTGAGCTGGGCGTCGTCGTCGTTGAAGCCCGGCACCACGAGCGTCACGAGCTCGATCCAGAATCCGCGCTCGTACACCATCCGGATCGCGTCGAGCACGTGCTGGAGCACGCCGCCCAGCTCACGGTAGCGTCGATCGTCCATCGCCTTGAAGTCGATCTTGTAGCAATCCGTCCACGGCCGGATGTAGTCGAGCACCTGGGGCGTCGCGTTGCCGTTGGAGATGAACGCGGTCTTGAGGCCGTGCGCCTTCGCCTCCCGGAAGACCGCCACCGCCCACTCCGCCGTGATGAGCGGCTCGTTGTACGACGAGCCGACCATGCGCGCCCCGTGCCGCAGGGCGAGCGCGACGAGAGCGTCCGGCGTGACGTCGGTCGGGAGCACGCCCGCCGTGTCGTCCCGCAGCGCCTGGCTGGTGAGCCAATTCTGGCAGTAGCCGCAATGAAAGTCGCATCCCAGCATGCCGAACGTAAGCGTGTCGGAGCCGGGGAGCACATGGAAGAACGGTTTCTTCTCGGTGGGGTCGGACTGGAGCGCCGCCACGTATCCGGCCGGGACGTACAGCGTCCCGTCCTTGTTGAAGCGCACCTTGCAAATGCCGCGGCGGCCCGGCTTGACGAGACAGCGGTGGCCGCACGCGAAGCACCGCACCGCGCCTTCCGGCTGGCGCTCCACCAGCTCCCCTTCCCGCACCCGGGCGTCGAGCACCTGGGCGAGGCTCATCGCCCCGCCGTCGGGGACGTCGTGCGTCAGGAAGGAGATGATGCCGCGCTGCGCCATGGGACCCGCTGCCTGCTCTCTTTCAATATAGTCTCAGCGCAGCGAGCCGGGCGCGAGCTGGTACAGGAGCAGGGCCGTCTGGATGTCCCGCGCCGAGAGATCGCGCACCTTGGTGATCGCGAACATGAGGTCGGTCGAGTCGGGCGAGTGGTCGAGCCCGATGAGGTGTCCGATCTCGTGCATCGCCACGACCCGCATGTCGTCCTCGCCGAGCGGCTGTCCCTTGGGATCGAACGTGGCGAGCGTCACCACGCCCGACGTCAGCCGGCCGTCCTGGTCCCACTGCAGCTCGGTTTCGCCGGTGCGCTCCCCCTCGAATTGGATGCGCCACTGGAATCGCACCTCCGCGGCGGCCGAATCGGCGTCCAGGGTGAAGCGCACCGGAACGCCGGCGTCCTCCCACCGCGCGAACGCCCGGCGGATGGCGTCGATGAAGCCCGGCTGGAAGTTCGCCACGCGCCCTGGCGCGACGTACACGCGCACCGGACGCTGGATGCGGTTGTCCCAGCGATGCAGCATCGAGTCCTGGCTCTCGACCACGATGTCGCTCAAGTAGGTGAGGCCTTTGCTCGCCCGGATGCGGCGACGGGTCTCCGAGCGCGCCAGTAGCACTATGTAGCTCGGGCCGTTGGAGCCGCCGTCCCCGGGCGCGGCCGAGGGGGCGGGCGGCGCGGACGGGGGGGCTGAGGCGGCGCGCACGGCGGTGTCCAGCGGCCCCGACCGGCTCACCACCACGCTCTCGGCCTGCGACCCGGGCGGCGCTCGCGGGCGCGGGGGGCGCACGAACAGATCCCACAGCACCGCGGACGCGAGCAGGACGACGACGGCGGCGACGAGGGCGGAGATGCGGCGCTCGAACATGCGCAGAATCTATCGGGGCGCTGCGCGCGACGCCGCTAGCTTTGCCCCGTTGCCGTCTCTATGATTGTGGCCTGCTTATGCTTGGCAACTAACGTGTTGGCGTTACCCGCGGCTTCTCTCATCCGCCGGCGGGGATGGGTCGTCGCGGCATGGGCGGCCTTGGCGCTGCTATTCGCGCCGCGGGCGTGCCGGGTCCAACAGGTCCTCGCCCTGCGCGGCGGGGGTCGCGAGTCGACCGAGTCGAACCGCGCTACCGAGCTCCTGAAAGAGGCGTTTCCCACCCCGTTCGCGGACTACGTCGCGATCGTGGTCCACGGCCCCGTACGCTGGACCAACCAGCGGTTCGAGACCGTGCTCGACACGCTCAAGGCGGCGGCGGAGCGCCGACCCTACGTGAGCCAGGTCGTCTCGGTCCGCTCCCTCGGGGAATCGACCTTCGTCAGCCGGGACCGCCGCACCACCTTCCTCATCGCCGCCCTCACGACCGAGTCCACCCACGATCTCAGCGCCAGCTTCGTCCCCGACCTGCGCACGACGATCCGTGACGCGCTCGCCGGCGTGCCCGCATCGGACGGCTTTGACGTGAAGGTCACCGGCTTCCCCGCGCTGGACCACGACGTGCGCACGATCAGCGCCGAAGACACCGAGCGGGGCGAGCAACGCGCCCTGCCCCTCACCCTCGCGGTGCTGATCGTCGCGTTCGGCGCGCTCGTGGCGGCGACGCTGCCGGTGATCGTGGGCGTGCTCGCCATCACGATCGCGCTTGGCCTCGTGACGATCGCCGCGCGCTACATCCCGATGTCCGTCTTCGTGCTGAACATCACCACGATGGTCGGACTGGGCGTCGGGATCGACTACTCCCTGCTCATCGTCACCCGCTTCCGCGAGGAGTTGAACCGCGGCCTCTCGCCGGCCGACGCGGCGCTCCGGACCGTCGAGACCGCCGGCTCGGCGGTCGTGACGTCGGGGCTCACGGTGGTGGTGGGCTTCGCGGCGCTGGTCACTACGCCGCTGTCGGATACGCGGTCGGTGGGTGTGGGTGGCCTGCTGGTGGTAGCCGTCGCCGTGCTGCTGGCGACCACGTTCCTCCCGGCCGCGCTCGCCATCCTGGGCCGCAACATCGACCGCCCGAAATGGCTGGCCCGCCCGCTGGCGCGCTTCCACGCGCCCACGGGATGGGAGCGCTGGGCGCGCTGGCTCGGCCACCGGCCGTGGCGCGCCGTGGCGATCGGCGGCGCGGCGATCGCGCTCCTCACCTTCCCGGCAACCCAGATCCGCCTCGGCCTGCCGGCCACGAACTGGTTCCCCCCGGAGTCCGAGTCGGGGCAGGGCCTGCAGGCGCTGCGCGAGATGGGCGCGAGTGGCGTGATCCAGCCAATCCGCGTCGTGGTGCAGCTCCCCGAAGGCGAATCGGCGCTCTCCGGCCGCCGCCTCCCGGGGCTCAAGGCCCTCACCGACTCCATCCGCAAGGACCCGCGGGTGCGCGAGGTGCGCGGCATCGCCAGCATCAAACCCAACATGTCGACGCTGCAGCTCGCCCTCTACTACAGCGACGCCGGCGACGTGCGCGCCAAGAACGCCAAGTTCTTCGACGCCTATCTGAGCGCTGACGAGCGCGTGACGCTGCTCGACGTGGTCCCCGCCGACACCGTCTCGCTCACGGGGCTGATGGAGCTGGCGCGGCATGTGCGGGCGGTGGTGCGGCACGGCGTGCGGGGCCTCGCCGGAGCTGACATCCTCGCGACGGGCTTCGCCGCGTCCAACGTGGATACGCAGCACGACCTGATGACCCGGTTCCCGGGCACGGTCGCTCTGGTGCTCGGCATTACCGCGATCATGCTCTTCGCCGCGTTCCGCTCGCTGCTGGTGCCGGTGAAAGCGGTGCTCCTGAACATCTTATCGGTGGGCGCGGCGTTCGGGCTCACGGTGCTCGTGTTCCAGCACGGCTACGGCGCCGGCGTGTTCGGCCTCGAGGGCCCCACGCAGGCGATCTGGGCCGTCGTCCCCGTGCTCGTGTTCGCCATCGTCTTCGGCCTGTCGATGGACTACGAGGTGTTCCTGCTCACCCGCGTGAAGGAGGTGTTCGACAAGACGGGCCGGAACGACCATGCCACCATGGAAGGTCTGTCCGCGACCGCATCCACCATCACGAGCGCGGCGCTCATCATGATCCTGGTGTTCGGCACCTTCGCGTTCGCGCGCGTGCTCGCCGTGCAACTGATCGGCTTCGGCCTGGCCGCCGCCGTGTTGCTCGACGCGACCCTAATCCGGATGGTGCTCGTGCCCGCGATCATGCATATCGCCGGCCGGTGGAACTGGTGGCCGGGGGTGCGGGCGCCCAAGCTGGAGCCGGGAAACAGCGACTAGGAGGCGGGCTGCAGGCGCTCGAGCCGGGATCCCCACACATCCCAATGCCAGGCGGGGATCCGGATCCCGGTGCGCGGGTCTTTCAGGGGCTTGTACTGCAGCCACGCCGGGTGCAGGTCGAGCTCCCGCCCCAGGGCGAGCAGGCGCTCGCGATCCGCGCTCACGAGGTGCACCATCGGCTCCCCTCGGAGTGTGTGGCGGTGAAGCCAAACGCCGCCGTCGAGGGCGAAGCACATACCCTCGCGGCGGCGTGCGAACTCCCGGTAGGGGGGCGCTACTGGCAGGCGATGCGTCCCTCGATTGTGGCTGGGGGAGGGGCCGTGGCCTGACCAGAGAACACGGAGCACAGGTGGTAGGTCTGGTTGCTCGTTGCCGACGCCGCCCAGCCCTTCGGCGTCGCTTCGGCGATTACCACCGTGATGCCGACGCTCGGGGCATAGTTACTCATCTGCGTGAAGCTCGTCGTGTAGGCGGCGCTGTCGTAGAAGAACGCCTCCTCCGCCGTGGCGAGGTTGCGGAGGTCGCTCTTCATCTGGGCGAGCACAGCCCGGTCTTTCGTGTTGGCGAACTTCGGGATGGCGATGGCCGCCAGGATCCCGATGATCACCACCACGATGAGCAGCTCGATCAGCGTAAAGCCGCGTCGGGACATCACCTGCCTACCCTCCGGGCGCCAAAGGGCGCCGACCCCGCGTACCTGACCACGGACTCGGCGCCTCCTATAGTGGGCACCGCCCCCCAAACCTGCAAGAGCCGTGCTTACCCCTTGGCGTCAACCCAATTCCTTCCCACGCCGATACTTACAACGAGTGGCACACGCAGAGTGGCAGCCGCTTCCATGTGGCGTTTTACCAGCTCCGTCGCGGCATCCCGCTCCGGTTCGGGCACCTCAAGTACAAGCTCGTCATGGACTTGCAGGATCATGCGCGATGCGAGGCGACGCTCCTGCAAGGCCCCCGCGATGCCAATCATGGCGAGCTTGATCAGGTCTGCGGCCGATCCCTGCAGCGGCGAGTTGGTCGCGGTGCGCTCCCCGAAGGCGCGGATGTTGAAGTTGCGATCCTTGAGCTCGGGGATATAGCGCCGCCTCCCGAACAGGGTCTCGACAAACCCGCGCTGCCGCGCCTCGGCCACCGTGCGATCGAGCCACGCTCGCACGCCACCGAAGCGCGTGAAGTACTCCGTGATGAATTGCTTCGCCTCGTCTTGGGTAATCCCGAGCTGGCGCGACAAGGCGAAGGGGCCCTGTCCGTAGATGGTGCCGAAGTTGATGGTCTTGGCCCGAGCCCGCATCTCCGCCGTGACCTGATCCTGCGGTACTCCGAAGATGATCGCCGCGGTCTGACGGTGGATGTCCCCGCCTTGCTCGAATGCCTGGACGAAGGCGGGGTCTCCCGAGAGGTGGGCGAGCAAGCGCAGCTCGATCTGGGAGTAGTCGGCGGTGACGAGCACGGCGCCGGGGGGCGCCACGAACGCCCGCCGGATCGTTTCGCCGCGCGGGGTGCGCACGGGAATATTCTGCAGGTTGGGATCCGAGGAGGACAGCCGCCCGGTGGCGGCGCCGGTCTGGTTGAAGCTCGTATGAATGCGACCCGTCGCCGGATTGATGAATCCGGGGAGCGCGTCGACGTACGTCGACTTGAGCTTGGACAGCTCGCGGTATTCGATGAGGAGTCGGGGGACCTCGTGGCCCATGGCCGCCAGCTGCTCGAGCACGTCGTAATCGGTCGAGGCACCGGTCTTGGTCCGCTTCAGCACCGGGAGCTGGTGCTTCTCGAACAGGACGTGGCGGAGCTGGGGGGTGGAATTGATGTTGAACTCGCTGCCCGCGACGCGGTAGATCGTCCGCTCGAGGTCCGCCAGCTCCTGCGTGAACGTCCGCGCGATCTCGCCCAGGCGCTCGAGATCGATCAACACCCCGTGCCACTCCATGTCGACGAGCACGGGGGTGAGCGGCACCTCGATGGTCTCCAGCAGCCGCGCGAGCTGGTGGTCCTCGAGCTCGGGCTGGAACGCGTCCCGCAGCCGGAGCACGGTTTCACTGTCGGCGGCGCAGTAGCGGGCCGCATCGAAGAGCGGCACGGCCGCGAACGGCCGCTCCCCGCGACCGCGGCCGACCAGCTCCTGATAGGTTCGCATGCGTAAGGAGAGCCGCTCGCGGGCGAGGTCGTCGATCGCGTGCGAGCGGCGCCCCGGGTCGAGCACGAAGCTCGCGAGCATCGAGTCGTACGCGACCCCCGCCAGCTCGACGCCCGCACGACGCAGCACGAGCCAGTCGTACTTCACATTGTGCCCGGCCTTCCGCACGGCGGGATCGGCGAGCAGCTCGCGCAGCGGCCGCAGGGCGTCGTGCGCGAGCGGTGGGAGGTTCCTGGGGGGCACGCCGCCCGCGAGCTCGCCGTCGGGCGCGACGTGCGCAAAGGGCAGGTACCAGGAGCGCCCCGGGGCGACGGCGAGGGACATGCCCACGAGCTGCGCCCGCATCGGATCGAGTGAGGTCGTTTCGGTGTCGAGCGCCACGAGCGGCGCCCCGCGGCACTCCGCGACGAGCGCCGCGAGTGCCTCGGGGACGTCCACGATCGTCGGTTCGGCGCTCACGGCGGTGAGCGCGGCCGGTGGAGCGGTCGCTGGGGCCGCTGCGACGGCGGGTGCCCGCTGGGCTGCCGGAGCAACGGCCCCAGCGACGGCCACCTGGAGCGCTGACAGCTTCGGAATCAGTGAGCGGAACTCGAGCTCGGTGAACAGCTCGCTGAGCCGGGGGACATCGGGCGGGCGGACCCGGAGCGACTCGAGGTCGAGCGCCACCGGCACGTCCCGCCGGATCGTCACGAGCTCGCGCGATAGCCGCGCCAGGTCCGCTTGTTGCTGCACCGCCTCCCGCGCCCGCTTTCCAGGGATGCGCTCGGCGTTCGCCAGGATCGCGTCCAGCCCGCCGAACGCGGTCAGCAGCTCGAGCGCGGTCTTCTCCCCGACGCCCTTCACGCCCGGCACATTGTCGGAGCTGTCGCCCACGAGCGCGAGGTAGTCCACGACGCGCTCGGGAGGGACGCCGAGGCGTTCGCTCGCGTTCGACTGATCCACCCAGTGCTCTTCCACGGCCGCTGGGCCGCCGCGGCCCGGGTTCAGGAGCGCCACGCCCGGCCCGATCAGCTGGTAGAAGTCCTTGTCCCCGGACACGATCACCACGTCGAGCCCCTGTGCCACGGCGGCGGCCGCGAGCGTTCCGATGACGTCGTCCGCCTCGTAGCCGTCGACACCCACCACCGGCACGCCGAACGCCTCCAGGATCTGCGCGATGCGCTCGACGGAGCGGTCGAAGTCCTGCTGCAGCTCTTCGGTCAGCTTCTCGCGCGTCGCCTTGTACTCTGGGTACGTCTCGTGGCGGAACGAAACGCCCAGGTCGTGCACCCAACCGAGATAGTCGGGCCGGCGCCGCTCGAGGAGGCGAAGCAGGAAGTTCGTGACGCCCCACGCTGCGGAGGTGTTTTCGCCGCGGCGCGTCGTGAGCGGCCGGGCAATCATCGCGAAGAAGGCCCGATAGATGAGCGCGTACCCATCCACGAGGTAGAGCGTGGGGGAGGGCATGGGCGGAAGAATAACAGGACCGGAATGAAAAACCCCGCCCGGAAACCGGGCGGGGAGACGCGGAATGGCGCGGGGACCGCTTACACGCGAACGACGTTCGCGGCGTGCAGCCCTTTCTCGCCGGCTTTCACTTCGAACTCCACGACCTGGCCTTCAGCGAGCGTCTTGAAGCCGTCCATCTGAATCGCGGAGAAGTGGACGAACACGTCCTCGCCGCCCTCCTGTTCAATGAAGCCGTAGCCCTTGGCGTCA
>Ga0209160_1001860_pt1 | contig 17787 bp, 18 predicted proteins | sample GraSoiAngelo_153_FD_186167 | JGI IMG/M metagenome (GOLD analysis project Ga0209160, IMG submission 186167) | Grasslands soil microbial communities from the Angelo Coastal Reserve, California, USA - 14_1009_12_40cm (SPAdes) (version 2) | ecosystem: Environmental > Terrestrial > Soil > Grasslands ... | reverse complement strand
GTAAAGCTCTCGGGACTTCAGGCCCATGATGCCGTCCTCAAAGATGTCGATCTTCCCGATGCCGTGCTGACCGGCCAGGATATTGAGCTCGGCGATCAGCTCCTGCGCGCCCAGGGCCTTGCCGTTCAGGGAAACCGGTACTCCCTGCTCGAAGGTGACGGCGATGGTGGTCGGCTTGTCCGGTGCCGTGGCCAGCGGCTTCCACCAGATCCATGCATGATCCGGAATCTGTTGCTGCAGGCGGATGGCGCCCGAGGCCAGGCTGCGGCACCACAGAGTCTTGTCGTCCCCGCCCTGCATCACCTCGGTGATGGGGATACCCAGCTCCTGGCAGAGCTCCTCCTCTTCGTCGCGTGTGAGATCGAAGTCCCGGACCGGGACCAGGATCTGGAGCTTCGGGGCGAACAGCTTGAAGACGTTGTGCATGCGGTACTGGTCGTTGCCCTTGCCGCTGCTTCCTTCCATGATCGCGTCGCACCCCTGCGCGATCGCTAGCTGGGCCACTTTGGCCGCGATCAGCTGCCGGGTCATCGAGGTCGAAACCGGGTAGCCCTCGTAGCTGGAGTTCGCCTTGATGGCCCTGGGCAGCCATTGGGTGGCGAATTCCTCGCGGGCGTCGATGATCACAGGCTGAAAGCCAAGCACCCTGGCCTTGTCGACCGCGATCTCCATCTCCTCCTTCCCCTGGCCCACGTCCACGGTGACCGCGATCAGCTGCTCGACCTGGTACTTGTGGTGGGCGAGGGCGACGCAGAGGGAGGAGTCGAGACCTCCCGAGTAGGCGAGGGCTACCTTCTTAGCCGGCTTGACCGGCGTCGATTCGATCTTCTTCAGCAGGGCGCTGGCGGTGGCGAGCATAATCAACCTCCTAAAAAAAAGAGCGGTTGCATGAGTATACAGAACTCTGTATGATTACACAATGGTAGGGGTTCTCTGTTCGCGCGTGCGCGTGGAGGAGAAGGCGCTCCTGGAGACTCTCCGCCGCCGGGCGATCCCGTTTGAACGCCTGGACGAGGATCAGGTGCAGTTCAGATTGGGCGATCCCCACCGCCGCTACAGCGTCGTCCTCGACCGGTCAGTCCATCACGGCCGGTCACTTTACGCGTTGACACTGCTGAACGCCGCTGGCGTGCCCACCGTCAATATGGCCCAGGTCGCCCAGACCTGCGGTGACAAGATCCTGACCAGCGCCGCGGTGGCGGCCGCGGGTCTGCCGATCCCGCGTACAGTGGTTACCTTCAGCCGTGACTCCGCGCTCCAGGCGATCGAGGAGATGGGATACCCGGTCGTGCTCAAGCCCATGGTTGGCTCCTGGGGCAGGCTGCTCGCCAAGATCAACGATCGCGACGCGGCCGAGGCGATCCTGGAGCATAAGGAGACGCTCGGCTCCTACCAGCACGGGATCTTCTACATCCAGGAGTACGTCGCCAAACCGGAACGCGATATCCGGGCGATCGTCATCGGCGACGAGACCATCGGCGCCATCTACCGGGCGGCGGACCACTGGATCACCAACACCGCGCGCACGGGACGGGCTCTGCCCTGTCCGGTGACGCCGGAGATCGACCGCCTGGCCCGGGCGGCCGCGGCCGCGGTGGGTGGCGGGGCGCTGGCGGTGGATCTCCTCGAGCATCCCGATGGCCTGCTCGTAAACGAGATCAACTACACGATGGAGTTCCGCGGCTTCGTCGACGGCACCGGTATCGATGTCGCCGGCCGGCTGATCGACTACGTGCTCCAGGTCGGCGCCAATCACGCTGCCGTCGCTTGACAGGCGCCGCGAGGCACTGCTATGGTCTGGCCCAACAAGTTCATATTCAAAGGCGTCGATGAGGGAGAGTACGCGGACGCTGGGACTACAGAGAACCTCCGGCAGCTGAGAGGGAGGGTCCAGGGCACCGCCGAAAAAGGCCTCGGAGCCGCAGGCGAACGGGGCGTAGCCCCTACTAAGCCGAGCCGGGTAGCCTCCGTGATCAGGCCGGAGTCTTCAGGCGAACGCGCCGCGGACTCAAGGAGGTCGTCTTCGCAAGGAGACGGCGAAGTCGGGTGGTACCGCGAGAGAGAGCCTCTCGTCCCGATGGACGAAGGCTTTTTGTATTTCTCGGAGGTGCCCATGACCATCACAGCGTTCAACATCATCGAGTCGACACTCCGGGAGGGCGAGCAATTCGCCTTCGCCCACTTCACTCCGGAGCAGAAGGCGTTGATCGCGACCCGGCTCGACGACTTCGGAGTCGAGTACCTGGAACTGACCTCCCCCTCGGCATCCCCGCAGTCGGAGGCCGACGCGCGCATGATCGCCGGGCTGCCCCTTCGGGCTCGGGTACTCACCCACACCCGATGTCATCTGGACGATGCGCGGCTGGCGGCCTCAACCGGTGTCGACGGTATCGATGTGCTTTTCGGGACCTCCTCGGCCCTGCGCATGTTCTCGCACGGCAAGACGGTCGAGGAGATCATCGCGATCGGCACCGAGGTGGTGCGATTCATCCAGGCGCAGGGCCTGGAGGTGCGTTTCAGCAGCGAGGACTCCTTCCGCTCGGACCCTAACGACCTGCTGCGCGTCTACCGCGCGATCGACCGGCTGCACCCACAGCGGGTGGGGCTGGCCGACACCGTCGGCATCGCCACCCCGAACCAGGTCTTCGAGCTGGTCTCTCTCGTACGCCGCAACGTCGAATGCGACATCGAGTTCCACGCCCACAACGACGCCGGCTGTGCCATCGCCAACGCCTTTGCCGCCCTGGAGGCGGGAGCCACACACGTCGACACCACCCTGCTTGGCATCGGCGAGCGGAATGGGATCGTGCCGCTGAGCGGCATGATCGCCCGGCTCATGAGTGTGCAGCCCGAGCTGGTGCTGAAGTACCGGCTCGACCTGCTTCCGCAGCTGGACCGGATGGTGGCGGACATGGTCGGGATCGCGGTGCCCTTCAACGCCGCCATCACCAGCGACACGGCCTTCCACCACAAGGCCGGCATGCACACCAAGGCCGTACTCAATCACCCGTCGACCTATGAGATCTTCGACCCGGCCGTCTTCGGCCGCGACCGCACCATCATGACCGGTCACCGGCTGACCGGCTGGAACGCGATCGGCAGCCGGGCGGCGGCGCTGGGGCTCTCGCTCGACGAGACTCAGTTGCGCGCCATCAGCGTCGAGGTCAAGCGCCGCGCCGACGCGGGACCCCTTCCCGAACACGAGCTCGATGACCTGCTTCGCGGTTGGGTGACGGCCTGATGGGAACACTCACCGAGGAAATCTTCTCCCGACGGCTGGGTCGCAGGGTCAGGGCAGGGGACACGATCGTTGCCCCAGTCGACTACGCCATGTCACACGATGTCACCACCCCGCTGGCGATCGAGGCGTTTCGCAAGATGGAGATGCCGCTCTGGGACCCGGAGCGCGTGGTCCTGGTCTTCGACCACATCCTGCCCGCCAACACGGTGGCTGCGGCCGGGCTCCACAAGTTGATCCGTGAGTTCGCCGAGGAACATGGGGTGGTGCACCTCTTTCAGGAGGGCATCTGTCACCTGCTGATGGTGGAGAAGGGCTTCGCCCGGCCGGGCGGGATCATCGTGGGCGCGGACTCGCACAGCACGACCTATGGGGCACTGGGCTGTTTCGCCGCGGGCATGGGGTCGACCGACATCGGCGTCGTGTTCGCCACCGGGCGAACCTGGTTTCGCGTGCCGCAGACGATCCGGATCGAGCTCCACGGCAGTCTGCCCGAGGGCGTCTACCCGAAGGACCTGGCCCTGCGCGTGATCAAACGGCTGGGCGCGGAGGGAGCCAACTACCTGGCTGTCGAATGGGGCGGCGAGGCGGTGGCCGCGATGACGATCGACCAGCGCCTAACGCTGGCGAACCTGACCGTGGATTTCGGAGGCAAGGCCGGCTTGTGCGAACCGGATGAGGTGACCCGGGATTACCTCGGCGAGGCGGAGGTCTCGGATCTCCAACCCCGGGACCCCGAGTATCTGCAGCGTGTCGAGCTCGATGCTGCGGAAGTCGAGCCACAGATCGCCTGCCCGCCGGCCATCGACAACGTCAAGGACCTGAGTGCGGTGGAGGGGCTTCAGCTGGACGAGGTCTTCATCGGCAGCTGTGCCAACGGCCGGCTGGAGGACCTGGCCATCGTGGCCCGCTACTTCGAGGGCCGGCAGGTGCATCCGCGTACCCGCACCATGGTGGTGCCCGGCTCTAAGAAGATCTATATGGAGGCGCTCAAGGCCGGCTATATCGAAAGCTTCATGCGAGCCGGGGCTATCGTCATGAACGCAGGCTGCGGTCCCTGCCTGGGACGCCAGCACGGCGTCCTCGCTCCCGGTGAGCGAGCCCTGTCTACCAGCAACAGGAACTATCCGGGCCGGATGGGGAGCGCCAATGCGGAGATCTACCTGGCCAGCCCGGCCGTGGCGGCGGCCTCCGCCCTGGCCGGCGCCATCGCCGACCCCAGGCGAGTGATCTGATGGGACGCGCCTTCAAGCTTGGGGATGGGGTTTCGACCGACGCCATCATCCCCGGACGCTACAACGTGACCACCGACCTGAGCGCGCTCGGCAAGGCCTGTCTGATCGAGGCCCGCCCCGACTTCGCGGCCACGGTGCGGTCCGGCGACGTGATCGTGGCCGGCCGCAATTTTGGCTGCGGCAGCTCCCGCGAGCACGCGCCCCTGGCCATCCAGGCGAGCGGAGTCAAGGCGGTGGTGGCGAGCTCCTACGCCCGGATCTTCTATCGAAACGCCGTCAACATCGGCCTGCCCGTGATCCAGTGCGACGCACTCTTCGAGGCCGTCGAGGATGGCGACACGATCGATGTCGACGTCAGGACCGGCAATATCTCGGCGGCAGGCAGGACCTTCCAGGCTGAACCCCCGGCCGCGGTGGCGCTGAAGATCATGCAGGCCGGCACCCTGGTGGACCTGATCAAAACCGGCGGCTGGGCCGCCATCGAGGAGGTGTGAAGATGTCGATTGCCATGACCGCGACCTGTCCCGAGTGCGAAGCCCGGGTCAAGCTCACCCCGGACCTGGAGAAGGGCGAGATCCTCCAGTGCACCGACTGTGGGGCCGAGCTCGAGGTTGCCGAAACCAACCCGGTCGAGCTCCGGCTCGCTCCCGAGGAAGAGGAAGACTGGGGGGAATGACAGGGTGAAGATCGGAGTCCTCTGCTCTCGGATCCGGGTCGAGGAGAAGCTCCTCTTCGAGGCGCTCTCCAAACGAGGGCTTGTCTTCGACCGGATCGACGACCGCGAGCTGATCTTCGACCTGGAGCGCGCGCCGGTGGCCTACGACGTGGTCCTGGAGCGATGCCTCCACCATTCGCGGGCGCTCTACGCGCTGCGCCTGCTCAACGACTGGGGGGTGCGTACGGTCAATCGTTATGAGGTGGCGCTGACCTGCGGCGACAAGATCAACACCTCGGCGGCGCTGGCCCGGGCCGGGGTGCCAACGCCGCGCACGCTGGTGGCATTCACTCCCGAGTCGGCGCTGGAAGCAATCGAGTCCCTCGGATATCCGGTCGTGCTCAAGCCCGCCATCGGGTCCTGGGGCCGGTTGCTGGCCAAGGTCTCCGACCGCGAGGCGGCAGAGGCCCTGCTCGAGCACAAGGAGACCCTGGGTTCTTACCAGCACGCCATCTTCTACGTCCAGGAATACGTCAACAAGCCCGCCCGCGATATCCGTAGCTTTGTGGTGGGTGATGAGACCATCTGCGCCATCTACCGGGAGTCTCAGCACTGGATCACCAACACGGCTCGCGGAGGACGCGCCCGCAACTGCCCGGTGACCCCCGAGATCGCGAATCTCTCGGCAGCAGCCGCACGTGCGGTCGGCGGTGGCGTGCTCGCCATCGACCTGCTGGAGGGTTCGGGTGGCATGCTGGTGAGCGAGGTCAACTACACCATGGAGTTCCGCAACAGTATCGAGACCACCGGCGTCGACATCCCTGGAAAGATCGTCGACCACGTGGTAAAGGTTGGCCGTGCGGCAGAGCTCGAGGCGGCGGTCCCGGCATGATCGCGGTCGAAGATCCGTCCGTGGTAGAGGACCACGTCGGGCTGCTGACCGAGATGCTCGAGATACCGAGCGTCAGCACAGCCGAAGCCCGGCTCGGGCAGTGGCTGGTCCGCCGTCTGCGCGGGCTGGGCTTCAACGCTCGGCGGGACCGCGCCGGCAACGTGATCGCCTACTGGGGAAGCGGTCCCCGGGAAACGGTCCTGCTCGGTCACATGGATACCGTCCCCGGCTGGATCCCGGTCCGCCGCGACGGGGACAGGCTCTTCGGTCGCGGCGCCGTCGACGCCAAGGGTCCGCTGGCGGCGGCGATCACCGCCATCAGCCGCCAGCCGGCCGACGCGAGGCAACGTTTCACCCTGATCGCCGCGGTCGAGGAGGAGGGAAGCTCACGAGGCGCCCGTCACCTGGTCGGCCGCCAGGCCCCCGACGGGTTGATCGTCCTGGAGCCGAGCAGCTGGGACGCCATCACGGTCGGCTACAAAGGAAGCCTGCGCCTGCGATACAGGATCTCCCGGCCCGTGGGACATGGGGCCGGTCCGGACGCGAGCGCGGCCGACCGGGCGGTGGGCTTCATCCGCCAGGTGCAGGACCATGTCGGCGCCTGGAGCAACGGGAAGGGTGCGTTTGACCGGCTGGACGCTCGCGTGCTTCGTTTCCACGCGGACCACGATGGCCTGCGCGACGTGGCCAGCTTGACGCTGGGTCTGCGTATCCCCCCGGCGTGTGATATCGAGCGGCTGAAATCAGAGCTGCTCGGGTTTGGCCAGGACGCCGAGATCCGTCTGGAAAACGCCGACGCGCCCATCCGGTCGGAGAAGAATACGCCGCTGACCAGGCGGTTCCTGCAAGCCATCCGCGACCAGGGCGGCACGCCGCGGTTCAAGGTGAAGACGGGCACCTCGGACATGAACATCCTGGCACCGGTCTGGGGCTGTCCGGCGCTGGCCTACGGGCCCGGCGATTCAAGGCTCGACCACACCCCGGACGAAGCCATGGATCTCAACGAGTACGAGCGCGGGATCGAGGTGCTGACCCGGGTTCTGCAGGGACCGTGATCCGGGCCGCCATCGCTGGTGGGTCGGGATATGCCGGCGGCGAGCTGCTGCGATTGCTGCTGGCCCACCCGGAGGTGGAGGTAACCCAGGTCACCTCGGAGCGGCTGGGCGGGAAATTCGTCCATTCCGTGCACCCGCACCTGCGACGCCGGACCGAGCTGAAGTTTGAGCCGCGCTCGGCGCTTCTGCCTGCCGACGTGCTCTTCCTCGCGCTGCCCCACGGCCAGTCCAGCCGCGAGGCTGAGCGCCTCCTCGGGGTGGCGCCGACGCTGATCGACCTGTCGGCCGACTTCCGCCTGCGCGACCCGGGTGGGTACCCGACCTGGTATGGCTGGGATCATCCCAGGGCAGACCTGCTGGGCGAGTTCGTCTACGCACTCCCGGAGCTGCATCGCGCTGAGATCCGAAAGGCGAACCGGCTGGCGACCGGCGGCTGCCTGGCCACCGCCGCCATCCTCGGGCTCTATCCCCTGGCTCGGGCCGGCGTGATGGACCCTGCCATGCCGGTTGTCATAGAGGGTAAGACGGGGTCCTCGGCGGGAGGCGCGGAGGCTGGTCCGGCGTCGCACCATCCGCACCGCAGCGGCGAGATGCGTTCTTTCGCGCCAACCTCGCACCGGCATACGGCAGAGATCATCCAGGAGCTGGGCATCAACGGCAGCGGTCCGGGCGTGGCTTTCAGCGCGACCGCGGTGGAAGCGGTGCGGGGGATCCTGGTCACCGCCCACGTCTACCTCAGAGACGACCTTAACGAGCGAGACCTCTGGAAGATATTTCGGGCCGCCTACTCCGAGGAGCCCTTCATGCGGATCGTGAAGGAAGCCCAGGGAATCCATCGGTATCCCAACCCAAAGATCCTGGCGGGGACCAACTACTGCGACGTCGGCTTCGAGCGCGATCCGCACTCACGCCGGCTGGTGGTGATGAGCGCGCTCGACAACCTGATGAAAGGGGCGGCCGGCCAGGCTGTGCAGGCGCTCAATGTCCGTTTCGGGTGGGATGAGCGGCTTGGCCTCGATTTCACCGGCCTTTATCCGATCTAGTGATCGTCATCAAGATCGGCGGCAGCCTGCAGGACGTCGATCCGCTTCTCAGCGACATCGCTCGCTATCCCGAGCCAATGGTGCTGGTCCACGGCGCCAACCGCGAGCTCAACGAGCTGTCTTCACGACTTGGCCATCCGCCCCGCATGGTCACCTCGGAGCGGGGTGAGGTCAGCCGCTTCACCGACTCCTTGAGCATGGACCATTTCCTGATGGCGTACGCGGGCAAGACCAACAAGCGGATGGTCGAGAGGCTTCGGTCCCAGGGCGTCAATGCGGTCGGCCTGACGGCGATGGACGGCGGCATCGCCGTGGGCCGGCGAAAACCGGACCTTCGCGTCAGCGAGGGCGGCAAGCTCAAGGTCCTGCACGGAGATCACAGTGGCAGCATCGAGCGGATCGAGCCCCGGCTTCTCACGTTGCTCCTCGAGCACGGCTACCTGCCGGTACTGACCCCTCCCGCAATCAGCCACGAGGGCGTGGCCATCAATGTCGACGGCGACCGCCTGGCCATGGAGGTTTCCGCCGCCCTCAGTGCTGGCCGGCTGCTTATCTTCGCCGACACGCCTGGTTTCCTTCGCGACCCGGACGACCCGGCGAGCCTGGTCGAGCGGATCCGTGGAGACGAGATCGACGCCCTGTTCGCCTCGGCGCGTGGCCGGGCGCGCGTCAAGCTGCTCGCCGCCCGGCAAGCTCTGCAGCGCGGCATCGGCGCCGTTGGCCTGGTCGATGGCCGTCGCGAGCGCCCGCTGACCGATGCGCTCGAGGGAGCGGGCACGTGGATCAGCGCGTGAAGGCGGAGGCAGGGTCGACGCTTAAGCCCATCCCGCTCCATGCCGACCGGGGAATCAGCCTCGACCGTGGGGAGGGCGTCTACCTGTGGGACACGCAGGGCCACCGCTATCTGGACATGATGACCAACTACGGCGTCAACATCCTGGGTCACGCCCATCCGCAGGTGAACGCCGCGGTCAAGGCGCAGCTGGAGCGCCTCACCAACGCGCACCAGAGTTTTGATGTGCCGGCTCGCCGCGAATTCCTGGAGGCTCTGGCATCGGTGATGCCTCCCTCTCTCTCCGCCATCTCATTCGCCAACTCCGGAGCGGAGGCCGTGGAGGCGGCCTTGAAATATGCGCGGGTGGCGAGCGGGCGGCCCGGGGTGATCGCGACCCACCGTGCCTACCATGGCCGGACGTTCGGCGCCCTCGCCGCCACCGCCGAGGCAAAGTACCGTGATCCGTTCAGCCCGATGCTGGAAGGCTTCCGTCACATTCCCTTCGACGATCTGGACGCGCTCGACGCGGTCCTCGACGAGCGCGTTGGTGCCGTCATCCTCGAGCCGATCCAGGGTGAGGCCGGCGTCCGCATCCCGTCGCCTGGTTACCTTCGTGGTGTGCGCGAGCGGTGTGACGCGCACGATGCGCTGCTCATCCTGGACGAGGTCCAGACCGGGTTTCGAACCGGTGCCCCGCTTGCCTTCACGGCCGGCGGCATCCTGCCCGACATCCTCTGTCTTTCGAAGAGCATCGCCAACGGCCTTCCCCTTGGGGTGACGGTGACCACGCCCCGGGTTGCTGAGCGGATACCGAGGGGGAGTCATGGCTCCACTTTCGCGGGCGCTCCCCTTGTCTGCGCCGCCGGAACAGCGACGCTGCGCGTTCTCGCCGAGCCGGCCATTCACCAACACGCTAAGGAGATGGGTGAGCGCTTCCTTAAGCGAGTGGCCGACCGGCGGCTCCCCGAGGTCCGCGAGGTGCGAGGGCGTGGCTTGATGCTGGCCGTGGAGCTGAAACGGCCCGCCACCCCGGTGATCAAAGCGATGCAGCAGCGCGGAGTGCTCACCCTACCGGCCGGGCCAACCACAATCCGCTTCCTGCCGTCCGTTCTGGTTCAGGCCGAACAGATCGACCAGGCGATCGGTGCGCTGGCCGAGGCCGTGGCCGAGGTAGGGTCGACGGTCTAGCGCCCCCGACCCGCCGGCTTCCCTCCCTGGAGGAGTCCAAGCGCCGCGGCTGGAAAGATCATGACCGAGAGCAGGCCGGCCGCGACCAGCGCGGCACCGGTCGCCGCCGTGATCAGGTTGCGCTGGATACCGATCTGGGTGGCGGCCACGATGAAGGGGAGCGAGGTCGCCTGCAGCAGGCCGGCGGCGAGCGCCGGCCTATCTCCAATCACTCCGCGATAGAGCGCCGCCGGGATCCCCCTTACCAGGAGCAGGGCGAGAAGGAAGAGCGGAATGCGCACCGCGGTCGCCCCGCTCGAGAACAGCGCTCCCAGGTTGAACTGGACGCCGCTGGCGACAAAGAAGACCGGGATGAAGAAACCGAAGCCCATGGCCTCCAGCTTGAGCCGGAAGTTTGGATGGGTCATGGCCTGGTCCCGGTCTACGAGCCGGAGCCCCGCTCCGGCAAGGAAGGCGGCCAGGATGGTTTCCAGGCCGAGCCAGCGGGCCAGCGCCACGAAACCGATGAGGAGGAGGACGGCTCCCCGCACCCGGATTTCCGCGGTCGTGTCCTGGAGGCGCAGAAGCAGGCCGGTCAGCCGCATCACGCGTCCCGCCCGCCGCAGCGTGATGACGACTAGTGCGGCGACCAGCCCGAAACCCGCGAGCAGTATCACCGTGCTGGCCGTCGAAGACGCCTGTCGGGAGAAGAACAGGGCGAGCAGAAGCACCGCGCCAAAATCCCCGACGGAGGCACCGGAGATCACCAGCTGGCCGAATGTGCTATTGGTCTCGCCCGCGTCCTTGAGCACCGGGATCACCAGGCCGAGCGAGGTGGCCAGCAGGATGATGGCCAGCAGCAGCGGGCTCCCGACCAGGCCAAGTGCGCCAATCCCTGACCCGGATATCAGGGCGAGACCGATCGAGACGAGAAATGCCAGGCCGGTCAGTTTCAGGATCCGCCCGCGCAGTCGCTCGAAGGATATTTCCATGCCGGCCAGAAAGAGGAGAAACGCAAGACCGATGAGCGAGAGGATCTGGACTGGGAGGTCGACCCGCAGCCAGCCCATCAGCGAGGGCCCCAGCACGATGCCGGCCAGGATCTCGACAACCACGGCCGGCAATCGGAGCGCCGGGAAGAGTCCCAGCGTGAAAGGGGCGGCGAAGGCGACCGCCGTCACAAGCAGCAGGTCGCCGAAAGAAACATCAGGCAATGAGGGGCCGCCCCACGGCGCTGCGAGCATAACAGCGGGACTGTCCGTGCTCGGGCCATGACGGGCGTGGCAGACTAACTCTGACAGGACCAACCCGGGGGAGAAGAATGGCAGAGACAGAGACGGCGCAGAGTCGCACCGATTTCCTGCGGAGCCTGCGTGCGGTCCGCGAGTTCAAGAAGACCGCAGTGCCCGACGACGCGCTCCGCGACATCCTGGAAGTGGGGCGCTGGTCGGGAAGCGCCGGCAACCAGCAGGGGGCCGAGATAGTAGTTATCAAGGATCCCAAGACGCTGAATACCATTGCCGGGCTGGAGGGGTTTGTGCACCACCTGGCGGGGGCCGCCCTGGGACTGCTGATCGTCATGCCCGGTCAGTGGGCCGAGGGCGATGCCTTCGATGAGGGCCGGCTCGCCGAGCGGATCATGCTGGCCGCCGCGGCCCATGGGCTCGGTTCGTCGATCGGCTGGCTGACCGGCTCTGGCCGCGAGGCGGGTAGGCGGCTGCTCAACGTTCCAGAGGGGCGCACCGTCCGGACCGTGATCTCAATCGGCTACCCGGCGACGGCCGCCCGCCGCGGGATTCGCAAACCGCTCGATAGCATCGTCCACTCGGAGAAGTACAGCTAGGTCTTCGAAGCGGTCGAAACCATCGCCGGTCGATCGTCGTACTGACAGACGCAAAGCCTGGAATCGGATTGGAGGTACGTATGGCCAAACACGAGCGCTCCCTCGATAGCACCGCTCCCCCTGAGCGGGTATGGCGGCTCTGGTCGGACGTCAGCAGCTGGCCCAGGTGGAACCCGGATGTGCTGGCCATCAGCCTGGCGGGGCCCTTTGCTTCGGGGACACACGGGTCGATGACAACCAAAGCCGGCGGGACTCACCGGATCGAACTTGCCGATGTCAGGCCGGGGCAGGCGTTCACGCTCGTCACCGCACCCGTCCCCCTGTCGACTTTCAGTTTCGAGTGCCGGATCGCTCCCGGCGGCCAGGGCAGCCGGATCAGTCAGGGGGTGAGTATGCGAGGGCCGCTCGGGTGGCTATTTTCCGGGATGATGGGCGAGCGGATGGCGGAGGGATTCAAGCCCGTACTCCAGGGGCTCTCCCAGGCGGCCCAGACGTCTTAGCAGCGTTGCCGCGCTGCTCTCAGTGTTAGGCCGCGCGGACCCGGCTCGCCCGCGGACCCTTCTGGCTCTGCTCGATGTCGAATGCCACCGTCTCGCCGCCCCGCAGGCTGTCGAAGTTCAGTGTGCTATCCACGCCGCTGCGGTGGAAGAAATACTCCTTCCCGTCTTCCGCTGCGATGAAGCCAAAGCCGCGGTCGGCCACCAGCTTCTTGATGGTGCCTTTGTTCATTGCCGTCGCTCCTCTTTTCTCGAACAGGCCTACCGAACGCTCGGCCCTGTTCGAGAAGAAGGACGGCCGCGGCGAACATCGACCCGACCTCCGGGCGACGGCTGTACTTTAGCAGATGCCCGCGGATTGGCCTCGGGTGCGGCGGATTGGCCTTGAGTGACCCCGGCTAGACGGCCGCCGGGACCTCGGCCGAGAAGTGGCAGGCCGCTCGGTGCTCCCGGCCCTTCTCTTCCAGCGGCGGCTCGGTCTCGGAGCAGATCCCGGGGGCCCGGGCGATCGGGCATCGGGTATGGAACCGGCAGCCCGACGGCGGGTTGACCGGGGAGGGGATCTCCCCGGCCAGGCTGACCACCCGGCGCTGAGCCTGGATATCCGGGTCCGGGATCGGGATGGAGGAGAGGAGCGCTTTCGTGTACGGGTGCCGCGGGTTGCGATAGATCTCGACGCTGTCGGCGATCTCGACGATCTTTCCCAGGTACATGACAGCCACCCGGTCGCTGATGTGCCGGACCACGGAGAGGTCGTGCGCGACGAACAGGTAGGTGAGGTTGAACTCGTTGCGCAGGTCCTGCATCAGGTTGAGGATCTGAGCCTGGATGGAAACGTCGAGGGCCGAGATCGGCTCGTCGCAGACGATCAGCTTCGGCCGCAGCGCCAGGGCCCGGGCGATACCAATCCGCTGCCGCTGGCCCCCACTGAACTCGTGCGGGTAGCGGTTGTTGAAGTATGGATTCAGGCCCACCACCTTGAGGAGTTCCTGGACCCGCTTGTCCTTTGCCTTTCCTCGCAGCATCCCGAAGTTTTCGAGTGGCTCCGCGATGATGTCTCCCACGGTCATCCGGGGATTCAGCGAGGAGTAGGGGTCCTGGAAGATCATCTGCAGCTGGCGTCGATGCTGGCGGAGCTTCTCGCCGCTCAGCTTGGTCAGGTCGATGCCCTCGAAGAAGATATTGCCGGAGGTGGCCGGGTGCAGTTGGGTGATGAGCCGCCCCAGGGTTGATTTTCCGCAGCCGGACTCGCCCACCAGGCCGAGGGTCTCGCCCGTGTAGATCTCGAAGCTGACCCCGTCGACGGCCTTGACCGAGGCGCCGAGGCCCGCTGGGAAATACTTAACGGCATTCTCGACCCGGACCAACGGCACGCGGTCAGCCACCGACTGCCGGCTCCTTGTGCTTGAGGGCCCGGTCCATCGTGACCCAGCACGCCGCTCGCTGATCCGGACCCACGTCCAAAAGCGGGGGGTCTTCGCGCAGACAGCGATCGATCCGGAACTGGCAGCGTGGATTGAACTTGCAGCCTCGCGGCGGGCTGATCAGGTCGGGGGGCAGCCCTTCGATGGAGAGGAGCCGATCGTGCCGGTCGGAGTCCAGCCGCGGGATAGAGCGGAGCAGGGACCAGGTGTACGGGTGCTGCGGGTTATGGAAGATCTGATGGACGGGGCCCTCCTCGACGATCTGCCCCGCATACATCACGATCACGCGCTGGCAGAGCCCGGCGACCACCCCCATGTTGTGGGTGATCATGATGATTGCTGTCCGTGTGTCGCGGTTCAAGTCCCTGAGCAGCTCGAGGATCTGCGCCTGGACCGTTACGTCGAGCGCAGTGGTTGGCTCGTCCGCGATCAGGATCGAGGGCTTGTTGGCCAGTCCCATGGCGATCATGACCCGCTGGCGCATGCCCCCGCTGAACTGGTGCGGATAGTCCTTAACTCGGGAGGACGCGGCGGGAATGCGCACCTGTTTGAGCAGCTCGATGGCCCGGCTGAGAGCGTTCTTTTTGTTGACCCGGTCGTGGGCGAACATCGCCTCCTCGACCTGGAACCCGACCTTGAGCACCGGGTTGAGCGAGCTCAACGGGTCCTGGAAGATCATGGCGATATCCTTGCCCCGGAGTTCCCGCATCTCCTCGTTGCTTAACTCCAGCAGGTCGTCGCCCTTAAAAAGGATCTGCCCGTTGACGATGCGCCCGGGTTCCTGGACCAGGCGGAGGATCGACAGAGCCGTGACGCTCTTGCCACAACCGGACTCGCCCACGATCCCGAGGGTCTCGCCAGGGTAAAGGTCGAACGACACGCCGTTGACGGCCTTGACCACGCCGTCGTCCGTGAAGAACTGGGTTTTGAGGTCTTTGACCTGCAGAATCGGAGCCGCCATCGGCTAACGCCCTTTGAGGCTCAGCGCTTCTGCCTCGGATCCAGGGCGTCCCGCAGGCCGTCGCCCAGGAAATTGAACGCCATCAGCGTCAGGGACAGTGCCAGGGCCGGCGCCAGAACAATATGGGGCGCGAGCCGGAGCGCTTGGAACCCGTCGGCGGCCATCGATCCCCAGGAGGGGGCGGGCGGCTGCACGCCAAGTCCGAGAAAGCTCAGAAAGGCCTCGAACAGGATGGCGGCGGGTACGCCGAACGTCGCCTGGACGATGATCGGACCGAGCGCGTTGGGCAGGATGTGCCGGAAGATGATCCGGCTTGCCTTGGCCCCCCCGGCCCGGGCGGCCTCGACGAACTCACGCTCCCGGAGCGCCAGACCCTGCCCGCGTACCAACCTCGCCATGTCCATCCAGCTGGTGGCGGCGATGGCGATGATGATCTTGTCCAGGCCGCGGCCGAGTAGCAGCACCATGAGAAGCGCGACCAGCAGGCTCGGAATTCCGTAGAAGATGTTTATCACGGTCGAGATCACGCCGTCCAGGATGCCCCGGTAGTAGCCGGCGGTCAGTCCGACCAGGATGCCGAACGCCACCACCAGGATCTGGGTGCCGACGCCGACCTCCAGCGAGATCTGGGCGCCGACCGCGAGCCGGCTGAGGATGTCCCGGCCGGCCTGGTCCGCTCCCAACAGGTGTTGCGAGCTCAGACCCTCGTACGTGGGGGCCACGGACTCGCGGTAGATCGGGTATGGGGTCCAGAAGACCGAGATGATGGCCACCAGGAGCACGAAACCGATGAAGACGGTCGCGACCAGCGCCAGCCGGTTGCGACGCAGGCGCCGCCATGCGTCCGCCCAGAGGCTGGTCTGTTCCCGGGCGACGGTATCGCCGACGTACTCCTGGGGATTGGCGACGCCGGGAGCTAGAGCCATCAGTTGTTCACCTCAGTATCGGATCCTCGGGTCGATGACCGTGTACAGCATGTCGACCACCAGGTTGGCGAGCCCTACCAGGCCGGCGTAAAACGTGAAGACGCCGATCACGATGTTGTAGTCGCGGTTCAGGATGCTGGTGACGAACTCCTTTCCCAGGCCCGGGATGCCGAAGATGTTCTCGATCACGACGCTGCCGGTGATGATGCCTGTCACCAGGGGGCCCAGGATGGTGACCACCGGGATCAAGGCATTCCGCAGGGCATGGCGGGTGATCACGATCCGGCTGGGCAGGCCCTTGGCCCTGGCGGTCCGGACGTAGTCCTGCTTGATGGTTTCCAGCATGCTGGCCCGGGTCAACCGGGCGACGATGCTGGCGTACGGGAAACCCAGGGCGAAGGCCGGTACGGGCAGCTGGCCGAGCGTCCCGTAGGTGCCGTTCCAGCCGATGTCGTAGTAGAAGGCGCCGCCAGTCCAGTTGTAAAGCCAGACGCCGAAGAAGACGAGCAGCATCGACGCGATCACGAAATTCGGCATGCTGAACCCGATCACCGAGGTGGTGGTCGCCACGTAGTCGATCCAGGTGTTCTGCTTGATGGCGGCGATCACACCCAGCAGGACCCCCACGCCGACTGTGAAGAGGAGGGCCACACCTCCGACCTCGGCGCTGACGGTCGCCTCCCGGAGAAGCAGCGGGGTGATCTGGACGCCCCGGTTGATGACGGACTCCCCCAGGTTGCCATGCAGGATCAGGTTTGACATGAACAGGCGGTACTGGTCCCAGAGGGGGAGGTCAAGGTTGTAGTGGTGCATGATCTCGGCGATCGCCTGGGGATTGATCCGGTGCTCGCTGATGAAGGCATTCCCCGGCAGGGAGTGGACGCCCAGGAAGACCAGCGAGGACACGGCCAGGGTGGTGAACAGGATGAGGACGACCCGCTGCCCCATGTAGATGAGTGAGCCCCGGGTGAGCATGCTTCTCCCTTCCGCAAATATATAAGAAAGGGGCGCCCCGATCGCGAGGCGCCCCTTCTCTTTGTCGCCGTCTAGTGCTGAAGCACCTTCAAGTCGACCCAGTAGTAGTCCTGGAAGTTGTTGGTACCGGCTCCCTGGACATACGGCTTGAACAGGAACTGGCCGACGGTGTAGTAGAGGGGGATGAACCGGACGTCATCGATCATCATCTGCGACGCCTTGTTGTAATCCGGGATCGCCGAGTCGACCGGCTCCGCGTCGGCCTTGGCGACCAGGTCGTCGAAAGTCTTGTTCGAGTAGCCGTCCTGGCCGCTGCCGGCGCCTGTGATCCACAGGTTGTCGAACCAGTCCTGTGGGTGGTCGTAGTCGGCCTGCCAGCCGGAGCGCGACATGACGAACTCGAACTTCTCGGCACGCTGGAAGAACTGCTGCCGCTCGATGTACTGGATGTCCACGTGAACGTTCAGGTTGTCCTGCCATTGCGACTGCAGGTTCTCCGCGACGATCTTGTTCAGGTCGGTCGGGTTGGTCGTGTAGGTGAGGCCCTTAGTCAGGTTGCCGGTCGGGTCAGCACTCTGGAGCAGCTGCTTGGCCTTGACCGGGTCGAACTTCGCGTTCGTGTCCTTCCCGTCGCCCAGGTACCCCTTCAGACCCTTGGTGATCAAGCCTCCATCGGCGGCGGAGCAGGTGGTCGCGTGCGAGCAGGCAACGTCGATCAACTTGCTCCGGTCGAGCGCCAGGCTGAATGCCATGCGGAGGTCTTTGGAGGTCTTGAACGGACCCTTGGTGAAGTTCAGGCTCACCCAGGTGGTCCGCACCTTGGGATGGAAGATGAGCTGATTCTTGATCGGGCCTGCCTTGAGGCGCAGGACGTCAGAGGGCGGAAGGGTGCTCATCCCGCCGTACCCAACGATGTCGTAGCCGCCCTGCTCGTACTTGGCGATGGCGGGGACCAGGCTATCGACCACGTCGATATGGATTTTCTTGACGGTCGGTTGCGGAGAGCCCCACCAGTTCGGCACCGCTGAGAACTCGACGAACTGCTTCGGCGTCCGCGCGCTCATGGTGTACGGTCCGGTGCCGACGAATGTGTCCGGCTTG
>Ga0209160_1001859_pt1 | contig 17793 bp, 16 predicted proteins | sample GraSoiAngelo_153_FD_186167 | JGI IMG/M metagenome (GOLD analysis project Ga0209160, IMG submission 186167) | Grasslands soil microbial communities from the Angelo Coastal Reserve, California, USA - 14_1009_12_40cm (SPAdes) (version 2) | ecosystem: Environmental > Terrestrial > Soil > Grasslands ... | reverse complement strand
CGGTCGTACTCACCCCTCAAAAGGTAACCTCCGCGCGTGGCCGAACCTTCGAGCCGGCGCTGGCGGAATCTCGGTACTGCGGCCGGGGCAGCCAGCGCAGGGTTGTTTGCCCTGTTCGACCTCTACCAGTGGGCGGTCGCCACGGTAAGCGACCGGTTCCACAACGACTTCACCTTCTACTACGCGGCGGCCCGTGTCGGCCTGACCCACGGCTGGCCGTCGATCTACGACCTGTCCCTCCAGCAGGCGGAGCTGGACGCCCTGGGATCCGGCATCAAGGTCGCCGAGCTCGCCCGCTACATCAGCCCGCCGCCCGTGGCATGGTCGGCCTTGCCGCTTACGGTGCTGCCGTATCCGGCGGCCTACTGGGTCTGGAGCGCCCTTCTCGTCGCTGCGCTGGTCCTGGCGTGGCACCTCGCCGCGCCCGGCAGTGGGCACGCTCGTGTCATCTTCCTGGCCGCGGCTGTCGGGTGGCTGCCCGTGATCTACGGCCTGCAGCTGGGACAGCCTGGGCTGTTCGTCGCGCTTGGAGTTGCAGGGTGCTATGCCCTGTTGCGCGCAAATCGGCCGCTCTGGGCCGGCGTCGCCCTTGGCGCCCTGGTGCTCAAGCCTCAGCTCGCGTTCCTGGTGCCTCTTGCGCTCCTCGCGGCACGCCAGGACCGTGCGTTCACCGGCAGCGTGATCGCGCTCGGCATGCTGGCTGCGGCTTCGGCTCTCGCACTGGGCACCGCCGGCGTCGCCGCGTATGAGGCGCGCTTGAGCTTCGCCGCGAGCGTCGCGGCCAACCGCGACCTGACGCTCGCTTACTTCCTGGGCGACTATGCCCGCCCGCTCCAGGTAGCGGTCGCCGCCTGGACGCTCGTGCTCGCGTACCGGCTGCGCCACCGCGGGCCCGAGTGGCCGCTCGTCTGCGCCCTGGTGGGCGGCATGCTCGCGACTCCTTACGTCCATCTCGACGACCTGCTGATGCTCGGGCTGGCGGCGTGGCTGATCCTGCGAGCCAAGACGCCCGCATGGACCTGGATCTACGTGCTGACAGGAATCGTCGCTGTGGAGGGCGAACCGTTCTGGGGTCCTGCGCCGGCCCTCGCCGTCGAGGTGGGCGCCCTGGTCCTGCTTTCAGTCGCCGCGCTGCAGGGCGCGGCGGTCAGCGTCCGTGACGACCTTCCCCTTCCGCAAACCGACGCGCGCCTTCCTGCGCTTCGCCCGAAGCAATGACTCCGACGCCCGCCCGGAACTCGGTCCGCATCGCGTCTTCCAGGCTGAGCGACCACTGGCGGAGAACGCTTGAGCGGTCGCTGCGCATCGCACCCTGCGGAAAGGCCGCGAGCTCACGGGCCAAAGCCTGCGCCTCTCGCAGCGCCTGGCCGCCCTCGACAATCCTCTCGACGAGACCGATGCGCAGCGCCTCCTCGGCCGACACCGGGCGCCCGGTGAGGATCAGGTCGAGGGCGCGTCCCTGCCCCACCATGCGCGGCAGGCGAACGGTGCCGAGATCGATGAGCGGGACGCCGAAGCGGCGGTTGAAGACGCCGAAGGTCGCGCTACGCCCCGCAACCCGAAGATCACACCAGAGGGCCAGCTCGAGGCCGCCCGCCACCGCGTAGCCCTCGACCGCGGCGATCACGGGCTTGCCCAGGATCATCCGCGTCGGTCCCATCGGGCCCTCGCCCGTCTCGCTGAGCGGGCGCCCCGCGCCCGCCGCCAGGGCCTTCAGGTCGAAACCGGCGCAGAAGTTGCCGCCGGCCCCCGTCAGCACCGCGACCGAAAGTGACTCGTCGGCGTCGAAGCGCTCGAAGCTTTCGGCCAGGGCAGCGGCTGTCTTCGAGTCCACCGCGTTTCGGATCTCGGCCCGGTCGATCGTGACGGTGACGACCGCACCATCGACGTCATAACCAACAGTGGCCTGGCTCGCTAGAGAGCGCCTCGTTCGTGATCGTCTTCCATGAACGGATATCGATGGTTCTTCGGCGGCTCGTAAGTCTCCTTGATGACTCGCGGGCTCACCCAACGGATCAGGTTGAGAAACGACCCAGCCTTGTCGTTCGTGCCTGAGGCACGCGCCCCGCCAAAGGGCTGGAGTCCGACCACCGCGCCGGTGGGCTTGTCGTTGATGTAGAAGTTGCCCGCCGCGTTGACGAGCTTCTCCGAGGCCGTGCGGATCGCCTGTCGATCGGTCGCGAAGATGGCGCCCGTCAAACCGTACGGGCTCGTACGGTCGCAGAGGTCGAGGGTCTCCTCGAACTTTCCATCGGCGTACGGGTAGACGGTGAGGATCGGACCGAACAGCTCCTCGCGCAGGAGCTTGAAATCAGGGTCGGTTGTCTCGATCACGGTCGGCCGGATGAACCAGCCGACCTTGTCGTCGCCTTTTCCGCCCGCGATGACCTTGGCGCTCTCGTTCTTGCGTGCGTACTCGATCGCGTTCATGTGGTTCGCGTATGCGCGACCGTCGATGACCGCGCCCATGAAGTTGCGGAAGTCCGCGACGTCGCCTTGAGGTATGGCATCGACGAGGTCCACGAGCTCAGGCTTGATGCTCTTCCACATCGACTGCGGAATGTACGCACGGGAGGCGGCGGAGCACTTCTGACCCTGGTACTCGAACGCGCCGCGGATCAGCGCGGTGCGCAGCCCGTCCGCATCCGCCGACTCATGTGCCACCACGAAGTCCTTGCCACCCGTCTCCCCGATCAGGCGCGGATAAGTGCGGTAACGGTCGATGTTCTGGCCGACCTCGCGCCACATGTTTTGAAACACTTCGGTCGAGCCGGTGAAGTGAATGCCCGCGAGCTCGTGGTGGCTCAGGACCTTTTCCGAGATCTCGGACGCGCTGCCGCTCACCAGGTTGATCACGCCTGGAGGCATGCCTGCCTCGATGAGGAGCTCCATCAGGAAGTGACAGACGAGGAGGGTCTGGGTCGCAGGCTTGAAGACAACTGTGTTGCCCATGAGCATCGGCGCGGTCGGCAGGTTGCCCGCAATCGACGTGAAGTTGAAAGGGCTGACCGCGAAGACGAAGCCCTCAAGCGGGCGGTACTCCAGCCGGTTCCACGCTGTGCCATCGTTATATGGCTGGTTGCGCAGAAGCTGGTCGCCGAAGAACGCGTTGTAGCGCCAGAAGTCGATCGTCTCGCATGCGGCGTCGATTTCGGCCTGATGCACCGTCTTCGATTGACCGAGCATGGTGGCGGCGTTGATGGTGTCGCGCCAGGGCCCTGCCAGGAGGGCCGCGGCGCGCAGCAGTACGGCCGCGCGCTCGTGATAGGCGGTGGCCGCCCACATCTTTCGGGCGCCAAGCGCGGCGTTGATCGCGTCGTCGAAGTCCTTGGCGCCGCCGACCGCGTACTCGGCGATGGCCAGCTCGTGCCGGTGCGGAGACCGGATGTCGCCGCGAGAAGCACCCCACCGGCGCTGGTCGCCAATGAGCATGGGCACCTCGGTCCGAGCGTCGGTCAGCTCGGCAAGGCGCGACTTGAGTGGCTTGCGGTGAGGGTCACTTGGGGCGTAGGAGCGAACCGGTTCGTTGGCGGGCTGGGGAACCTGGAAATGTCCGTCGGCGGTCATCTGCCCTCCTCCGCGTTGATCTTGCGTCTCGATCATGCCACGTAACCCAAACCCGTATCCCGAAAGGTGAGCGTCGGCTACGCGGCGGAGGCCGCGAGCTCGGTTGGGGACCGAGTCCGCCGAACCGTGGCGCTGCTGCACCGGCGCGGGTACGCGGTCAGTCCGCCCCGCCTCGCCGAGCTCTGCCTGGGCGGGCGAGTGTCCGATCTGGAGATTCGCTGGGCGGTCGCCGCTAATCCCGACCTGGCGATAGCCGAAGGTCTCGTGGTCGAGCGCGATGCGGTCAGCCGGGCGAGCGCGATTCGCAGCCGATCGCTCGCCCACCGCACCGACTCCGGTGCTTACCTCGATCTCACCCTGGCCTTCGTCCGCAAGCTGATCGCAGTCGCGCCGTTCATCAGGGCCGTGTCGATCGCCGGCTCGCTGGCGAGCGGCGGCTTCCGAGCGTCGGACGACGTCGACCTGAACCTCGTCGTCGACGACGGGCACCGCCACCTGGCCTACGTCGTCGTCAACGTTTTGGGCCTGCTCCACGCCATGGGCCATCGCGGCAAGCCCGTCGACGACCTCACCCGCAGACCGATCGCGCCGCGGTTGATGACCGCGAACCTGATCCTCGAACGCTCGCAGTGCCGCCCGCTGGTCAGGCATGACGAAGACATGGCCTTCGAGGTTCTCGTCGGCGAGCCGGTCTTCGGTCTGGACGTGATCAGGGAGATCGTCGAAGAGAACCCGAGACTCCTCGAGCATCTTCCGCAGCTTGCAGAAAAGACTGCGACGCGGCTCGTCGAGGCGCCGCCGCGACGCGCGCCTGCCGTGCTCTTTCCTGCGTTTTTCGACGTGCCCGCGCGATACCTCGGCCACGCAGCATGGCGCTACATGCAATGGACTCGACGCAACCGGCCCGAGGCGCTCGCACGCGTGGCCTATGTCCGCGCGACCATGCGTCCCTACACCCTGTTCGACACGAATTGATACGTCTGATCCCGGCCGCCGTCCTGATGATGACGAGCGTCCTTCTCTTCATCTTCGGGCTCAACCTTCTGTATCTCACAGTGCAGGCACTGCGACAGCCCCACCGCCCGTTCAGGCCATCTCATCATGAGTGGGGAGGAACAGAACCCGCCGTATGCATGCAGCTCCCCATCTACAACGAGCGTTATGTCGCGGAGCGCGTCATCGATGCGGTCTGCGCCATCGAATGGCCGCGCGACCGCTTCGAGGTGCAGGTCCTCGACGACTCTGACGACGAGACGACGCAGATCATTGCTCGGCGCGTGGCGCACTGGCGGCGCAACGGAATTCATCTCTCGCACGTGCGCCGAGGCTCACGAACAGGTTTCAAGGCCGGCGCGCTGGCGTACGGCCTGGAGCTGACCAACGCACATTTCATCGCGATCTTCGACGCCGACTTCGTGCCGCCCTCGGATTTCCTGCGACGCACGATCGGCGCGTTCGACGATCCGGTGGTCGGATTCGCTCAGGCGCGGTGGGGCCACCTCGATGAGGGCTACTCGCTCTTCACGCGGCTGCAGGCGATGGCGATCGACTTCCACTTCCTCGTCGAGCAGGCTGTGCGCTCAGCGCGCGGCTACTTCACGAACTTCACCGGCACCGCGGGAGTCTGGCGGCGGATGGCGATCGTGGACGCCGGCGGCTGGAGCGCGCGGACCCTGACAGAAGACCTCGACCTCAGCTACCGGGCCCAGCTGCGCGGATGGAAAGCCGCCTACATCGAAGACCTCGTCGTCCCGGAGGAGCTGCCCGTTTCCGTCGACGCGTACCGACGCCAGCAGTCGCGCTGGGCCACCGGCAGCTTCCAGTCCGCGTTCAGGCTCCTGGCGCCGGTGATGCGAAGCAATGCGCGAGTCGCGGTCAAGTTCCAGGCCGCGGTCCACCTGCTGGCTTATGGCGTGGGCCCGGTGATGCTCGTCCAGCTCGCCTGCTATCCGCTTCTCCTGCTGGCCTTCGGATGGCCTGGCGTTCAGCTGCCGTGGTTCGTCGCCGACTCGTCAGCGGTCACGATCCTCGTCGGCGTCGCGCCGTGGCTTGGTTTCGTCGCCGCACAGACGCGGCGCGGCCGGAGGTGGTGGTCGGGAATCCCGTCCCTTCTCTGCCAGGTCTTCGGCGCGGGCATGTCGCTCAACACAGTGATCGCGCTCAGCCGCTCGCTGCGACCCGGAGGCGTCTTCGTCCGGACACCCAAGCACCACATCGTGCATGCCGGACAGGAGTGGCGGGACCAGGCCTACGTTCGAGTGGGCGATCCCCGCGCGTTGATGGAGGGCTTCGCCGGCCTGGGTGCACTTGCCATCGTGCCGGTGGCGCTGGCTCTGGGCCAGTTTCTGATCGCGATCTATGCGGGCATGTTCGCGCTGGGCTTCCTCGTGGTCGCGGCGCTGAGCCTGGTCGACTTCCTCGAGGTGCTGACGCTGCGCCGCCTGGGCCGGCGGGCACTTTCTCGTGTCCAGGCGGCTTCACCGGCAGTTGGTTTGCTCGGTCTCGGAGCAGTCCTCCTCCTCGTCGCAGCCCAGCTGCCCGAGCCGTTCGAGGACGGGTATGGGCACTGGCTCATCGCAGCCAACCTGGCCGCGACCGGACACCTGCACGACCCACTCTTCGGCATGGAAGACACGTGGCTTCCCGGATATCACCTGCTGGCCGCCGTCGTGCTCCGCATTTTTGGCCTGTGGCAGCTCGGGGCGCTGAAGGCGTTGAGCGCGCTGCTTGGCGTGGCTACCGCGGCGGGCGTGTATGCCCTCGCCCCGAACGTGCGCCAGGCTCGGACTGCGGTAGCCCTTCTCGTCCTGAACCCGGTGTTCCTGTTCACGTCCGGTTCGGCTGTCGTCGAACCGCTTCTTACCGCTCTGCTCACAGCGTCGGGCCTCGCCGCTGTCCGAAACCGGATGAAGCTGGCGGCTCTGCTCGCGGCGTTGGCCTGCATCACCTCCACCAAGGCCTGGATATGGGTCGCTGTCGCGGCAGCTTTCGCCGCCATTGAAGCGGTGAGGTCGCGCTCGGCCGGGCGCAATAGGGCCGGCGCGGTGGCCTGGGCGGTTCCAGCGCTCGGAGTGCTTGTCTTTCTCCAATTCGGCTTCGCACCGGTTGGCCACTCGATGGCGCGCGGCGCGGTCGAGGTGGTTTCGGCCACGGCGCGCGGCAGCATCCCGTCAGGCGGCGTGGGCAGGCTCGGCGAGCTCGCATCCACATTCGGACTTGCCGCCCTTCCGCTGTTTGCGTTTGGCGTGGTCGGCGCGGTGGCCGCGCTGCACCAGCAGACACGAGCCATATGGCGATTCGTCTACGTCCCCGCCGCGATCTACCTGGTCGCGATCTTCGGGCTGGTTGCCGCCGGCGCCTACAGCGGAAGCCACCGCTACCTGTACCCCGCGCTGCCCGCCATGGCGCTGCTGGCGGCGGCCGCCCTCGACCGATACGCAGGTGTGATCCGGCTGACGGCCATCGGAGCGACAGCCGCGCTGGCAGTCGCGTTCGTGCCGGTCTTCTCGAGCTTCGCCAACGCCAACGCGGGCCTCGTGGCCGCAGGTCGCGCGTCGGCTGGGACTCGCGGCGTGCTCCTGACCGACTCGCCCACTGCCGCCTACTACAGCGGCAGGCCCCCATCGCAGATCACAGGCAGCCGGGCGCTGCCGCTGGACCGGACGCCGGCCCTCGACTGGATTCGATCCCAGCACGTGAGCGAGCTCGTGCTCGTCAATATCAGCTACTACCGCGCCACGGCGGTGTTTCCCGACCTTGCCGCCGGCCAGGCAAGCCCTCCATTCCGGACGCTCGGCCAGGAGGCGCACTACCAGGTCGCCGGCGGCAAGCCGGTGTTCGCGTATCGCGTTGGGACAGAGCTTTTGACCCAATCGATCTATCCGGGTGTCGACGCGTGCGTCGAGGGGTCGCCAGGCGAGGGCAAGACTGCGTCGCTCGCCAAGGGCCTGGTGCTCGAGGTGGCAGGCCGCGATGTGGCCGGCGAAGGCATGGGCATCGGCACCCCGATCGTCAAGTACCCGGATGGATGGGTTTACTCGCTGACCGCCACCACAACAGACCTGTCGACGGCAACCACGACCGTGTGGAAGCGCACCTTCCAGCTCGACGAGATCGGCGGTGACGCAGCCCACAAATACCAGTTCTTGCCCATCGAGTCGCGTGGTGCGATCGAGGTCACTTACACGGTCGACGGCAGTGGCGTGACCGTTGCCGTCAAGCCTCTCTGGCTCGCCCCCGGCTACTCGCAGGTCGGCATCCTCAACGAACAGTCGGCGGCATTCGACGACGTCGCGGCCGCCAACCATCCGACCCTGGTCGGCGCGGCATTTCGCAACTGGGTCCCGGTGACCGGCGTATGGGCGCGGTTGCGCTCGACCTCGTTGGGAGTGGAGTGGTCGGCTCCCGCGCTTCCCGGAGCGCAGATGTACGCAGGACGCGAGCTCCTCGCGCCAGACTTCGATTGGGCCGGGCTCGACTACATATTCCCAGCGTCGTTCGCGGGCGTCAGCTACCACATCAACGTGCAGGAGGCGAGATGACTGCCACCCAGCCCCACCCCACGTCCCTCCCCGTAAATGGTGAGGGTGCCAACGCCAGAACCGACGTTGTTCTCGTCTACCCACAGCGTGCGCCCAAGCAGGGCCGGCACTGGATCATGCCTTCACTGGGCCTGATGTACCTGAGCGCCTCGCTGCGCCGGGCCGGCTACTCGGTGCGGCACATCGACCACACTTTTCTGGAGCGCGACGATGTCCTCGCGGAGATCGAGCGCCTGCGCCCGTCCGTGATCGGGATCTACTGCATGATCACGATGCAGGACGAGGCGCTATCTCTCGCCGAGCAGGTTCGCGGCAAGGCGCTGACGGTGGTTGGCGGACCGTATCCGTCCGGCGAGCCGGAGACGTTTGTCGACCAGTTCGACCTCGTCGCCGTGGGTGAGGGCGAGGAGACGATCGTCTCGATCATGGAGCACCTCGACGACAGACGATTTGAAGAGATCCCCGGCGTCGTCTTCAAACGCGACGGCGAGATCGTCAAGAGCACCGCGCGGCAGCGAAGCAAGGACATGACTGACCTGCCCCTGCCTTATCGCGGCGACATCCCCAACGACGAGTACATCCACTACTGGCGCAAGCACTGGAAGGATGCGACGACTCCATTGATGTCGACGCGCGGGTGTCCGTTTCGCTGCGACTTCTGCCACAAGTCCGTGTTCGGCGACCTGTTCAGCGCTCGACCGGTCGAGTCGGTCGTGGCCGAGATGCGCGAGATCGCAGAGCTGGGCTACGACCACATCTGGATGTCCGACGACCTCTTCACACTCAACTACAAGCGGACCTTCGAGCTCGCGAGAGCAATCGAAGAAGCGCACCTGCCGCTGACGTGGGAGTGCCTCAGCCGCGTCACGCATGTCGACCAGGCGCTTTTCGAGCAGATGCATCGCGCCGGATGCAAGCGCATTTTCTTCGGCATCGAATCCGGCGACGAGCGGGTGCTGAAGGAGATGAAGAAGGGAATCACGCCCGACCAGGCGCGGGCGGCGGTGGAAGCATGCGTCGCTGCGGGGATCAAAGCAGCCGGGTTCTTCATGGTCGGCTACATCGGCGAAACCACGGACTCGCTGATCCGGAGCATCAACTTCTCGAGCAGCCTGCCTCTCGATTACGTCAGCTACACGATCGCATATCCTCTGCCCGGCACCGGCTTCTACGACCGAGTGCGCGAGCGTCGCATGCATGGCGAGTGGCACAAGGTGCGCCACAACCGCCTGCTCTTCAACACCGACTTCTCCGAGCACAAGCTGCGGGCGGCCATACTGAAGGGCGCGATCCAGCATCGCCTGAACCGGATGCACATGCGACCGGCCGCCAGAGCGTTCCAGCTCGCCACCGACCCAGTGCTACGCGCTCTCAAATAGCGCTCGCTCTGCTTGCCGCTGCAATCTGCGCCTGCGGCGGTCCGGCCGCGGCGCACACACCGCCGACATATCCGGATACCGGCCTCGTCCTCCTCTCTCTGCAAGATGGCTCTCCGCGCGGAGCCGCCCACGTCGGCAGCGATCCCGTCGCAGTCATCGTCTCGGACGATGGCCGCACGGCCTACGTCGCGGACAGCTCTCCTGGGGACGTGTACGCGGTGAGCCTGCCCGGCATGAGGATGGCGTGGAAGTCGCACGTCGGCGGTGCGCCATTCGGGCTGCTTCTCCAACAGGACCGCTTGTTCGTTTCCCTGTTCGACGGCGCCGCGGTGGATGAGCTCGACCCCGCGAGCGGCCGCAGGCTCGCGAGCCACACCGTGGCGCAGGGACCGGCCGCGATCACGGTCGACCCATCGGGCAAGGTGGCCGTCGCGGGTACCCGCGGCGAGGTCGACTATCTCGACGGCACGTCGCATCCGGCCGGCCATGGATTTGGAATCGCGAGCGTTGGAGGAACGTTGTGGACGGCGGACTATGAGCGCGCGGAGCTCGTCACCGCTGGAGGAGCCCATAGAGTGGGCCTGCCGCTCCCGGTATTTCCGTTCTGGCTCGCGCCCGGGCCCGGCGGAACGCTGTTGATCGCCGCCGAGGGACCGTCTGAGGACAGCGACCCAGGTGGCGTGTTCTCCTACGACGGCATGAGCGGCGCATTCAGGACCCTTGCCCAGCCGCGCGATCCAGACCAGGTCCTGCAATCGGGCTCGACGGTGTTCGTCGCCGCCCACGGCGACCGCGAGGTGCTGGCGATTCGCGGCGGCAGGACGCAGAAATGGGCTCTCGGCGCCGCTGCGGTCGCGATCGCGGCCGACCCCACGCTCGGCGTGCTGGTTGTGACGGTGAACGCGCATGAGTGAAGCCTGGCCGAGCCTGTTCCGCGTTGCCGTGGGCCTGTACTGGCTCTACTTCGCCAGCCAGAAGTGGCAAGGCGTCGGCTGGATGAAGCCCCTCATCGAGACCACCGCGAAGGCAAACCCGATTCCAGGGCTCCATGAGTTCCTGGTCGCGGTGGTCGTGCCGAACTGGTTCCCCTTCGCGCTCGCTCAAGCGTTGGGCGAAACGCTGGTGGCCATTCTCTTGATCCTCGGGCTCGCCACGCGGTGGTCCGGCATCCTGGGCCTTCTGCTCGCCGCCAACCTCGCGCTGACCGTGGCGTTCGCCGTGAACGACGACGGGTTCCGCTGGATCTACTACCTCGCGGTCATCGTCAACGCGCAGGTGATCGCCTCGGGGCCGGGACCGTTTGCGCTGGGCCGATTTGGTTGGGTGCCCGAATTTTTGCGCTGAGGCCCTCGGTGCTCGCAATCCTGCTCTGCGCATGCGCCACCTCGAGCACCCCCTCTGCGCCGTCACCTTTGACTGTTGGCTGCCGCAGCGGTGCGCCGGAAGCCGGCGTCCACAACCCGGACCGTCTACTGGTCCTCGATCCATGCAAGCAGGCGACTGGAACTGTGGTCGACGTGGCCCGCGAAGACGACGGCGACTATCACATCTGGTTCAAGCCCGACGCGGGGTACGAATCTCTGCTCAACTCCGAGAACCACTTCCAGGCCCGCCCTGCGATGCTGGCCGAGATCGTCCCCGCCTGCCCTCTGGATAGCAACCCTTCCAACGCACCCGCCGCGGCACGATGTCCGAAGACGAAACTGGCTATCCCGGTCATTGGCAACCACATCTCAATCTGGGGTCCCTGGGTGCTCGACACGGACCATGGATGGCAAGAGATCCATCCAGTGGACTCGATCCAGATAGGCTAGTCGCCATGAGTGTCGACGCCGAAGGCTATGGATTCCCCGAGCACCAACGCACGCTGTCGCGCCTGATCGACGACATCCGCGTGCTTTCCCCGGCCGGCGTGGAACGCGCTGCGCAGGGCTGGGACCGCCACGGGCGGCTGCACGGCCTGCAGGCTATCCACGAAGCCGAGAAGGCGGCGGTCCACGCGATCGAAAAGGAAGGCCGCGGTGCGGCCTGGGACGAGGTCCGGCGCAACCTTTTCGGGATGACCGAGGCCGGCGGGGCGTTGGTCAGCTGGAAGGCGGAGCACGGCGAGGTCGGCCACAAGGCGGAAGACGCGGCATTCATGGCTGCCCTCGGACTCGTCGCCGGCAACCTGATCAGCAAGGAGCAGCAGGCCGCGCTGGTGCGCCCCCTGTCCGAAGCCCTGCCCTGGCTGCTGCCAGAGGAAAACCAGCCAGTCGCCTGATCCTCCCCCATCCGTGGGGAAGGTGCCGGATTAACCTGCAGGTAGGCTGGGCACGAGCTCCGTCAAGTCGATATCCATGTTCTCCAGCGCTGACGGATCGACCTTGCGCCGGCTTTCAATGAGCTTGCCTCCGACCTCGTTGGTCTTGGCGTCGTTCATCGAAAGCACACCCTCGACCACACCTGCGCGCAAATAGAACACGGAAAACGTAAGGGCGCGCCGGTCACCGCGCCACGCTGCCGTATCGTCGCCGGCCGCGTTGCCTCGGTACTCGAGGCTGACGTCGTACTGGTCGGACCAGAAATAGGGCAGCTTGGTGTAGGGAGCGTCGCCGCCGACAACCGATGCCGCGATGCCACGACCATGACCCTTGGCAACCTCCCAGTGCTCGACGCGGATGGGCCGCCCGAGCACGGGATGATTGTGGAAAGCCATGTCACCGCCGGCGTAGACGTTCTCCGCAGCTCTTAGTCCCTTGTCGACGCGCACACCGCCCCCCTCGATGGGAAGCCCCAAGGCTCGCGGCAAATCGAGATTCGGATCTATGCCCGCGGCGACCAGAACAAGGTCGGCATCTTCGTGGGTTCCGTCGGACAACCCCACGCCTGTGACCCGACCAGCATTCACATGCCACTCATCGACCGTCGTTCCGGTACGCAGGTCGACGCCGTGGCTGCGATGGATCTCGGCGTAGATCTCTCCGACCTGGCTGCCGAGCGCCCTCTGCAGGGGAACTCCGAGCGCCTCGACCATGATCACTTCCTTCCCAAGCTTGCGCGCCGATGCCGCCACCTCGGCTCCAATAAACCCCGCGCCAACCATGAGCAGGCGTTTCGAGCTGCCCAGGGCCTGGCTGAGAGCCTGGCTGTCGCGGAGCGACCGAAGAGTGAGCACGTTGTCTGCGCTCGGAAGGCCCTGGGGGCGACGCGGGGTCCCGCCCAGACCGAGCACCAGGACATCGAACGCAACCTCACCAGCTGACACTGTCACCGTGCGCTCCCGCAGCGAGCCTCCGATCACGGGCGATGCCAACCTCAGGTCGATGCGCTCTCTGACGTAGTCCGCCTCTTCGTGGAGGAAGACCTTCGGCAGCTCAACCTCGCTGCGCAAGAACTCCTTCGACAGGTAAGGGCGGTCATAAGGGCGATCCCGGTCGGCGCTCAAGATCAGGATCTCACCGTCGAAGCCGCGCTTGCGAAGAGCGAATGCCGCGGCATCGCCGGTGCCACCACCGCCGACGATCACAACACGTGACATCTACTTTCCTGATGAGAGGCGCGCGCGGCGCAGCCAGCCATGGGCGTCGGGCGCGGCACCACGCTGGATGTCGACGAGCGCACGGCGCAGCCGCACGCTGACGTCGCCGGGACCGCCGTCGCCCACAATCCACGAGCCGCGCTCTGACTTGACCGCGCCGACGGGGGTGATCACCGCGGCGGTGCCGCACGCGAACACCTCGGTCAGCGTCCCATCCTCGCAGCCGGACCGCCACTCGTCGACACTGATCCGTCCCTCTTCGACCGCGTAACCCAGATCGCGTCCCAAAACGAGCAGAGAGTCGCGCGTGATGCCCGGCAGCAGCGTCCCTGTGAGCGCAGGAGTCATCAGCCGCGCCTGGTGACCCGTGCCGAAGACGAAGCAGAGGTTCATGCCGCCCATCTCTTCAACCCAGCGGTGCTCACGTGAATCGAGCCACACCACCTGGTCGCATCCCTTCTCCGCGGCCTGCGCCTGGGCAAGCAGACCGCCCGCGTAGTTGCCACCGGTCTTCGCAGCGCCTGTGCCGCCGGGCGCAGCGCGGCTGAAGTCTTCGGAGAGCCAGACAGTGACTGGCTTGACTCCGCGCGGGAAGTAGGACCCGGATGGAGACGCGATCAAGAGGAACGTGACCTCTTCGGAGGGATGGACCGACAGGCTCACCTCGGTGGCGAACATGAGCGGGCGGAGATAAAGACTGTGCTCAGTCGCGGACGGGACCCACTCGTGATCGGTTTCGAGCAACAGGTCGATGGCCTCGAGGAAGGTCTCCTCGGGCAGTTCAGGCAGGGCCAGCCTGCGCGCCGAGCTGCGGAAGCGCGCCGCATGGGCGTCCGGCCGAAAGGCCGCCACCCCGCCGTCCGCCTGCCGGAAAGCCTTCAGCCCTTCGAACACCGCCTGGGCGTAATGGAGGACAGAGGTCCCTGGATCGAGGGTGAGCGGTGCGTAGGGTGTGAGCTCGGCGTCGTGCCAGCCGCTGCCCGCCGACCAGCGGATCCGGACCATGTGCTCGGTGAATATGCGGCCGAAACCAGGGTCGGCCAGCCGCCGCTCGCGCTCCGCCGACGGTACTCGCCGGCTTGTCGGGCTGGCGTGAAACTTGATCGCCGAGGTGCGCGAGCTCACCGCTTCGCCAACACTAACCGGTGCAGCGGCGAACGCGCTTTTGAGCTTGACGGCGGCAAAGAGGCCGGATCTTGCGACCCGGCCTCGCGAGAGGAAGGAAGGGGTTCTTGCTTAGAGCTGTCGCGTGGATGCGACCTGTATCGGTATGGTCACCACCACCGGTTCGACGCCAGGGATGGCCTCCGCAGCCAGCTCGATCGTGGCCGGTAGGACGGCCAGGATCGGCTTCTGCGACCTCTTAAGCAGCCCCCTTCTTGGGGGCGGCCGGGTGGCTACCACGGGGTCGAGCATCTGCCGGAGCTTCAGTTCCAGAAACTGGTCGAACTCGTTCATCTGTAGCAGAAACGCCTCCCACAACCGGAGTACCCGCGGCTTCAGAAATTTTCCGTGGTGGTTCGCACGGCGGGAGCGGAAAGGCGCCTAAGACGAGCCTACGCCGCGCGCGAGGTGGGCTGAACAGCCGACCGCTTGTCTTCATCGTAAGCCGCCTGGGCAAGCTCCATGAGTTCACCGTTTTGGCCGAGGCTGTGGGCGAGCTTGACAAGCCGCAGTCGTGTGGGGCCGGGTCCCAGCACCCTTGCAGCCAGGACGACGAATGGCTTGACCAGGAAGAGGCTCGCCGAACCGTTCACCTTCTTGATGGCTCGACGCGCTGTCATCGCGATTAGAGAACGCGTCCGGGCGAGCGAGTATTGGTACGCACGGGCTTCATGCAACGACGAAGTCGTCTGACTCACGGGTCACCCTTCCTCTTTCTATCGACGGCGCCATCAAAGCCACGCCCACCACCCCAGTTTTGAGGAGCTCCACCGAAGCAACCGGTGGTAGCCCCCTCGCTTGATCAACGCCCCCGAGCGATCCAGTACTCGCGCGTACGTAATGGGACGTTTCGCATGCAGCCGAACTACGGAAGTAAAATCCTGTTAGGCGCACCGTGCGCAGAAGGGGGACCATCTTGGAAACCGTCGGCCTCGACGCCGGTTACGGCGACGTCTTCGAAACGTTCCAGTCCGCGTCCGACGAGCTGGCTCGGTTCAAGACCGTGCCCGCCGTCGCGGAGGCTGCTCTCGAGCTGGCCCTGAGCATGACGAAATCCTCAGTCGCATTTCTGGCGCTGACGGGCGAGGACGGCGAGGACAAACGAGTCTTCTCCCGGGCGGTGGATCCGACCGAGACAATGCAGAGGGACGAGATCGAGAGGATCTTTGCCGCCGCGGGAGCGTCCTCGCGCACCTCCGGCGCTACGTGGAGTGGGGTGCCGGAAAGCAACGCCATGCCGGCTCTGCGCTCGACACGCTCTCATCACCTTCAGGCCGGGGGCCGCACCCTGGGCATTATCGGCGTGGCCAGCCCGGCCGGCTTCACCGCCGTGCAGCAGCGGATGTTCGGACTCTTCGCCAACCAGGTTGCGGCCGCACTCGGCCTCGCCGAGCTCGTCGAGAAGCGCCAGGAGATGATCGACACGCTGGTCAACCTGCGCGCCGACCTGGACCGAAGCGAACGGCACAGGTTGATCAACGAAGAGCGGGCGAAGAGCGCAGAACGCGTCGAGCGTGCCCACGAGGCGGCGGTGGATGCGCTGCTCGCTGTATCGCGCCACGCTCGCACCGGTCACGGCCTCGCGGATTTCTATCGTCGCCTGACGCGCAGCATCGCCGAGCTTGTCGCGGCCCGCAAGGTCTTGTTCTGGCGGCTCACCGACGAAGGAATGCTGGTTCCGATCGCGGGCGCGCATGGAATCGACGGGGCTTTCCTGGCCCGCGTGCAATCGGTCCCGTGCGCGCCGGACCGCGATGACCTGGCGAGTCGGGTCGTCTTTCACGACCTTATGTTCAAGGCATCGCGCGCAGACGAATCAGGCGATTTGCTGTACGCGCTCGATGCGTTGAACGTTCACGACGCGATCGCCATGCCGTGGCGGGCGGGCGACCAACGTCTTGGACTCGTCGCCGCGTATGACTCGCGGCGCGCTGATGGCTTCTCGCGCGAGGACGCGTGGGTCCTGCAGAAGGCCGGGCTCGCAGCGGGCCTCGTGTGGCAGCTCAAGTACGCAGAGGTGGACTTGAAGAAGACCCTTGAGCGCCTCCAGAAGGTGGACGCGGCGCGGCAGCTGCTGCTGAAGAACGTAAGCACTGCAGTTGACAAGGCGCGCAAGCGATTTGCAGGCGACCTGCACGATGATGCGCTCCAGAAGCTCACGGCCGTTGAGCTTCAGCTTCAGAGGATGCGCGACCCGAACGGCGACGGCCCGGAGCTCCTGACCGGCGCTCAGATGCTGCTGGCGCAGACCGAGGAAGCGCTCCGTCGCCTGCTCTTCGAGGTCCGGCCGCCCGCCCTGGAGGTCTCAGGAGGATTTGTTGAAACCGTCCGCGACCGAGTCCAGATGTTGAAGTCATTGACCGGGGCAGAGGTCGAGCTCGAGCTCGACCTTCCTGACGATCTGTCTTATGAGGACAGGTCGATGCTGTTCCGCCAGATCACAGAGGCGATGACGAATATCGAAAAGCACGCGTCGGCGACCCGCGTACGCGTGGCGCTGAAAGTGGATGACTCGGGCGTCCATGGAGTGGTCGAGGACAACGGACGCGGATTCGTCGTCGGCGAGCGGGACCGCCTGCCGGGACACCTGGGCCTGCTTGCTCTCAACGAACGCGCGCTGCTGGCAGGGGGTTGGAACAACGTGAAAAGTGAGCCTGGGCTCGGCACCACAGTCGAATTCTGGCTGCCGGTGTCAGAATCCAGGCTGCAGGCTTGAAGACCGACACAACCCGAGTGCTGATCGTCGAAGACCACCAGGTCGTGGCCGATGGTCTGGCCGCGCTCATCAACGACCAGCCGGACATGCACGTCATCGGACAGGCAGGCTCCGTCGCGGAATCGCTTACGCGCGCGATCGAGCTCAAGCCTGACCTCGTGCTGATCGACTTTCGGCTCACCGACGGAACCGGGGCCGACGCCGCCGCCGGCATCCGGCAGATGCGGCCCGAGACCAAGCTCATCTTCTTGACCCGGGAGGACAGCGATGCCGCCCGCTTTGCCGCCCTCGAGGCCGGGGCCAGCGCCTTCATCCACAAGTCGCGCGCGGCCCAGGACGTCGTGGACGCGATCCGAACGGTCGCGGAGGGCGGGTCCCTGTTCACGCCACGTTCGATCGCTCAGCTGCTGAACAGCCGGCGCGAAGTCGAAGCGCAGCTCGAGCGTCTGACGCCGCGCGAAAAAGAGGTGCTTCGTCTGATGGCCGAGGGCACTTCGAGCCGCGAGATCGCGCACAGGCTAGGGATCAGCTACACAACGGTCCGCACCCATATCCGCAGCCTGGGCAGCAAACTGGGCGTCCACTCCAAGCTCGAAGCAATCGTAAAAGCCAGGGAGCTGGCTCTCGTCGAGTAGGGCCCAAGTGCCTCCGGCCCGGCGACCACTCCCGCGCTTCGCGCGGGGACCCCAGTGGTTGGGGAGGACTCTTGAATTACGCGCCCGAGACCCGTCGGCGGCCGCCGGCCCGACCCAGAAGCCGAATCGCCGGCTGGTCCTCCTGCTGCCAGCGGCGCACCGTCTTACGCCGCCGCTTGTCCTCGTAGAGGTCGGAGTCGGCCGCCTGGTAGACGGCCTGCCAATCCTGGCCCGGCCGCCACGCCGCTATCCCGACGCTGACCTCGACGTG
>Ga0209160_1001858_pt1 | contig 17797 bp, 15 predicted proteins | sample GraSoiAngelo_153_FD_186167 | JGI IMG/M metagenome (GOLD analysis project Ga0209160, IMG submission 186167) | Grasslands soil microbial communities from the Angelo Coastal Reserve, California, USA - 14_1009_12_40cm (SPAdes) (version 2) | ecosystem: Environmental > Terrestrial > Soil > Grasslands ... | reverse complement strand
GAACTGGTCCTTCACCACGTCCATGTCGGCCCGCGCCATCTCGCGCGGCGTCTGGCTGACGGGCAGGTAGGGGAGAGGCGAGGGCGCGATGAGATCCCAGTTGCCCGCCTCGAGCGGCTCATCCATGCCCTCCCACATGAGCCGGGTCGAACCCTTGCGCCCGGAATGGCCGAGCTGGATCCCGATCTTCGCAGGCGTGTTCCCGTGCACAAAATCGACCAGCCGCGTGAACGCGGCCTCGTGCTCCGGTTGGTACATGCCGGCGCACCCGAGAGTGATGCGGCCTTCCCGGGAGACGCACACCATCTCGGTCATCACCAGCGCCGCGCCTCCGAGCGCCTTGCCGCCCAGGTGCACAACGTGGAAGTCGCCGATCAAACCGTCCTCGGCCGCGTACATGTCCATCGGCGAGACGATCACGCGATTCGCGAGCTCGAGGTCGCGCAGCCGGAACGGGGTGAACATCGGCGGCACCGGCTGGCGGCCTCCACTGAACCAGCGGTCGACCTCGGCCACGAACTCCGGATCGCGGACCTTGAGATTCCAGTAAGTCACCCGCCGGCTTCGGGTGAGCAGGTTGAAAGCGAACTGGAGCGGTTCCTGTCGCGTGTACTGCGAGATGTTCTCGAACCACTCCAGGCTTGCCTGCGCCGCGCGCTGCGCGCTCTCGACCACCGGCCGGCGCTCGGCTTCGTAGGCGATCAGGGCTGTCTCCACGCTCGGGTTTTCGTGCAGGCATGCGGCCAGCGCGAGCGAATCCTCCATCGCGAGCTTGGTCCCGGACCCGATCGAAAAATGAGCCGTATGCGCGGCGTCCCCGATCAGGAGCAGATTTCTGTCTCGCCAGGACCTCGTGCGAACTGTGGCAAACCGGATCCAGCGGCTGTTGTTCGCGACCAGCGGTCGTCCCTGGAGCGCGTCCGCGAACACCTCGGCGCAAAACGCGATCCCCTTCTCGTCGCTTTCGCCCGGTTTCCAGGAGCGCTCTGACGAGTCGACCTGGCCGCTTCGCATCCAGCTACCCTCTTCGAGCTCGACGATGAAAGTGCTCATCGAGTCGCTGTACGGGTAGGCATGAGCCTGCACGGTTCCGACGTCGGTCTCGGCGATGAAGAACTTGAACGCCTCGAACACGAGTGGCGTGCCCAGCCACATGTAGCGGGCGTGCCGCACGTCGAGGTGCGGATGGAAGACCTCGGCACGGGCGGTTCGGGTCAGGCTGTTGACACCGTCGGCGCCCACCACCAGGTCGTACGAGCTGCACAGGTCCTCGAGTGGAGGGGCCGCCGTGCGGTAGTGGATCGTGACCCCGGACTCCTCGCACCGCCCGCGCAGGATCGCCAGCAATCGCTGCCGGCTGATAGCGGCAAAACCATGCCCGCCGGAGGTGAGGACCTGTCCGTGGAAATGCACGTCGATGTCGTCCCAGATCGCAAAGTCCCTGGAGAGCCGTTCGTAGAAAGCAGCGTCGGCGTGCTCGATGCCCCCGAGCGTCTCGTCCGAAAAGACGACCCCGAACCCGAACGTGTCATCGGAGGCGTTGCGCTCCCACACCTCGATCTCGTGCTTCGGGTTGAGGAGCTTGACCAGCGTCGCGAGGTAGAGCCCGGCCGGCCCAGCGCCGATGATTGCGAGGTTGAGCGAGCTCAGGTCGTTTCTCGGAGCCTGAATCGCTGCAGCTTGCCGGTCGCCGTCCGCGGTAGCGCGTCGGCGAACTCGATCGCCCGCGGGTATTTGTACGGGGCGATCTCGCTCTTGACGAAATCCTGCAGCGTCTTCGCCGGCTCCGCGCCGAGGTCTGCCCCTGGCTGGAGCACGACCACGGCCTTGACGATCATGCCCCGCTCCTCGTCGGGCGCGCCGACCACCGCCGCCTCGGCGACCGCGGGATGGCGGAGCAGCGCCTCCTCGACCTCCGGCCCGGCGATGTTGTAGCCGGCGGACACGATCATGTCGTCGGCGCGCGCCTGATAGTGGAAGTAGCCGTGGCCGTCGCGGACGTAGACGTCGCCGGTCACGTTCCATCCGTCGTGGACGTAGGTCGTCTGGCGGTCGCCTCGAAGGTAGCGGCAGCCGGTGGGCCCCTTCACCGCGAGCCGCCCCAGCTCGCCGTCGCGCACTGGTCGGCCGTCCGGGTCCTGGACCTCCGCGACGTAGCCCGGCACTGCGCGCCCGGTGCTCCCGGGCCGAATCTCGTCGCCCGCGGCTGAGATGAAGATGTGGAGCATCTCGGTCGATCCGATGCCGTCGATGATGCGGACGCCGCAGGCGTCGTTGACCGCGTCCCACGTCGCCTTCGGGAGCGTCTCGCCGGCCGAGACGCAGGCGCGGAGGGACGTCAGTCGCGCGGCGCCCAGGTCGGGGATCATCGCGCGATAGGCGGTGGGCGCCGTCGCCAGCACGGTTATGCCGTGGCGCTCGATCGCCTCGAGCAGGCGAGGCGGCGTTGGCTGCTCGAGGAGGTAGACCGCTGCGCCCGCCCTCATCGGGAAAACGACACTCTGGCCAAGCCCAAACGTGAAGGCCAGCGGGGGGCTCGCCGCGAACAGGTCCTGCGGGGTCGGCTGCAGCACGTGGCGCGAGAACGTGTCCGCGATCGCGAGAACGTCGCGATGAAAGTGCATCGTCGCCTTCGGCTTTCCTGTGGTGCCCGACGTGAATGCGAGCATGCATACGTCGTCGGCGGCGGTCGCGACGTTTTTGAACTTGGTGCGATTTTTCGCGGCGACCTCCGTCAGGTCGTCCTCGTCAGAGCCGCCATAGGTCAAGATCTGGAACCCGTCGGGGGCGGCCGCCTCCAGATCTTCTAGGAAGCGGTGGTCGCAGATCGCCATGGTGGCGCCGGCGATCTCCACCATCTTCTCGAGCTCACCCGACCGAAGCAGCGGCATCGTGGTCACGGCGACGCCGCCCGCCTTGATGACGCCGAACCAGCTCGCCACCAGCCACGGATTGTTGGGCCCGCGGAGCAACACCCGGTTGCCGGGCACCAGGCCCATCTCGCGCGCGAGCGCGTGCGCGACCTGGTTGGATTTCGCGAGCAAGTCGCTGTACGTCCAGGTCTCGCCGTCGGTGACGATGCACCGCATGGCTCCCTGGCCGGCCTCGACGTGGCGGTCGAGAAGCTCCGCCGCGCAGTTCAAGGCCGGCGGGTAGTCAAGCTCTGGAAGCGTGAACAGGAACTCAGGCCACTGGGATCGGGGAGGAAGGTTCTCCCGCGTGAAGGTGTCGACGTGGGCCGTTGGTGCGACCTGCTTCAAGTAGCCTGCCTCGACATACTACCTTCATGCAGTCGGCCGGCCGCCCTCGGAATGTCAACCCCGACGGGCTCGCCCCGGCGCGCGGTTTCTCCCACGCCACAGTCGCCGGCGACACCGTGTGGATCGGCGGCCAGATCGGGTCGGACCAAACCGGGAAGGTGGTCGAGCCGGGCGATGTCGTGGCTCAGTTCGGCCGCGCGATACGCAACGTCGCGGTCGCGCTGAGGGCTGCGGGCTGCGGGCCGGAGGACACGGTCAAGCTCACCTACTACGTCACCGACCTGCGGCTCTACAAGGAGAACCTACCCGCGATCGGGGCTCCGTACCGGGAGGTGTTCGGCCGCCACTACCCCGCGTCAACCCTGATCGAGGTCCGCTCTCTCTTCGACCCCGATGCACTCATCGAGATCGACGCGGTCGCGGTCCACCGGCGGTGAACAGTTGGAAGCATTTCGACTATGACGAGCGGGATGCGGTCGCGACCATCACTTTCGCGAGACCTGAGCGGCTCAACGCCCTGACCTTTGAGGTCTACGCGGACATCCGCGACCTCACCGATGCACTCATCGAGATCGACGCGGTCGCGGTCCACCGGCGGTGAACAGCTGGAAGCATTTCGACTATGACGAGCGGGATGCGGTCGCGACCATCACTTTCGCGAGACCTGAGCGGCTCAACGCCCTGACCTTTGAGGTCTACGCGGACATCCGCGACCTCACCGATTCACTCCGGCGCCGCGAGGACATCCGCTTGCTGGTCCTCCGCGGCCAGGGCCGGGGTTTCTGCTCCGGTGGCGATGTTGACGAGATCATCGCCGAGCTGATCAAGAGGGGCACACGCGACGTCTACGAGTTCGCACGCATGACCGGAGCGTGTGTGCGCAACCTTCGCGAGATCCCGCAGCCGGTGATCGCCGCGGTCAATGGCATCGCCGCGGGAGCGGGCGCGGTTCTCGCCACCGCGGCCGACATCCGGGTGCTGGCGGAGTCGGCGAGCTTCCGTTTTCTCTTCACGAGCGTCGGCCTCTCCGGCGGCGATATGGGCGTGTGCTGGCTGCTTCCGCGCATCGTCGGCCTGGGCCGCGCGACGGAGGCTCTCATGCTCGGGGGCCGGATCACGAGTCCCGAGGCCCTCGCCTGGGGCCTCGCCTCGAAAGTCGTCGCCGACGATCAGCTCGACGCTGCCGTTTCCGAATACGTCGATCGCTTGAAAGAGCTCGCGCCGTGGGGACTCGCGATGACGAAGGAGATGCTCAATCACGCCGCCTCGAGTGACTACTCGAGCGCGATCGAGATGGAGGCGTTCACCCAGACGCTGCTCATGACTGCCGAGGACTTCCGCGAGTTTCACGCCGGCTTCACCGGCAAGCGCAAGCCCGAATTCCGCGGCCGTTAGCTTTCCAGCGTCACCTCGCCGACGGTGACGAGCAGGTCCCACGTGTTGCGCAGGGAAATCAGCAGTAGGACCACGGTCGTCACGACGATCACGACTTCGAACGTCGAAAACTGCGACGCCAGCAGGAGCACGCCCGCGCCGGTTATGGCGACGTAGCTCAGGGTGCTGAACCCGAAACGCAGCAGCAGGCGAAACCGATCGCGGCGCCGCATATCCAGGCTCCGACCCTCGCTCTGTGCGGCTGTGACCAGGCTTGGCCTGGTGATGACAAGGCTCACGATCCCGGCCCCGATCAGCTGCCAGCCGGCTGACGTGGGATCTTCGTTGATGACCAGGAACAGGGCCACGAAGAGCACGGCGCCGAAGTTCGCCAGGGTCACGCGGGCGATGCTGCGAACCTCAGCTGCGGTCAGCACGATCCGGAGGTGCAGGGACAGGCCCACGAACAGGAGGCCCACCAGGGTTGCCGAAGCCGTGCCCGCCAGGATGTAGAAATCGTGCAGGTTGCTCGCCACCGTCTGGTACGGCACTGGCGCCTAGTCTGGCAGGGCCAACCGTTCCAGGACGGCGCCGGCGATCGAGCTCGGGGGCGCGTCCACGTCGATGCGGATCGCCGGCTCATCCACGGTTGGTTCCTCGAGGTCGGAGAGCTGGCTTTCCAGCAGGCTTGGCGGCATGAAATGACCGGTGCGCCCGGCCAGCCGCGCCGCGATCAGCTCCCGCGAGCCGGCCAGGTACACGAACACGACGCCCGAACCCCGCCTGTTGATCACCTCTCGGTACGAGCGCTTGAGTGCCGAGCAGGTGATGAGACCGTTTTCTCCTCTAACCAAACACTCGTCGATCCAATCGGCGACCCTGGCCAGCCAGACCCGGCGGTCGCCGTCCGTGAGCGCGCGTCCCGAGCGCATCTTGTCCAGGTTCGCCTTCGGGTGCAGGGAATCACCCTCCTCGAACGGCCAACCAAGGCGGGCGGCCAGCAGGGTGGCCACCGTTGTCTTGCCCGACCCCGACACGCCCATGACCACCAGCACGACCGCCTTCGCCGCCATACATATATAGGTAGGAGACAAAGAGCCGGCCCGACGTTTGGTGGAATTTCAACAGGCGGCGTGAGGTTGTAATCGGCTAGTCTTGCCGGTACCGATGCGTAGAACGGTGACTCGCGCCCTTTTTCTCACTCGGCGACGAGCGATCGACTACGCGCGCTGCGCCAGCTGCTTCTGTAGCTAGCCGAACTCTCTAGCAGGGCCCGCGGCCCTCACCACGCCTTTTGCGGCGTGGGCTCTTTGTCTTCGGCATCAGCTCAATCAGTTGGAGGCGCATTTCAGTTGTCGAACCTGTCGGACGGAACCCCTGTCGACGGCTTTTCCAGGAACGAGTCGGTCAAGGCGGCGAGCAACCACCTGCGGGGACTCATCAAGGAGGAGCTCGTGGAGGACACGCCCGCCTTCAGCGACGACTCCGAGCAGCTGCTCAAGTTCCACGGCATCTATCAGCAGGACGACCGCGACAAGCGCAAGGAAGCGAGGGCCAAAGGACTCGACAAGCACCACCAGCTGATGATCCGGACGCGGATCCCGGGCGGCATCGTTTCGCCTGACGCCTACCTGGCCCACGACGACATCAGCGCGCGTTGGGCCAACGGAACGCTGAGGGTCACGACCCGCCAGGACTTCCAGCTCCACGGCGTCCTCAAGGGCGATCTCAAGAAATCCATCGCGGCCATCAACGAGGCGCTGCTGACAACGCTCGGCGGATGCGGTGACGTGGAGCGGAACATCATGTGCTGCCCGGAGCCCAGGGCCGACAGGTTCCACGAGCAGGCGCACCAGGCGATCGCGGCCATGGTCGGCGCCCTGACCCCCCGCACGCGCGCTTACCACGAGATCTGGCTGGACGGCGAGGTCGTGGATTCATCGGAGCCTGAGGTTGAGCCGCTTTACGGCGAGCAGTACCTCCCGCGCAAGTTCAAGACCACGGTCGCGCTCGAGGGTGACAACTGCGTCGACGTCTACGCCCACGACCTCGCCTTGGTCGCCATGCGCGGTGACGCGGGCTCGGTGAGGGGGTTCAACGTCCTGGTCGGCGGAGGCTTGGGCCGGACCCACAACAAACCCGAAACATTCGTCGCCGTGGCACAGCCCATGGCGTTTGTGGAACCGGACCAGGTGGTCGACGTGGCACGCGAGGTTGTCGCCGTGCAGCGCGACTACGGCGATCGCTCCAACCGCAAGCACGCGCGCCTCAAGTACACGATCGCCGATCGCGGGCTGGACTGGTTCCGGGCCGAGGTGCAGCGACGCCTCCCCTTCGCGCTGCAGCCGCCCGAACCCCTCCGCTGGGAGCCGGTGGACGACCACCTCGGTTGGCATGACCAGGGCGACGGCAACCTCTACGTCGGGGTGTACATCGAGAACGGGCGCATCGCGGACGTGGACGGCGTCCTGTCCAGGACTGGCCTGCGCAAGATCGTCGAGGAGATCCGGCCCCAGGTCCGGCTCACGGCCCAACAGAACGTGATCCTCGCCGGCATAACCCCGGCCCGACGGCCGCGTGTGCAGGAGCTGCTGGCCGAGCACGGCATCGCCCCGGTCGAGTCGATCCCCCACGCGATCCGCTACGCGATGGCCTGCCCCGCCATCCCAACCTGCGGCCTGGCCGTCGCCGAGGCGGAGCGCGTGCTGCCCAGCCTCATCCGCCAGATCGCCGCGATGCTGGACGAGCTCGGCCTCGCTGGCGAGCGGGTCAGCTTCCGGATGAGCGGCTGCCCCAACGGCTGCTCGCGGCCCTACCTCGGCGACGTCGGCTTTGTCGGAACGACGCTAGGCAAGTACGACGTCATGCTGGCCGGCGATTTCGACGGCACGCGGCTGAATCGAGTCTATGCACCCAACGTGCCCATCTCAGACATCCCCTCGCTGCTGCGGCCGATCTTCATCGCGTTTCGCTCTGAGAGGCGGGATGGGGAGGGATTCGGCAACTGGGTCGAGCGCATCGGGTTCGACGCGCTGCGCCTGCGGACGGCCGTGACGGAGGCGATCGCATGACCGCGGAGGCCACGCTGCGCTGGGCGTACGACACCTTCGCGCGAGTCGCGATCGTCGCCAGCTTCCAGGCCGAATCGTCGGTGATCATCGACATCGCCTCGAAGATCCGTGCCGACCTCCGCGTCCTCACCCTCGACACCGGCCGGCTGCCGCGAGAGACGCACGAGATGCTCGACCGGGTCCGCGATCGCTACAGGATCGAGGTCGAGGTCGTCAAGCCGGATGCGGCCGAGGTCGATCAGATGGTCGCGGCGCACGGCGGTCACCTCTTCTACAGGGCGGTGCAGATGCGCCGCCTGTGCTGCGACGTTCGCAAGTCCCGGCCCCTTGCGCGCGTCCTCAGTGGCTACGACGCCTGGGTCACAGGGCTGCGCCGCGAGCAGGCGGCGACCCGGGCGAACACGCAGGTGGTCGCGCCCGACCCGGACCACAACGGGATCACGAAGATCGCTCCGCTGGCGTCCTGGTCGAAGGCGGAGGTCTGGGACTACATCCGCCGGCACGAGCTTCCGTACCACTCGCTGTACGACCACGGCTACACATCGATCGGCTGCGCTCCATGCACACGCCCCACGGCGGCGGGAGAGGACGAACGGGCTGGGCGCTGGTGGTGGGAGCAGAACGAGGTCAAGGAGTGCGGGCTCCACTGGAGCGGGAGCGCACGTGGGTAAGTTGCTCGCCCTCTCCGAGAAGCACGCGCTCCGCGTCGACCGCCTCAGCGTGGCCTTTCCTCACGACAACCAGCTTCTCCTGGCGCTTGACGGCACCAGCTTTGAAGTGATGCGTGGCGAGTTCGTCTGCGTGGTCGGAGCCTCTGGTTCGGGTAAGAGCACGCTGCTGAACGTCCTGGCCGGCCTCGATCGCCCATCCGCGGGACGCGCGCACGTGCATGGACGCGTGGCGATGATCTTCCAGGAGGCAAACCTCCTGCCGTGGCTGACTGCCGCCGGCAACGTCGAGCTCGCGCTCGAGCTGCGCGGCATCAAAGCGCCGGAGCGTCGCGCCCTGGCCTACGAGCTGCTCGCGCGCGTGCACCTCGTCGGATTCGAGAGGCGAAGGCCGCACGAGCTGTCGGGTGGCATGAAGCAGCGAGTTGCGCTGGCGAGAGCCCTGGCCCAGGACGCCGACGTCCTGCTTCTGGACGAGCCCTTCGCCGCGCTGGACGCCATCAGCCGTGACCTTCTGCATGAGGAGCTCGAGCGAATCTGGAAAGAGAGCCGCTTGACCGTGCTTTTTGTCACCCACAACGCGCGCGAGGCGGTCCGGCTGGGCGACCGCGTGCTGGTCTTCACGAGTAGCCCCGGTCGCGTAGCGCACGAGGTGCACGTCGACCTGCCCCGGCCGCGCAGCCTCGACTCGCCTGATCTTGCCGTCATCGCCGGCAGCATCACCGAACGCCTCAAGCACGAGATCACCAATGGCCGCTGAGATCGTTTCGAGACTTGCATCCGCGGAGGTCGCGCTACCGACTCCGCGCTGGGCGCACCGCGGGGCCGCGGGGCTGTGGTCCAGCTTGTGGCCGAAGCTCGGTGCGGTCCTTGTCGCACTGGTGATCTGGCAGGTTGTCGTGTTGTCGGGCTGGAAGCCGGAGTCGGCGCTGCCCGGCCCGTGGTCGGTGCTGAGGCGGCTGACGGTCGACCTCCAGCACCCCAACTTCTACGCGGCGATCGGCGTGACGCTGCGACGCGCTGCGTTTGGCTACGGGATCGCGGCAGTGGCCGGGTTCCTCGTGGCGATGTTGGTCGCGCGCATCAAGCTTTTGCGAAGGGCGGTCGGCTCGCTTCTTGTCGGCCTGCAGTCGATGCCCTCCATCGTGTGGTTTCCGCTCGCCATCCTGCTCCTGGAGCGGAGCGAGGGCGCCATCACCGTCGTCGTCCTCATGGGGGCGGCGCCGGCAATCGCAGCTGGATTGCTGACCGGGATGGACCACGTTCACCCGCAGCTCATTCGAGTCGGTCGCACGATGGGAGCCGACGGCCTGGGCCTCTACCGGCACGTGGTTCTTCCGGCGGCGCTCCCGGCCCTCGTCGGAGGCTTGAAGCAAGGATGGGCGTTCGCGTGGCGCAGCCTCATGTCGGCCGAGCTGCTGGTGGCAGCGACCAACCAGACATCGATCGGTCAGCAGCTCCAGTCGGCGAGGAACCTGCCTGACACGCAGCAGCTCGTGGTCTTGATGCTTGTGATCTTCGTCATCGGCGTCGTCATCGACAGCTTGTTTGGCGCTTTCGACCGTGCAATCCGGTGGCGATGGGGTCTGGGAGGAGACAGTTGACCAAAGGCTTCGTCGTCTGGTTCACGGGACTGTCCGGCGCGGGCAAGTCCACTATCGCGACCGCGCTCCAAACCGAGCTCGCGCGGCGTGGCCGTCACGCGGAGCTGCTCGACGGCGACGAGGTCCGCACCCATCTCTCCAGGGGACTCGGCTTCTCGAAGGATGACCGCGACACCAACATCCGGCGCATCGGTTACGTCGCACGCGTGATAGCGCGCAGCGGCGGGGTCGCGATCACGGCGGCCATCTCGCCATACCGCGAGGTCCGCGATGAGGTGCGCAGCCAGACGCCGAACTTCGTCGAGGTCTACGCGCGCTGCCCGCTGGACACCCTGGTCGAGCGCGACGTCAAAGGCCTTTATCGCAAGGCGATCGCGGGCGAGATCGCCAACTTCACCGGCGTCAGCGACCCCTACGAGGAGCCGCTCCGACCCGAGGTCACCTGCGACACCTCGAAGGAGAGCGTGGCCGACTCGGTGGCAAAGGTGGTTGACAGGCTGGAGCGCCTCGGCCTTCTGCCGCGGCAGGTGCCGGAGCGCCTGCCTGCGGGCGACGAGCTCGACCTGCTCCGCGCCGAGGCCAGGACATTGCCGCGACTCCAGGTTGGGCAGCGCGAGCTGTCCGACGTGTATATGCTCGCCGCCGGCGCGCTCTCACCCGTCGACGGTTTCATCGGCCGCGAGGACTACGAGTCGGTGATCGAGCAGGGCAGGCTTGCGAGCGGAACGCCGTTCACAATCCCGATCGTCCTCCGCGCGGAAGAGGTGCCAGAGGCGAGCCGGCTCGCCCTCTTCATCGGCGACAAGCCAATCGGCATCCTCAGCATCGCCGAGGCATACGAAGCGGACCAATTGCACGAAGCGCGCGCCGTCTACGGAACGGACGATGACGCGCATCCAGGTGTGCGCGTGCTCAAGGACTCCGGCCGTTGGGCGATCGCGGGCGGCGTGGTCGCGCTGGCGCGGCCGAGCTCCGGCTTTCCAGAGTTCGACCTCACACCCGTCCAGGTTCGCCGGGTCAAACACGAGCGTGGTTGGCAGACGATGGTCGGCTTCCAGACTCGCAACCCGGTGCATCGCGCCCACGAATACCTCCAGAAGGTGGCGCTCGAGATCGTGGATGGCCTGCTGCTCCACCCGCTCGTCGGCGAGACCAAGAGCGACGACGTCCCGGCGTCGGTGCGGATGCGCTGTTACGAGGAGCTTCTCGCGGGTTACTTTCCGGCCGACCGCGTCCTGCTCGCGACCAACCCCGCGTGGATGCGCTACGCCGGTCCGAAGGAGGCAGTCTTCCACGCGATCGTCCGGCGCAACTACGGCTGCACCCATTTCATCGTCGGGCGCGACCACGCCGGCGTGGGCAGCTACTACGACACCTACGCCGCCCACCGCATCTTCGATCAATACGCGCCGGGTGAGCTCGGCATCGAGATCCTTCGCTTCGAGCACACCTTCTACTGCGCCGCCTGCGGCGGGATGGCATCAACACGCACGTGTCCCCACCCGAAGGAGCTACACCAGACGCTGAGCGGCACAGCGGTGCGCAAGCGCCTGGAGGAGGGATCGGACCTGCCGGTGGAATTCACGCGCCCGGAGGTCGCCCGCGTGCTGCTCGAGGCGTCGAAGCAGGAGGCGAGCGCGTGAGGTACTACCCGGTCTTTCTCGATCTCGCGGACCAGCCCTGCACCGTGATCGGCGATGGCAAGTTCGCAGCCGAGAAAGCGGCCGGCCTGCGTGAAGCGGGAGCGCTGGTCCGGGTCATCGAGTCGGGCGACTACACGCCCGGCGACTTGCAGGGCGCGCGGCTGGTGGTCGACGCGAGCGAGGATCCCGAGATCAACCGTCAGACCTGGAAGGAGGCGGAAGAGGCGGGCATCCTGATCAACGTCGTCGACCGGCCCGCCCAGTGCCGCTTCATCGCGCCGGCGATCGTGCGCCGCGATCCGCTGCTGATCGCAATCTCGACGTCTGGCGAGAGCCCGTTCCTCGCGTCCGCCCTGCGCGCTCGTCTCGAGCGCTGGCTCGGGAGTGAGTGGGGACCGTTCACCGCGCTGGTCGGACGCATCCGGCGCGAGCTGCGCGAGCGCGGCGTGCCGATCGCGGAGCAGACCAGGGTTTACCGCCGGCTCATCAGCTCCGATGTTCGCAAACTGCTCCGTGCCGGCCAGTTCGACAACGCCGTGGCCCGCGCGGCAATTCTTGCGCGACCGAACGTCGAGTCTTCCGGCCAGGTCGCCCTTGTCGGAGCGGGACCGGGCGACCCGGACCTGATCACGGTCAAAGCGCGCGAGCTGCTGGCGGACGCGGATGTCGTGCTGCACGACGCACTCATCGCGCCGTCGACGCTCGAGCTGTGCGGTCCGCACGCGACCCTCGAATCGGTGGGCAAGCGTGGTGGCTCCGAAAGTGCGGAGCAGGAAGCCATCACCGCCCGGATGATCGAGCTCGCGCGTGCGGGTCGAGTTGTGGTCCGGCTCAAGGGCGGCGACCCCTTTGTCTTCGGCCGAGGTGGGGAGGAGCTGCGCGACCTTCTCGCCGCGGGCGTGGATGTCATCGTCGTGCCCGGGGTCACCTCCGCGCTCGCCGCGGGTGAGTCGATCGGCGTTCCGGTCACGCTGCGTGGCGTCGCATCCTCCGTCGCGATCACCACGGCGCAGGGCCCTGCGTCGATGAGCAGGCTTCGCGACCTGGCGGCCGCCAGCGACACGCTCGTCGTGATGATGGCGCGCACGAATCTCACCGAAGTCGCCGCGGCGATCGCGAGCGTGGTTGGGCGCGATCGCCCCGCGGCGCTGGTCAGCAAGGCCACTTGGCCGGACCAGCGCAGCGTCGAGGGTCCGGTCTCCGACATCGCGCGCATCGCTGACAGAGCCGGCATCGACGCACCGGCAACGCTTATCGTCGGCGACGTGGTCAGCGCTCTCACCGTAAGCGGCCTGCAGCTCGCCACCGGTTGAAGCCGGAGGAGAGCACCCCTCTCGACCTGACGGCGTTCTGCGTCCGGGGTGAGCCCGTCAGCTACGCCGCGGCGACGGGGGGTCAGTTTGCACCGATCAAGGTCGGCGAGGCGTGGGGCCCTCCGTGGAGCACGACGTGGTTCCACGTCCGAGGCCATGTGCCGGAGTCGTGGGCCGGCCAGAACGTGGTCGCGCTGTTCGACCTCGGTTACGACGGGCCGACCGGGTTCACGTGCGAGGCGCTCGCCTGGAAGGACGGCAAGCCGTGGCGCGGTGTCGACCCCAATCACCGATGGCTTCCCATCGATGGCGATGACGTCGACTTCTACCTCGAGGCCGCGGCCAACCCGGGAGCGCCCGAGGAGGGCCCCGAGCCCGCCCCGTCGATGATCGCCCTACGCGAGGCGCCCGAGCCGGCGTTTGTCCTCCTGCAAGCCGTCCTCACACTCCGCGATCGGGTCGAACCGGCCGTGACCGCGGACCGGCTCGACCCATCGCACCGGATCACGGCCGTCGGTCACGCCCACATCGACACGGCCTGGAAGTGGCCGCTCCGTGAGGCGAGGCGAAAGGTCGCCCGCAGCTGGTCGACGCAGCTCGCCCTGTTGGACGAGTACCCGGACTACGTGTTCGCGGCCTCCCAGCCCGCGCAGTACGCCTGGATGAAAGAGTCCTACCCGGACATCTACCGGCGGATCAAGGAGATGGTCGCCGCCGGCCGGTGGGAGGCGATCGGCGCGATGTGGGTCGAGGCGGACTGCAACCTGCCGTCAGGCGAGTCGCTCGTACGCCAGCTGCTGCACGGCAAACGCTTCTTCATGCGCGAGTTCGGTTACGAGACGAAGGTCCTCTGGTTGCCCGACGTGTTCGGCTACCCGGGCAACCTGCCTCAGCTGATTGCAGAGGCCGGCTGTGATTTCTTCCTCACCCAGAAGCTCTCGTGGAACGACACCAACAAGCCCGAGCATCACACCTTCATGTGGGAGGGCATCGACGGCACCCGGATCTTCACCCACTTCCCGCCGGCCGACACCTACAACGGCAGCTTCAGCGCCGAGGAGGTGCAGGGCAGCATTCGCAACTTCAAGGACGGCGAGAGCTCGAACAGGTCGCTGTACCTGTTCGGTTGGGGCGATGGCGGCGGCGGCCCGCAGGCGGAGATGATCGAGTCGGCCCACCGGCTGGGCGTGGAGCTCGGTCGGGCCGCCAAGTTCTTCGAGCAGGCCTCCGCCGAAGCGCGCGACCTGGCGACGGTCTCGGGTGAGCTCTACTTCGAGCTGCACCGCGGCACGTACACGAGCCAGTCGAGGACGAAGCGGCTGAACCGCCGGGCCCAGCAGGCGCTGAAAGAGGCCGAGATGTGGTCGGTCGCAGCGGGCGACTATCCACGAGACAAGCTTGACGCGCTCTGGAAGACCCTCCTGCTCAACCAGTTTCACGACATCCTTCCGGGCTCGAGCATCGACTGGGTCTACGAGGAGGCGGAGCGCGACCTCGAGCATGTCACGGAGGTCGCGGGTGAAATCAGTGACGCGGCCATGTCGGCAATCGGCGGCAAGGGCGAATCACTTATCGCATTCAACTCAACCTCTCATCCGCGCAGCGAGGTGGTCAGCATCAACGGCGAATACGCGCGCATCGAGGCGCCGTCATGCGGGTGGGCCGTTGTCGTCGGTCGCTCGAGCGAACCTGACGTCTCGGTCACCGACCGCAGCATGGAGAACGAGCTGCTCCGCGTCGAATGGGACGACCGCGCAGTTCTGACCTCGATCTGGGACAAGGAGGCGGATCGCGAGGTGCTGAGCGGTCCTGGGAATCTGCTCCAGCTGCACGACGACAATCCAAAGCACTGGGACGCGTGGGATCTGGACCCCGACTACGCCGATTCCTTCACCGACGTGACCACCATTGAGATGGTCAGGCTGCAGGGCGGACTTCGCGGAGTGCTCTCCTTCGTGCGCAAATTCGCTGATTCGCGACTCGTCCAGGTCATGTCGCTGGACGCGGGCTCACGAGTCTTGCGCTTCGCAACAGTCGTGGACTGGCAGGAACGGCACAAGATGCTCAAGGTCGCCTTTCCGGTCAAGGTCAGCTCGCGTGATGCGACGTACGAGATCCAGTTCGGCCACCTCCGGCGGCCGACGCACTACGACACGAGCCAGGCGCGCGCGATGTTCGAGGTTTGCGCGCAGCGTTGGGCAGACCTGGGCGACGCCGATTACGGTGTCGCACTTCTCAACGACTGCAAGCACGGCTACGACATCCACGGATCGGTGATGCGGCTCTCTCTGCTGCGGGGACCGACCCATCCGGACCCGACCGCCGACCTCGGCGACCACCAGTTCACGTATGCCCTGGTGCCGCACCGAGGAGATTTCCGAGAGGCCGGAGTCGTCGAGGCTGCCGAGGACCTCAACTCTCCGCTGCTGCCCGCTCATGGCAACCTGGCGGCCGGCACCTCCCGGTCGCTCATCGAGATCGACACGCGCCAGGTGATCGTCGAGGCGATCAAGCGCGCTGAGGATTCGGACGCCGTGATCGTGCGGCTCTACGAGGCGTGGGGGAGACCATGCACCGCGCGGATCCGCGTCACGCTGCCCGCGACGCGCGCTCACCTGTGCGACCTCCTCGAGCGCAACGTGCAGGAGGTTTCGGTGCTCGATGGGCAGCTCGAGCTGGAGCTGACGCCGTTCAAGATCGTGACCCTCAAACTGGAGGGGTGACCCGAGCTGGTTCGCTGATCGGGCTCGATATCGGTACGAGCGGAGCGCGTGCGGTCGCCACAGATCTCCTCGGCCACGTCATCGCCGCGGCCTCGGAGCCCTATCCGCTCTCCGTCCCGCGTCCGGGATGGAGCGAGCAGGACCCCGAGCGCTGGTGGATCGCCAGCCGGGAGGTCCTGAAACGTGTCGTCTCAGAGCTGAGCGACCCGCCTCTCGCGGTGGGTTTGACCGGGCAGATGCACGGATCGGTTTTCCTCGACGATGCCGATCGCGTGATCCGTCCGGCCCTGCTTTGGAGCGACCAGCGCACCGACAGTCAGTGCCGGACCATCACCGAGAAGGTCGGCGCGGCGCGACTGATCGAGGTCACGGGGAACCCCGCGATCACCGGATTTCAAGCACCCAAGGTGCTGTGGCTGCGCGAGCACGAGCCGGCCTCCTATGCCCGCGTCCGGCGCATCCTTCTGCCGAAGGACTACGTCCGCCTCCGCCTGACCGGTGAGTACGCCACAGATGCCTCTGACGCATCCGGCACGCTCCTGCTCGACCTACACCGCCGCGGGTGGTCCGACGAGATCCTCGCCGCGCTCGAGATCCCACGATCGTGGTTGCCGGAGGTCTGCGAAAGCCCGGACGTGACGGGCCGCGTGACAGCGGCGGCGGCATCCGCGACCGGACTTCCAGCCGGCCTTGCGGTGGCTGCCGGCGCGGGCGACAACGCAGCGGCAGCGATCGGCAACGGCGTCGTGCGCGAGGGCCTGGTCAGCTCGTCGATCGGCACCAGCGGAGTGGTGTTCGCCGACAGCGCGACGCCGCGGATCGACCCCAAGGGCCGGCTCCACGCTTTCTGCCATGCGGTGCCGGGCCGCTATCACCTGATGGGGGTCGCTCTCTCGGCTGGCGGGTCCCTCCGGTGGTGGCGCGATGCGCTCGGTGGCCAGGACTACGAAAGTCTGGCCTCGCTGGCGGCGCAGGCGCCGGCCGGCTCTGAGGGCCTGCTCTTTCTGCCCTATCTCACCGGCGAGCGCACGCCTCACATGGACCCACGCGCCACCGGCGCTTTTGTCGGCCTCAACCTGCGCCACACGCAGGCCCATCTCACGCGCGCGGTGATGGAGGGCGTCGTCTACAGCCTCAAGGATTGCCTCGATTTGATGGAAGAGCTCGGGATACCGGTCAGCGAGATACGCGCGACCGGTGGCGGTGCGCACAGCCGGTTATGGCGCCAGATGCAGGCCGACATCTTCGACCGTCCCGTCCACCGCGTCGACAACGAAGAGGGCCCCGCCTTCGGAGCCGCCCTGCTCGCCGGGGTTGCGGGCGGTGTCTATGCGGATGTGCCGGATGCATGCTCTGCGGTCCGGCTCCATCCGCAGGCTGAGGTGCCCGATGAGGAGCGACATCGCGTGTATGCGGCCCATCACGCGGCGTACGTCGACGCGTACAGGACGATGGCCCCCCTGATGCATCGCCTGGCCGGCCTGGGTTGGCGGTAGGTATCGACCTCAGGCCGATGCGTTTCTTGATTGAAAACCCCACGAAAGGGAGGTAAATGCATGGCGACGACACGACGGAAGACCGCGGCCGGGCGGAACATCCTGAGCTCGCGCGCGAAGCGCGCGATCCCTTCGACCAAGTTCGCATTCCCGAAGGAGCGGAAAGAGCCCCTCACCGACCCGCGTCACGTCCGCAACGCGGTCGCGCGCTTCAACCAGGTCGAGGGCGTGAGCCAGGCCGAGCGCAACGCAGCGTGGCGGCGGATCAAGTCGGCGGCCAAGAAGTACGGCATCGAGATCAAGGTCGAGAAGCCCAAAGCACGTAGTCGCTGATACCGATCAGACGCTGAGCAGCCGCGCGGCGTTGTCCTCGAATACCGCGCGACGTCGCTCCTCGGACAGGCATGCCTCCTCGATGTCGGCGATCGTAGCCTCGATCGCGGCCGGCGGTCCGAGCGGCATGTCGGTGCCGAACAGGACGTGCTCCGGCCCGAAGAAGTCCAGGACGCATCGGACCGCGTGCGGCGCGCCGAACAGCGCGGTATCGGCGTAGAACCGCCGGAAATACTCGATCGGCGGCCTGGGAAGTTGGTCTTTGACCTGGCGGTAGCCCGGACCCATCGCCAGGCGCGCCGAAAAATGCGG
>Ga0209160_1001857_pt1 | contig 17798 bp, 17 predicted proteins | sample GraSoiAngelo_153_FD_186167 | JGI IMG/M metagenome (GOLD analysis project Ga0209160, IMG submission 186167) | Grasslands soil microbial communities from the Angelo Coastal Reserve, California, USA - 14_1009_12_40cm (SPAdes) (version 2) | ecosystem: Environmental > Terrestrial > Soil > Grasslands ... | reverse complement strand
GTGGCGCCGACATCGCGCGCCGTGCCATCCGCTTGCGCCAGTTCCGCACGCCAAACTTCGGAACCCACCTTGACGAGGCCGGCTTCGGCAAGAGCAATTTTCTTGGTGACAATGCCCGTCTTTCCGACCAGGGCATCCACGTTCGTCGGCTGGTCCTTGACAGTGAGTTTGGCGCGCAGCCACCTGCGGAAAAGGGCCAGATAAACCAACGCGAGGATGCCTCCGGAAAGCAGGCCGATCTTCGCCAAGCCGGTGAACAAGCCGATGGCTCCCCCGACCGTCAGCGATCCGCCAACGAGCGCGAGGTCGAAGCCCGTAAACGCTCCGAGTGCCAGCTCGATAATCACGCAGACGATGCCGACAATGACCAGCAGCCAGTTGACCCAGTTACCCACGAGGAACTCCTCCCTTTGACGTACCGCGGACGATAACACTCGCGGACTTGGGATTCAATGATTCAGGTGAAAAGACGCAGCGGCGACGAGAATCGGCGCGCGGAAATAGCACTAGAGTCGGGAGCGGGCCGTTTGCAGATATGGTTGCTACTTGCCTCTTCTTACGCTGCGATGGGATTTTTTCCTGGTTTTGCGCCGGGAAGATTTTTTCGGTTTTTCAGCGGCAGCGAGTTCGCGGCGTTTTCTCGCGGCCCACCTGGGCTTGTTGACCTGGCGGCCGCGGGCAATTCCCAAGCTATGCGCAGGAACGTTTTCCGTGATCGTCGAACCGGCGGCAACGTACGCGCCATCGCCGATACGGACAGGAGCAACGAGAACAGAATCGCTGCCGATGAAAACGCCTTTGCCAATATGGGTGGGATGCTTCTGGAAGCCGTCATAGTTGCAGGTGATCGTGCCGGCCCCGATGTTGGTTTTGGGGCCGACCTTGGCATCTCCAAGATAGGTCAGATGCGGCACTTTTGCGCCTTCGCTTATAGTGGACTTTTTTGTCTCCACAAAGTTGCCAATGCGCGCACCGCTTTTCACGTGAGTACCGATACGCAAGCGTGCAAAGGGGCCGATGGTCACGCTGTTTTCCAGGCGGCTCTGTGCCACCAAGGAATGCGCCTCAACCGTCACGTCGTCGCCGAGTGTCGCGTCGGTCAGGACGCTTCCAGTCCGAATGGTGCAGCGAGCACCCATTTTCGTTTTGCCCAGCAATTGCACGCCCGGCTCGATGACCGTGTCCACGCCGGCGGTGACCTCCGGATCGATAAGCACGGTCTCCGGCAACTGGATGGTCACGCCGGCTTCCAGAAGAGTGCTGCGCTTCCACTCGCGAAAGACGCGATCCACCTCGGCAAGGTCGGCGCGGGTGTTGCAGCCGAGAACTTCGCGGGCATCGGCGACCACGTGAGCCAGGATCGTTTCGCCTTTGGAGCTCAGGCAAGCGATGGCATCGGTAAGGTAAAGTTCGCGATGCTTGTTGTTGGGTCGCACTTGAGCGAGAGCGGGCCAGAGCTTTTCCAAAGTGAAGCAATAGATCGCAGAATTAATCTCGTTGATTTCACGCTGGTCACCCGTAAGCTGGGATTCTTCGACGATGGCAGCGACGGCAGTCTCCGATTTGCGAAGGATGCGGCCGTAACCGGAGGGATCGGCCACCACCGCGGAAAGAATGGTTGCGGCGGCATTGCCGTTGCGATGGGCGGAGATCATCGTTTTTAGAGTTTCCGTGCGGATAAGTGGGGCGTCACCCGGGAGCACGACCGCGAATTTCGCGCGCCCAACGGCGCGTTTGGCAACCTGCATGGCGTGGCCTGTGCCATTTTGCGGCTGCTGGAGAACGGTGACCGCCCCGAGTGGTTCAACCAAGGCTGAAACCTGCTCGGCTTGGTGGCCGACGACGACCACGGTCTCGCGCGCTTTTAATGGCTCGCAAGCCCGAACGATTTGTTCGACGAGAGTGCGACCGCCAGCGCGGTGCAATACCTTGGCGAGTCTGGACTTGAGCCGCGTGCCCTTTCCTGCGGCGAGAATGATAATGGCTAGGTCGTGGTTGGACATGGTTTGCAGCCATTCTGCGGGAGGATCGGACTTTTCGCAATTAGGGGATACTCCGGAAGCGGCGAAACCTTAATCCGCAGCGGATGCGGGGGCTTGGGAAAGGGCAGTAAGGTAGGCATCAGTTTGGGTCCGTCGGGCCTCCCCGGTCGTGACAGTCCAAAGCGAGGGATCGGCCAATAGGCGGCTGACCAGCTGTGTGTGCAGGGAATGGCCAGCCTTATGCGCCTCAACGCGCGCCAGGAGCGGCAGCCCGGCCAGAGCAAGGTCGCCTATCAGGTCCAGTGCTTTGTGGCGGCCAAACTCGTCGGGGAAGCGCAGAGGGCCATTCATCACGCCATCCTGGGTCAGGACGATGGCGTTATCAAGCGAGCCACCACGAATGAGGCCCATGGCGCGTAAGGGTTCGATGTCACGTTCGAAACAAAAGGTGCGTGCGCGCGCGAGCAGGTGGCGGAATGTGTCCGGGCTGACAAGCATCTCCACTTCTTGCTGGCCAACGAGCGGATGTGGGAAATCGACGTAGCAGCGCACGCGAAACTCGTCAGCAGGGTAGATACCGATGCGGCGGTCACCTTCGCTGACTTGCAGCGGCCTCAGAACTTTCAAATAGCGGCGTTTGCGCCGCAGCCTGCGGATCCCGGAGTGTTCGAGCATCTGCATAAAAGGCTCGGCCGAACCATCGAGGATGGGTACCTCGATGGAATCGATATCGATGTAGATGTTATCGATGCCACAAGAATAGATGGCTGCAAGGAGGTGCTCCGTCGTGGAAAGGAGTACCCCCTGCTTCATCAAGCTGGTAGCGTAACTGACGCGGGCAACGTTGTGTCCTTGGGCTTCGATGGGAAAGTTCTCGAGATCAACGCGGCGAAAAACAATGCCTGTTTCAGCCGGGGCCGGGACCAAGCGAACGCGCCCACACACACCCGTGTGGAGGCCCACACCTTCAACAGAAGATTCTCTCGCAATAGTAGTTTGGAACATGCCCCAGCGTTCCATTATAGCATTTTGTTGACCACATACTCTTAGTTTTATGCTTTATTATCAATAGTTTACAAGGTTCTAAACAAACTGAATGCGGATGAGTGTGGTAAACAAACAACAATTAGGGGATCCACTGTGGTTCTGTGCGCAAAGAGGCATATGTTCCTTGCTCCGTCAGGCTTCCATTTTCTTTAGTGCCGCGTCCCAATGTTCGGCGGTGCTATACTTAGGTTTTGTAGTCTGGACAAAGAAGGGTGGGGCATGAATCGAGCGGCTCGCATTGTCATCTTTTCCGTATCGGCATTGATTCTTTCTTACGCGGGGATAGGCCACGTCCGGGCCCGCACTTCAGACGAGAAGGCTTACAAGTCGCTGACGGTTTACTCGGAAGTCTTGCAAAAGATCCAGCAGGATTATGTTGATGACCCAAACATGCGCACGGTGACAGCCGGCGCGCTTCACGGGTTGCTGGAATCGCTGGACCCGCAGTCAAGCTACTTCACGCCGCGCGAGTACGACGAATATAAAAAGAAGCTTGCCAATGCGGGCACGGGAGAGTCCGGGCTGACGCTCAGCAAGCGCTTCGGCTACATCATTGTCCTGTCCGTTCTGCCAGACAGCCCGGGCACAAAGGCGGGCATTCGCAGCGGGGACATTTTCGAATCCATTGGCGGATTTACGACCCGTGACATGTCCGTGGGCCAGGCGATGAATCTTCTCAATGGCCAGGCGGGCACGGGGATCAAGGTCTCGGTGATTCGCCGCGGCAAAGCCACGCCGGAGGAAGTCGACCTGGTGCGCGAGAAGCTAACGAATCCGAAACTGATCGTCCAAAAGGTGGACCCGGATATTCTGGTTTTGCGCTTCCCGTCGTTGGATGTGGGCCGTGCCGAAGAAGTGCACACCCGGCTGCTGGAAGCAGAAAAGCAGGGGATTCACAAGGTGATCCTCGACGTGCGCGAGTGCGGCCGCGGGCCGGTTTCCGAAGCAATTTCGATCGCGCGCTTATTTGTTTCCTCTGGAACGCTGGCGACGTTGCGCGGGCAGACGGTTTCTGCGCAAGTCGTTTCCGCGGAGCCGAAGCAGGTGATCTGGAAAAACCCGGTTTCGGTGCTGGTGGACGCCACAACGTCGGGGGCTGCGGAAATTCTTGCGTCCGCGATGCTAGCGAACCATCGTGGCGATGTAGTAGGGGAGCGAACGTTTGGCCTGGCTTCGGAACAGAAGCTGATTACTCTGGACGATGGCGCGGCGCTCATTCTAACGGTGGCGAACTATTACAATCCGGAGGGCAAACCCATCCTGGAGGAAGGTGTGACGCCCACGGAGATTGTCCGCGCTGCTGCTGAAGATGACTCCGATTCAGGCGACGAAGATGCAGCACCGGCTCCCGAAACGCAGAAAGAACCGGGGTTGGGCCCGCGTCCGCTCTCTCCGGAAGATCCAATCTTTCACCGTGCCCTGGACCTGCTGAGAGCCCCAGCGAAAAAGGCTGCTTAGTTTTACGTGAGCGAAGCTCGACCTTCCGCTGAAACAGCGTCTTCCCTTAGATCCAACGAAGAGAAACGAGCACTTTGCGTCGCTTTCCTGATTGTTCTTCTGGCCTTTTTCTGGGCGATCGCCGGTTGCAAGAAGTCGGAACCAGGGCGTCTGACTCCCGCCAGAATCCATTCCATTACGCGAGAGTTCGCCGAAGCCGCTCATTCTGCCGCACCGGCGGGAACGCAAATCCGCATCGGACTGCAAGCGTCGGAGAAGAGCCAGGAAACCATCGATCATCTGGACATCACTGTTCTCGAGGCCGGGCCAGATTCTGCGGCGCGGTCCGACATCGCGAAAATCCAGCAAGCTCTAGGAGCAGTTGCAACACGCCACGGGCTGACCGAGGAGCCGTCGGAGAGTCGTGAAGGAATTCTCCTTTTTTACTTGAAGGGCGGCGCACGAACGCACGGCGTGCACATCCATGTGGGCGTGAAAGGCGCAGACCAAACCGGAAACGCTCCTCCGGGACAGAATGGCGCGAAACTGGCCATTATTCTGGATGACCTGGGAAGCGACCGCGCCGCAGCGGCGGCGATTTTTGAGCTGCCGTACCCGCTTACGATCTCTGTGCTACCGAATCACGAGCACTCGACGGAGATTGCCCACGAGGCGCTGCGCCGCGGCTACCAAGTGATGCTGCACCTTCCCATGCAAGCTGTTGCCAGCGAAAAGCCGGAAGCACAAGAACTGCGCGCTGGCATGCCCGCGGCGGAAGTGTCGACGCTCGTTGATCAATTCCTCCAAAACGTCCCGGGTGCTATTGGTGTCAACAACCATCAGGGCTCGCAAGCCACCTCGGACCCTGCGCTCATGGAAGAGTTGATGCCCGTTTTGCGCGAGCACCAACTCTTTTACATTGACAGCCGGACAACCGCGGCGACGGTGGCCTACGATACTGCGGAGAGTTCCGGAGTGCGGTCTGCTTTCCGTAATGTTCCGTTTCTCGACGATGTCGCGGAGATAGGGGCAGTGCGAAAGCAACTGGCATTGGCTCTGCGAGGAGCCCGAGAAAAAGGGGAAGCGGTCGCGATCGGCCATCCGCATGCCGCGACGCTTCAGGCACTGCGCGAAGTTCTGCCAAGGGCGCAGTCAGAAGGAGTGCGGCTGACCTTTGCCTCCGAGCTCGTCCACTGAATCCACCTCGCCGCTTAAAGCTCGGGCCGAGGTCTCCTTCTTCGCGGGAAAGAAAAGATGAATCAACAGGGAAGAAATCCCTAAAGTCAAGAAGCTGAACACACTTCCCTCTGGCCCGACGGTTCCGCCCGTCAGCCATGTGGCCCCGTGCAGAGCTGCCGTTGAGAGATGCTGGGCATAGACGACGGCGCTGTTGGGGACAGAGAAGAGAAAGGTCTCGCCGAAGTCGAAGCTCGCATGCCATCCCACCGCCAGCCAAAGATTTCCAGTTCGGCGTAATGCAAAAGCAAAAACCAGCCCGGTAACGGCGACATTGGCCTCTCCAACGATTCCTTCGCCCGGGTTCCCCCGGTGGACGAACCCAAAAAGGAAAGAGAGCAAGACAGCAGCGGGCCAGAATCCAATGCCCCTCGCCAGGGTGTACTGGACATATCCCCGAAACAAAAATTCTTCCGAGAGCCCCACAAAGACGAAGACTACAGCCCAAAACACTCCCCAGCCCAATAGGCTAGCTCCGTGCATCGCGAGTCTGCCGAACGAATATCCGCCAAATGCCGCAATCAGGGCCATGAGGACCGTCACTTCCCCTAGCCCGAGGAGAACACCCTGCCAGAATTTCCCGAAGGCATGCTGCATGGGCAAACCATAGACGCTCGTGGGCCGCCGCTCCAGCCGCGTCATCAGCAGCGCGGCGCCGTACGCAGACGCAAAGCTGGCGATCTCCTCAAGAAACAGGTATTGCGGCGAAAGTGAATCAATTTTAGTTCCGATGAATTGCTGCATGACGACCTGAGCCACAAAATCGATCAGCAGCCAGAATGCCGCATAGATGAGCAGGCTCCAGCCGCTACGCAATCCCTCGTCGTTCAGAAATATCTTGCCGGGAAGCCCCTCTGGCAGGGGCAATTGAGAGCCCGGAGTGGAAGACGAATCAGGGAAAGATTCCGTGGCCAATCTTCACCTCATGAGAAACGGCATGCCCTGTGAGGGACAAATGGGAGTGTCGGCCTGCCCTAGTCCAACTCGGTATCAAACGCAGTCCAATATTATCCTAGACGAGAGACTCGGCAGGGATTTACTGCTACTGGGACTCTTCCAGCGCCGATCGAGAATCACCTCTCGCCCGCGGGAAGGACCCATCAACAAAATGCCACGTCATTTTCGGGATCGCGTTACGAGTGAAGGGAAATTTCTGCTGCGCCGAGAATCCGAAGACTCTTTTTCTCCTGAACGAAAACGACGGCCTTCAGATTCTCTCGTTTCCATTCCGTGCGAAGAGGAACCGTCGCGTTTCCTGAAAAGCTCGTATCAGTATCCGCTCTCGCTTCGCCGATCTTGCGCATGGAGCGAACGATGGCGGCGTGCTTCAACTCGTGTCCGGCGTTCTCCCCGCGGGTCACCGAAGAGTGCAGACCCGTTTCCGTGATTGCCAGCCACACTTCCACAGGGCCACCCTTTGCCGATGGAGAGAGCCTCCCGACCTGTACCGAAAAAGTTTCCGCGCCGGGCTTGCCTGAAGTTCCTTGCGACAGCATTACCGCAGCCTTTGTCCGCGTCGCCGCCTCGGCAATGGACTTCTGCGCCTGTTGTGCACGGCCGCCCGAAAACTCCACGCTCCCATCCACGACCATTTGCGGCGTGTAGGGGTTACCGTTCCCAAGCGCGCCCGCGTAGGCATACTGTCGTGGGAGGAGAACGGGTCTTTCCAGCCGAGCTCATCCCAATAGTCGACGTGCTCTTCCAAGGCAATCACTTGCGCATTCCCCGGAGTCAGTTGCTCAGACAATCTCGCCAGCAGTGCGTCCGCGGGTGGACAACTCGAGCATCCCTCAGAGGTAAAGAGTTCGACCACGACCTCTGAGCCATTTGCTGCTGACGTGTTCTTGACAACCTGAGCGCGAAACCCCACCAGCGCGGAACCAGCCAGAATCACAAAGAGAGAAGCCAGGGTCACACGAATATAGGAATGTTTCATCGCTTACCTCAGCACACACCCTTTTCGATCCAAGTTTTGCGAAAAGGTTACGGCCGGAACGGGATGAGCGCCGCTATGCATCGCGTAACCATTATGCTAGTTTTTACGGGTTATGGGTACCCGTTCGCTCCGGCCCGTTCAACTGTGGAGGTCGCTGGTGTGACCGGCCCTGAGCCATCCATCAAATTGCTCGGAGGACGTCTCTCCGTCGACTTTGTCAACAGCACCGCATCACATCCCGAGATGTCCTGGGAGCGGCTCATTCGCTTTCTCGAGGCCGCGCAAATCGTCACCACGGAGCGCGGTACCCAACTACTCGTCCTGCCCCGTTCGGACCCCCGAGCTACGGAGACCCTGCTTCTGAAGGCGGCACGGCTTAGCTCAGCCCTGCGCAAGGCATTCGCCGCCCAGCTTCGTAAGCAAAAAGTAGCCACGGAGTGGATTGAGTCGGTCAACGAGATTTTGCGCATCACCGAGGGTCACGACGAACTTGTCTCCGAGGATAGTGGCTGGAAGATTGAGTTCATCGCGCGGGAGGGCGGCCTGGACTGGCTGCTCGCGGCCGTGGCCCGCTCCGGTGCAGAGATTATCGCCGAAGGCACCCATGCCCGGCTTCGACTTTGCGCCAATCCACAGTGTGGACTTTTCTTCTACGACATGTCCAGGACGCGCCGCCGCCGATGGTGCTCGATGGCCGTCTGCGGCAACCGGAGCAAAGTGGCTGCCTTTGCTCGCAAGCACCCTTCGGCGCGCCACGCCAGCCCTTGAATGCGGTCTCGCCAGGTTATTTCACGTACTTCGGCGGCTCTCCTTTAGACCACGGATCGTAGCTGTGAGCGAATATCAGGCGGTCCGACACGGGGGGATGCGAGTAGAGCCAGAAAGTGATAAACGGCGGCGGATTCGGATCCGACAAATCCAGTTCCCCAATGACCTGAAACGCGTGCGCAGCAACCTCTTCCGAATTCGGAATGAGGCCGTGAATCACTTCCAGGCCGTACACATCCGCGGCGTGCTCCTCCATGCGGCTGATCCAGTTGATTGCCGGTGAAGAGACAAACAACAAGACTTGCAGCAGCAGGAGCAACACGGCGAGCGAAGCCCAATCTTCCGCTCCGAGTACCTTCCAGTCTCGGCCCCATCGGTCGAGCGTCCAATGCAATCCCCGAAAGAGCAGATAGAGCGCCACTAGAAGCCCGGCGGCTCCCAATAAAAAGCCCTTCAAAACGTGCCCGAGAACGTAGTGTCCAAGTTCGTGACCAATGATAAAGAGCGCTTCATCATTCGAGGTCTTCTGAATCGTGGTATCCCAAATGACCACCCGCTTTGAGGCACCCAAGCCAGTCACATAGGCATTAATCGTGTTGGTTTTTTGGCTCGCCACCATCAGGAACATGCGATCCGGCGGAATGGGCACTCCGGCGTGATTCGTCAATTTCGCAATGGAGGCAACCAGCTCCGGGTGTTGTTTGTTGAGCGGCTCGAACTTGTGGAACAGCGGATCGATCACCAGGGGCGTGATCACCATCAGCCCGAGCAAAATCAGCACCGCCGGAAACCAGAAATACAACCACCACCGGCGCGGGCTGAACCGCATGACGGCAAACAAAATCAGGGCCAGCACGATTCCGAACCCCACCGTGAGGCATTCCCCCTTGGTCCAATCCCAGAACCACGAGCCCCAGCCCTGAACGGATTGTTCATAATGCAACGAAAGCCGATGCCAATACATCTCCACCGGCAGGTCCAGCACGTCGACAAGAACCAGCAGGAGCGGAACGAACACCAATCCCTGCACCCATCGCTTTTCGCTGGCATTTTCCGCGATGTCTCGAAGGCGCGCGGCGATCCCCCGCCGAAGAATCAAGAAGAGGAACAACCCGCCCAGAATATAGTAAAGAAAATAGAGCGTGTAACCTGCGCGGGAATAAGCGACGGCCTTCTCATATCGATCGTGTGAGAGCGTGTATTGTTCGGTCTTCGTTTGCTCGGGAGACTTAGCAGTTGCCGACGAGGCTGGCTCGGAAACCGTCTGCAGCGCGGAGGCTTGCGCCAAAATGGCATCCGCCTGTTCGGAAGGCCGCGGGTTCGCAAATCCTTGGGGGACCGAGACAAAAAGAATGAGAGCAGAAAGAAATTGCACGAAACGGTGACGGGAAACCCACCGTCCCATGAGACCTCCTCGCGTTTTCCTGAAATGAAGATCCGGCGCATCGGCTGCTACAGCCGGCACGCGGCGCGAGTATGCAGCACCGTATTTCCATGCGCAAGACTTCATCTCTCGATTGGACGGCCAGAGGTGGGAGAACGTTTCTTGCCTCTGAGAGGGTCTAAGCTATGGCGTGGTCTTCGGGTGGGCCGTCTTCAGGCAGTAATTCCGTACCGCGCCCGTGGTCGTTAGGCCGATATGCACGAAAGAAGTCCAACGCTCCAATTTGTGATGTCCGTAGCGGTGAAAGAGATAGGAAGCCCCGATGGAAGCGCCGGTGCCGGCTGCTTCAATGACGCCAAAAGCCGCGTGATTGTCCACGACATCATTCGGAAGAAGGATTTCCTGCCGGCCGCGCCGCCGCATGTTCAAAGTCGAAAAATAATCCAGCGTGCGTGTCGCTCCAGCCCCCGCGAACAACCAGCGATTCTCTTTGTCCCAGAAGCGGTGTTCCGCTATGCGATCGCTGGCTGGAGACTTGGACACAGGATAAACGATATCGGGATCTCGCGGCGGTGCTTGCGCCGCGCGTTCCTGCGCGTCGATCTTGCTCGCGCCGAGAAGGACGACAAGGAATAGCTGTCTGAGCAAACCGGATTCCCGCAAGTTCATCTCCCCCCGGGGTGGCGGTCCTCTTTCTTTGTACAATGGCGTATTATTGCAGCCCGGCGACTTTTTCCCTACTGGAAAGCGCCTGCGGCCTTTCTATTGTCGAGTTCGCCGCCCAAGCCTGCTGGGGATTGTCATTCCCCCTACGCGGGGGTATCTTGAAATTTAGCCCGGCGGAATTCTGAGAGGAGTAGCCCCCATGTCGCGCTACATGCTATTGAGGTTTGTGCTGGCTTTGCTGAGTGCCACGTTGCTTCCGGCTGCGGCTTTTTCCCAATCGCAGGATTCACAATCCGTGGCGGACGCCGCTCGCCGCGCTCGCGAAAAGAAAAAGACGCAGGACAAGCCCGTAAAAGTGATCACCGACGAAACTTTGGACGTTAAAAAAGGCGATGTGCAGAGCGCTGTTGCCGAAGAACCCAAAATGCCGGGCGCTCCGGAAGCAAATGCCCAATCCGCCAACAACACGCCGGGCGCGAATGCCGGCGGTTCTTCCACCGCAACGAAAGACTCTGAGGATGAAAAGCTAAAAAAGGAACTGGCGGCCTTGAAGGAGCAGCTCAAGCAAGCGCTAAGCGATCTGGACCTTCTTCAGCGCGAGTATCGCCTGGATCAGGACACCTTCTATTCGAATACCAACAACGCCAGCGACACTGCGGGAAAACAAAAACTGGATGACGAAAAGCAGCAGATTAGCGACAAGCGGGAGGAAGTCGAGCGCTTGAAAGCCAAGCTCGCCGATTTGCAGCAGGCCCTGGGCATCACGGAATCCACTGCCCCCAAACCTTAGTTTGTTCCTTACGAATCTGATGTTTTCTTGGTGGGGTGGGAGAGGCCACATCCCGCCTTAGCATACCAGTCTTCAGTCTGTGCGGAAGAAAATTCCCGTACAAAAGAATTAATCGATCCCGTGAATCCGCAAGCTCACCAGCTTATCGATGCTCAGATCCTTCATGCCGCGTGACTGCAGCTTGCTAATGAAGTCCGGGGTGACGCCATGAATGCGCATGGCGATCAATTGGTCCGGTTCCGGATGGGAGTAGCCGAGCTTTTGCACCTGGCTGATGAAGTCCGGGGAGACGCCATGAATCCGGAAGGCAATCAACTTGTCCAGGTCCACATGATCGTAGCCGCATTTCTTCAATTGCTCCATCCACTCCGGCGACGCACCGTGAATACGCATCGCGATGAGCTTGTCCGGGTCGGGGTCGTAGCCGGCCTGGTGGACGCTGCGCACCATTTCCGGCGAAACGCCATGAATGCGAAACGCAATCAGTTTGTCGCTGTCCGTGACATTAAGTCCCGCCGACCGAATGTCAGAGACGAACGCCGGAGAAACCCCGTGAATCCGGAAGGCGATGAATTTGTCGCTGTCCGAAACATTGACGCCGGAAGATCGAATACCGTCGATGAATTCCGGAGTCACGCCATGAATCCGGAAAGCGATCAGCTTGTCCGTATCCAGTCCCTGCAAATTCCGGGCTTTGATTTCCCGGACGAACTTCAGGCTCACGTCGTGAATGGCCATGGCCCACTGCTTTTGTGCGTCAATTCCCTCGAAGCCGAGTGATTTCATCTCTTGCATGTATTTCGGATCAGGCACGAAATGGAAAAGTCCCGCACCCTCGCCATCGTTCACGAACCCTTCGCAGTCGAATTTTCCGGCATCCCTCGCGATCGTGAAATGCACTTCCTGCCGGCCCGCTTTGGAGAGATCCAATCCAGAAAACTCGCTCACCGCCCATTCCGAACTAGAATGAAAATGATGCCCGCCGCGCGAATCCATCAGGGAAAACTCTACTTTCCCCGGTTCGTCGGAATGGCGAATTGTCCAATCGCCGCTCTGCGTCTGCCCGCGAAGGGCGCTCGCGAGTCCAAACGCGGCGCCGGCAGCGGCAAGAGTCAGACCCATCACTCGATTCGAATTCATGGTGCGTTTCTCCTCTGTTTGTTTCTCTTGGCCCTTAGAAAATATCCGCGTGTTTCAGCGCAATCAGCTTTTCGAGGGTCAGGTTCTGGAAGCCGTGCTTGCGCGCCTTGTCGATGAACTCCGGGGTGATCCCTTGCACTTTCGCGCCGATGATTTCATCGCTGTCCAGATCCTTGAATCCCGCCGCTTGCAGAGCTTTCACGTATTCCGGCGTCACGCCTTGCACTTTCATCCCGATGATTTCGTCTACATCCGGCTTCAGACCAATGGTCTGCATCGCCCGAATGTATCCCGGAGTGACTCCCTGCACCTTCATCCCGATCAGTTCATCCGAATCGGGTCTAAGACCGATCGCTTGTATCCCTCGAACGTAATCGGGAGTAATGCCTTGTACTTTCATGCCGATGAGGTTATCGGGGTCGGCCTTAAGACCCAGCTCGCGCAGTTCGCTGGCATATTGGGGAGTAATTCCCTGCACCTTCATCCCGATCAATTCATCCACGCTGAGGTTGGGCGCAATCTTGCGCGTCCCGCGAATATATTCCGGCGTGATGCCTTGCACGCGCATCCCCACGAATTCATCCGCACTGGGCTGCAATCCCAGGTCGTGGATTTCTTTCACATAACTGGGTATGACGCCTTGGATTTTCATGGCGATGAGTTCGTCGGCGGTCAGGTTCTTGAACCCTGCCGCCTCCATCGCGTCCATATACGATTCCTTCTTATTCGGTTCGTCGCTGGCCTTCTGCTGTTCTTTGGCTCTGTCCCTATCCTTGTCTTTGTCCTTGTCTTTGTCCTTGCTGGCCTGTGCCGTTTCCCCCGCACGCTTTGCCGGGGCGGGTGCATCCGTCGGCCGGACAACAATCACGCTGCTACTTCCTTGTTCCTGCGGCGCTGGCCTTCCGGTTCCCAGCGCCGCGTGTGCCACGCCCAAGAACGCATTGCCCGCCAGCAATGCTCCTACCAGGCAAGCTACGCCGGCCGCCAGCCCCGCCACGCGGAGTCTGCCGGCAGGCCCGTCCAGTCCAAGCACACGCAGGACGCGCTGCGAAAGCGGGCTACGATTGGCAGCCATCATCAAAGAAGGAGTGGCGCGCCATTCTTCCATCAGCGTGAGCGCGCGCGCGTAATTGACGGCGTTGCCGCAAACAGCAATCGCTTCGTCGTCGCAGCAGTTCTCGCGTTCGGTGCGAATGCGCTGGCTCACCCACCAAACCGCGGGGTGATAGAACAGCAGCGTCTCCACGCCAATCTGGAAAAGATTCACAAAGCAATCCAGCCGGCGAATGTGCGCAAGCTCATGCGCGATGACCGCTTCGATCTGTTCTTCGCTCAGTCCGGTTAGCGCCCTCGCCGGCAACAACATCACTGGACGGAACCATCCGAGCACTGCCGGTGCATCCAGCCGCAAACACTCGCAATACCGGACCATCCGCTGGAGGCCCATCTTTCGTTGCAGCACCAGGCATTTTTCGTAAAGCTCTCGCGCTACAGGCTTGATCTCTTTGCGCCGCATCCTCTCAATCAAGAACAGCCCTCCGGCAGTTCGCAAACTCAGCAAAAGCACTCCCAGGAACCACACCTCCACAAACCACACTATCCCCGTCGGCTGCGCCGCTAGCGTTCCGGCGGCCGGGGCGCCGGACCGAAGCCCGCGCGCGGCGATTTGCACCGGTATCACCGCGCTGGCCGAAGTCTTTTGCGCCCCGTACCTAACGGCCGAATCCGATTGCCGCAGCATCCCCGTGAAGGTGATCACCGGGGCCGTCATCATCAACACCAGCGTGACCGCCGCCAGCGCGTAGCGCGTCGTCGCCCGCCGACAAACCGTGTTCGCCACGGCAAATAGCGCCGCGAGCCCCGCCCCTTCCCATACGAAATGGAGCAGTGTCCAGCCAAGGGCCTGAAGCAGTTCCGGCGAAATACCGGTCGCAAGGTTTCTCATCGGGCGCTCCTCTCGTACTCATCCAGAAGGCGGCGCAACTCTTCTAACTCTTTCTTGGACGTTCGCCGGCCCTCCAGCGCGTGAATCATCAATTCGCTCGCAGACCCTTCAAAGACTCGCTGCAGGACGTCACTCACCAGTTGGCGCTTGGTTTCCGTCGCCGGCTGGCATGCTTCATAGACGTGCGCGCGCTGCCCTTCGTCTCGGCGCACCGTTCCCTTGGCGGTCATGATCTGCAGGAGTTTAAGTACCGTGGTGTAGCCCATGGCTTTCTTTTCGTTGAGCGCTTCGTGGACTTCGCGCACGGTCGAAGGCCCGCGCATCCACAAGACGCGAAGAATTTCCAGCTCGGAGGCCGTGGGCTTTTGCAGAGGTTCCTTGGTCATGGGGTGAAGACTAATACGAAGACTTTCGTATTGTCAACGAAAATCTTCGTAGTTCCCCTGCCGGCCTCTTTTCGCACTTTCGGGGAGATCTGCGCTATTTCGCTGCGGCTTCTGCGAAAATCTTTTGGAGAATCTCTGCCTGAACTAAATCCGGGAGTTTCGAGGTTCCAAACCGCGCTTTGGCGTCCTCAAGGAGCATCTCGCGGTACTCCATCTTTGCCTCGTCATCCACCCAGCGATACACGTACAGGACATCCTTCGGCCCGGAAGGCTTTTGCACGTCACCTTGAACAAGCTGAATTTGCTCATAGGATATCAGAAATGCGATGGCCCCTTCCGCTTCGTTGGTGGCCACTTCCCCTTGCAGCGCGTAATCGAAATTCTCCGGATCGCAAGGATCGTCGTTCTTGTTGCACCACCCTTTATTCACCTTGTAGAACTCAGCCAACTGGGCTGTTCGCGCGCGCCGGATGGCCGAGTCTGGCTTCGTCGGGAAAAAAGTCACGTCGCGCCTGGTCCGCAGGTCGTACAACGCGATTTCCGCCGGGTGCACCGGCGCAAAATGAATCTGGCTACGGTGGTACACCAACAGGTCGGTTCCCAGTTGTCCCAGTAGCCAGCCGTAAAGGCTTGCTTCCAATTTCAAGTCCGGTGAAAGCACCAGGAGGCAACCGGCCGACGGATTGATATGGGTGTCGAGAAAAAGCCGGCTCCCTAACGCTGCCACTCTCAAGATGGAGCCGTAACAGTTACCGTCCGGCTGAGCCGAATTTGTGTGCGCGTCCGGGAAGCTCGCGCTTTTCCATTCCGCTTGCTTCCGGTCGTAGCGATCAAGAAAAAGGGGCGGATTCAGCTCGTTGGTTCCGTCGTCCACGTAATAGCTGATTACGTATTGATTGGCATCGTCGAGTTCTGCCCAGCTCGTAATGCTCTTGTCAAAGTTGGCTAGCTTCCCGGCATCCGTTGGCAAATGCTTTGCCGCAAGAGCCTGCCGCAGCGTTTCATTTGTCGGGCGCGCAACGCGCCCATCGATCGAGATAGCGGCAAAGAGGAGAAAGGAAAGAATTGCCCTTCGAAACATGCCGCCTTACCTCTTATGTTTTTGCCAACATACACGATTGGATGGGCGCCATTCTCCATTCACCAATCACAAGTCGCTATCACTTCGGCTCCAACACCAGCGGCAGCCCGTTCTTCGGATTCCCGATAATCACCACCTTGGCATTCGCGCTGGTCGCCAGCTTCTCCGTCGCCTCGATGCCTTTCCATTCGAGCAATTGCGGACTGATGCCTGTCGCCACGATCTTCTGAAAATCCGCGATGCCCTGCGCTTCGATGCGCTTCCGCTCGGCTTCCTGCTTCTCCTTCTGTAGGATGAAGCTCATGCGCAGCGCGTCCTGCTCGGCCTGCTGTTTCGCTTCGATGGAACCCTTCAGCATGGCTGGCAATTGCACGTCGCGCAGCAGCACGTTTTCCACGATCACCCCGCGCGGCGCGAGTTGCTTCGTCAACTCATCTTGAATCTGCTGCTGCACCAGTTCCCGTGCATTCGTATACAAAGCATTCGCCGTGTGCGCCGAAGTGGACGCGCGAATCGCCGCCCGAAGCGTGGGCTCCACGATCTTTTCCGCATAATCCGCGCCAACGGTCTGATACACCTGCGCCGCCATCGTTTTGTCCAGCCGGAATAGCAGCGATGTGTCCAGCGCCAGGATCAGCCCCTCATTCGACGGCACATTGGCGCTCTCTTTCACCGATTGTGTCTGGATGGAGAGTTTTTGTACCGATTTCAGTGGATTAACCAGATGAATCCCCTCTGGAAGCGTTTCACCCGTGACCCGGCCGAAGAGCGTCAGCACGCCCACATTCCCCGTCGGAATTGACGTCGTGCTGGCCATCAGAAGAATGATCACCAGCAACAGGATCCCAAGCTGCAGGATTCTCTTTCCCACGCCTCCCAAATTGGGCAACGGCGGCAACCCTCCACCGCCCAATTCAAACCTCGTTGGATTTGGCATTTCCCCCTCCGTCTTGCGTGCGCAACTCCCAGGCGTCGAAGCTGCGAAGCACTCACAGCTCGATACCCGCTAAACAAAACGATGAATCCCTATGCTCCGCGGGAACCCGGTCTCCATACCGCACTGCAACCTTACCACAATAGCTTGTAGTCTTTTCACTTGACACCACAGGCCGCTCGCGGCAGAATCCCCGCCATCATGAACGTTGTTCCCGCGCAGCCCCATTCCGTGGCCTAGCCACGGCGCTTTAAGGCCACGGATTTGTTTTGGATGAAGCGCGGCAAATAGATGGGCCGCCAGGGGGCTTGATCGATTTCGGATGGTTGCCGTGTCGTCCGGCAGGAATCGATCTGGGCGTAGCGGCCACTGAGGGAGAACAAATGCAATATCTGCCCGGCTTCACCGTGCAATGCATCAATCCGCTCTGCGAAGCTCGCGGCCAGTGGTTGCGCGCCGACGCTACCAATCCCATCGGCAACGATGGCCGCTGCCCTTGCTGCGGTGACTTCCTCCGCAACGTTCCCCCGCCGCTTGGCCCACGCTTCCGCATGCGCCCTCGCCCGCTCACCGCGCGCCCTCCTCTCCGCCCCCGCCCACGCTAATTCGTCGGCAATGTGCTATCTGGGGGCATATCCCCGTGGCGACAGAAAGAGTCCGGAAGCAATCGATTTCACAAGGAGTTGTCTGTGCGCCGTGGCGGCAAAGAGTGCGAAATACGTTGAAAAGAAACAGGTTAGATGCGGCCGCTGGTCAGCTCCAGACTAACTTTCGACGAGGCCTTTTTCGATCATCTCCTCATCGCTGAGCCACAGGTCGGGGATATTGGCTGAGCCGAGCCGAAGAATGTCTTCGAGTGCACCGCGCACTTCGCGAAGGTGAAAATCGACGCCGATGCGTTCGAGCAACTCGATGAGCGCTTGCGCGCCCTCCGCCAGCGCCGGCTTGGGACGCGCGCCCGGCCGGGGCGAATCAGAAGAGCTTCCGCGGCCCGGCACCACTTCAAGCCGGTGATACGTCACCACATAGATTGCACTGGGTCCCGCGCCATGTCTCACGATGTGCA
>Ga0209160_1001855_pt1 | contig 17810 bp, 19 predicted proteins | sample GraSoiAngelo_153_FD_186167 | JGI IMG/M metagenome (GOLD analysis project Ga0209160, IMG submission 186167) | Grasslands soil microbial communities from the Angelo Coastal Reserve, California, USA - 14_1009_12_40cm (SPAdes) (version 2) | ecosystem: Environmental > Terrestrial > Soil > Grasslands ... | reverse complement strand
TGCCGTCGCGCGCCTCGACGACCGCGGGGATGCCCTTCCACGCGATGATCTGGTACGTGGCCACGCGGTGGCGGGACGCGCGCGCCTACGCGCCGCCCATGAACTGGGCGAGGAGCGTGATCCGGTCACCGGGCTTGAGGGGAGAATCGAGCGAGTGGGCGATGCCGAGCACGGCGTCGTTCACGAGCACCTCGATGTGCTCACCGAGCTCGCTCCCGTGCCAGAGCGCCGCGGCGAGCTCCGGATACCGCGACGACAGGCCCGCGAGGACGCTCCGCACCGTCGCGCCCGGCGTGAGCGGCTCCTCGAGGACGCGCCGCCCCGTGCCGTCGCCGCCGACGAACTTCGTGACCCAGGAGGCGACCTCCACGGGGATCGTCGCCGTCGCGTCCACGCGGCTCATGGGGCCGTTCATTCCACCGCGCTAGCAGCAGGCGGTGAGCAACCGGACCAGCTCGGACACGGTGTCGGACCGCGGCGAGTAGTAGACGAAGCGTTCCTCGCGGCGGCTCTGGACGAGCCCGGCGCGACGCAGGACGTCGAGATGGTGCGAGAGCGTCGGCCCCGGAACTTCCAGCTCGTTCTGGATCTCGCCGGCGGGCACCTCGCGCCCCTCACGCACCAGGAAGAAGAAGATCTCGAGCCGCGTGAGGTGCGCGAGCGCCTTGAGGGCCTCCACGTGGTCCTCCCGCGCCTGGAGTCGCGCGAGCGGTAACGTCTTCACGTTTTTAAATCTATGGAACTATTGGCGCTTCGTCAAGTCCGCCGTGACTCACCGCGCTTCGCGTCGGAGTGACCACCGGTCGAGCGCGGGCTCCGCCCGCGCAATCGATCCTGGGGGGAGGTTTCGGAAGGGGGGCGAAGCCCCCCTCCGAGTCACCTAGCCCGACGTGCGTCGCGCGGTGTCGGGCTGCTCGTTCAGGAATTCGTCCCGCTTGCTCTTGAGCCGCCGCACGAGCTCCTCGTAGGAGGTCGTGCGCACGATCCTGTCGAACTGGGAGCGGTAGTTCGCGATCAGGCTCACGTTCTCGATGAGGACGTCGTAGATGAGCCACCGGTCGCCGCGCCGGAGCAGCCGCGACTCGACCGGCACCTCCGTGCCCTTCTTCGTGACCACCTTCGCGCGGACGATCGCGTTGTCGCCGTCGACCGTCTCGTGGGTGTACTTGATCCGCTCGCCGCCGTACTGCTCGATCCGCGCGATGTACGTGCTCTCGAGCAGGTCGGCGAAGAGCTGGGTGAACTCCTCGCGCTCCGCCGCCGTCCGCGCCGCCCAGTGGCGAGCCAGCGCCCGCTTGGCGGTCTCCGCGACGTCGAAGATCTCGTGGGCGATCTTGCGGACCGCCGCCCGGCGGTCCTGGGGCTTGAGCACCGGGTCCTCGAGCACCTTGATGACCTGCTCGCTGTACTCGCGGAGCTGGTCGGTTGGCGACCCGGCCCGCGCGGGCGCCGACACCCCGATCACGAGCGCGCACACGAAGAGGATGGCCGCCGTCCTCACCATGACCTGGAGTATACAACGGCACGGCGCGCCGGCTCGCGTACTACCAGCCAGGCAGCGGCCGTCATCAGGGCCACGGCCATGAGGTAGACCGCCCGGACGCCGAGGGCGCCGATCAGGAGGCCGCCCAGGAGCGGCCCGAGGATGCCGCGGACGCCGGCGAGGGTCGCGCCGATCGCCACGTACTGGGCCGCGCGCGCGGGGCCCGCGATGTCGATCACGACCACCATCCACACGAGGTCGAGCCCGACCCCGACCAGCGCGTCCGTCACCGAGCTGGCGACGAGCACCCAGGGGTCCCAGGCGAGCGCGCAGATCGCCGGCGTCGCCGCGCCGACGAGGTACATCATCCACAGCGCGTCGAGACTCGAGCGCCGGTCCACGAGTCCGCCCCACCACGCGCTACCGACCAGCGTCGCCGCGGCCGCCGTCGCCGCAAAGACACCGACCTGCGCCGCGCTCACGTGCAGGACATCGACGAGGAGCAGCGGATGGGCGGGCGTCTGGATCCAGCAGCCGGCGCCGAAGAGGAACGACGCGACCAGCAGCCGCCGGAACACGTCGTCGTCCCTGACCGCCGCCCAGGCCTGACGAAGGCCGCCGACGGTCGGCGCCCCAGCACGCGCGGCCGCCGGAACGGGCAGGTGCCGTTGGCGCAGGCTCGCGGCCATTCCCAGCACCGCCGCGCCCGGGAAGATCACGCGATAGTCCACGCGCTCGAAGAGCTGACCCGCGGCGAGCGCGAGCCCGATGCCGAGCGCGGCACCCGCCATCCTGACGAGGCCCAGGGCGCGCCCACGCGCGGCACGCGGGTAGAGGCGCTCGACCACGGCGGCCTGCGCGGGGCCCGCGGCCGCGCCGAAGACATTCGCCGCCACGACGAGGCTCACCAACGACCACGCGGAGGATGCCAGGGGCGCCAGGAGGAACAGGCCGCGCGCGACGAAGGACGGCCACACCAGGTAGGGCAACGGCGGGCGGCCGCCGAGCGCGCGCGCCCACGCGAGCGAGAGGAGTAGGCAGGCGCCTCCGGCCGCCGACATGACCGAGAGCTGGAGCGGCGTGGCGCCGAGCTCGCGTCGGAGGATCAGGCCGATGAACGGCGTCGTCACGCTCGCGAAGACGGCGAACAGGAGCGCCGCCGAGACGTCGATGCGGAGCGCGCGCCGGATCTCCGGGTTGAAAGGCGGAGGTCTCATCTCGACCCCATTATGTCGTATCCTCGGCGGCGTGACGACGCATCCGAGCGCACCGCCCGACCTCACCGGTCAGGTCGCCCTCGTGACGGGCGCCGGCCGCGGCATCGGCCAGGCGATCGCCCTGGGTCTGGCGGCCGTGGGCGCCGACGTGGCGGCGGTCGACCTCGAGTCGCCCCTCGAGACGCGCGCCCGCGTCGAAGCCCTGACACGGCGCTGCCTCGCGATCTCGGCCGATGTCGCCGACCGGGCGGCGGTGGAGGCGGCGGTGGCGCGCACGCTCACCGAGCTCGGACGGCTCGACGTCGTCGTGAATAACGCCGGGATCGGCGAGCGCCTCGCGCTCGAGGACCTCGACGACGCCACGCTCCAGCGGGTACTCGACGTCATCCTCAAGGGCACGATCCTCGTGAGTCAGGCGGCGTATCCGCACCTCAAGGCGCGGGGCGGCGCGATCGTCAACATCGCCTCGGTGTCGGGCATGGCGGGCGGGGCCGTGTCGCGACCGGCCGACGCGGGCGAGACGCGCGACGGCCTCCGGACCGGACCGGCGTACGCCGCGGCCAAGGGCGGCGTCATCGCCTTCACCCGCTGGCTCGCCAAGGACGCGGGACGCCATGGGGTGCGCGTGAACGCCGTCGCGCCGGGTCCGGTCCAGACGGAGATGACCAGAGGCTTCGACTACAACGTCGTGGCTCAGCCGATCTCCCGCATGGGGCACCCCGACGACGTCGCGCAGGCGGTGGTCTACCTGGCCTCCTCGATGTCGAACTTCGTCACCGGCCAGGTCGTCGTCGTCGACGGCGGCGTCGTCCTCGATTAGGAGCCTGAGGGCCTTCCTCAGCGGACCGTTCCCGTGACGGGGAGCTCGATCTCCGAATGGCGCGGGTCGTCGGTTCGAATCCGGATCGTCCCCGAGAACGGCCCCGGTTTCAGGCGCGCCGGCGCGAGCCCGACGTCGAGGCGAAATGTGCCGCTCGGGCCCTGGGGCGAGCGGTCGATCGACAACGTCTCGACGTCGGGTGTGACCGACAGGACCCGGAAGGACCCCGCTCGCTTCTTGAGCAGGACGGTCTGTTTGAGCAACGCGAGGAGACCGGGCTCTCTGGCGACCCGATCGAGTGAGACCTCACCAAAGTCGACGCGGTCTGGACTCGCATACAGGTCGGCCTTGAGGGAGAGGTGGACGGGGATCGAGAGAACGCGTGCCTCCGCGCTGTTCGTCTCGAGGGTGAGACTTCCGTCATACCGGCCGGGAGCCAGACCCGGCGCCGGCCGCACGCGAACTTCGTAGACTTTTCCCGGTTCGACGGGATGAACCGAGGCCTGGAAGAACGCGGCTCCGGGCTCGATCCGCGTGACTGCGAGGGCCGTCGCCTCGTTGTTGACGACACGGAGAGCCGCCTGGGTGTCTTCATCTTTGAACGCGCTCAGGAAGATCGCACCGAACGGCAGCAGATCGATCGGCGATCGGACCTGACCCGTCAGGCGAAGGATCGTCTTCGGGGTCGCGGGGTCGCTCGTATGGACGACGGCCTCCGCTTCGACCACGCCCTTGAATCCCGCGGTGTTCCACTCGAGCAGGATCTCGCCGGTCGCTCCCGGGGCGACGACCGGCTTGGCACGCGACGTCATGCCGGAGTGCGAAAACTCTATCCCCTCGATCTTGAGCGGCTGCCCGCCCGTGTTGCGGACGAGGAAGCGATGAGCCACCGTCCCCCCCTGACGCAGAGTGCCGAAGTCATAGGAGGTCTCAAGGAACACTGCTCGCGGCGGGGCCGCAGCGAGTCCCAGAAGGAGCAGGCCTGCGAGGAGTGCCCGGCCCCTTTGCATCCGAGGGTCGGCGCGGAGATGGGGGCCGGTTGCCCGGCCCCCATTAAGAATACGAAGCCTCTCTCCGCCGCCTATTGGACGAGATAGAACCTGACCTGGGCGAGCTTCAGGCCGTTGTTGTCGTACTGCCAAAGGAAATTCGTGAACCCGTCCGCAAAGAGCGAAACGCTCTCACAGGTCTGCACCGTGTTGCCGAGTGCGTCCACGGTGGTGAAGCAGACGTCCTGCATCGTCGTCAACACCTTCGTGACGTTGGTGAACAACTGCTTACCCTTGCTCCGAGCAAGGACCTTGTTCCCGCTCGAGCAAACGAACGAGCCATCCGGAGCCGTGGCGCACGTCGTGATCGTGGCCGTGCCATTCGGCGTCCCGAGCGCGCGCGCCCAAACAGTGTAGTCGGCCGTTGCCACACCGCCGTTGCAGCCAGTATCCGTGGGGACGTTGGTATCGCAGGGGAGCTGAAACACCGCCCCGTGGCTTGCAACCAGGGTCCCACTGCAGTCGTACGCGGCATCAAAAGCGTTACCATCGCACACGGCGAACGCACCAGGCGTCAAATAGATGTTGCTCGTCACGGTGGCGTCCCTGCCGAGCGCGACGAAGATCGTGTGCCGGTCGCTGTTGGTCAGGGGCTGGGTCTTGGGGTTTGAGACGCCGATGATATTGAGGTTATAGTGCGGCCCGTTCGGGGCGCCGTTGCCGGCCCCAGCCGGCGCAGGACCTATGATCGCGACGGTCAGCAATACCGCGATGAAGGAGAACCCTGCAAGAGTGAGCCGATTCATACTGTCCCTCCTTGGGTGCGGATGAAGACCACCACTGTCCCGGGAGGGGCGATGCGCCCTCCTTCGGTAGCCCGGCCGTCAAGCGCCTCGCTTGACCCGTGGCTTTGCGGCCCCGTCTTGCGGCGGGTGTGCCCTTATCGGGAGGGGTCTTCTCTCCGAGGTAGGTTCGGTGCAGGCGAGGTGCCAAGCAGCGGTCCGGCCAGGTCAGTGCAGCTCAATATCCGGAAATCGTGGGACTTTCTGGGCCTCGGAGCTTCTCTTCAGGCGCCCGGGCACGACGGTTGGATGCTGTTTAGTAACGCGTTTGGGCGGTGAGCTTGGCCATTCTGACACCCCATTTAATGGATCATAGTTTTTTCAGTAACTTGCGCCTCACCGGTGCCCGGTGGTTGTCGGGCTCTCTTCCTCAGACAGGCTCCTAGCGACAGCGAAGAAGTATTCGGCATGCCCCTCTCCCCCGCCGACCCCCTTCCGCGACGAAGAATTCGCGTCCTGGATACCGAGCTTGCCTACGTGGACACCGGAAGCGGCGACCCGATCGTCTTCCTCCACGGGAACCCCACGTCCTCGTACCTGTGGCGCAACGTCATTCCGCACGTCGCGGCACGCGGGCGCTGTCTCGCGCCGGACCTCGTGGGCATGGGCGAGTCGGACAAGGCGCCGGCGGGCTCGTACCGCTTCGTGGACCACGCCCGCTACCTCGACGGCTGGTTCGACGCCCTCCGGCTGGACCGGAGCGTGACCCTCGTCGTCCACGACTGGGGCTCGGCCCTCGGCTTCCACTGGGCGCGTCGCCATCCGGAGCGGGTGCGTGGGATCGCTTACATGGAGGCGCTCGTCCGCCCGATGACCTGGCAGGACTGGCCCGAGCCGGCGCGCCGGATCTTTCAGGCCATGCGCTCGCCGGCAGGCGAGGAGATCGTCCTGGTGAAGAACGTCTTCGTCGAGCGCCTCCTGCCGGCGAGCGTGGTTCGCGGCCTCGGTCCCGAGGAGCTCGAGCGCTACCGGGCCCCGTACCGCGAGCCCGGCGAGTCGCGCCGGCCGACGCTCGCCTGGCCGCGGGAGATCCCGCTGGACGGCGAGCCCGCCGACGTCGTCGCGGTCGCCCGTGCCTACGCCGATTGGCTCACGCGGAGCCCCGTGCCCAAGCTCTTCGTCAACGGCGATCCCGGGTTCCTCCTGACCGGGGCGCTACGCGACTTCTGCCGGACTTTCCCGAACCAGCAGGAGGTCACGGTTCGCGGCACGCACTTCGTCCAGGAGGACTCGCCCGACGCGATCGGCCGGGCCGTGGCAGACTTTGTCGCGAAGCTCACATGAGCCGGTGAGGACACCGCATGCGCTATGGTAAGCGCCGGAGGCGGCCATGAAGATCCGCGAAATCCGCACCTGGGTCCTTCGCCACGAGCTGCCCGAGGCCGAGGTGTTCGGCTCATCGAAAGGCTGGCACACCGTCCGTCAGGCGCTCGTCGTCGAGATCCTCACCGAGGACGGCCTCACCGGATTCGGTGAGGCGTACGGCCCGCCGGCGGTCAACCGGACGCTCGTCGACGAGGTCTACGCCCCTCGCCTCGTCGGAAAGAACGCACTCGAGCACGCCGTGCTCTGGGAGGACCTGTACACCACGTTCCGCGACTACGGGCGAAAGGGCTGGCCGGTCGCCGCCATCTCGGCGATCGACATCGCGCTCTGGGACCTCAAAGGTAAGGCGCTCCGCCAGCCGGTCTCCCGGCTCCTCGGCGGCCCCTTCCGGACGCAGGTCCGCGCCTACGCCACCGGTCTGTACCGCCATCGCGTCGCCGACAACGCCACCGCGCTGGCCCGCGAGGCCGAAGCGTACGCGGCCGAGGGCTTTCACGCGATGAAGATGAAGGTCGGCTTCGGCCTCGACGAAGACGTGCGGAACGTGCGGGCGGTGCGCGCGGCCATCGGCGGCGACCGGCTGCTCGCGATGGACGCCAACCACGCGTACGACGCCGGGCAGGCGATCCGCCTCGGCCGGAAGCTCGAAGGGTGCGACCTCGCCTGGTTCGAGGAGCCCGTCGTCCCCGAGGACCTGGACGGCTACTGTCAGGTCAAGGCGGCGCTCCGGATCCCGATCGCGGGCGGCGAGACCGAGTACGCACGCTGGGGCTTCCGCGACCTCTGCGCGCGCCGCGCCGTGGATATCGTGCAGCCCGACATCTGCGGTTGCGGCGGCTTCACCGAGGCGTGGCGGATCGCGGCGCTCGCCTCGGCGTCGTCCCTCACGGTCTACCCTCACGTGTGGGGGACCGCCGTCGGCCTCTTCGCGAGCCTCCATCTCACCGCGGCGCTGCCGCCGAACCCACCTGCCCTGGTTGCGACCGACCCCTTGTTCGAGCTCGACCGTACGCCGAACCCGCTGCGGGACCAGCTCGCCCTCAACCCGCCCAAGCGCGCGGGCGACATCGTGGACGTCCCGACGGGACCCGGGCTGGGCCTCGAGATCGACCGCGCCGTGCTCGAGCGCTACCGCGCGTGAGCGCGCGCGCGCTCACGCCACGCCTCGACGCGCTCAAGCCCTACGGCGTCGCGGTGGTCACCGTCGGGCTCGCGCTGCCGGTGGCGCAGGCACTCTGGCCGTCGATCCGTCCCACCGTGTCGCCGGTGTTCCTCGCCGCCGTCATGGTGGCGGCCTGGTTCGGCGGCCTCCGCGGCGGCCTGCTCGCGACGGTCCTCGCCTCCCTGTTGATGGATTACTTCTTCTTCGAGCCCGTCCGCTCGCTCTTCTCGTTCAGCCATCGCGAGGACGTGCTACGGCTCGGCGTCTTCGTGCTCGTCGCCGTCCTCATCAGCCTGCTCAACGCGGCGCGCCGGCGGGCCGAGGCCGTCCTCGACGAGTCGCGGCGCTTCCTCCAGTCCACGCTGGACTCGCTCACGACGCGGATCGCGATCATCGACGGGCGCGGCGTGATCGTCGCGGTCAACGAGGCGTGGCGCAACTTTGACGAGCCACCCGGTGTCGGCAGCGATTACCTGAGCGCCGACGGAAGAGCCTCCGGCGACGCCGCGGAGGCGACACGCGCGGCTGCCGCCGGCATCCGCGACGTGCTCGAGCGCCGACGCGACACCTTCTCGGCGGAGGTCCCCGAGGGCGGTGGCTGGTTCGCGGTGCGCGCCACGCGCTTCGAGAGCGGGCGCGAGGTCCGGGTCGTGGTGGCCCACGAGGATGTCACCGAGCGGCGGCGCGCCGAGGAGGCGAAGCGGGCGGCCGAAGCGCTCCGCTCCGTCGCCCGCCTGGCCCTCGCCGCCGCCCACGAGATCAACAACCCGCTGGCGACGATCCGGGGTAACCTCGACCTGCTCGGCAGGCACGTCGGAGAGGAGCTGGCGCGGACTCGCCTCCAGCCGGCGTTCGACGCCGTGGAGCGTATCCGGGCGGTCGTCGCCCGCCTGGGCAATATCACTGAGCTGAGGGTCTCGGACCGGTGGCCAACCCTCCCGGAGATGCTCGACCTCCAGGCCTCGAGCTCTCCGGAGGAAGAGGGCTCGGACGGCCCTAGTCGGGCTGGACCATCAGCCTGACCGTCACCCGGCGCTTCTTCTCGTCGGGTAAGCCGGCGGTCATGATGGGACCGAGCCCGACCGAGCTGATCCGCGGCAACTCGACGCCCTTCTCGACCAGGTAGCGCCGGACGGTCTCGACGCGACGCTGGCTCAGCCCCACGTTGTACTCGTAGGTGCCCGTGGGATCCGCGTACCCCTCGAGGTCGACCGAGAGCCGCGGGTTCGCCTGGAGCTCCTTGGCCAGCGACGCCAGCGAGGTCTGCGCGGCGTCGTCCAGGTCCCAGCGATCGAAGCCGAAGCGCAGCTCGAGCGTCTCGACCAGGTCCCGCTTGTTGCGGTTCCCCCAGAGCCGGGAGAGCCGGCCCGCCGCCTCCTCCGCTTGCGCCTGGGCGGAGCGGGCGAGCTGGCCCGTCTGCGTCAGCGAGCTCTCGACCGTCTGGAGCCGCGAGCCCATCCCCTCGATCTGCTGGGCGTCGTCGGCCAACCGCTTCTCCACGCCGGCGAAGCGCTGGTCAATCTCCACTTCCTGCTTGTTGACCAGCTCCCTGACCCAGCTCCTGGTTGCGCAACCGGTGGTCAGAAGCACGGCCGCGGGAAGAAGGATCGCGCACGTCCAGTGCTGTCGCATAGCCACCTCCTCGGCGTCGGGTCGCATCACCATGCAACGGCTTCGCCAACTCGGAGCGGCGCGGATTGTCGGGGGAAACCCAAACCGGGCGCGGCACCGCAGGCCCGACGGTGTCACGCTACCGGACGCGGCGAGTCAGCCGGCTGACGCTCGGTCAGTTCAGGCGGGCGCGCAGCGAGTGGAGGGTTTTCCTCAGCTCGACGTCGGTGGGCGCCAGGCGCACGGCGGCCTCGAACTCGCGGAGCGCATCCGCCCAGCGCCCCTGCCGTAGATAGATCCGCCCGAGGTTCATGTAGGGGAACTGGCGCGGCTCGTAGCGTGGGGCGTGCTTGGCTTTCTCGAGCCAGGGGATCGCCTCTTCGAGCTTGCCCTGCTGCATCAGGTAGCAACCGATATCGTTGTAGGGGTTGCCGAAGTCCGGGTCGACCTCGATCGCCTTGAGACACTCGCGCGTCGCTTCCTCGAGGCGCCCCTGGAAGCTCATGGTCCACCCGAGGAACGTGTGCGCCTCCGCCGTCGGGCACACGTCGATGGACCGCTGGTAGAGCTCGACCGCGCGCTCGAGGTCGCCCTGCATCTGGTGGGCGTACGCCTCCTGCCAGAGCGTGGTCGCGCGCCGCACGAGCTCGGGGTCACGCATCGGCGCGCCGCGCCCTCAGAGCGGCCACGCCTCGCGGCGGTGACCCATCTCCCAGAACATCCACTCGTAGCGGCTCGTCGTCACGAAGTGCCGATTCATCGCGTGGCGCTCGGCGTCGGAGAGACGCTCCGCGATCCGGTCGGTGGCGTCGATCACCGCGCGCACCACGTCGCCGAACTCGCCCGAGGCGTAGGTGGCGATCCAGCGCGCGTAGAGCGGATCGGGTGAGCCCGCGCGCTCGAGCTCGCGGCCGACCTCCCAGTAGATCCAGTAGCAGGGCAGCACCGCCGCCATCGCCTCGTGGTACGGCGCGCCGTACGCGATGGCGAGCAGGTAGCTCGTGTACGCCAGATTCGTCGGAGCCATCGGCGTCGCGGCGACGGCGTCGGGTGTCAGGCCGAACTCCTTGAAGAAGGTCTCGTGGAGGGCGCGCTCGACCTTGAGCGCGCCGGCCGCGTGCTCGTTGAACATGATGATCCAGTCGTCTTCGGGCGCGCGGGCCGCCGCGAGCGAGAGCGCCCGCGCGAACTCGCGGAGGTAGAGCGCGTCCTGCACCGCGTAGAAGCGGAAGCTCTCCCGCGGGAGCGAGCCGTCGGTGAGCCCGCGCACGAAGGGGTGGCGGAGGATGGCCGCGTAGATCGGCCCGATCGCCCGCCAGAGCTCCTGCGCAAACCCCATGACGTATTCTCGACTAGGAGCCCCGGAAGACGGGGTCCCGCTTCTCGACGAACGCCTTCGCGGCCTCGCGGTGGTCCTCGGTCAGCCCGCAGCGCGTGTGGTGCCACGCTTCCAGATCGAGCAGGTCTTTGAGCGTCCCGCTCTCCGCCGCGTTGAAGTTCCGCTTCATGTAGCGGTAGGCGATCCGCGGGCCCCGCGCGAGCCGTGCGGCGAGCGCCAGCGTTTCCTCCTCGAGGCGCGCGTCAGGGACGACCCGGTTGACCATCCCGAGCTCCCGCGCTTCGCGGGCGTCCACGATGTCCGTCGTGAAGTAGAGCTCGCGCGCCTTCCCGGTGCCGACGAGCTGGGTGAGGAACCAGCTGCCCCCGAAGTCGCCCGAGTAGCCGACGCGGGCGAACGCCGTCGCGAAGCGCGCCGTGTCGCCGGCGACGCGCAGGTCACACGCGAGCGCCAGCGACAGGCCCGCGCCGGCCGCTGCGCCCCGCACCATCGCGATCGTCGGCTTCGGCATCTCGTGGAGCCAGCGCGACACCTCCATCCGCGAGCGGAGCGCCTGCGCCTTGTCCTCGAGGGTGGTCCCGCCGAACTCCCGCCCCTCCGCCATCGCCTTCACGTCCCCACCCGCGCAGAAGGCGCGGCCGGCGCCCGTGAGCACGACGACCCCGACCTCGGGGTCGGCCGCAAGCCGTGGCAGCGCCTCGAGCAGCGCGTCGAGCATCGACGGCGACATGGCGTTCAGGCGGTCGGGCCGGTTCAGCGTGAGCACCGCGACCCCGTCCTTGAGGGCTTCGAGCAGGTCCTGGCTCATGGGATCCTCCGTCGGCGGATGTGCCGCGATGGTACCATCGCGTGGGACTCGTCGCCCGGGCCGGGTGCAGAGGGGGAGGGGACCGATGGAAGCGGTGAAGGACTCGAGCCACCTCTACGAGGTCGAGCGGCGCGCGCGCCACGCCGAGCGGCCGGGATTCTGGATCTCCGAGCTCCAGATCGCGCCGATGCAGAAGGTCCCCTGGCATTACCACACCAACGTCCAGGACACCTTCTATGTCCTCGAGGGTCGGATCCGGCTGTTCCTGCGCGAGCCGAAGGAGGAGGTGATGCTGGGGCCGGGGGAGACCTATGCGGTCCGGCCCCGGCGGCCGCACCTCGTCACCAACGCCGGGCGGGTCTCCGCGGTGTTTCTAGTCCTCCAGGGGATGGGCGAGTACGATTTCGTCCCGCTGACCTAGACGCGTCGTGACGAGGCGACGAAGTTGACCGCCGTCACCGGGGCTTCCCGCCCTCGACGCGCTTGAGCTCCAGGAGGAGGTCAGCGCGTAACTTCTGGTCCTCTGGCACGAGCGCGAGCGCTTCCTCGAAGGACTTCTTCGCGCGGTCGGGCGACTTCAGCGCCGCGTGGATCCGCCCCAGGAGATACAGAGTTCTCGCTCTGAGCGGCCCGCGATCCAGCGCTCGCTGGGCGAAAGCGAGCGCTTCCTCCGGGCGGCCGAGCCGGAAGTGGACCCGGCTCGTCTCTAGCAAGGCCGGCTTATGGTCCGGCTCGAGCTCGAGCGCACGCTGGAAGTGCGCCAGCGCGTCTTCCATGGCGTTGCGCCCGAGGCACCCCATCCCGATCCAGTAGCGAACGTCCGCCCGCTCCAGCTCGCCCCTGCTGCCCGGCGCGAGCTCCGGCAGCGGGGACGTCCTCGCCTTCCGGATCGCCTCCTGGTTCGTACGGCTCGTGTCGAGGTAGAGGGCCCGCGGCGCCGAGAATTCGAGCGTCAGGCGGTCGTCGGTGTTCCGCTCGGCGTCCTCGACGAAGCGCGCCGTGTCCGTCTCTCCCAGGGCGAAGAAGCCGAGCACGCTCGGCCAGGCGCCGTTTCCGGGGTAGCCGAGGTCCTCGCCGACGCGTCCCTCGGCGAACCGCGCCTTGACGCGGCCGAGGTCGAGCGCGCCCGGCTCCGTCCTCCCGACGAGCAGCAGGTCCTCGCTGATATTCCACACCGTGGTCGCCGGAAACACGCCCTGAAAGGTCTTCAGGATCATCCTCAGATCGTCGGGGCGGAGATTATAGAGCTGGATCCACTGGACCATGACTCCGCCCGGCGAGAGGTGCGCGCGCGTGAGCCGGAAGAACTCCTCGGAGAACAGCGAGGCGAGTCCGCTGATCCACGGATTCGACGGCTCGGAGATGATCACGTCGTAGCGGTCGGGCGTGGTGAACAGGAAATTCCGGCCATCGGCGACGAGCGTCCGCGTCCTGGGGTCGAGGAGCACGTGCCCGTTCGCCTCGCCGAAGAACCGACCCGCCGCCTCGACCACGGCCGGCTCGATCTCGACGACGTCCAGACGGCGGATGCCGTGGCGCGCGACGGCGCCGGCAGTGACGCCGGTCCCCAGTCCGATCACGAGCACGTCGCGCGGGTCTGGGTGCGTCAGGAGCGGCAGATGGCCCACCAGCTGCTGGGTCGGCATGTCGAGCGAGGTCGACCCCTCCGTCTTGCCGTTGATGCGAAGATACCGGTGCGCACCCGATTGGCCGACCGAGACCGTGCCGGAGCGTCCGTCGCGATAGAACAGAACGCGCTGTGACCGCAGCGTCGCGCCGATCGACGAGGAGGACGCCGCGGCGCTTCTGAGGTACGGGCCGACGTAGATGGCCGGACCGCTCGACATCACCCGCGGGTCCCACGGCGCGATCCCGACGGCGACGGCGACGGCGGCAAGCAGGGCGGCGCCGGCGCTTCCCCATCGCCAGGCCGGCCGGAGGTCGGCGGTCGCCGTGAGGAGCGCCGCCAGCAGCAGATTCACCACGACGCCGACGACGATCGCGGCGTGCACGCCGAGGGCCGGGACCAGCGCGAAGCCGGTCAGCACGGCTCCCCCGACCGCCCCGACGGTGTTCGCCGCGTAGATCCGACCCACGGACTCGCCGACACGCGCCGCCCCCGGCGTGGCCACCGCGACGGCACACGGAAAGGTGGCGCCGATCAGCAGAGTGACGGGCAAGAGCACGCCGACGCTGAGCCCGAGCTGGATCCACATCACGAAGGGAGGCGCGTACGACCAGCGCAGCGCCGCCAGCAGAAGCTCGGGCAAGCGCTCGAACATCAGGAGGACGGGAACGACGAGCACCGCGATCCCAGCCTGCAGCGCGCCGAAGGCCACCGGGGACGGCTGACGCGTCCCCCAGCGCCAGGCATAGAGGGCGCTCCCGCCCGCGAGCCCCAGAAGGAACGCCACGAGCATCGCCGTGAACGCGTAGGTCGAGCTGCCGAGCACGAGGGCGAGGGCTCGCGTCCAGGTCACCTCGTAGAGCATCGACACGGCGCCCGAGATGCCAAGCGCGACCACGGTGAGCCTGACGCCGAGGGGCTTCACGTCTCGGGACGGCGCTTCCCGCGCATCGGCGTCCGACTCGCTCGCCGGCGCCAGATCGATCCCGGCGGACCGCGCCGAGTGGGCGCGCCCATAGACGAGAGCGGCGAAGCCAAGCGCCAGGTTCAACGCGGCCGCGGCCTCGATCGTGGCCCGGTTCCCCAGTGACGGGAGCAACACGTAGCCGGCCATCGCCGCGCCCACCACCGCGCCACACGTGTTGACCGCGTAGAGCCCGCCGACGAGGCGTCCCACGCGGCTCTCGGGCTCGGCCAGCGCCTGGCTCAGGACCGCGAGGGTCCCTCCCATCAGCGTCGTCGGCACCAGCAGCAACGCCGAGCCGAGCGCGAACTGGATCCACGGGAGGACCGCGTGGGACTGCCCGAGCGCCCGGAAGAGGTCCGGATACCAGGCGGCACTCCACGCGAAGAGCATCGGGAGGAGGGCCGCCCAGGCCCCGATACCGAGCTCGAGCCAGCCATAGGCCTGGATCGGGCTCCGGATCCGGGGCGTCAATCCCCCGAACAGGGCGCTGCCCAGCGCCAGCCCCCCCATGAAGACGATCAGCACCGTGGCGACGGCGTGGACGGTGTGCCCGAAGACGAGGCCGAGCATTCGCAGGAAGACGACCTCATACACGAGGGCCGTCCCGCCCGAGAGGAAGAAGCAGACGAAGAGGAAGCCCCTCACATCCCCAAGTATCGGGGGACGGGGCTGCTTGCCCTACCGGAAATCGTCGCGCTGCTGGACGCTGTTGTCCTGGGTCAGGTCGATCGCGAGGTCCTGACCGGGCTCGACCGTCACCTTGAGGCGCCACTTCGAGTCGGGCCCGACCGAGTCGGTCAGTTTGTAGGAGCCGGCAGGAAGCTTCGTGAGCATGTAGTTCCCACTATAATCGGTTCGGACCCTGCGGAAGAATTCCTTGTTCGGGGAGTCACGGAGACCCACCAGAAAGATCTGGTACCGAGTCAGCGGCTCGCCCCACGCGGCGGTGCCGTGAATGCTACCGTTCCCGATTTTCGGGTCGTTGGCGGCGAGCTCGCTGGCGGCGCTCTGCGTCCCGCTGCGGTTGCCGGCCAGCCAGCGTCGCGCGATCTTGGCTTCCTCCGAGTCGCCGGGCGCATTCGCTACCACCCACTCGAACTCGCGGATGGCCTCGTCCTTCAAGTCGAGCCACGTGGCGCAGATCGCCAGGTTGGAATGCAGGAAGAGGCTGCCCGGGTCGGTCGAGAGGGCTGCGCGGAGGTGCTCCGCCGCGACGGCCCACTGCTGAGCGGCGAGCGCCGCACGCGCCAGGGCCACCTGATCCAGAACGACGGGCGCCGACACGCGCGGGGCCTCAGCGGCACGCTGGCAGGCGCCGAGCCCGAGCGCGAGGCCGATCGCGGCCAGGACGAACGATTGTCTCAGCATCCCGAGATCTCTGTTCATGGCAGCGTCGCTCCCGACGTCTCTTGGTAAGTCCCGGGCATTACGAACCAGTTCTGGCTGAGCGTGCCACCACCGTTGCGGACGGCCGGGCAGTCGTAGGCGATCGGGGCGTTTCCGACGTCCCCTTCGTCCCCGACGTTCGTCGACGAGGTGTCCACCCGGTTCGTGGAGATGACCGCCCCCGTGAAGCCTCCGCTGCCGGAGCCGTGCAGGGTGACGTCGTTCTGGGCGTAGATCAGCCCGCTCATGTTGACGTTGCCGCTGATGTCGATGCTCCCGGCCACGACGAGCCAACCGCTCCAGGTCCCGTTACTGTGGATGTCGAGCGTGACGGCCTGAGTCGGGTCACTGGTCACCAAGGCCTGGGTCAGCGGCTGGCCCGAGGGCGTGTCGATGAAGATGAGGCCGTTCGTCGGCGGGACGCCCCCGTTCCACGGAGGCAACCCCTTGTAGTAGGTCCCCTTCGCCATCGCCATCGCCTTCAGCGTCGCCATGTCGGTGTCCGACAAGAGCATGCCGCTCGGGAAGGTGACGCCACAGTTGGCGCCACTCGGACAGGGCGAAGGAGAGGGGGAATATCCAGGAGGCGTATAGAGTCCGGGGCTTCCGTTCACGTGCGCCGTGCCCGTGCTGGCCACCGGTGACGTCGGCGTTACGCCCGAGCAGAAGTGTCCCGCGGGCGTCTTTCCCTGCGCGGACTGGGTGGCGTTGATCGAGGCGCTCCCGCCAACCTTGACGTCGGTTGACGCTCCGGGAGGCTGCTCTCCACTTGATCCGCGTCACCTTCGCGACGATCTTCTTGACCGCGATCGGGTTGGTCGCGTTGGGGACGAAGCCGACCGCGGTGACGATCTTGATGTTCGGCTGCGCCCCGTCGGCGACATTCACCTTGAAGCTCCCGGCGCCCACCGACACCTCCTGCGAGCCGTCATACGGCGCCACCATCGCGATGGTGTAGTTCGGAGACCCGGAGGAAACGAGAGCGCCGCTCGGTGGAGTGGGATTCTCGCCCGCCGTCAGCGCCCAGAGCGCGCGCTCCAGTCCTGACTCCGCCAGCGCACGGGCCTGGGTGCTGCCCATGTGATTGGCGGCGATCTGAGGCTCGCTCGTGGCGAGCACGGCGAAGGCGGCCATGAGGGCCGACAGGATCGCCATGACGATCATCGCCATCGGGAACGCGATGCCCTGTTCGTTCTTGATGAGTTTCCGGATCTCCATCTCGGTCCTCAGCCTCACTCGACCCGCAACCTTGGTCCGGCGATGTGCCGGTAACGTGCGTCTCGAAGCTGAGGATCTGTTGAGCAAGGCATGTGCCGCACTTCCAACGCCGCGATTTATCGAGAGTGCGAGCGGAAGAGCTCACGGAGCTTGGTAAGCTACTGGACATTCGCGCCTCGATGTGCGGCGCTTCTCTGGCCACCTGGCGAGATTCACGGCGCTGAGACGCGGCTTTCCGGAATACCAGGTCGAACGCCCGTGGGGATCCTGAAAGAGCGACGGCTGGTGCGTGAGGGAATTCGGCGCGGCGAGGGACTCGAAAGGGAGGCTAAAAGTCGTCGCGGACCGACGCGCCGTTCTCGGACGTGAGGTCGAGCGCGAGATCCTCTCCAGGCTTCGCCTCGACTCTGAGCCGCCACTTGGGAGAACCGGCGACCGCGTCGGTCAGCATGTACGGTCCCGGGACGACGTTTCTGAACCCGTACCGGCCCTCCCGGTCGCTCCGGAGCATGTACTGGAGGTCCTTCGTCGCGGTGCCGCGCAGCCCTCTCAGGAAGAGCTGGAGCCGGGCCTGCGGCTGCTGCCCCCACATGACTACGCCATGAACTCCGCTGTTCCCGACCGTCGGATCAGCGGCTGCCACCTCTGGGACGGCCTGAGTCGGTCTCCGATCCCTGTTCGCAGCGAGCCAGCGCCGGGCAGTCTTCGCCTCCTCCGTGTCGGCAGAAGCGTGGGCGATGACCCACTCGAACTCGCGGATCGCCTCGTCCTTCAGGTCGAGCCAGGTGGCGCAGATGGCGAGGTTATAGTGAAGGAACAGGCTCTTGGGGTCCTGCTGGATGGCGGCGCGGAGGTGCTCCGCCGCGACCGCCCACTGCTGAGCCGCGATCGCCTTGCGCGCCTCGGCGGCGTGGTCGACGACGGGCGTCGGGACCTCCGGGGCGCGCTGGCAGGCGACCAGCAGCAGCGCGAGGCCGATCGCCGCCTGGGTGAGTGGTCGCCTCACCGTCCCGGG